>Ga0334893_1000769_pt1 | contig 37468 bp, 28 predicted proteins | sample GraSluR3_MG_5_FD_207218 | JGI IMG/M metagenome (GOLD analysis project Ga0334893, IMG submission 207218) | Sludge microbial communities from methane-producing bioreactor in Wageningen University, Netherlands - Granular Sludge_09_05-R3 | ecosystem: Engineered > Bioreactor > Anaerobic >...
GCGGGGCATCTAGCGCCATGGGCATTGGTTGGCGTGCCATTATTATTGGCGAGGTGCTTAGCCAGCCACGGTATGGTATTGGTACCGTAATGCACTCGGCGCAAACCTTTTTGAATGTTGATGCGGTTATTGCTTGGACCATAATTGCCGTGCTTCTAAGCTACATTTTTGAGCGCATTATCAGATTAACGGAGAAACGAATAGTGGTTTGGAGGGCTAAGCAATGAGTTTGCACATAATAAATCTACATAAAAGCTACGATGACCTTTTGCTGTTCAGCAATTTTAATCTCGATTTTGCCGAGGGAGAAATAACCTGTATCCTTGGCCCTTCGGGCGGAGGCAAAACCACCCTGCTAAATATTATTGCGGGACTAGTAGAGCCCAATGGGGGTAATTTGGTTGGGTTTAACGGTAAGGTTTTATCGTACATTTTTCAGGACCCCCGACTTTTGCCTTGGAAAACGGTGCAGGAGAATATTGAGTTTGTGCTAACCGATGCCTATGAGCAAACCCAAAGGCAGACCATCGCCAGCAGGTTTATTAAGTTGGTTGAGCTCACCGGATTTGCCAGCTACTACCCAAGCCAGCTTAGTGGCGGCATGCGCCAGCGGGTGGCCATAGCACGAGCTTTTGCCTACCCTTCGGATTTGATACTTATGGATGAGCCCCTAAAGGGCTTGGATGTGAAGCTGAAGATGAACCTGTTGAAAGCGTTTAGCCGCATATGGCAAGCCGATAAGCGTACTGTAATTTTCGTTACCCATGATGTTGATGAGGCCCTGATGCTTGGCAATACTATTATCGTGCTAGGAGATATTCCGATTGCTGTAAAAGCTAGGGTAAGTATTGATATCGACTTGAAGAAGCGCGATATGAGCTCCGATTACTTTAAAAACCTAAGGCTAATTTTACACAATGCCCTAGGTGATTAAGCCTAGGGTAATGGTGATTACTTAAGTAATTCTTATTCCTAACACCCTACTTTGAATCATTATTCTTTACAAAGTACGCCACCTTTTCCATTGAGGTAATCATATCGTACTCCTCAAGAAAAACATTATCGGGTATAGTTAGTGGGGTAGTGGTGAAGTTAAGAATGCCCTTTATACCCGATGCCACCAGCAGCTCGGCAATGGGAACAGCGGTATCGGGGGGTGAGCTAATAATGGCGATGCTAATTTTATTCTCCTTAATAATAGTATCCAGATCGCGGATATGGTAGCACTTTACTCCTGAGATTACTCGGTTCGCCTTATTCTCATCTACATCAAATGTAGCCACCACATTTAGCTTTGGCCTTTTGCCAGTGAAGTATGTTGTAACCGCACGCCCCAGATTTCCCATGCCAATAACGGCAACATTAAGCCCATCGGGGTGGTCAATCAGTTTACCAATCACCTCAATCAACTCCTGGGCGTCGTAGCCCCTTTTTTTCATACCCGAGTAACCTATTAGCATCAGGTCGCGCCTAACCTGAACGGCGGTTATATTATGTAGTCCAGCTAGCTCATGGGAGTATATGTGGGTTTTACCCTTGGTAAGGCACTCTAGTAACGTACGACGATACTCGCTAAGGCGTTCAACAGTTTTTTCGGGTAATTTCATCGGGGTGTTTTATTAGTTTCTATGTCAACCTAATTGCTTAGCAAAATTATAAAAAAAGGATTAAAACCTGATCAACATTTTTATTTTAAGGTTCAATTCTGGTCAATCCTCTGATCTGTTGTTGGTTTTATGGGTAAATGGACAGCAAAGCGGGTTCCCTCGCCCAATGTGCTCTCAACCTCAATTCTCCCTTCGTATAAATCAACAATGCGCTTAACGATGCTTAGTCCTAAACCGCTGCCACTGACCTCCTTGGTTTGGGAGTTCCTTATACGCGAGAACTCTTTGAATAGCTTGGGTAGATCTTCCTGAGCAATGCCAATCCCTGTATCCGATATCTTTACAACCACCTCATTTGGTGCCATCGAGAATGAGCATATCACTTTACCTTTAGCCTTGTTGTACTTTATGGCATTGGATACTAGGTTGTTGAAAATAATTTCCATCTCTTCGGAGTCGGCAATGTAGGGAATCGAGCCCTGTTCATCGAACACAATTTCTACATCTTGCTGAATAGCAAGCGGCATCATGGTGTTGATGGCCGATTTAGCCACTAGCCTAAGGTCTATTTCTCTGAGCGACCGCTGCATTCCCCCCGATTCAATACGTGTTAAATCGAGAAGATCCATTATCATGGTTCGCATCGATTTAACCTTGGCCAGCGATTGGTCAATCATTTTATCGTAGCTTGCAATGCTGTCGCCAGCCTGGCGTTCATGCATAAGCTTTAGGTAGCCCTCAATTACATTCAGCGGGCTTTTTAGCTCGTGCGACAGGAGCGTAAGGAATTGAAATCGCACCTGTTTGCCCTCCTTGCGAAGGTTGCGGGTCATTCGTCGTAGGAAGTGATGCTTGGTAGCATTCTCCATTGAGGCTTTAAGCTCTTGGGGTGTGAACGGCTTTGGAACAAAATCGTATGCCCCAACGTTTGTGGCCTTAACCGCTAGGTCTAAGGAGGCGTATGAGGTAATCATTATCACCAACGATTTTAGCTGGTGGGTATTTATGTACTCGAGTACCTCTACACCCTGTATGCCTGGTAGCTTATTGTCGAGCAGCACTATATCGGGTGGTTTATTTTTAATAATATCAAGTGCTTCCTCACCAGTGGCTGCCTCAGTAATATCGAATGCTATATCGTCATCCATAAATGGATAGCTTACTGTAAAACCGCGCAGTATTCTGGTAATCCCCGACCGAATGCCGAACTCATCATCAACCACAAGAACTTTAAGGGTTTCCATACTATAGCTTTAAAAGTTTATTTATCTCACTCTGTAGCTGCTCCGGCAGGATGCCCTTCTCAAGGTAAAGGTCTGCCTTAATCCATTTGCGTTCATCCTCCGATCCTATTCCGAATGAAAATCCTGTTTCGGACGATACTGCCGTAGCCAAGATAATGGGCACATCGGGGTATCTTTTTTTCATCTTGTAGCAAAGGATAAAGCCGCTATCCTCACTTTCGAGCATTAGGTCGAATATGGCTAGGTCGGGTTTTACCATCGACATTAATCCTTCGGCCTCCTTTTGGCTTTCGGCCATAACAACCTTAAATCCAAACCGCTCTAGCTGTAACTTCATTTGGAATAAATAGTCTACATCGTCATCAACTAAGAGGATTGTTTTTTGATTCTTCATTTCCTTTGGTTTTTTATTTCCAGCTTTGTTTAAGCTACTCAGCCATCATCGGATTAAAATTTTTGGGAATCTTCACGGTGAAAATTGTACCAGTAGCCCCCTTGCTATGATCGGTATTTGAATCTACCTCAATGGTTCCCTTATGCATTTTTACAATGCCATAAATGGTTGCCAAGCCTAAGCCTGTTCCCTGCCCAATGCCCTTGGTTGTAAAGAATGGGGTGAACAGCTTATCGCGGTTTTCGGGGGGTATGCCTATGCCGTAATCTTTCACTTTTATTACTATGTCATCGGGGGTCTCGGTAACTCCAACCTCTATCTTTCCTCCTTTGGGCATGGCTTCCACAGCATTTTTAAATAGATTAGATAGCATCTGGATCATCTGCTCGTAGTCGAGCATAGCCCTTATCGTATCCTTGCTGTAGGTAGTTTCGATTCGAATATTATCTGGAATTATAACAGAGAGCAGGCTGTCTTCAACCAACCTTTTTACGTCAACGTCCTCAACCTTAATCTGATTTTTACGGGCAAAGTTTAGCAAACCGCTTACAATCTTTTTGCAGCGCTTGGCTTGTATCGATATAAGGTTAATATCATTCTTAAGGGGGTTCGATTCCTCAAGCTCGTCGAGTAGTATGTTGCTGTACATAAGAATTATACCCAGTGGGTTATTTAGCTCATGAGCAATGCCTGCCGAGAGCTGCCCCATATGCGCCAGCTTCTCGGAGTGCTTTAAAGCTTGTTGAACCTGTGCTAGCTTCTTATTGGTAATAGCCAAGTCTTCGATTGACTCATGCAGCTCCTCGATGGTGTAGGGAAGGCACATCTCTACCTCGGCCAGCCCTTCCACAATGGCTACTGCATGCTCAATGCAGGTTTCGTAGCCACAAGCTCCACAGTTTAGGTGGTCGCGGGTGGTAAACTTACCCATGGATGCTAACACTCGGTTTACCTCCTCTTCTGCGGGCAAAGGCAATCGTTTGTCGCCTGGGGTAAACGATTGTGAGAGGTCTATGCTTTGGTACTCATCGATATACTTTTGCCAACGAGCTGACCGTTCGGCGCTGATCTTTTGGTTAACGTAGTTGCTAACATACTGTCGTCGTTGGTATCGTTTACCTTCGGGGCTCATGCCTGGGCCCATTATGCACCCCTCGCAGCAAAGCAGCTCAAGGTAGTGGTTGTTCAAGTGCCCTTCCTCAAACTCTTTGATTGCATCTTGAAACCCTTTGCGTCCATCGGCAACAATTACATCGTTTTCAACCATGTCGTCACATAGGTTCATGGTTTGCGTTAGCCCCCTTGTTATGGGGAAAATTGCGCCTTTACCCGCTTGGGGTTCTTCAAAATCCGAAGGTGTAACTGACTCTGCTGAGATTCCGAGGCTCTCGAACATCGCCCTTAGCTCCCTAAAGGTTAGCCCAAAATCCACTTCGTCCGATTCGGCTTTTTTTGCAATGCAGGGGCCGATGAATACTATTTTGGCATCGCCAAATTTTGCCCTAACCACCTTGGCCATGGCCACCATGGGCGACACGATGGGCATTAGGTTTTGGGTAAGCTCGGGATGATAAAACCTGATGTAGTTTACTATTGCCGGACAGTCGGATGAGATGAAGCCACCGCTATGGTTATCAAGCAACTTTTTGTATTGTTGTGCCACCAAATCGGCACCAAAACCCACCTCGAAAACGTGATGAAACCCCATTGCCCTAATCATGCCAATAAAAACTTGCGGACTGGGTATATCGGGGAATTCTGCGGGGAAACTGGGGGCTACCATAGCTACCACGTTAGGGTGTGACTTTAGTAGATCCTTCACATCTTGCCTAGTTTGCAAAAATACTTTCGCATCCTGGCTGCATACCTTGATACAGTTTCCACAGCCAATGCAACGTTCCGATATTACTTCGGCTTGGCCATTGTAAATTCTGATGGCTTTGGCAGGGCACTCCCTAACGCATGTATAGCACATTCGGCACAGCTCTTTAACTGTGAATACCAATTGCTTATGCTTGCTTGGTGCGGTCATGGGGAGTGATTTAACTTTATGCCTACATGTTTAATTCGTATCGATATGGTTACGTTAATACATTCCTAGGGCTATATGCTACATGCAAAAGTTTTTTTACCTTCTCATTCTCCAGCTTGTTGAGGTAGTTGTTATATAGATCTTTAAGTAGCGGGTTATTGTGTGCACACTTCAAACTTTCCGATTCATCTATATCGTAAATTGTTCTTGACCGAGCCTTTACGTGCTTATCAACGCCTCTTAAGGGTTGCCCACCCCCATTTATACAACCGCCTGGGCAGGCCATAACCTCAATGTAGTTGGCTTTACACTCCCCGTTTCGTATCGATTCGAGCAGAGGGCGAAGCTCTGTCATCCCGTTTACCACAATTACCTTTAAATCCTCTTTCCCTATCTTATGCGTATACTCCTTAATGCCATTCACCGAGCGTAGCTCGCTTAGCTTGGGTTGATTGAGCTCTTTTCCGGTTTTCAGGTGATAGTATGTTCGGATGATGCCCTCCGTAGTGCCTCCCGAATTGGCAAAAAGTTTGCCGGAGCTGCTGCGTATTCCAAATGGAGAATCAAAATGTTGTGGTTCTATGCTTTCTACATCTATACCGTAAATCCGAATTAGCTTAACTAGCTCACGGGTAGTAAGAACCACATCAACATCAGAAACCCCTCTGCTGCTCATCTCGGGACGCTGGGCTTCAAACTTTTTGGCTACGCATGGCATTACCGAAACTGAGTATAGCTGGTTTGGGGCAATTCCTTCTAGGGCTGCAAGGTAGCTTTTTAGAAGAGCCCCCATCATTTGCTGTGGCGATTTGCTGGTTGAGATCAGTGGTAGTAGGTCTGGGTACGATTGCTCTGCATATTTTATCCATGCTGGGCAACAGCTCGATATCAGAGGTAATGCTTCTTTGCTTGACATCCGTTTATGTAGCTGATTGGCCGTTTCTAAAATATGGAGGTCCGCAGCGAATGATGTGTCAAATACATAGTCGAACCCAATGGTTTTGAGGATGGCAAAAAGAATTCCGTTCAAATCCTTTCCTGGCTTAAGGTTAAACTCTTCAGCCAGCGAAACGGTAACTGCTGGACCAACTTGAATGGCCACTTTTTTATCCTTATTGCTTAGCAAATCCTGAATGTCGGCAACTCGTGAGTGTTCATGCAGCGCACCAGTGGGGCACACCAGAATGCATTGCCCGCATGTAATGCAACTCGATGAGTTAAGGTCACGATTCATCGATGTGCCAATGTATGTTTTTCGTCCTCTAAATACTGGTTCCAGAGTAGCTACCGCTTGAAACTCGTCGCAAACCCTAACGCATCTGCCGCAGAGAATACATTTGGCCGGGTCGCGAATAATGCTTGGGCTCGATAGGTCGAGCCTATGCCTAAGCTTACGCGCAGGTATCCTGCGTTCCCGTATATTCAGTTCAATGGCAAGATCCTGTAGTTCACAGGTTCCACTGCGTTCGCAGTATAAGCAATCATCGGGGTGGCTGCTAAGCAGGAGTTCTACCAGTACCTTTCGAGCTTTAAGCACCTTGGGCGAGTGCGTTTGTATCTTCATCCCCTCCTCAGCTGGGTACGAACAAGCCGTAACCAAGTTGCTTATACCATCAACCTGAACTACACAAATTCTACATGCACCCGTTGGCGAAAGGCCCTTTATATTGCATAGGGTGGGAACCTTAATCCCGTTTCGGGTAAGCGATTCGAGGATTGTATCGCCCTTTCGGGCTTCTATAGTTTTGTTGTTTACTTCAATTTTCATACGCTTTGCGTATTAAATACACTATAACGTGTTGAGCTATTTGAAAAATACCGATGAGAACTTGCACACCTCTTCGCAAATGCCACACCCTATACATTTTTCCTCAATAACGAAGTACGGCGTTCGGGGAGTGCCAATAATTGCATTGGTAGGGCATTTCTTGGCGCAGGCTGCACACCCGGTGCATTTCTCAACATCAATATAGTATGTTCTTAGGTTATGGCAAACGTTGGCTTTGCACTTTCTGTCGAAGGTATGCTCTTCGAACTCGTCGCGAAACTTTTTTAGAGCCGAGAGAACAGGGTTAGGTGCGGTTTGTCCCAGCCCGCAAAGGGAGGTGTCGCGCATAACTTCGGCTAGGCTCTCGAGCTGAATAACCCCCTTAAAACGCTCTAGCGTGCTGTGCTGATCGTTGTTGCTGGGGCGTTTGGTTATGTTGTCGAGTATGGCGCACATTCGTTGTGAACCCTCGCGGCAAGGGATACACTTGCCACAGCTCTCGTTCTGTATAAACTGCATAAAGTATTTCACCATATCAACAATGCATACAGTATCGTCGAATACTGTTACGCCGCCCGACCCCATTGATACACCAATTTGCTTAAGGGGCTCAAAATCGATGGCGGTATTTAGCTCCTGAGGGGTAACGGCACCACCTGATGGACCGCCTATTTGAACAGCTTTTAGGGTTCGCCCGGGTTGCACTCCACCAGCCAGCTCAACAACCTTGGCTATGGATGTACCCATGGGTACCTCTATAAAGCAAACTTGATTCACCTTGCCTGATACAGAGAAGAGTTTTGTTCCCTTTGATTTATCAGTTCCAATGGTGTTGTACCAATCTGCTCCATTGGCTACAATGAGGGGAACGTTGGCAAGAGTTTCGATGTTGTTAACTACTGTTGGTTTGCCATGAAGTCCTTTTGTTGCTGGGAAAGGGGGTTTTAGGGTTGGCATCCCGCGTTTCCCTTCGAGGCTTTGAATTAGGGCTGTTTCCTCGCCGCACACATAAGCGCCAGGCCCCTTTTTCACAGATATGTCAAGGCTGTAGCCGCTATCCAAGATGTTGTAACCCAGCAAACCCGCCTCGTAAGCTTGGCTAATGGCCTCCTCGAGTCGCTGAACGGTAAACTGGTAACGGTTTCGGGTGTATATGTAGGCTATGCTAGCACCTACGGCATAGGCAGCAATTGCCACACCTTCGATTATTAGGTGAGGGTCACTTTCAATAAGCATCCTATCCATGAAAGCACCTGGGTCGCTTTCGTCGGCATTACAAATCAAGTATTTTTGATTGGCTGCGGCTTCAAGGGTAGTCCTCCACTTTTTTCCTGTGGGAAAACCACCACCGCCTCTTCCTCTTAGTCCGCTCGACTCAATAATTTTACATACCTCTTCATGGGTGTGGGTGCGCAACACATTAGCGTAGGTTTTGTATCTACCAAATGCAAAGGCATCCAAAATGCTTAGGGTGTTAATAAATCCACAGTTTGCCAGCAGGTGTCTATGCTGCGAGCTGAAAAATGACAATTCGTCAAAGAATGGAACGTTTGCCCATGGCTGATGGATTGGGTTTCGATACTGTGCAAGAATGTTGTCGGGAGGCAAAAAATTATTTAGCACACCATCGAGTATTTGCTGAACCAGCTCGGGAGTAACCTGTTGGAACGATACCCTGCACTTTCCGGGCAACTGCACATCCATAATTGGCTCTATGCTGCACAGCCCAACGCTTCCCACCTCAATTAGTTCAATATCAATATCCGCTTCGGCGATATACTCGTCAATTGCGTCACGAACATCGAGGGCTCCCGCCACAATGGACGAACTGGTAATGCCCAGATATACAATGGGAATGGATATGTTGTTCCTGCGGAGGATGGAAAGCTTGTCGTTTATATATTTAGTGTCCTCGGTGGGGGCACTAGCAATTATATTTTCGACACAGAATTTGATGCTATCGGTTGTAACCTTTTCCATTGAAATCTTTTGATATTAAATGGTTATAGCTAAGCTAGCTCAGTACTGCTTAGCTCCTCAACAATATGCTCCATTCGTTCAATCGTAAGCTTTCCGTAGGCTTTTCCGTTTACAGATATTACAGGCGATTGGGCGCATGCACCCACGCAGCTTACCACTTCGAGGCTGAACTTGCCGTCGCGTGAGGTTTGCCCAGGCTTGATTTTAAGAATCTTCTCAATAGTTTCTAGCAGTGTAACCGCTCCCATTAAGTGGCAAGAGGAGCCATGGCAGACCTGTATATGGTGCTTCCCCTTGGGTTGGAAACGAAATTGGTTGTAAAAGGTGGCCAATCCATAAATTTTGCTTGTGGGCACATTCAAATGCTTGCCAATGGCTAATAGCGACTCCTCCGAAAGGTAGCCTAGCTCATCATGAACATCCTGTAGGATAGGAATTAGGCTATCCCTTGAGGTGTGGCTATACTTCTCTAACAATTGCATAAGTTTTTTTTCCATAGCATAGGGCTTAGCAACACTTTTTCGATTTTTTGTAGTTCTACTGTTTTAAAAATAACAAACGTAACATATTGATTGATAATTGTGTAAGGTGTAACCAAGGCATCGAAACGGCTTTAAATTTAGTAATAGTTGTCCTATTGCGCAATACAACGTTGTAATTTTAAATCATTCTATCTTAGTTTAAAGCGGTAATAAAGGAGAATAGTTTGAAACCTAAAATTATGTTTATCAGTAATTTATTGTTACAGGGTAAATTAGCCTCTCTATTGAGGTTGTAAAACACTGGTTTAAATAATTTGCCATACTGTTTTTATCGTTATCTTTGTTGTTAATGTAATAACGATTTTGGTTGATATGAGCGAGAAAGTTGAAGTAGTAATTTGCCTTGGCAGTTCATGCTTTGCTAGGGGGAACAAGGGATTGCTTAAAACCATATCCCAATACATTAAGGATAACAACATTCAGGAGCGCATTAATTTCCACGGAGGCCATTGCTTTGGGAATTGTGCCGAAGGGCCTATTCTAAAGGTTAAGGGTACAGTTTACACTAACGTTGATGAGCAAAAGGCCATTGATATTCTGAACTCCACTTTCGACAATTAATCTTTTTGCAACCATGTCTCAACTATTCAATATTAGCGAATCAAAGTGTATTAATTGTTTTGCCTGCGTAAGGGTTTGTCCTGTAAAGGCCATTGAGGTGAAGGCAGAGAGGAATTTCGCAGTTATTCTGCCCGAACGATGCATCGGATGCGGTAGCTGTATCAATATATGTCCAGTAGGCGCCATTTCGTACAAATCGTCGAAGGAGCAGGTGAAAACCCTGCTCAAGGAGGGCGGAAAGCTGGCAGCAATTGTTGCTCCCTCTATTTCCGGTGAGTTTGTTGATATCACTGACTATCGCAAGTTTGTGCAGATGATCAAGTCGCTTGGGTTTAACTACGTGTGCGAGGTTACCTTTGGTGTTGATCTGGTGGCCCGGGAGTACAAAAAGCTTTTCGATGATTTTAAGGGGAAATACTTTCTCACCTCTGTGTGCCCTGTGGTAGTGTCATTAGTTGAAAAGTTTTACCCCGAGCTGGTAAACAACCTTGCACCCATTGTTTCGCCAATGATCGCCACGGCCAAGGTTATTCATCGTGAGTATGGCGACGATACCAAGGTGGTTTACATTGGCCCTTGTATCCAGAGCAAGGAGGAGGCTCATCTATATTCAGGCGATGGAAGGGTTGATTCGGTTCTCACGTTTACCGAGCTGCGCGAGCTGTTCGATGAGTACGAGATAAAGGAAAGCAAGCTGGAGTACAGCGAGTTCGATAATCCCATTGGGTATAAAGGGTCCCTGCTGCCCATCGCCAATGGTCTGTTGCAAGCGGTGGATATTGATGAGAACCTGCTCACCGGTGATGTTATCACCACCGAAGGGCGAGATAATATACTGGATGCCGTTAAGGAGTTCGAGAGGAGTGCCCAGGAAATAAGCAGGCACTTCAACCTGTTCTACTGCGATGGATGCCTCATGGGCCCTGGCATGTCAAGGGGGGGGCAAAAGTTTATTCGCCGTACCATGGTGGTTAACTATGCCAACAAGAGGTTGAAAACTTTCGATCAGAAAGCATTTGAATCGAGCATTGCCAAGCATTCCGATCATGACTTTAGCTGCGTTTTCACCCCCGATGACCAGCGAGTGCCACCCCCCTCGGAGGAGGCCGTGCATGAAATTCTGAAGGTAATAGGAAAAGAATCGTTAGGAAAGGACTCCGGTTGTGAAGCCTGCGGTTACTCAAGCTGTAGAGATTTTGCCGTAGCCGTATCGTCGGGCCTTGCGCATACCGACATGTGCCTCAACTACTCCCTGGCCAATAGGCAAGAGTACATAAAATCGTTGCGGGCAACCAACGACAAGCTGGCCAAAACCCAGCAAGCACTAAAGGAGTCGGAAAAGATAGCTAGAGCCGAGCAGGAAGCCGCCCGAGATGCTTCCGAAACCATCACCACCATGATGAAAAAGTTGCCCTCGGCATTGGTGATTGTGAATAAAAAGCTAAAGATTGTACAGAGCAACCAGAGCTTTATCGATTTGCTTGGCGACGATGCCATTGAGATAAATGATATAGTGCCCGGGCTCGTTGGGGCCGACCTCAAATCGCTATTGCCCTACAACATCTACAACCTGTTTTCGTACGTGCTGCAAAACAACGAGGACATCAAGAACAGGGATATTCACTACAAGGATGTTTTGCTCAACATATCGGTATTCACCATTAAAAAGAACGATATTGTTGGTGCTGTAATACGCGACATGTACGCTCCCGAGGTGCGCAAGGAGGAGGTGATTAAACGAATAACCGATGCCATTGATATAAACTTGGCCATGGTGCAAAAAATAGGATTCCTGCTGGGTGAGGGTGCAGCAGAAACCGAACAGATGCTTAACTCGATAATCAATACCTACAAAGAGGGCGACAAAAGGGAGAAGTAATCTTCTGGCGAGCTTTCGATGTGAGAATTAATAGATAGAATACCATGCCCAATAGCTTTTTTATAGAGGTAAATTGCCAGCAGAAGTATCACGAAGGTGAGCGAATTTGTGGAGATGTGTTCCTCAGCGAAAGGGTTCTTGGCGAAGAGCGTACCATAGTGGTTCTGAGCGATGGAATGGGGCATGGAGTAAAGGCAAATGTGCTGGCAACCCTTACGGCCAAAATGGCGCTAAGCTTTACCAAGGAGCACAAGGAGATTCATAAGATTGCCGAAATTATTATGAATACACTCCCCGTTTGCTCTGTTCGGCAAATGAGCTATTCAACCTTTACCATTGTTGATATTGAGCACGGCGGCGCTACGCGAATTTTGGAGTACGATAACCCCGAGTGTCTTATTATGCGAGGGAAAGAGCGGTTCGAACCCGGATGGCAATGCGTAATACTACAAAGCGAGGTAAACGCAGGTAAAGAGCTTCGGTATTGTACTTTCACTCCGCAGAAGGAGGATAGAATTGTTATTTGGGGCGATGGTATAACCCAGTCGGGGATGGGTAGCGAGGACTACCCCTTTGGATGGGGCTTGGAGAATGCACAGGATTTTGTGGCGCGACTAATTAAGAACGAGGCAAATATCTCCGCACGTAAGCTCAGCACCAAGCTGGTGAATATGGCCTACCTAAACGATGGCTACCATCCCAAGGATGATATTAGCGCTGCAACCATCTACTTTAGGCAACCCCGCAAGCTGCTTATTTGTACCGGCCCCCCATTCGACAAGGAGAACGATGCCACGCTTGCAAAGAAGTTTAGCGAGTTTGATGGCAAGAAGGTAATTTGCGGCGCCACAACCGGCGATATCATCTCGCGTGAGCTGAACCTCGAGATTGAGGATAGCTTCGAGTTTACCGACCCCGATTTGCCGCCAATCTCCTACATGGAAGGAACCGATTTGGTTACCGAAGGAATTCTTACCCTCAGTAAGGCAACCGAGCTGCTCTCAAAGTTTTCCGAGACTTCTATCCCAGGGAAGGGGCCTGCCGACCAAATCATCACGCTAATTCTCGAGAGCGATGAGATCCATTTCATTGTGGGAACAGGTATTAATGTGGCGCACCAAGATCCCAGCTTACCCGTGGAGTTGGAAATCCGAAGAACAGTAGTAAAGCGGATGGCTCAAATACTTCAAGATAAATTTCTAAAGGAGGTGAAGCTAACCTTCCTGTAGTCGCCGCTTGATTATTTAGTACGTTAAATGGCCTGCCGTTGAGCTATTGGGCAACTTATCTGTTTAGGTTTTATGTAACAATTGATGAATTTTTGTAACTTACATCAAAAATAAATCACTAAAAACCTAAAACACAATGAGTAACCTAACAACTAGCTACATGGGGCTTGCCCTTAGGAATCCCATTATTGCAGCAAGCTCCGGTTTAACCAGCTCGCTAGCGAACATTAAGGCCATTGAGGCCAACGGAGCTGCGGCCATTGTCCTTAAATCTCTTTTCGAGGAGGAGATCATCATGGAGGCTCAGGACAACATGAACAAGATGCAGGCATCTGGATTCATCTACCCCGAGACCATTGAGTATTTTGATTTTGATGAGATGGAGGATCCGGTGGCCAACTACCTAAAGCTAATTGCCGATGCTAAGAGGGCCGTGAGCATCCCCATTATTGCCAGCGTAAACTGCGTAACTGCCGATAAGTGGCCCGATTTTGCCATGCGCATTCAGAATGCCGGGGCCGATGCCATTGAGCTAAATATCTTTGCGCTACCCTCCGATTTTAGCAGAAGCGCCGAGCAGAACGAGCAGCTTTACTTCGATATCATTGCTCGGGTAACCCGCATGGTGAAAATACCTGTTGGGTTGAAAATTAGCCCATACAACGCTTCGCTGGGCAGCTTTATCAAGCGCCTTAGCGAAACGCCCATTAAATCGATTGTGCTATTCAACCGATTCTACAACCCCGATTTCGATATCAACACTCTTGAGTATACAGCTGGCTCGGTATTCAGCTCGGCTGACGACTTTGCCATGCCCTTGCGCTGGATTGCCATCATGGCTGAGCGCGTTTCGTGCGACTTGGCCGCATCAACGGGTGTGCATGATGGTAGTGCGGTGGTAAAATCGCTGCTTGCAGGGGCCAGCGCTGCTCAAGTTGCATCTACGCTATACAAAAATGGCTTCGAGCATATTTCATCAATGCTTAAGCAGGTTGAGGACTGGATGAGTGAAATGGGGTACAAGAGTATTGATGAGTTTAAGGGGAAAATGAGCCAGGCCAAGAGTTATGATCCTGCTGCATTCGAGCGGGTTCAGTTCATGAAGCACTTTAAGGATTTAAAAAGATAATCTCCAAATTTTTTCGTTTAGCTTATCGTTCCTACCTTTGCAGCGCAAAGGTTAAGTGAAAACAAGACCCTACAGCATTCAGGTGTCTTGTTTTCCTTTTATATCCACAGTAACTCATACCAAATGAATCGATTGCTCGATATCCGATCGTACTTTCATCGTGTAGGTTTTGCCTTTAGAGCGCTGAGGAATAGGAATTTTCGATTGTTCTTCATGGGGCAAATCGTTTCACTCATGGGTACGTGGATACAGAATATCGCTCTGGGTTGGCTAGTGTATCGTCTTACCGATTCGGCGGTTTGGCTCGGCGTAATCGGTTTCTCGGGGCAAATACCAGCACTTTTCCTCACCCCTTTTGCAGGTGTTTTTGCCGACCGGCTCGATAGGCGTAAGGTGCTTATTGTGGCACAGGTGATCCCTATGATTTTGGCCTTTACCATGGGTACATTAATCCTTACCGATATAGTGCAGGTATGGCACATTGCCCTTATTGCTGCGCTTAATGGAGTGGTTATAGCCTTTGACAATCCGTTTCGCCATGCTTTTTTGGTTGATATGATTGGCGATAAGGAGCTGCTACAAAACTCCATTGCGCTGAACTCTACCCTGTTCAACTCGGCTCGGTTCATTGGGCCGATGATTGGCGGATTCCTAATTGCATGGGTTGGCGAGGGCATTTGCTTTATGATTAATGGCGTAAGCTTTTTGGGAGTAGTGTTCTCGCTTGTGGCCATGAACGTAAAACCTGTAAACCGAAACCCTCATCATGCCTCCGTTTTCTCCGATTTGGTGGAGGGCGCAAGGTATGCCTTTTCGTTCAAGCCAATACGATTCCTGCTACTGCTTGTGGTTACCACTGGTTTCTTTGGTTTGCCTTTTCAGGTGTTTATGCCCGTTTTTGCCAAGGATATTCTGGGCGGCGGCTCGCAGCTCCTCGGATTTTTAACAGGAGCATTGGGTGCCGGGGCATTAACGGGCGCAATATATCTAGCCTCGCGCAAAAATGTATCAACCCTTCCCAAGCTAATATTGAGCTCAGCCATTGTGTTTGCGCTGGGCCTAATGAGCATGTCGCTCTCCACAAGCATAGCCCTTTCGTTGGTACTGCTTTACATTACAGGCTTTGGAATGATTGTGCAGTACGCTTCAACCAACACCCTTATACAAACCATTGTTGATGATGGTAAAAGGGGTAGAGTAATGTCGCTTTACGGGATGTCGTTCCTAGGGGTAACGCCCTTGGGTAGCTTGCTCCTTGGCACCATCTCGGGTTCCATTGGGGTTCAGATCACCCTTTTGGCATCAAGCGTAGTTTGCCTTGTCGCCGTGGCCATTTACTCCCGCAGGGTAAAGGTGGTGAAGGAGGCGATAGGGTAGGGGTGATAACAGATCTTTCAATTGTATTGTAGTTCAAATTCTTACCTCGTTTTTCTTACTTTTTAAATAATATCCTACAGCCCGACACAAGTTGTCGCAACCCTACCATAAGTTTGTAAATAAAAAACATTATGGACAGGAAAAGAGAACATTTTACAAGCTTTAGCATTGCCGGTTTTACCTACTACGATGGGGTTTTTGCTTTTAATCAGCTGAAAATTGGCGTGCAGGTAAGGCTGGTAGTTGATCCCACCAATCAATTCGATAAAAATGCTGTTGCAATTTACGTAGATGAAAACAAGCTGGGATATATTCCCAGATCATGCAACAGGGAGGTAAGTAAGGTGTTAAATGCCGGTTACAATATTTTTAGCGCATTTATTCAAGGGGTATATCCCGATGCAATTCCCGAAGAGCAGGTTAAGGTAGTGGTATTCATAAATAGGAATACGGATTAAGCCTATAAAATTAGAGGTTATTGTTTGGCGCTCAAAAGAAACAGATAATCAAGGGAGTCGTAATAATTTTTTGTATTTTTATTGCAAAAATATGTGAATTATGGTTGATCACAGAAAGATTTATCGTGTTTTTAACCTGATTTCGCGTTTGCGATCGCCTTTTGGAGCAACCAAAACAGCATTGGCTCGCGATTTTGATGTTTCTGAGCGAACCATAGAGCGATATATTGTGCTACTTCAAGATCTAGGTTTCGATGTTACTAAGCGAGCCAACCGTTTCCGTATCGAGTGCGTAGGCAAGCACCAGGTTACTCCCGAGGATCTAATCGTATTCAGCTTGGAGGAGGCAGCTGCCATTAAGGATGCCATTACCAACAGCCCCCTTAGGGGGCCGCTCCAGAAAAGCCTGCTTACCAAACTATACGCCCTCACTGATATTGATGAGATATCGGACACCCTCTACAGGCAAAATATTTCAAAAAACATTAGCTCCATACGTAGGGCTATAAAGAGTAAGGAGCAACTCATTTTAAAGAGCTATCATTCGGTAAGTAGTAGCAAAACGAGCGATCGGCTGATTGAGCCAATAAAGTTTTTTAGCTATTATACCTACCTGCTTGCCTTTGAGGTAAATTCGCAGATGGTAAAGCAATTCAAGATAGACCGTATTGAGGGGGTTCACGCAGCTGGTTACCGCTGGCAGTTCGAAGAAAAACATGGGCAAAGTCGTATCGACGCCTTCGGAATGAGCGGAACAGAACCAAAACCTGTTAACCTAAAACTCTCGATGCGTGCCCACCATCTTATGGAAGAAGAGTTTCCCGATACAGTCAATGATATCCATATTGTTGATGATGGTGCAATCTATGATGGAGCGGTGTATTCGTTCGAGGGTATTGGCCGATTTATAATGGGATTGCTTGATGAGGTGGTGGTGGTTAAACCAGAAGGACTTAAAGTGTACATCGATGAGAGAATTACAAAATGGCATGAACAAACATCAAAATAGCCTCTCTTTGAGGCAATAGTTAACCTTATCTTTTTAATCAACCTAATGGCTAATACTTATGACTAAGAATGTAACAAGCAAGAACACTAAGAATGAAATCCTTGAAGCCTATGAGGAGCTGTTGGAAAAGGTAAAGAGCACCAAACCCGAGGATCCCCGTAAGGAGCAAGAGGTTAAGCAGAATGCTAATTTGGTGCGAGCTGCCTCAGCACAAACTTTCGATGGGGTTGTTACCCAAATGGCAAACCTAAAAGTGCAGCTAACCTCGGCTCTCGATAAGCTCTCGGAAAACTTAACCGCCGAGTACCAGAAGTTTGCCGACCTGCAAAAGGCCATTGCCATTGAAAGGGAGAATCTAGAGAATCTTTACCAGCTAACCGCCGAAACCGACTCGCTGGCTGCCATGCTTCTTGCTCAGAAGGAAAAGAAAGCCCAATTTGAAGTTGAGATGGCTGAAGCCAAGCAAGCTTTTGAATCCGAGCTGACCGAGCAACGTGCCGCTTGGAAAAAGGAGCAGGAGCTGCAAGCACAGTTGCAGAAGGAATACGACGAGAATTTGAAGAAAGCCCGTAAGCGCGAAGAGGACGAGTACAGCTACACCATTGGCCAGCAACGCAAGAAGGAGACTGATGCCTACAACGAAAAGCGTGAAGCCAAAGAGCGTGAACTTACCCAGCGCGAAGCTGCTATTGCAGCGGCTGAAGCTGAGCTTGCGGAGCTGCGTAAGCAGGTGGCCTCCTTCCCTCAGGAACTTGAACAGGCCGTTAAGCAAGCCCAGGAGGTTGTTACCCAAAAGCTAACCACGCAGCATGAGTTCGAGAAACAGCTCAGCGCCAAGCAGCTTGAGGGGGAACTAAAGCTCAACAACCAGATTATTGCCAACCTAAAGGACAAAATTAAGGATATGGAAGCTACCATTAAGGAGCTGGCCACTAAGGCTGCCGCCGCCGATGCCGGAGTTAAGGACATAGCCCTAAAGGCTCTTGAAACCAGCAAGGTACGTATTGGTGAGGGCAGGAAGATGGAGGAGTAGATAACCTTAAGATAAATTACCCCTGACAGGGTTACAAACCCTGTCAGGGGTGAAAAAAAGGAAAAGAAAAATGCCAAAAACGAAGAAAGAATTTGAAGCGATGCTAGCAAAACGGATGGGTACAACCGAAAAAGAGGCAGCCGCATGGGTTGATGCCTATACCGAATCGCTTATCGATGTTTTTAAAACAGGAGCTGGGGTAACCATAACTGGGTTGGGTGGCTTTTACTGCGAAGCGCGACGTAACGGAGTGGCTTTTAAGTTTAATCCATCGCAGCGTATCCGTAAGGTGCTGGGGTGGAGTTCAACGTATAAGGGCGATTGATGTATAATTACCCTGCTAGGGTTTCAAACCTTGTTAGGGGTGGAAAAAAAGTATATTATGAGAATACACTTCAAAATTACAAGTAACGGACAGGCTGTTCCTTTCAGCCACCAGCATAAACTGGTTGGAACAATACATAAATGGTTAGGATGGAACAACCACCATGGAAAAGTTTCCCTTTTTTCCTTTTCATGGCTAGATGGAGGAAAAAGAGATAACGAAATGCTACACTTTATAGATGGTAGTTCCTTCTTCTTTAGCGCCTTTGAAGAAGAAATAGTAAAAAAAATGATTTCAGGTATCCAGCAAGACCCTTCCATGTTTGATGGGTTAAAGGTTGTTGAAGTTGTTATTCAGGAGGATCCTGATTTTTCAGCTGTTAGCAGCTTTCAAGTAGCTAGTCCAATTCTCATTAAGCGAAGGGTTGATAACAGAATTGACCATATTCTTTACGATGACCCAAGAGCTGGGAAATACCTAAAAGAAACCCTGCAAACTAGAATGAAAGAAGTAGGACTTGTTGATGAGAGTCTCGAAATTCATTTTGATACGTCTTCACCCTACGCCAAGCGAAAAAACCTAGTTTACAACAACGTTAACAACATTTGCAGCTGGTGTCCGGTAATTATAAATGCCAAACCCGAAACCAAGCAATTTGCTTGGAATGTTGGGTTGGGCAATTCTACAGGTATTGGATTGGGAGCGATAAGGTAATAACCAAACCTGACAGGTTTTCAAAACCTGTCAGGTTTATACAAACAGATTACGCTATGTACATAGTAAAATACTCAGGTCCATTCGGTTTTATAAAACCTTGGACAGCGGTGAGGGATATCGAAACATTCAGCCAGCAATTCCTTACACCATCAATAGTTGAAGGAATAGAGAAAAAACTCTTTCCAGAGTTACTGAATGAGAAAGGTGTTATAAAAAAGATTATGCGACATCGGATTAATTACTGTGGTATTGATGTTCAGCAAGAAAAAACTTGGTCGAAAGGAGGATTTCAAAAAGAGAAAAAGAAAGACTCTGACGGACGCGAATACTTTAAAGCCAAAAATTTAGGCATAATTAATCGAGGAGTACTTCTTGAACCTAATGTTTACCTTGTTTTCAATTTAAAAGAAGATGCTGAAAGGGCTTTCGCACAAACCATTTGCTTGTGCCGAAACGAGGATTTACTCCATCCCGAGACCTTGACCGAAATGAGCGAAGAGGAATTTAACGGCATTAATGGATTTGAGTTAATCTTCTCTGATGAACATAACGGCTTCAAAGTAGGACATAACCGCTTTGACAATGCAAATGAAATGTACGGTGATTTGGTTGTTTATGGAAACCCTATTAGAGATGGCAATGGATTCGCTTAATAGTATTCTTGCAAAAAGTATAAATTATGGAGGGACAACTTTGCTAGATCACACTAAACATGTGTTGTCGGCTATCAAAATCTTTTCAAAATATTTGGGTAAAGAGTTTGATATAAACTTGGCTACTAAGGGAGCCATACTCCATGATTTGGGCAAGGCACACCCATACTTCCAGAATCGTATAAAAAACATTACAGCCAAGTCGTTGGTTGAAGAACGAGATGATAATTACGTTCATAGGCATGAGCTATCCTCTCTTGCTTTTCTTCCTGCTTTTCCAAGAGATGAGTGGAACACTTTAATTGATATGGTTGTTGCACACCATAAATCGATTGTTAACGACAGCCGAGAGAGGGGGATTATTGACATTGATAACAAGTACAGGAAATGGATTGATAATCATCTTAGGGATTGGGAAGAGTGGAGTCGATATGGTTTTATGATATTAAACCATTTTGGATTTGAAGCAAATATATCAAAAAACGAGGCTTCGGATGCCCTTTCCTATGCAGCTTCATACTGCCAAACCAAACAGGTAGGTTGGTCACCGCTAAGAGGGTTGCTTATGGCAGCCGACCACTTTGCATCTGCATTCTCAGACAACACAGAACAAGAGTTAAAACATCTTTTTGAAACCCCTGATTTGAGTTTCTACTTTAACTTAGAACGTGCTAGCGATATTTACCCATTATCAATGGTAGGTACTAATGATAGTAGAAATCATACAATTGTTGTTGCTCCTACTGGTGCGGGTAAAACCGACTTTTTACTAAAACGATGCAAGGGCAGAATTTTCTACACCCTACCTTTCCAAGCATCAATAAATGCCATGTGGGAGCGAATGAAAGCCACAATCCCTAATAAAGATATTCGATTGCAGCACGCTACCTCGAAAATTGTTGTAGGCGATAATTTAGAGGAGCAACTGCTTCAAAGTCTCGTAGGATCATCGGTTAAAGTGCTGACCCCACACCAAATTGCTGCAATTATTTTTGGTACGCCTGGCTTTGAAACGGTTATGCTCGACCTTAAGGGGTGCGATATCATTCTTGACGAAATTCATACCTATTCCGATTTTTCAAAGTCGATGGTGCTCGAAATTGTTAAGATGCTTCTATTTTTAAACTGTAGGGTGCATATTGGAACAGCTACAATGCCGACAGAACTTTACAAACAGCTTCTTGATATACTTGGAGGAAAGGACAAGGTTTATGAAGTAAAACTCCCCGACCAAGTTTTAGAAACTTTCAACAGGCATAAAATCTACAAAATTGACAACGAGGAGGCGATAGAGGATATCCTGTCTGAAGCGTTTGCAAATAAAGAAAAGGTACTCGTAATCTATAATACAATAAAAAAGGCTCAGGAGGCTTTCCAAATACTAGAATCTAAATACCCTCATATCCCCAAAATGTTAATCCATAGCAGATATAGGCGAGGCGATAGGGTTGAGTTGGAGACAAGGCTTAAAACTGAGTTTAATGGCGATGGCAAAGACTTTGGAAATGGACTTACACCTTGCTTAGTTGTTTCAACACAGGTTGTTGAGGTAAGCCTCGACATTAGCTTCGACAGGATGATAACCCAATGCGCTCCATTGGATAGCTTAATTCAGCGGTTTGGACGAGTTAATAGAAAGCGCAACGAGAATACAATCGGGAACTACAAGCCTGTTCACGTTATTGCCCCCACGGGAAATGTTTTACCTTACAAGATGGACATTTTGGAGAAAAGTTTTAATCAGCTCCCAAGTAACGGAGAAGTTTTACAAGAAAAACTATTACAGGAAAAGATTGATGCCGTTTATCCGCAATTAGACACAAAGGAGATTGATATCCACTTGATTTTTAAGAATAACAGATTCTCAATTCTCGAACTTACAAACAAGAAAAGAGCAGTACTTGTTGATGCCCTTGAGATTGAGAGCGCATCGTGTATACTAGAAACTGACCGAGAAAGATATTTAACTGCAACTTGGGAGGAGCGCCAGCTAATGGACATCCCAATAAACTGGAAAAGTATAGCCCGATACAGAACGCAATACGAGCAGCTCGATGTTGGCTCAAATCCATTTGTTGTACCCCAAAACATTGAGGAGTATAAAATTTATGGCTTACAATTAGTTGAACCCAATAATATACTGTAGCTATGTACACAAGTTATATAGGAAAGAAATTCCTCAGTCAATACAATCGAAAGGAAGGTACAAATCTTTCCGCAAAAGAGTTTTTTGATTCCGTTTTCTTCGAATTGTTTTTTAACAATGATCAGCACCTGATGCATGTGGGTAATTCTCCATTCTTTCAAAAACCGAAGGAAGATGATGTTAAATTACACGGTAGCATACCCAAGGCTCAGTACAGAAATCTAGCAAAGAGTATCGAGACAGATGTTCCAAATATGGCAATTTTCGTTGGTTCACAAGCAAAAGATGTTGGAGGTACAACCTCAGGACAAGTTAGTGACATCGCTGTTACAATTAATCAAGATGAAATGTATGCATCTTGGATTGGAGAAGCATTAGGTGTGGGTGTGAGTGGAGGATATGTAATGCTAATTGATGAGGAAGAAGTTCTTTGGGCTCTGTTCAATGGATGGAAATACTATCGTAAGTACCTACAACAAACCCCAAATGTTAAGGATAAGCAAATTGAAACATGGAATGGACAGTGGCTTTGGCATTGGGCCAGACCTTACTTTAACCCCAATGCTCCTGATGATAACCTGAATGTTGAAACATCAGACGTTCAAGGGAAAATCGCAATCCCTACGCAGCAATGGTCGAAAGTAGTTTTTGCCTTGGCAAAAAAATACCCAAACAAAAAGATTACGGCATACGCTTACAACCTATCGCAAACCAATACAACACTAGGGTTTATTAATCTTTATCTACCTCAGGTGAATAAGATTTTCGATTTACGTGATAAACTTTTTACTAGTGAGGACACCGTGCTTAAAGAGGAAGAACTCGAAACTCTCTCTACCTTTTACAATTTCAAGCAAGCGTGCAAGTTGGGAACTATTGGGCTAAAAGCGTTGGAACCAGCCAAACTCCGCGAGTATATGCCCAAAGGCTCAATTCTTTACGCACAGGGCAAAGACTACAAGTTTAACAACAATGAATCATTCTCAAATTATCAACTTTTTAAAATATGGATAATCGCTATGCTAAACAAAACAGAACTACTAGGTTTAGCCACAAGTGTGGCTAATGCTCTCATTGATCTTGAGAAAATGGATGAGAGGGGGAAAAAGGTATATTCAACTTTATCCCAAGAAATTCGTGAATCTAATAACCTAAAGGGTTTTATAGACAAACTGGCACAAGTATTAGGTTATAATTCTGCTCACGCCGATTCCTTCAAGGAAGTTGTAGAACAGGTATTAAAAATGCCTGCCGATAGCTTCCCTCTGTTTATCACACTTATTCGATTTGAATACTCTTACATTAAATCAAAATCTAACTCATAAAATCTTGAAACTATGAACAACTCACCATTTATTTATCTACGAGGTCTTCGTCATGCAGAGCATACCGTTTTTGGAGTAAACGATGGTCAGAAATTCTACTTCGACCCTCAGTTTGGTCGCCGAATGGCCTATTCGAGTGGACAACAAGTAAAACGGTCAATTATTGAGGCGTTGAATCTTCCCTTTGCTGCGATTACTTTTAACTGGGAGATAGACAAGAAGGAGAATAAAGCCAGTCAAAAGGAGCCACATTCTCCTTGCGACCCAACTTTCTCTGACCAACTATTAGGCGGTTACATGAAGGCCGAAAGTGGTAGTATGACAGTAAAAAGAAGAAGCCCTTTGTCTATCTCAGCCATGCGTCCTTTGCATCCACTCTTGGGTGGTATTGAAAATCCAACCGAGAATTTAACATTCGACAGAACCTCGCACCCCGAGCATCATGAGGTGAAAGTATACTGGCTCGACAACAAGAAAAGAGGTGCTGAACTTAGTAAAGAAGAACTAGAGGAGTGGCTAACAACGAACAGAAGAAGTTTGCCAAACAGGGCATTTATTCAAGACCAAACTCGTGCAACAGGTTTGTTCGTTTACGATGTAGCTATCGACCTTAGAACGCTTTTTTGCGTCTCAACGAATAAACTTGAGCCAGAGCTATTTCCTGAAACCGAGGACAAGTTAAGGGCAGCAGGTTGGATTGAAGGACGTAATATTTTTGGTAATTGCCTAATTTGCCCAAAGGAACAAAGGGAAAAGATTATTCGTTCTCTAGCCAAGGCAATAGTCAACTGGCGTATTACCTCGAACCAAGCCCGAACCTTTAGCCTAATGGAAACCGTAGCCCTTGCAATAAGTGATAATGCAAACCAGATTGCTTATGCCATTAGGGGCGATTTACGGGAAGACACCGAGAGGTTGCAAGCGGTTCCAAAGATTGACGAGACAGCAAAAGCCGAACTCTTTATTACTCCAATTGCATCAAGTTATATTGTTGGCTCAGTTGGTAGTGCCGACGCCCTCGAAAAAGCCGAAAACCGCCTAGTTGAACTAATGATGGCGTTTGATTACGAGAATCAATTATAGCATTTTCAGACCTGACAGGTTTTCAAAACCTGTCAGGTCTGAAACAACCAACCATCAAAAAATGAACATCACCGGTACCCACTTCGCCTACTACTGGATATGCCATCGCAAGCTTTGGCTATTTGCCAACGGGATAAGCATGGAGCATACATCGGATTTGGTGTATGAGGGCAAGATGATACACGAGAACACCTACCAGTATAGGGCTAGCAAATTTACTGAGATTGAAGTGGATGGGGTGAAGATAGATTTTTACGACCCGTTTGGTAAAGTAATTCACGAGACAAAAAAATCCGATAGGCTGGAGGTGGCGCACCAGTGGCAAGTTAAATTCTATATCTGGAGACTGGAGCAAAGGGGTATTGAGGGGGTAACTGGTAAACTCGACTATCCTACAATGAGACACACCGAAACCGTTAAATTGACCAATGAGGATAGGGAAAAGATAGTGAGCGTTGAAAACGAAATTGAAATTATAACAAAAGCCGAGGAATGTCCGCCTAAAGAGAAAAAGTCGATTTGCAAGAGCTGCTCCTACTTCGATTTCTGCTGGAGCGGGGAGGAGTAATCATAAGCACCCCTGACAGGGTTTTAAACCCTGTCAGGGGTAAATAATGAAGACCATGTCCACAACCCAACCCCTAATCCCAGGTAACTACTACCACATTTACAACAAGGGAGTGAATGGGATAAACCTGTTTTATAGCCCCGGTAACTATGAGTATTTCCTGCGAAAATACGATGAGCATATCGACCCCATTGCCGATACCTTTGCTTGGTGCTTGCTGGGCAACCATTTTCATTTGTTGGTACGCATTAAGGAGGCGGAGGAGGTAGTGGGAGGAGAAAACCTGATAGGTTTTGGAAACCTGTCAGGTTTGGAGGGGAGAGAGAAGGAGGAAAGCTATTCCCTTTGGGTCTCCAAGCGATTTTCAAACCTTTTCAATGCCTATGCCAAGGCCTTAAACAGACAGCAAGGCCGCCAAGGAACCCTCTTCGAAAGGCCATTCCGTCGTAAGCTGGTCGATAGCGAGCGTTACTTTCGCCAGCTGGTGGTTTATATCCACTCAAATCCTGTGCACCACGGGTTTACCGATAGCTACAAGGACTACCCTTGGTCGTCGTACGGTACAATTGTATCGGCCAAGCCCACTAGGTTGCAACGGAATCAGGTGCTGGGTTGGTTCGATGGGAGGGGCAATTTTGTGGATACGCATAGGCAGATAATTGATTTTGATTTTATTGATCATCTGATAATTGAATAAAATAATAAAACCTTTCAGGTTTGGATTATTAATCGCTATGAAAAAATCCTACTACCTCTTCAATCCTGGCCGTCTTAGCCGCAAGGACAATACGCTAAAGTTCACCCCGGTTGATGAAGACGGCGTGGAGGGGCAACCCCGATACATCCCCGTTGAGGGTGTTGATGATTTGTACGTGCTGGGGTCGCTCGATGCCAATAGCGCGCTATACAACTTCCTTGGTAAAAATGGTATCTGCGTACACTTTTTCGACTACTACGAGAACTACACCGGATCATTCATGGCCAAGGATGGGCTGCTGGCTGGAAGGATGATCGTGTCGCAAGTCGATTACTACTCCAACAAAGCTAAGCGAATGGCCATAGCACAAAAGTTTATCGAAGGCGCATCGCACAACATGCTAAAGAACCTGCGCTACTACGATACCCGAGGCAAAGACCTTTCGCTTGAAGTAAACCAGATTGAGCAGTACCAAGTGGGTATCCCTGAGTGTAAAAAGGTTGATGAGCTAATGGGCATTGAGGGGAACATCAGGCAGAGCTACTACCAGGGGGTTAACAAAATTCTAAACGATTTTGAGATGGGTGCACGCACCAAGCAACCACCACAAAATCCTATTAACGCGCTGATCTCGTTTGGCAACATGATGTGCTACAGCCAGTGCCTTCGGGCAATTCATCAAACCCAGCTAAACCCAACGATTTCGTATTTACATACACCTGGCGAAAGGAGATACTCCCTGGCATTGGACATTGCCGAGATATTTAAACCAATACTGGTGGACCGAGTAATTTTTAAGGTGATAAATAAGCGAGAGCTCCAGGAGAAGCATTTCAGCGAGCAGCTCAATAGGTGCTTGCTTAACGAGAGCGGGAAGAAGATTTTTATTAAAGCCTTTGAGGATAGGCTTAGTGAGACCATCCAGCACCGCACCCTAAAGCGGAATGTGAGCTACAAGCACTTGGTAAAGTTAGAGTGCTACAAGCTCAGTAAGCATTTGCTTGGCATAGAGGAGTATAAGCCCTTTAAGATGTGGTGGTAGTAATTAACTAACCGGGACAGGTTTCCAAAACCTGCCCGGGTTAAAATGAAGGGAATGTACATCATACTAGTTTACGACGTTAACCAGAAGCGTACCGGAAAGATGCTAAAGCTTTGTCGAAAGTATTTGAATTGGATTCAGAACTCGGTTTTCGAGGGAGAGATAACAGAGGTGAAGCTTAAAGAGCTCAAGCATAGAGCCGAAGAAATTATGGATGATGAGGACAGCCTGATCCTCTTTACAAGCAGGGAGAGCAAATGGCTTGAGAAAGAGGTGTTAGGCCATGAGCGAAGTTCCATAGACACAATGCTTTAACAAGCTGTACGGTTGTCGACCTAACAAAAACAGGATGATTAAATTCGTGCTATTTTAAGCTGAGCAGCGACAATGTTCTTTGATGTGCTGAAAACTAAGGGTATATAATAGTTGTCGAACCCCAGGGGTAATTCCATTACTTGGGTTCGACAACCAAAAATGATTGTTTTTTACTTTTTTAGTTTACGAACAGGCTGTAAATCAATTATTTTTTTTTATAAATTTACAACTTCCAATCATCCCATAGTGGAATTGAAACACGAGCCAACAATAAATTTACCTGTATCAGTAGTTCTTCCAATCATCCCATAGTGGAATTGAAACAGCAAAACATCTACGTATCGGGCAAGGAACTTAAACTTCCAATCATCCCATAGTGGAATTGAAACTTTTATCCACATTATTTCGATGCTAAATCCTGAATTCTTCCAATCATCCCATAGTGGAATTGAAACGTGATTATAAAATTGCCCCGATTAAAAAACACTTACCTTCCAATCATCCCATAGTGGAATTGAAACACAACGTTCTCCCCCACAACGTAGCGCGGCTGAATCTTCCAATCATCCCATAGTGGAATTGAAACCGATAAACTTCACGTTATCCAACAGGCTGTCAAAACTTCCAATCATCCCATAGTGGAATTGAAACCTCAACGTAGTGCTGAATCGCAGTTTCGCCCCACTCCTTCCAATCATCCCATAGTGGAATTGAAACGCACTTTGGGAACTGCTTAACAAAATTCCTTGGATGCTTCCAATCATCCCATAGTGGAATTGAAACGTGTAAATATCGCTACTCATACGCTCGTTTGGTGTCCTTCCAATCATCCCATAGTGGAATTGAAACTATGCAGCACCCTGGTGACCCTAACGGCGGAGCAGCTTCCAATCATCCCATAGTGGAATTGAAACAGTATGCCCAGCGTTCTTATAAGATAGAGAACAAGGCTTCCAATCATCCCATAGTGGAATTGAAACATAATAGAATGTTATATCGGGCTGCTTCCCATTCAACTTCCAATCATCCCATAGTGGAATTGAAACTTAACATAAGCGGCTATGTATCTAAAATCAATTAACTTCCAATCATCCCATAGTGGAATTGAAACATGTGCTTCTTGTCCTCCTCATCGAACATACAGACTTCCAATCATCCCATAGTGGAATTGAAACAAACGAGGCGGTCGCCCATTGAGGAGGAGTTTACCCTTCCAATCATCCCATAGTGGAATTGAAACATGGGATGTATGGACTAACTGATGGTGCGGGTTTTTCTTCCAATCATCCCATAGTGGAATTGAAACATGTTGGCGTATAAATTGTTAGCTGAAATGGTGTACTTCCAATCATCCCATAGTGGAATTGAAACTTTCTCCAAAACGCTTGCCTTTAAGCCAGCGTTTTCTTCCAATCATCCCATAGTGGAATTGAAACATGGGCGAAAGCGATGAGACGCTCATCACGGCGAGCCTTCCAATCATCCCATAGTGGAATTGAAACAAAGTTATATCAACCAATATGCTATCCAGCTCCTCCCTTCCAATCATCCCATAGTGGAATTGAAACATCTTTGAGATGCCAGACATCGCAGAGGGCAAGTTCTTCCAATCATCCCATAGTGGAATTGAAACGAGACTATCCAGGTTATGCTCAGGGTGAACGTTATCTTCCAATCATCCCATAGTGGAATTGAAACCCCGTATTTACGAAGAAATACCTGACAAAATCGACACTTCCAATCATCCCATAGTGGAATTGAAACATAGGATTCAGCGGTGCGGGGTTGTCACCATACGGCCTTCCAATCATCCCATAGTGGAATTGAAACTTGATAACGTGGAAATTCTTGGCGAGGGCTGGATCCTTCCAATCATCCCATAGTGGAATTGAAACTGGTAAGCCTACACGGCAGAAACTTTCACGACAGGCTTCCAATCATCCCATAGTGGAATTGAAACAACACAATGAGTAGTTACAGCCACATCGATTACTGCCTTCCAATCATCCCATAGTGGAATTGAAACTTGCAGGAGCGTAGGGTATCGAAGTCTATTTATAAGCTTCCAATCATCCCATAGTGGAATTGAAACAGGATTAACGCCTACGCCTAACCCCTTAACCTTAACCTTCCAATCATCCCATAGTGGAATTGAAACAAGATAAGAAAAAAGTCTAGCGTATGCAAGGGGAGGCTTCCAATCATCCCATAGTGGAATTGAAACGAGGAAGGCAGCGATGATTGCATTTTTTTCTTCTGGCTTCCAATCATCCCATAGTGGAATTGAAACGCTCTCTTCAAAGGATATTTTTTATAATCCTTTGGGCTTCCAATCATCCCATAGTGGAATTGAAACCAATGTTGCCCAAACGGCCAAACACGGTCATTACGGCTTCCAATCATCCCATAGTGGAATTGAAACATGGTTCCCCGCTCGTGCCCAGCAATAAGCACAGGACTTCCAATCATCCCATAGTGGAATTGAAACAGAGTTGAAAGTTCATAAAGTGCCTAGAGTTGAAAGCTTCCAATCATCCCATAGTGGAATTGAAACCGGGGTGCACCTTAATTTGGAGTGGAATTCTCATTTCTTCCAATCATCCCATAGTGGAATTGAAACGTCCAATCAAATACAGGTCTTATTATATCATCCGTCTTCCAATCATCCCATAGTGGAATTGAAACTCTGGAAGCACTGCTAGCTTTACAAAAGCAGTATGCTTCCAATCATCCCATAGTGGAATTGAAACTGGGCAACGAAGATTTTGATAATAAACCATTCTACTTCCAATCATCCCATAGTGGAATTGAAACTAAGATACTGCAAGAGCATTTCGTTGGTAACAATTCTTCCAATCATCCCATAGTGGAATTGAAACTCGGCAGGTGGGGTGCTCACCAGGGCAGTGCCACGCTTCCAATCATCCCATAGTGGAATTGAAACTAGCGAAAACGGTTTTGAGTACTGGCAAGATAAAATCTTCCAATCATCCCATAGTGGAATTGAAACTAAATTGCAGTTTTAAAAACATCACAATCTTGTGTCTTCCAATCATCCCATAGTGGAATTGAAACTGAGACTCATTGTAGCAGTTAGCAGAAATATGGGCCTTCCAATCATCCCATAGTGGAATTGAAACTGGTGATCGAGCGATATGTAGGCGTAAAAGACACGCTTCCAATCATCCCATAGTGGAATTGAAACTATGATCGTGCCGTCAATGGCTTTGTTGAAGTCCTCCTTCCAATCATCCCATAGTGGAATTGAAACTTCTGCATACTGCTCAATCAGCTCACCAGCGCAATTACTTCCAATCATCCCATAGTGGAATTGAAACTATTCGCTTAATGCTTTAAGCAATTCAGCGGCTTGCTTCCAATCATCCCATAGTGGAATTGAAACTTACATTGGTCGTGCGTTCGCCTTGTGCGGTAATGCTTCCAATCATCCCATAGTGGAATTGAAACACAAAACTACTGTTAAAATAGTAGTCTACCTTACCCTTCCAATCATCCCATAGTGGAATTGAAACTGTTGCTTCCATTATTTGAATTGAAAGCCCAGTGCCCTTCCAATCATCCCATAGTGGAATTGAAACTAGTGCCTGCGCTTCGTTAGGAGTTACCCCGCTTGCTTCCAATCATCCCATAGTGGAATTGAAACATGTGATTGGTCGCTCTCGATATGGTTTGTAGGATTCTTCCAATCATCCCATAGTGGAATTGAAACTTGCATATCGCCCATCTGGTCTCGCATCGCTGCAACTTCCAATCATCCCATAGTGGAATTGAAACGTATAAAATGGCTCAATCATTCTTATTAAATCTGCTCTTCCAATCATCCCATAGTGGAATTGAAACCTACGATTTCTTTGAATTGCTCCATATTCTTTTGAACTTCCAATCATCCCATAGTGGAATTGAAACTCGTTCGGGGCTTCGGGTATGCCGTCAAACACTTTCCTTCCAATCATCCCATAGTGGAATTGAAACCTCGTTATTTTGAATTAGTATAAATAACACAATAGTCTTCCAATCATCCCATAGTGGAATTGAAACACGGCTGGCGGTATGGAATCGGTTTTTTGCGGATTCTTCCAATCATCCCATAGTGGAATTGAAACGATTTATGGATGAGGACATTACAAGTATATCAAAGTCTTCCAATCATCCCATAGTGGAATTGAAACTTTCTATCTCAATGCCCTCACGCACGTAGTAGTTGACTTCCAATCATCCCATAGTGGAATTGAAACGCTCCACCCTGTTTCGGGTAATTGAATGGGCTACTCTTCCAATCATCCCATAGTGGAATTGAAACGTGATTAAAACAACTGCGAAGGGAATTGAGTACATACTTCCAATCATCCCATAGTGGAATTGAAACCAACGAGCAATAAGGACAGCGATAAAACAGGTATAGCTTCCAATCATCCCATAGTGGAATTGAAACACGATTACAGCGTTTACAGAGAATAACGAGCGAGGTCTTCCAATCATCCCATAGTGGAATTGAAACCTGGCAAGCACTTCGCAACCCATCGAGCCGCTGGAGCTTCCAATCATCCCATAGTGGAATTGAAACATTGAACGCCTCATCTGGGGTTGTTTCCCCATCTTTCTTCCAATCATCCCATAGTGGAATTGAAACAATGTTTTGCTATTTATTTTTAATTATTTTTTCTACTTCCAATCATCCCATAGTGGAATTGAAACATTGAGGTTTATCCAGCAAGGATGAAATTCTATGGCCTTCCAATCATCCCATAGTGGAATTGAAACGTGGAAATAAGCGATAGCGAGTATAAAGCGATGGTCTTCCAATCATCCCATAGTGGAATTGAAACAACGATTAGCTAAAATAATTCAAGTTGAACGGCTAACTTCCAATCATCCCATAGTGGAATTGAAACTCATAACTTAGGATTTTGCGTTGCGTTAGTAATTAGCTTCCAATCATCCCATAGTGGAATTGAAACCGTAAGGTCACGGGGGTACTTCTTAGCCGTTGCTATCTTCCAATCATCCCATAGTGGAATTGAAACTGGCGATTATACAAATAATCACTACGCCGATGCACCTTCCAATCATCCCATAGTGGAATTGAAACGCTTACAACACGTTGTATAAAAAATTGGCTATCAAACTTCCAATCATCCCATAGTGGAATTGAAACAACAGGGTCTTCTTCTTGCGTTACTTTCCAGTATCCTTCCAATCATCCCATAGTGGAATTGAAACTATTCAAAAGGCGTTATGTTATTCAAAATCTTTTGCTTCCAATCATCCCATAGTGGAATTGAAACTATTCAAAAGGCGTTATGTTATTCAAAATCTTTTGCTTCCAATCATCCCATAGTGGAATTGAAACTATTCAAAAGGCGTTATGTTATTCAAAATCTTTTGGCTTCCAATCATCCCATAGTGGAATTGAAACTTGTAAAGGACACAACCAAACGTGCTTTTTGTCTCCTTCCAATCATCCCATAGTGGAATTGAAACAAAGGGATCATCCCTCGCCTTCTCAATTGCATTGGCCTTCCAATCATCCCATAGTGGAATTGAAACGCTTTTGAACTATCTGTGCTACTCTTCCGCCATACACTTCCAATCATCCCATAGTGGAATTGAAACTTTACTACGGTTATGCAGCCGTTTGCCTTGCCATGCTTCCAATCATCCCATAGTGGAATTGAAACTTTTGTTTTGAATAGGTTTTTAAGCTGCTCTCCAAACTTCCAATCATCCCATAGTGGAATTGAAACGCGATAAGGAGATAGTTGATGTTGACGATTACTTCCTTCCAATCATCCCATAGTGGAATTGAAACGCTGGGTGAAGGGCTTTCGGGCGGCGTTCATATTGCCTTCCAATCATCCCATAGTGGAATTGAAACAAAAGAATTACCTTGTTAACCATACATTTTGTTTTCTTCCAATCATCCCATAGTGGAATTGAAACAGAGAAAGCACTATATGAGTTTACCACAATAATTATCTTCCAATCATCCCATAGTGGAATTGAAACAGTCGAGGCAGACCTTAAGCCCCTTCAGGACAAGGCCTTCCAATCATCCCATAGTGGAATTGAAACTTAAAAAAATGGGTATCATTTGACGAGGGGAGCGGACTTCCAATCATCCCATAGTGGAATTGAAACAGCATTGAAAAATGTATAATTGCATTACATCAATGCCTTCCAATCATCCCATAGTGGAATTGAAACCTGTTACCATCCGTGACCATCACGGCTGCCCTTGATCTTCCAATCATCCCATAGTGGAATTGAAACATGATACTTACAAAGCCGTTGCCACTAACCAGAAAGCTTCCAATCATCCCATAGTGGAATTGAAACTGCGTGGGCAAAATGATATACACCCCGTGTTATAAGCTTCCAATCATCCCATAGTGGAATTGAAACTGGTGTTGTACCTCTCTACGAAGTGCGAGTAACCTCTTCCAATCATCCCATAGTGGAATTGAAACAAAACAAACCCCTGCAAGCTGGATTTCTCGAACATCCTTCCAATCATCCCATAGTGGAATTGAAACAATGGGAGCGCAGGCAATGTGATAAATTGTCGATGTCTTCCAATCATCCCATAGTGGAATTGAAACTATCGATTGAGCAACACCTATAAAAAATTTCACACACTTCCAATCATCCCATAGTGGAATTGAAACCCCTGAAATAGAAGATTAAGACTCCAGCTAGAGGTCTTCCAATCATCCCATAGTGGAATTGAAACGAGGTAACCGATAGGCGCGTAGTGGAAGAGCTAAGGCTTCCAATCATCCCATAGTGGAATTGAAACATAAATATTTGGGCGTGTGATAATCATCATACCCAACTTCCAATCATCCCATAGTGGAATTGAAACAAAAATATCCATGACGGCTCGTCACCCCCGTCAGGACTTCCAATCATCCCATAGTGGAATTGAAACGAAAAAATCCCTGCCAGCCTGTGCATAGCGGCTATCCTTCCAATCATCCCATAGTGGAATTGAAACGAATTTACAAGATAAACAACGGGGCATAACACGTGGCTTCCAATCATCCCATAGTGGAATTGAAACTCGTTTAGTGTATCGAAACCGGGTAAAGGGAATGTCTTCCAATCATCCCATAGTGGAATTGAAACTCTTTAAGAATACCCGAAACCAACCCTTCAACTGTCTTCCAATCATCCCATAGTGGAATTGAAACAATCAGTACCAATAACAGCTTTCAATGCTTTATCTTCTTCCAATCATCCCATAGTGGAATTGAAACGTATGATTATAATCTTTATCTGCATAGCTCACAATTACTTCCAATCATCCCATAGTGGAATTGAAACTGAGTTTCTGCATTTTTTTCTTCACGTTTTTTCAACCTTCCAATCATCCCATAGTGGAATTGAAACCCAAGAAGATGGAGGAGCAACGCAAAAAGGAGCAGGCTTCCAATCATCCCATAGTGGAATTGAAACTGCTTCATTTTCAATTTGAATCATTCTTAATTCTCTTCCAATCATCCCATAGTGGAATTGAAACGCGTACTGTGCGTACAAGCCTAGCGTTTTGTACTGACTTCCAATCATCCCATAGTGGAATTGAAACTTTTATATGAGTATGTGATGAAGATGATGGAACAGGCTTCCAATCATCCCATAGTGGAATTGAAACGACTGCGAAACGTCTTGAGTCGTGATGTTGAGACACTCTTCCAATCATCCCATAGTGGAATTGAAACTGGCGTTCACCTCCTCGCGTAGGCGGGCAATATAATCTTCCAATCATCCCATAGTGGAATTGAAACTGCTTCAAAGCAAGGAGAAGGCTGATAAGGTGATGCCTTCCAATCATCCCATAGTGGAATTGAAACAGCCAATTCACACTCGGCATAAGTTCTGTTATAAACTTCCAATCATCCCATAGTGGAATTGAAACTTCTTTTAAGATACCGTAAAGCATACCGCCTACGAACTTCCAATCATCCCATAGTGGAATTGAAACTGGCGTTCACCTCCTCGCGTAGGCGGGCAATATAATCTTCCAATCATCCCATAGTGGAATTGAAACTGCTTCAAAGCAAGGAGAAGGCTGATAAGGTGATGCCTTCCAATCATCCCATAGTGGAATTGAAACGCTCAGGGAAAGGGGAAAGAATTGTGGTGAACACCCTTCCAATCATCCCATAGTGGAATTGAAACTAAGGAGGTTCTTTGGGGTGAAAGTTGGGCAAGCCTTCTTCCAATCATCCCATAGTGGAATTGAAACAATAATCTTGAGAAACTAATACCTTCCCCTCGGGCTTCCAATCATCCCATAGTGGAATTGAAACTACTTGGTGCAACCGACCGCCGTGCATCGCTTTTCTCTTCCAATCATCCCATAGTGGAATTGAAACGAGTTAAAGTCACAACTCGATAAATTATCAGCCAGGCTTCCAATCATCCCATAGTGGAATTGAAACACTGTATCCCAATGGTTGTAAAGGTGTTTGATTCTCTTCCAATCATCCCATAGTGGAATTGAAACATTTGCGTCCACTTCGTAGGTGCTGATGAGAAAACACTTCCAATCATCCCATAGTGGAATTGAAACATAACATTCAACTCGTTATACCAGCAAAGCCCCCGCCTTCCAATCATCCCATAGTGGAATTGAAACAAACCCACGCATACAGGATGAAATAGTGCAGTGGCTTCCAATCATCCCATAGTGGAATTGAAACCAATATTACCATTCACAAGCGCATCTGGGCATTTTCTTCCAATCATCCCATAGTGGAATTGAAACATGCCACGCTTACCGGTGTGCCCGATGTTACCCTACTTCCAATCATCCCATAGTGGAATTGAAACAAAAAAATCAAGGTGGTGAGATGATTGAAGCGGTGTCTTCCAATCATCCCATAGTGGAATTGAAACTATCACCTAACATTGGCATACCGTGGGTGTTATACGCTTCCAATCATCCCATAGTGGAATTGAAACACTGTATCCCAATGGTTGTAAAGGTGTTTGATTCTCTTCCAATCATCCCATAGTGGAATTGAAACCACCAATAGGTTATTCCACCCTCAAGTGCAGTCGCTTCCAATCATCCCATAGTGGAATTGAAACCAAAGGGTATTTACATCGCAGGGAAAACGGGAACGGCTTCCAATCATCCCATAGTGGAATTGAAACTTTTTAATTGCTGATTGAACCAATTCCTTACCAATCTTCCAATCATCCCATAGTGGAATTGAAACAAATCAATAAACGATATATATATGGTATCGGATGACTTCCAATCATCCCATAGTGGAATTGAAACACGAGTGCAGTATTGTAGTGTTGCTTCGGCATTGTGCTTCCAATCATCCCATAGTGGAATTGAAACGGCGCAGCAACTACCAACGGTGCAGCATCGCCCTGTTCTTCCAATCATCCCATAGTGGAATTGAAACAGCTAATGAGCCGAATTAGGCTGCACTTCACCAGGGCCTTCCAATCATCCCATAGTGGAATTGAAACTGAGTTTCTGCATTTTTTTCTTCACGTTTTTTCAACCTTCCAATCATCCCATAGTGGAATTGAAACGCCAAAACAAGTGGTTATCAAGTTTGCCCTTTCAGTCTTCCAATCATCCCATAGTGGAATTGAAACGTCCAAAATCCAGGGGTTGGGCGGTTCCGACAGCTCTTCCAATCATCCCATAGTGGAATTGAAACAGGTATGCCAATATTAGGCGATATGGTGCGGTTAACTTCCAATCATCCCATAGTGGAATTGAAACAACAAAATAACGGCTCATTGTTTTCAGTTGTGGCTCTTCCAATCATCCCATAGTGGAATTGAAACCACCAAACAGGGCTATTTCAAAACTAACCCTTTCAACTTCCAATCATCCCATAGTGGAATTGAAACCCTCAACAAACCTTACCAAATCAAATCCATATTCCTTCCAATCATCCCATAGTGGAATTGAAACAAATTGGAGATAGGTACAAGTACTTAAATGAATTTTCTTCCAATCATCCCATAGTGTGCAAATTCCGTTTCAAAACGGACAGGCATTCCGGAGTAAAACGGACAGTCAATCCGGGCGAAAGCGGACAGGCATTCCGATTTAAAGCGGACAGGCATTCCGATTTAAAGCGGACAGGTAATCCGGAGCAAAGCGGACACCCATTCCGGATGAAAGCGGACACTTTTCTCATCATATTTGAGCCATTAACTTTTAACAAAAAAGCAATGGCCAACAAAAGGATTGAAATGAGAAAAGTAAGAGACCTGCTCCGATTATGTATCGGTGAAAATATGAGTGCCCGCCAGGCAGCCAAAATAATAGGCCTGGGAAAGACTGCCACCAGTCAGTA
>Ga0334893_1000778_pt1 | contig 37255 bp, 37 predicted proteins | sample GraSluR3_MG_5_FD_207218 | JGI IMG/M metagenome (GOLD analysis project Ga0334893, IMG submission 207218) | Sludge microbial communities from methane-producing bioreactor in Wageningen University, Netherlands - Granular Sludge_09_05-R3 | ecosystem: Engineered > Bioreactor > Anaerobic >...
CTACAATGGCCAGGGTACTGGGCCCCAAATCGGTTTTTTTTGCTATGTCCCGCAGGCCGGCAATTTTTACATGCACATCAAAATTCTTTTCCTCCAGCAGGCTGTTAATCAGTTCAAGGCCGATATATCCGGCGGCAAGCCCTACATCTTCATTCAGGTATTCATATATTACGTAATAATCGTCACCCCCGTTCACCCTTCTTGCCTTGCCAAACCATACGTCATGACCCACAATGTTCTGCAGTTCTATGGCCACATGCTCAAAAACATGGGCAAGGTAGGTACCCTCTTCCAGCCTTTCCCTGAAACCTCCTGCATAGCCCCTTGAACAGCGGTGCCTGTTAAGACCGGGCAGCATTCCAAGCAGCCTGTCATTAAACGATGCAATCTCACTGGTGGGCGTATTGGCGTATCTGCCAAGGTCCACCCTAATCCTTATTACGGTACTGTGGCTGTATATATTCCTTCCTCTGTATACTGCCTTTCCCAGTATTTTCATCCTATTCCTCCCGAAATTGGTAGTTGATTGGCTTTCTGTTTACAAGGTCAAATCCATACCCCCTTGTCAGTACATGTAAAACTATATCCATAAGCGCCAAAGGGTCATCGGGCTTGGATTCTGAAACATTACTAAAGGACAGGTGGCTTCCGTCCACCACTGTAACCGCCTGCGAACCCGCTATCCGGAATTTGTTACCCTCAACCACCACCGCGGTATCTTCGTCTATTCCTATTCCCAGGACATGGGGATTTTGGGCAACCGCACACAAAAGACGTCCTATCCTGCCCCTCTGGGCAAAATGCTGGTCTATCACACAACCCTTCATAAGATCAAGGCCCGGCGCCATTTTAACGGTACATTTACGGGGTGAATCCTCTTCATTACCCGTTATTATCATGGTACTGCTCATAGCCGAGGCCCCTGCGCTGGTTCCGGCTATTGTAACACCGGAATAATACAGCTGCTTCAGTTTATCGCCCATAGCCGTACCGCCCAGTATACTGGTAATTCTAAGCTGGTCACCTCCGGTAAAAAAAACACATCCGGCCTTCTCCACCGTCTTAACAAACATTTGTCGGCCGGCATCCCGCCGGCTTTCTATGTTAATGACCTCTACACTGTCCACCCCCAGGCCTTTGAATATTTCAACATACATATTGCCGGTCTTCCGGGGTCTCTGGGTAGCGGTGGTTATTATTACCAAATTGCCCTTCGGCGCACCGGCGGCCCTTGCCACCTCCCTTAACACCTGGCACTCGCCCTGTTTATCCTCCGCACCCCCGATTATAATGAGCCTGCCGTTTTCCTGCATTTATACTCCTCCCCAAACGTACATTAGTTATTTTTGCCACTAGTTTATCCTTTATACCAAAAAACCCCTGTTTGGGACTGCTGTATGAACAAATAAAATATCCGGCTCGGCATAATGCCGAGCCGGATGCTTCCCACCCCATGTGAAAGCGCACAGAATATTCAAGCCTTTTTACAGCTATGACAACTGGTACTTTACTATCCGGGAGACTATAAGCTTATCCCCCGAAACCAGGTTGTCAGGGTCCTCTATACTGTTGATGCTTACAAGCTCCTCTATGGTGCTGTTGAACCGTTTGGCTATCTTCCACAGATTATCACCGGGCTGTATGGTATATACCACGATGCTGGCGGTAGGAAAGCTTTCTGCCTGTTCGGATTCCCGGATATCCGACAGGACTTCCTTTTCAGTAACCTTATAAAGGTCCGCTTCTATCATAATCTTTCCCTTGATATCAAGCAGCCAGGCATCGGGAGCCCTATACTGCAGGTCGTCAAGATACAGATTCACATCCAGCTGTATGCCGCCGCTCTCCTCCGGAAGCTGGATTGTATGGCGGAAAGGTATTTCATCCTTGTACACGTACATCTCATCTTCGTGATTTTCGGTCAAATACAAGGCTTCAATGCACAGTATGCCTTCAACCACACCCTCGTCATCAAATACGCCGGAATCCGTCAGTACAGGTACCGCTTTTACGCTGCATACTTCGCTTATCTGCGGGCAGTCCCCCGAAAGGTCTATCTCTTCCTTGACGGTTATCTCGTCAACAACCCGGTCAATTGTTTTTTTAAACCTGATACCGGATTTGTCGGTCTCAAGCCTTACCGAGGGAGAGTATGCATCCGTCAGCAGTTCCAGGGGTTGAACCGTCTCAATCCTGCCCTTGTTGTTAACCACTGCTTCATATTCAATGACCCGCAGCTGCCCTTCCTCATCCTCCTTGACGGTTGAATAATAGTCTTCAATCAGGTAGCTCACCTTTTCACTCATGCCCGGCATGGCTCCGGCAATCTCTATGTAGTGACTGAAGGGCATCTGATATTCCACGCTGTTTATTGAACCGGCCTCGTCATCACCAATATACAGCGTAGTTATTCTTATAATTCCATTAAGAGCTATTCTGTTTTCGGTTATTCTGCTTTCTCTTTCTCCTATGGCAATATCGGTTGCCAGTATTTCTTTTATGGAGGGTTTGTCGGCGGGTATCTGAAATTCCTGCCTTACGGTTGCCCTGGAGCTGTTTTCCCCTATGGTATCGGTTATATCCACATAATCCCTTAAAATCTGTATATCCTGGATACCCTTTACTTCCTTGATTATTTCCACCTCGGACCTTTCAAAAATCTTTCCGGTAATATTCAGTACACACTTGACATGAAGCTTTCTGCCGTTGACTATACTGCTGTCCAAGTGCTCTATATCCGCCTGTACTTCAGCCTCCGTTTTATTCGTAACCCCGGGCAGCTCTATCTGTTCGGTAAAGGCAAAACTCCCTTCCATATGGTACAAAGGCTGTTCCCCTTCAGGGGAAATGTACAGGGATCTAACGTTAACAATCCCCTCCAGGATAATCCTGTTGTCCACAACCTCTATATCGGTTATGACAGCCCAACCATTCGTGTTGAGAACTTTTTCCGCGTCCGGCTTACTGTCCGGAACAACGACGTCACCTTCAACAATGGCCTGGGTCATTTCTTCCCCTACAACCTGGTCTATCTTTATCAGGTCTCTTATCAATTCGAGAGCCATCCTTATTCCTCCTTCCTTTTTCTTAATACAACCTATTAGAATAATATTATTCATAGTTTGAAAATATGTTAAACCCCAGCAAAAAACAATAAAAAAGCCCTTCATGGGCAAGACCGGGTATATGGCTTTAAAAACAAACCAGGACCGGGTTCCTTGTTTCAGACTGCTCTGCAGCAATACAAAATATGCTGCTGGCTGCTCATAGAACACTGGTGAGAAGCAGACAATAAAGGGATGCATTCATACTCTGCATCCCTTTATTGTTAACATTGCCATATCCGTCGGACCATACACGCCTTTCGGCTATAGGGTAGCCACCATTATCGCCTTTATGGTATGAACCCTGTTCTCCGCCTCATCGAATACTGCCGAGTGCTTGCTCCTGAATACCTCGTCGGTTACTTCCATTTCCTTTAACCTGTATTTTTCGAAAACTTCTTTACCTATAGTGGTATTTGTATCATGAAAAGCAGGCAGACAGTGCAGGAAAATACAGTCCTCCTTACCCGTAGCCTTTACCATATCCATGTTTACCTGGTAGTCCTTTAGCAGTTTTATCCTCTCTTCAAAGTATTCTTCTTCACCCATGGATACCCATACATCGGTATAAAGCACATCACAGCCGGCGACACCGGATTTGATATTATCGGTAACGGTAATGGCAGCACCGCTTTCTTTAGCCGCCTGTCTGCAGTAACTTACCAGTTCTTCCGAAGGGAACAGCTCACGGGGGGTAACCACCCTGTAATCAAGTCCCATTTTTGCTGCCCCTATCATCAGCGAATTGGCCACATTGTTCCTGCCATCACCTACATACGCCAGAGAAATACCCTTAAGATACCCTTTGCGTTCTTTTATGGTAAGAAAATCGGCCAGGATCTGGGTGGGATGATATAGATCGGTCAGACCGTTCCATACCGGTACCCCCGAATACTTCGCCAAAAGTTCCACCGTTTCGTGTTTGAAGCCCCGAAACTGGATACCGTCAAACATCCTTCCCAGCACCTTTGCGGTGTCTTCAACCGATTCTTTTTTGCCAAGCTGTATGTCTCCCCTGCCAAGAAACTCACCGTGACCGCCCTGGTCGGCACACGCCACCACAAAGGCACAGCGGGTTCTGGTGGATGGTTTTTCAAAGATGAGGGCAATATTCTTTCCTTCCAGCCTCTTTGTCTCGGTTCCTATGTATTTGGCCTTCTTGAGCTCCCGGGACAAATCCAGCAGATACTCTATCTCCTGCGGGGTAAAGTCCTTAAGGGTCAGAAAGCTTCTTCCTTTAAGATTAAACGGCATATATACATCCTCCTTTATGGTTCTTCGCGGAGAATTGGCATGGTCATGCATCGCGGACCGCCCCTTCCCCTTACAAGCTCCTGTCCGTCAATTTCAACAACCTCGATTCCGTTTTTTCTGAGGACCTCATTTGAGGCTTCGTTGCGGTTATAGGTAATGACAACCCCTGGGGCAATGGCCAGTGTATTGGTGCTGTCGTTCCACTGTTCCCTGGCTGCGGTTATTTTATCCCCTCCCCCGCTCTTTATCAGCTTGATGGCAGGAAGCTTAAGGGATTTTTTAATTGCCTTTGTAAGGTTATCCTCGGCTTTCACGTTAAGGCTGTAAGGTTTATTGTCGCGGGTTACTTTAAACACCTTTACATATTCCTCCACTCCGGGATATATAGTAAATTTATCGTAATCCACCATTGTAAATACCGTGTCAAGATGCATAAAGGCTCTTATATGGGGGATTAGTATAACCAGTATGTGGTCAAGCCCTTCCAGTCCCTCGAAAAGATTCCTGCATAGAAGTTCAATCCCCTGGGCGGAGGTCCTTTCGCTGCAGCCTATTGCGAGGATTTCCTCGCTGAGCACCAGGATATCTCCTCCTTCCAGGCTGTATTTATTATTATAATTATACCAAAGGGGAGTGGGTTTGGCATTAAATATGGGATGGTATTTATAGAAATATTTCAAAAGCAGTGCTTCCCGTTTTCTGGCATCCACTTTCATTGTGTTTATTGACAGCCCGTTTCCTATTACCGCCCCCGGATCCCTGGTAAAATATAGGTTGGGCAGCGGGTTTATATAGTATGGATACTCTTCGTTTATATAATCAACCAGGCTCAAATGTTTCTCAATATCCTTAACATCGGATTTGGAAAGCCCCACAATGAGTTTTTCGGCAAGTTCCGGGGTTTTAATCTTTAAAAGATAATCGGTTATTGCTTCCCTGCGGTCGGGATTCTCAATGCCACTTAAATCCAGTGTTTCTCTTATCAGTCGTGCTTTTATCCCGTCTGTCTCAAGAATATCTTCCAGAAGTTGTTCTATATAGTATACGTTGGCACCCCTGTCCCTTAGTGCATTGCAAAAACCGTCATGTTCTTCTGTCATTTTCTTCAGCCATGGAATATCATCAAACAGCATCTCGGCAAGATATTCCGGAGTAAGCCTTTCGAGCTCGCTGCCGGGCCTGTGCATTATTACTGCCTTGAGTTTTCCTATTTCAGAATTGACCATGATACCATTTTTAGCCGGCACAAGTCATCACTCCTTCATGAGGATATGTAACCTTTAATAGTGTTTTCTGTTACAGTCGACAATATTAGTATATTATCTTTATTTTTTTAATACAAGAAGGATAATTTTACATATATTATTATAATTTATTAGTTTTTTCCATTTCGTTGTATAATAATTCACAAACCCCGGCAGGGCCCTGTAAAACAGTCACTTTGCAGAACAGGCCCTAACCCTGCAATAACATAAAAAACTCCCATACCTTTTGGGCCTTTGGCAGGTTGGAAGTATTAAATATATGCTAAATCCTGTATAAAAAATTTTGTTGGTATAAAACGATAAAAGCGGCTGACAGCCGCCCTTTGTATCGTTAACCGCATTTAATTTTTCTGTTTTCACTGCAGATGGTTAGTTCAACAGTCTCTGTAAGAACATCCGAGTAGCTATAGGATACTCTTCTTATGGAATCCTGATCGGTAATGATTTTTACAACAAAAATTGACGGGTAAGTGGATTCAATTATGCCTTCCTTAACAAAGGTTTTTTTCCTTCCTTTATTGGCTTTCAATCTCACCCTTTCTCCGACGCAGGTTTCAATGTCCTTTCTTATTCTGTCAAGGGAATTATTCGCCCGCACCCGGTTTCACCTCTTTCTTGCTTCCCGCTATTAACAATATTTTACCATAGAATCTGACATAAATCAAAAAAATATTGTACCAATTTATACAAGCACTTGTCAAATACAAAATGTGTAAGTCCTATCTTTGTGTACCGATATTGCTGTTAATACCTACTTTTATAAAAGTCCAAAACTCCGTTAAAAACTGCCTTTGCCACGCGGGATCTGAATTCTTCCGATTTTAGCCTTGCCTCCTCTTCCGGATTGGTTATATAAAACAGCTCCAGTTGTACAGACCTCACCTTTGCTTCTCTCAATATATAGAAGTTGGCTGTCTTTATACCCCTGTTGGTTGTGCACACCTCTTTTTCAAGCTGTTCCATAATAAGCCTGCCGAGTTTGAAGCCTTCCGTGTCTCCGTTATAGTAATATATTTCGGTACCCGAGACCGAAGGGTTGTAAAATGCGTTGTGATGTATGCTGATAAAAAAGTGCGGTCGAATTCTGTTGGCCATATCCGCCCTGTCCGAAAGCAGTACTTTTGTATCCCCCCGCCGGGTCATATAGACTTTGGCTCCGGCTTTTTGAAGCAACGCTTCCAACCGCCCGGCAATGTCCAGATTAACGTCCTTTTCCCTTAAGCCCCCCGGTCCGGAGTTGTCACTGCTGTCTCCCCCGTGTCCGGGGTCAAGCATGAATACTTTTCCGACAAGCGGCATGTCCTCACTGCATTCCAATATAGATCCAATTTCCACCCCGGTAAAATAATAATTTATAATATCACTGTAACTGCTGCCTTCTGCCGCCATGGCACAGGCACCATACTGACACATCCCGAGACCGTGACCCCTGCCGCCGGTAGAAAACTTCAGTACCGTCGGTTTCCAGCCAAACCGGGTTGAATTCAAACCGAGCAGGTCCTTTACCTCTGTGCCTTTAAAAACCTTGCCGCCTATTTTTATGCTTTTTATCCTGCCTTCATTATCCCGGTCAATTTCATCAATAAAACCTTCTATGGGAGAACCTTTAACCGGGCCGAAACCCTCCACCTTGATTCCCAGTCTTTTTTCGATTTCTTCCACGGTAATATCCTTATGCTGCTCCCAATAGGTCGAATTCCTGCAGTAGCTGCATAGCACCTTTCTGAGATACACAACCCTGTTTCCTATTAAGTTTTCGGAATTTTCGGTTGCGCCGCCGCAGCAGAGGTGATAATGGGCCTTAATCGGTTTCTGGTTAACAAAAATTATCTGTCCGCGGGTATCTTCCACCACTTTTCTTATTCTTGCCCAAAATTCATCATTTCTATCCCCCCGGTTTTTTCCCGCTTGTTCATCCGGCTGCCATTCCATGCAGTGGCCCGTATCACAAAGGTCCGCACCGGGACGCAGCTCGCAGCCCTTTCCGTCATATACCGGCTGCCGTCTTACTATGTTTGTCCTAATAATAACTGCCTGGGCCTTCAATGCCTCATCATTGAATTCCACGGATATCTGTGAAGGTAGAATTTCAGATACAAGGGTTTCCAGAGGTATTGTTACAATCTTTTTTTCTTTATCCCTATACACTCTTACATTGACATCTATATATTCTTTCAACCCCTTACCTCCTCTGCCCTCTGGTGTTAACAGGTCCGGGCAGACCTTCCCTGTATTTCCCTCTTGTTTGCAGGCCCCCAATGCCTTCAATTCCGGTTATCGTTTTGGACACCAGTTCCTCCACCGGAATAATCCTTTCAATATTCGAATAGGCAACCATATGGCACACAAAAACCGGGTCCAGTGCATGTATAAGAACCCTGTTGGGTGAACTGGCGAAATTTGCGCCGGCATCAAGTATGGCCTCGAAATAGGACTGGCATGCTCCTGCATATATTACAAGGTCATCATAGGAAGGTTCAAATTTTCTCGCTTCCTTTACGGCGGCAACATAGAACCTGGAATTTCTGTAATGGCTTATATCATTAATGTCTTTGTTTTTTTCAACCGAATCATGCCCGGTCAGCACAAGTATGTCGGGAAGATACTCTTTCAGCATATCGGTTACACCCTTGGGCTGTTGGCTTTCCGGCATGTATTTACCTGTCGCATTGACTTCCATTTCCTTATAGGCTTTCATGCACATGTCCAGGTAATCTTTGTCCCCGTCCAGATGCAGGACCCTCCCCGGCCTGCCGAAGGGGTTCCTGCTTTTTTCAAAAAAAGTCCCTTTTATTCCCCTTATTCCGCTCCTTGCCTTCCTCAAATTGGTGCCGCTATCTATATGTCTGCTGACCATTTCATGGTTGGATTTTTCAAACTTGCGCAGTTCCTTCGCTGTTTGTACCGTCAGGTCCGTTTCGGGAGCATCCACCATTATTCTCATGTTTACTCCCTTTAATATATAAACCCTTTCCCTGCCGGATTGGTTAATTATCTCCACAACCTTGAAAAGGATATCCCTGTTATAGGATTTTCGCGCTACCAGATCCCCGATTTTAATTTCCCCCACCGTCATCCCTCCCGCTTAAATGCTGATAATAATTCGATTAGTATATATTATGAAGGGGCGTGATGGTGTGTGCCCTTTGACGGTTTGGATGTGCGTATGATAAAAAATAATGGCATTATGATAAGAATTTTTATATAATAAGTACTGTAAACTGAATATTTCGTTAGGTGAGGTTCCTGTGCAGATAGACGCTGCTGCCCGGAAATGTCGAGAGACGCCAACGGGTGAGCAGGTATTACCGGAATAAGGTTTTACCTAATGCAGCTGGTACATATCCAAAGCTGTACAGTGCCAAAACTCAACGAGGGGAAGGCTTAAATTAAGCTTCTTCTTAGTTGAGGAAGCTTATGTATTACAACGGGGCTGCCAGTATAAGGGAGGTTTTTGCAGTGCTGGAACTTAAACAACTTTATAAACGAAAGGATTTTAAAGAACTTAGAAATAGGCTGAACTGCTGCCATGAGGCGGACCTGGCCGAGTATTTCAATGAACTGGACAGGGATGAAAGAATTATTCTGTTCAGATTATTGAAAAAGGACCTTGCCTCAAGCGTATTCTCATATATGGACAAGGAAGAGCAGATGGATTTAATTAATGCAGTAACCGACCACAGCCTGCGGGAACTTTTGGCGGGACTGGCCTTTGACGATAAAATAGACCTTTTGGAAGAGATGCCGGCCAATGTAACGAAAAAAATACTGCAGAACGTTTCCAGGGATGAAAGGAAAATAATAAATCAGTTTCTTAATTTTCCTGAGAATTCCGCAGCATCGATAATGACCATAGAATACGTGGATTTGAAAGAGCATTATACGGTGCCCCATGCGCTGGAACATATAAGGAAAACCGGGGTTGACAAAGAAACAATTTATACGTGTTATGTAATAGACGGCGGCAGACACCTAAGGGGTATTGTTTCTCTTAAGGATATAATAATGGCAGAGCAGAGCAAAATCATAGGGGAATTAATGGATGAAAACGCTATCTCGGTCCAGACCACCGATGACCAGGAAGAGGTGGCAGCCCTTTTCAAAAAATATGATCTTCTGTCTGTACCGGTGCTGGACCATGAAGAAAGGCTTGTTGGCATAATAACCATTGACGATATAATCGATGTAATCGAGCAGGAAGGCACCGAAGATTTTTACAAGATGGCTGCAATGGAAGCCACCGATGATACTTACCTGTCCGCCGGCGTATTCGCCCTGGCGAAAAAGAGGATTGTCTGGCTTATGGTGCTTATGGTCTCCGCAACCATAACCGGCAGTATTATCGGACATTTCCAGACGGTTCTGCATTCCGCCCTGAGCCTGGCAATTTTTATTCCAATGCTGATGGGTACCGGCGGGAATGCGGGGGCCCAGTCCTCCACCCTTATTATCAGGGGTATGGCAATAGGCGAACTGAAGAGCAGTGATATCCTGAGGATTTTGTTCAAGGAACTGAGGGTGTCGCTGTTGGTTGGTTTGGCCCTTGGGGTAGTAAATTTCGCAAGGATAATTCTGTTTGAAGGCGAGGGCATTACAATAGCCCTTACCGTGTCAATTACGGTTTTTCTGACCATAATCCTGGCAAAGCTCACCGGCTCGGCCCTGCCCATACTGGCCAAAGGTATAGGTTTGGACCCGGCACTCATTGCAGCACCACTGCTCACAACCATTATTGATGCCCTTGCCCTGTTGGTATACTTTAACATAGCAATGCTAATCCTCGGCTCTTCCATGGTATAAGATTAGCTGACTCTTCATCATCACAGGGACTTGACATTCTTCCCTTATCTTATAAAAGTTTGTCAAAATAAAAGGTGTTTTGCCAAATCTGTAGAAATAATACAGGGTAATGGAGTTTGGAGGTGAATTTATGAATAAAACCATATGTTTTTACTTGCTGCTGCTTGGGTTATGTATTGCGGGACTGGGTTACTATCTGTTGGTGGTTAATCTGCCGGGATATGTCGCTTCACTTCCGGACGGATATACTGCCGAAGAACTGTTTTCCCATACCCATCGGATATCGCAAAACTACTGGCTTATACTGACAGCATCCACCTTCGTCCTTTCAGGTTTGTTCTATACATTAGCCATCGGTTCTTCCGGCAAAGCCATAAAAAGAATAAAGGAGAACCTGCATTTGATAGAAAACGGCAACCTGCTTAAAAAATTACCCGAAGACCTCGAAGGCGATTATAACGAAACTGCGGATTCTATGAACAGAATACTGCTTGCCAATAAAAAGCTTATGGGAAATATACTTACAATCGCTGAAAAGATGACAAGCTATGTGGGAAATTTGCTCTCGAACGCCAGTGATACCAACCGGTCGGCAGAAGAGATAGCCGTTACGGTATCCGAAATAGCAAAGGGTGTAGAGGAAATATCCTCATCTGCAACCAAAACCATGGACAGCATACAAAAACTTGTAGACTCCTCGGACCAGATTGAGAAATTCACCAACAAAACCCTGACGGAATCAATGGAGATGCAGCAGACTATAGATTCAAGCGTTCAAAGGCTTACAGACCTGATTGAAAGGATCCGGGAAAATTCCGAAATCAACAACAACCTGGCCCAGGAAGTAACAACTCTGGAACAGCACGCAAAACAGATTTCCGGTATAACCATGGAAGTAACCGGTATAAGCGAACAAACCAATCTCCTTGCGTTAAACGCGGCTATAGAAGCCGCCCGGGCAGGGGAACAGGGCAGAGGCTTTGCTGTAGTGGCCGAGGAAGTAAGAAAACTTGCCGAACAATCAACGGCCTCCGCCGCTAAAATACATAATCTGGTTGAAACCATCTCCGGGCAAATCGAAACTGTTGCAGAATCAATGAAAACACAGGCAGTAAAAGCAAGAGAGGACGTTGACCTTGCGGATATGTCCAAAGAGGACTTCGGCAGAGTAAATACCGTCACACAAACCACAGTTGTTTCTTTCGGTGAAGTATTAAAACTGACCCAGCAGCAAAAAGGGAAAGCCGGGGAAATAAGTTCCCTTATGGAAGATATAGTGGCTTCGGTCCAGCAGTCCTCCGCCGGAGCCCAGCAAGCGGCAGCAGGAGCCCAGGAGCAGTCCGCTGCAATGGAACAGGTATTTGAACTAATTAAGAATCTGGATGAAATAGCTAAATCACTAAACAGCAGCTTTATTGAATATAGAAAAGGATTGGAACTCGGTGACGAAGAAAGGGCCAAAGTGGAAAAGGTAAAATCCATAATAAGCCGGCTTATCAATACCAGTCCCTTTAAAATCGGAGATATGGCCGGTATTGAAAGCCTGCTGCACCAAAGTGCGGCCAGGGACTCAAACATTGAACTTCTGGCTTATATAGATTCGGATGGAATACTGCAGGCTGCAACCCTTGATAATATAAACATAGGTGATAATGTATCCCACAGGGACTATTTCAAGGAAACCATAAAGGGTAAGGACTACCAGACCGAGCCGTATATTTCTTCCGCAACCGATGATTTCTGCATATCCGTCACCATGCCGGTTAAAAATACTTCGGGCAGCATAACAGGCATACTGCTTGCCGATGTAAACATATCAAAATAACAAAAGGGAAGCGAACCGGAGACGGCGGAGCCCTCCCTGTTATTTAAGGATTATTCAGGGCCCGCCAATACTCCGGTTTTTGCATCCACAAATGCAAGCCAATACCCGGGGTTACCCGGACCATGCTCGCTTCCCTTCCGGGAACGCCACTGGCTGAAACCGTAGGTCTCCATCTGCATCTGGGCCTGGGTCTGGTATGTCCCAGGTATACCGTATGCATAATACTTTAATTCTTCATCCCCGTCATACATTATTCCAAACAAATAATCGTAACTGTTTATACGCCACCAATGACAGTCCGGGACAGGATTTTCAAAGGGCTGAACCTTTGGATAATATTTTAGGGTCTCTTTTATATAATCTCCCGGTCCGGGTTTTATCCAATGCTGTTCAAAGTCCCGGTCAGGTGCCAATGGCCCTTCGGTTAACCCACTGATAAGCTCGGCATATACTGTATCCGGTGCTTTATCCGGTGCTTTATCCGGTGCTTTATCCGGTGCTGCATCCCGTGCTTGGTCGACTGTATCTTCAACCATCTTTTGGGCTAATGCTTCGTCTGTTTCCCCTGATAATTCCCTTCCGGGTTCTTCTGCAGCACCTAATCCGTCATCTTTGTCGGCCGTTTTTGATAACCTGCCATTTAATATTTCTTTCCAGTCTTCCGGCAGCTTTTCCTTGCTGTCAGAGATCAGGCATACAGAATCATATTTGCCATCCTCCGGCCTGTAAACCGCTATACCAAACAGCCTGAATTTGTCCAGGCTGTATCCGGTACCGCCTACATTCGCAGGTTCGAAGCCCCAGGTGCTTTCACCTTTACCGCTACCATCCACCGGTATTGTTCCGGTATTGACAAAGACTGGTTCCCGGTCTGCTACTGCAATAAAACTCTTGTATACATGACCCTCTTCCTTTATGTCCCTGAGATTTTGAATTATAAAAGTCAGCAGCCCCTTACCGCCTTTGGTCTGTATCCTGGCAAAGCCTGTCGGTTTTCTGCCGGCATCTATTCCAAAACCCCGGTCCTTTTCGTTTAACAAAAGCAGCTGCCTGCGATAATCCCTTGCTGCCACTTGAAAAGACCTCCCCCTTAAAAAAATACTGTAGTATTAGTATATTCACATTAAAGGAATAAGTTACAAATTTTTCTCAAACATGTAATCCGCCAGGCAGCAGAATTCTTCTATTGAAAGGGTCTCTCCCCTTCTGCGCGGGTCAATTCCGCAATATGTAAGGCATTCGTCTATAATGTCCCTGCTAATATGCTTAAATCCGCTGTCAAGGGCGTTTATCAGTGTTTTACGTCTCTGACCGAAGGCTGCCTTAACAAGTTGGAACAATAGTTTTTCGTCCTTTACCGGATACCGTTTCTCTTTTTTTACATCCAGCCTTACTATGGCTGAGCTTACCCTTGGGGGCGGTATAAACACCGAAGGAGGCACCTCCGCAATTATACTGGGCCGGGAACGATACTGGACGGCTATGCTGAGGGCGCCGTATTCCTTCCCGCCGGGACCGGCGCTCATTCGCCGTGCAACTTCCTTCTGAACCATTATAACCATCCTTCGCAGTGGCAGCTCCTCTTCAAGCAGCTTTATAATAATAGGTGATGTTACATAATACGGAAGGTTTGCAACTACGGTAGCATCACCCGTAAAACATTCCCGCCAAAGGGCTTTAAGGTCAAGGGCCAATATATCCCCGTTTATCACTGAAACGTTCTTCAGCGGTTTAACGGTATGCTCAAGCACCGCAATAAGCCGTTCGTCAATTTCCACAGCTGTCACTCTGTCGGCTCTGTCTGCCAGTTCGCGGGTCATGGTCCCGATACCCGGACCGATTTCCAGAACCTGATCATCTTTGCCTATTTCCGCAGCATCCACTATTTTACCCAGTATATTCTTATCCACCAGAAAGTTTTGTCCTAAACCTTTGCTGGGTTTTATATTGAATTTTTTCATCAATTCTATGGTTTCATTAAGGGTATATCCTTTGATCATTTGACCATCCCACCCTTTTTGTTTTTGGCACCCTAAGGCTTATGTCTCCATCAAAAGGCCCACCTGTCGGTGGGCCCAACCTTTTTAAAATATCTTCATTCGGCTATTCGAGTATATATACAAGCACATTTTTCCTTCCGAATTTTCTGACTACTTCCGGGGATTCGTAATACAGATCGATTTTGTTACCCTTTATCGCACCACCGGTATCCTCGGCGCTGGCAAAGCCATAATCGGCGCTGCTATCCAAAGACTTGACATACAACTTGGTCCCCAAAGGAATAACCTTGGGATCCACCGCCACCACCCCGGGTCTTACCTGGGTTCCGCTCCGGGTTATTCCGTAAAGGGGGTGATCGGGATTTTTCCCCGTACTTTCAAAGGTGGCATCATAAGCCGTGGCGCTCATGTATATTGCCTTTTTAAAACGGACATCCCCCCTGGAAGTGGCTATAATATCCCGTGTGCCCCTTTCCACTATTTGGTCTGTTGGCTCTTTGAGCACCTCCTGGTTTACCTTCAGGCGGCTTACTTCATCTCCGTCATGGTATGCAATCAGAATTTCTTCCTGAACCTTTCCTTTTTCTCCCTTCCCGGTCACCCTCTCTATGCCTTTGTCAATTTGATCATTGTAATTTACTATGGTTTCAAAGGGAACCTCCTTTTCCTCGGTAACCCTGTCATAGGTTACCCTTACTACTTTAACTTCCATGTCCCTTTTGACAGGGCTGCCGATATCCGGCTCAACTATATCATCTGCGCCTATCGTGATACCTGTTTCCTTCAAAGCTCCCTTCAGAGTATCGGCGGCCGTTAAAACCCGCATTTGTTCTCCGTCTGCTGACACCGTAAGGGGCACAGCCCTTTTAATGACTATTTCCATACCGTCCTTCAGAGGAGTATCCGGTTCCGGAGTAATCCGGTCATCCTCCCTCAATGAAATACCCTGGTCCTCAATCAATCCCTGCACACTGTTTTTATAACTCATCACTTCGACTGCTTCTTCACCGTCTATAACAATTACCTGTTTGCCAAGCATTCCGTACACTGCAGTCAGTAGTAGTATCACAGCCAACGAAACCAGGATGATTGTACCTTTTCGCTTCATTGTTCATCCTCCCATTCTTTGACAGCGTATAGTATATTATGTGACATAGGTAATATATGTATACATTTTTAGTTAATACACTGCTGCAATGGTAATTATATCAGAAATTCAATCGTTTTTCTCTAGTATTATTATACAATTTCACGATAAACACAGTTATTCGAAAAAGTAGGGACCCCCGGACAATAGTCCGGGGGTTCTTTTATCCTTTTGTATCATCCATGGGTGGTACAGACGGCATACCCGGTCCGGGTCCGTATCCTGCACCATAGTCCTCCATCGGACCCTCTCCAGGCATATAATGCATGTAACCCTGCATGCATCGATGAATACATCGCAGTACGGCCCAGCAGTCCATTTTCGGATCCGGCGGCATCCAGGGTCCGTATCCGTCCCAGGGACAGGGGCCATACCCCGCACCGGGTCCATATCCCATGCCGGGCCCGTATCCCGCGCCGGGTCCGTATCCCGGCCATTGATCGTATCCGGGTATGTCTCCTGGCGTCAGGCCGTTCATGCCCCCGTTATTCACAGCGGAATAAGGCGGACCGGCCATATAATTCCACATATTATCCAATTAACAATTCCCCCCAATCTCCTTTACTTCACTATCATTATATGTTTAATGCGGGAGGTAGTTACTGGAATATGTTATTTGTTGAAATGTCTCACCCTGAACTTTACGCCCAATTCCGCGGCAATGACCTCACACTTCCTGATATCCTCCGCCGGTATAACATCAACCACAGTTATTGTCACTTCGGGAATATATTCTCTGCATTCTTTAATAAAATCCAATACCGAGTAATAGGCTTCCTCTCCGTATTCCGGTTTGCACAGCCTTTGATAGTCCTCTGCATTCTTTGCATTGAGACTTATCGAAACCGAATCGACAAGCCCCTCCAGCAGAGGAACAATATTTCTGCCATATATAAGGTTTGCCTGGCCGTTGGTGTTTAACCGGATCCTTGTATTGTAATTGTCTTTCAGGTATCTGCTTACCTCCAGTACCTGTTCAAGCCTCATAAGGGGCTCCCCGAAACCACAAAACACTATTTCCCCGTATTTTTCAGGGTTACCCACAGCTTCGATTATCTCCCGGGTTTCCGGTTCCTTTTCAAGCCGCAGGTTACTTCCTCCAATACCATCAGCGATATCCCTTATACAAAAACTGCATTTGTCAGTGCATTTATTGGTCAGGTTTATGTACAGGTTTTCCTTCAGCGTATAGGTATACATTTATCATTCCTCCATCCAGGAAGCTGCCATTTACAACAGGCTGCCCCGTCCCGTCTTATTCAAGTAACGATATGCCGGCAGCCAAAGGATATTATAGCATATTTATATATCAATATTAAACAGCCTTTTAGTGTTGTCAAGGACAGTTTCCAATAGCCTGTCGCTGTTTAGCCCTTTTATTCTGCTTATTTCTTTGGCTACATACCTGACATTGCCCGGATAATTCCTTTTGCCCCTTAGTGGAACGGGAGCAAGATACGGACAGTCGGTTTCTACCAGCAGCCTTTGAACAGGCACATAGTCGGCAACTTCCTTAGCTCTTCTCGCATTGTCAAAGGTAACCGGCCCCGCAAAGGATATTAAGAAGTTCATATCCATGCATTCCTTCGCCATTTCTCTGCTGCCCGAAAAACAGTGCATTACTCCGCCTGTTTCCCAGGCCCTTTCTTCCTTAAGCACTTTCAAGGTATCTTCATGGGCCTGTCTGTCATGTATCACTATCGGCAGTTTTAATTCCCTGGCAAGGCCTATCTGTTCCCTGAAAACCTGTTTTTGTTTTTCCCTGGGCGAAAAATCGTAATGATAATCCAACCCTATTTCCCCTATGGCTACCACCTTTTGTTTCCCCGCCAGTAAGCGAAGCAGCTCCACGGTATTGTCATCCGCCGTTTTTGCATCGTGGGGATGTATCCCTACCGCCGCATAAATAATGGTATGCTTATCGGCAAGAGCGATTGATTTTATGCTGGAGGAAAGGTTTGAACCGGCATTGATTATACAAACCATTCCTTCATCCACACACCTCTTTATTACCTCTTCCCTGTCGTCATCAAACCTTTTATCGTCCAGATGGGCATGGGTATCAACAAGCATATGCCCCACCCCCTAGGTTATCTTTGAACCGTTGGGTATTTTCTTCTCCAAAGTCACTACCGCCAGTTCCTCGTCACCGGGGGTGGATGCCGCCAGAATCATGCCCCGGGATTCTATTCCCATAAGCTTAGCGGGCTTAAGATTTGCAACTAATACAACCTGCCTGCCTATAAGCTCTTCCGGGCTATAAAAGTTGGAGATACCGGACACTACCTGTCTTGTCTCTTCCCCTGTGTCAAGCTTAATTTTTAACAGCTTGTTGGATTTTTCCACCCTCTCGCATTCAATTACCGTAGCAACCCTAAGGTCCACCTTTGCAAAATCGTCAATTGATATAAATTTTTCCTCCACTTTACTCTCCTCCTGTTTGTTTTCGTTCTCACCATGCTGTGATTTTTCCATATCTATTCTGGGAAAGATTGTCTCTCCCCTTCTTACCTTGATGCCGGAAGGCAGTTTCCCGAACTGTTTTATGTCTTCCCATTCGGTCCCCTGGCCGTGGTCCATACCCAGCTGCACCCAGATTTTAGATGGTGTATCCGGCATAAAGGGACTAATAAGCACCGAAATTATCCTTATACAATCCGCAAGGTTATATATAACCGTTGCAAGCCTGTCTCTTTTGCTCTCATCCTTAGCCAGTATCCACGGCATGGTCTGGTCAATATACTTGTTTGTCCTTCCTATGAGTTTCCATATTTCCGCCAAAGCATTGCTGAACTGAAGATTGTCCATATATTCTTCAGCTGCCCCGGGAGTTGAAACCGCCAGGTCCTTCAGCTCCGGATCGGGGTCCTCTTCGGCTGCCGGTTTTGGTATAATACCGCCAAAATATTTTTCCACCATCACAACCGTCCTGTGCAGCAAATTACCCAGGTCATTTGCAAGGTCCGCGTTTATCCTGCCCACCAGGGCTTCGTTGGAAAATACTCCGTCAGAACCAAAGGGCATCTCCCTCATCAGGAAATACCTGATGGCGTCGACGCCGTACCTGTCGGCCAGCACCACCGGATCCACCACGTTGCCCTTGGACTTGGACATCTTTCCTCCTTCCAGGATTAGCCAGCCGTGGCCGAATACCTTTTTGGGCAGCGGTTCTCCTAAGGCCATCAGCATTGCCGGCCATATTATGGTATGGAACCGGACTATTTCCTTGCCCACCAGGTGCACGTCGGCGGGCCAGTATTTTTGGTACAGGGACGGGTCATCGGATGCATATCCCAACGCGGTTATATAGTTGGACAAAGCATCCACCCAGACGTATACAACATGGCCCTCATCAAAGTCCACCGGTATTCCCCAGTCAAAGGATGTACGGGATACACACAGGTCCTCCAGCCCCGGTTTCAGGAAGTTGTTTATCATTTCATTTTTCCTGGATTCCGGTTGAATAAAATCATTCTCCTCAATAAACCTTATCAGTCTTTCCTGGTATGCGGAAAGACGGAAAAAGTATGCCTCTTCACGGGTCAGCTCCACTTCCCTTCCGCAGTCGGGGCATTTGCCGTCAACAAGCTGATGTTCTGTCCAAAATGCTTCGCAGGGGGTACAATACCAGCCCTCATAATGGCTCCTGTAGATATCTCCGTTATCGTACAGCTTACTGAATATCTTCTGCACGGCTTTAACGTGTCGGGGCTCGGTTGTTCTTATAAAATCATCGTTTGATATATTAAGCACCTTCCACAGCCTTACTATACCCTCCACTATCCTGTCCACATACTGCTGCGGTGAAACCCCGTTGGCGTCTGCCACCCTTTGTATCTTCTGGCCGTGCTCATCGGTGCCGGTAAGGAAGAACACGTCGTATCCGGTGAGCCTTTTGAATCTGGCCATTGTATCCGCCGCCACAGTGCAGTATGCATGCCCTATATGCAGCTTGTCGCTGGGATAATAAATAGGTGTTGTGATATAATAGGTTTTCCTGTTCATCTCATCTCCTCCTTTTAAATGTCCCCGATTGATAAGCTCTGGGGTCAGGGGACACACCGCTGCCAACTAAAACGCCCCCACCGTTTCCGGTAGGGGCGATTAATGGTCACGTTACCACCCTACTTCGCCATCGTCTTGCCAACAGACAGCCTTTTTCCGGCAACCGTTCGATTGCCTGCCCTTATAACGGGGGCTACCGCTGCGGCCTACTAATTCCTTTCAGCCGCAAGGCTCCGGGGCCATCTTCGGGATATACTCAAGCGCCGGTTCTCACCCTTCCCGGTTCTCTGCAGCATCGGTAATATCCTTACTCTTCCCTTCATAGCCTTTTGGTCTTTAACATGTATTATGTATCCCTTTTCATAGAATATACAGAAGATTTTTGCTTTTGTCAATGGCTATCCGAAAATCAGTCTGCAAATAGCCACCGAAGCCATTACTCCGGCCAAATCGGCCAGCAGGGCCGCCGGCAGGACATGGCGGGTATCTCTTATGCCAACTGCCCCAAAGTAAACCGCTATTGTATAGAATATTGTTTCGGTGGACCCCATCATTGTACTGGCAGCCCTGCCGGCAAAGGAATCCGGCCCGTATTCACAAAGAATTTCGTAAAGCACTCCCAAGGCCCCGCTGCCCGAAAGGGGACGAATTAATACCATTGGCAGCACTTCGGGTGGAATACCCACAAGCCCTGCAGGAAAGCCAAGCAGAAAAAGCATTATTTCCATTGCTCCTGAATTTTTGAATATACCTATTGCCATAAGTATGGCAACCAGGTAGGGAAGTATTTTTACCGAAATTTTGATACCTTCGGCGGCACCTTCTATAAACACTTCATATATTTTAACGCCCTTAATATAACCGTAGACAAGTACCGATAGAACTATAAGGGGAACGGCAAGGGAGGATATTGCTCCGACAATGCTTTGCATAGTTTTTCCCCTAATATAACCTTTGCAGTATTTTGGCAGATAATACCCCTACCGCGGTTGATACGGTTGTTGCTATAAAAGCCGTTCCCACTATTTCTGTCGGGTTAACAGAGCCGGCGGCGGCGCGAAGGCCAATGACGGTGGCGGGAATAATCTGTACCGAAGATGTGTTGATTACCAGGAATGTACACATTGCATTTGTTGCCCTGGCCGGCCTGGGGTTCAATTTTTGAAGTTCCTTCATGGCATTTATGCCAAGGGGTGTTGCCGCATTACCAAGTCCCAGCATATTTGCGGCAATGTTCATTATCATGGCTCCCATTGCCGGATGGTTTTCGGGTACATCGGGAAACACGACTTTTAACACCGGCCTTATAAATCCGGCCAGCTTATGAACCATACCGCACTTTTCTGCTACCCTCATTACTCCGGTCCACAGGGCCAGCACCCCCATAAGCCCTATGAAAAGTTCAACCGCGGCCGAAGCACTGTCCATTATACCAACAGACACATCGGCCATTCTGCCACCACAGGCCGCCGCCACAACACCGGCGATAATAAGGCCCAGCCATACTTTGTTCATCATGGGGTCTCCCCCTTTCCCGCTGCCGTATGTCGGCATCTGTATAATAAAGTATATGTGGCCGGACCCGCAGGTATTATTGATACTGCACAAGCAATTTACATTTTTGGCGGCAAAAGCTTATCCCCGGCATTATCCTACAGGACACCGCTTTCTGTTATGTATAACTTGCCTTCCTCCACCAGGCCCCTGCAGTTTAACGGAATTGTTATATTATATTTATCATGGCCTATCATCATATTGGAAATACATGGTTTCCCTGCACAGGCCGCTGTTTCGGCCAGCAGGCTGTCCATATTGCGGCCGGGATATTTTTCATCGGCACAGTCCTTCCACTGCCCGAATAAAACCGCTACGGCATCCCTGAACTTGCCCGCCATTTTAAGGTGGGTAAGCATTCTGTCAATTTTATAGGGCGGTTCACCTATCTCTTCAACAAAAAATATGCAGCCCCTTGTGTCTATCTCATAACAGGTGCCTATAGTGGCACATAACAGGGATAAATTCCCTCCCCTTAAGGGACCTTCAGCCCTTCCCGGGAACAATGTCACCGGTGGTTCCGTGTCCCGTGGGTTAATAACCTCCCCTATCGGCCGGGGACAAAAAAGTGCTCTTTCAAGATAGCTGCGGTTATATTCGGGGAATTTTTCGGTCATCTCTGCCGTCATCGGCCCGTGAAAGGTCACAAGTCCCGTCCTCCGACCTATGGCCAGATGAAGTGCGGTAATATCGCTGTATCCAATAACTATTTTTGGATTGCACCTAATGGTGGCATAGTCAAGCATATGTAGAATCCTTGTGGCGCCGAATCCTCCCCTTACACAAAAAATCCCCTTCACTTCAGGGTCTGCAAACATTTTATTGATATCTTCCGCCCTGTGCTCATCGCTGCCGGCAAAATAACCCAGGCTTTCCCCGGCATGGTCACCAAGCTTAACCCTGAGCCCCATGGATTTTAGGGTATCAACGCTTTTCTCCAGCCTTTTCTCCCTCACCCGGCCCGACGGACATACAAGCCCCACAACATCCCCTTCACATAGTCTGTTGGCCTTTATCAATGTATCCCTCCTCAAACACCGGAAACCTCTGCACAGCACCGGCAGTCGGCCCGTTTGGTTACCTTAATCTCTTCAAAGGTATTGTTCCATATGTCCATATATAGCATTCCTTCCATCATCCTGTCCTTGTTGCCTGTCAGGTACTTAATTGCTTCGTTGGACTGTATGCTTCCCACAATTGACGTCAGGGTTCCCAGAATCCCCGCCGTCTTTGTTGTAGGAAACTTGCCCTGGTCCGGAAGCTGTGGGTATATACATTCAAGACAGGGGCCTTCCCCCGGCACAAAATTTTTCACTACACCACTGGCGGCCACCACCCCGCCGTGGACCCAGGGTGCTTTGTGCTTTACACAAGCCCGGTTAAGCAGAAATCTTGTTTCGAAATTGTCGGTTCCGTCCATTACAATATCCATGTTTTTTATATATTTTTCTATATTTCCCGCATTCAATTCCTCCACCACCGCATCGATTTCCACGTCCGAATTAATTGATTTGAGGACTCTATAGGCAGCAGCAGCCTTGGGAAGGCCCTGGATGACATCCTCTTCGCTGTATAAACCCTGCCTCTGCAGGTTGCTAATCTCCACAATGTCTTTGTCTATGATTCTAATAAAACCTACCCCCGCCCTTACCATTATATTTGCTATGTTGGTTCCCAGGCCGCCGCATCCAATAAGCAGAACCCTGGACTGCTCCAGCCGTTTCTGACCGGAAGTCCCTATACCCCTGACCAGCAATTGCCTTGAATACCTTTCCATTTTAATCTCCTTTCAGTAAATTCAAATACCTTTTCGTTTTTATTATACCCCTGACGGATACCTGCAGCAATAATAATGACTCGCGTCATCGGTATATTAAACGTAAAATTGAATAATTATATAAAAATAACAGTTTTATATAATTACGCATTGACTTTAATTGGTATTACTGGTATACTTTAATTGCTAAAAATTATGTCGAAATATATACGGATTATGAAAGGGGCGAAAACGATGAAATCGACGGGTATTGTGAGGAAAGTCGATGAACTTGGCAGGGTGGTTATACCTATAGAGCTGAGAAGGACTCTTAATATAGCCGAAAAGGATGCTCTGGAAATATATGTGGACGGGGAGCATATAATCCTGAAAAAGTATGAACCAGCCTGCATTTTCTGCGGCAATGCAAGGAACGTGGTTAATTACAAAGGTAAGAACATATGTCCTGATTGTGCACTTGAGCTTAAAAACCAAAAATAGCATGGAAAAAATAGCCGCCCGACGGCTATTTTTTTTCTATGCTTTTCGCATAAACTATTTTTTTTGGTACTTTTCTTTCGCGGGCGGTCATTTTTATGGCTTCTTTTTTTGAATATCCCCTTTCCATATTCCACAATAAATGTTCCCTTATGCTCATATGCTGCCACGGCCTGTCCGAATCCTCACGGGGACCGGTCGCCCCCTGCATCAGCAGCACATATTCGCCTTTTATTTCATTTTCAGAGCTCCAGCTCAGCAGTCCTTCAAGGTCGCTTCTTATATACTCTTCATATTTTTTGGTTAGCTCCCTTGCTATTACCGCCTTCCTGTTTCCAAGTATATCTATGCAGTCCTTCAGCACGTCAACCAACCGGTGGGGTGCTACATAAAGTATTATGGTGCCCGGCTGGGCCTTGAGCTCCTCAATGTATTCCTTTCTCCGTGCCGCACTTTTTGGTGGAAACCCTCCGAAATAAAACCGGTCGGCAGCCATCCCGGATGCGGCCAGAGCGGTTATCGCCGCCACTGCTCCCGGAAGGGATAATACTTCTCCCCCCGCCTCAATAAAGGCAGTTATCAGTTCAAACCCGGGGTCCGAAATGCACGGTGTACCGGCATCCGATACCAGCGCGATTTTTTTACCTTTCAAAAGCATCCCCAGCAGATATTCCCCCTTTTTCTCCTTGTTGTGCTCATGGTAGCTGGTAATTGGAGTTTTAATGCCGTAATGGTTAAGAAGCTTGATGGTCCTTCTTGTATCCTCCGCCGCAATTACGTCCGCCTCCTTAAGCACCCGCAGAGTTCTTAGGGTGATGTCCTCCAGGTTTCCTATGGGTGTCGGACATATATAGAGTATCCCCTTGTCTGCCATAAACGCTACATCCTTTCTCCCCTGTAATATATGCTGTGTATCTCATTGGTGTATCTGCGGTCCTGGTTGTATATCACAAGGGGCTTTAACACTTTGAGAAACCTTCCGCCTTCCTTCATGCCTTCCACCAAAAAGAGATTGGATTCCTTTTCAGCGGTGGAATGAACCATTCTTATTCTCTTTGGCTCTATCCCGGTATCTCTCATGCAGGCAAGTACGTCTACCATGCGGTTGCTTCTGTGTATCAGGGCAAGCCTTCCGCCGTTCCTAAGTACCCTGTACGCAGCCCCGATTATATCCTCCAGTGTACACAAAATTTCATGTCTGGCTATGGCCTTGCTGCTGTCCGGATTTTTAAGGCCATGACCGTAGTCTATGTAGGGCGGGTTGGAGACCACCAAATCGGCTGTGCCTTCCGATAATAAAGATGCCGCTTCCTTAATGTCCCCCTCCATAATGCTTACCCGGTCCTCCAGCCTGTTCATCCTTATACTTCTTTTGGCCATATCCACCATGTTTCTTTGTACCTCTATTCCGATTATCTTTGCCGCTTCGGACTTCCCGGCAATTATTATCGGAATAACACCGGTTCCGGTACCGAAATCCACAACCAAATCTCCCTTTTTAACTGTTGCAAAGTTGGCCAGCATAACCGCGTCTATGCCGAAACAGAACTTGTCCGGATCCTGTATTATTTTTAAGTCCCCTATGTTAAGGTCGTCTATCCTTTCACCGTTTTTTATAAATCTTTCCACTGCAGATTCCACCTCTTTACTCCCTAAATGCCGCTTCTACGTACTGCTCCATCTGCTGGTACGTCATAAGACCTATATGCATGTTGCTAATCTCGCCCCCGGGGGTGATTATATAATTGGTTGGAATGCTGGAAACCAGGTATTTCTTGGCAGCCTCCGCCTCGGTGTCCAACAGCACCGGGAATGTAAACCCGTTATCTTCCACCATCTGCCGTACCTTTTCCTTATCCTCCGCAATGTTTACCGCAAGGGCCACAACGTCTCCGTCCTTATATGCCTTGTACAGTTCATCCAGCAGGGGCAGTTCCTCCCTGCACCAACTGCACGTGGTCTGCCAGAAATTAATCAAAACAACCCGTCCCCGATAATCCGACAGTTTCACCATATTGCCTTCAAGGTCGGCAAGCTCAAAATCGCAGGCCATATCTCCGGGGTATACTCCATCACCGTTACTCTCTTTATTTCCACCGCCTGATACATCCCCTTCGGTATTATCCTTATTCCCGTCAAGATCTCCGCTTACTCCGGGCTGGTCAATGCTGTCATCTCCGGGTATTTCCCCGGGGGATACGTCCTTTTGAAGTGTCGGCGCCCATACAAGAACTACCAACAACAACACTGCAGCTGCAGCTGTAATCCATTTCTTCATCTTTTTGTACCTCCGGAACTAATTGTACTGTTTTCATATGATTTTTGCCGTAAAACACTTCCGTACCCCTTATAGTGCGCAGCGTGTGCAGATTAGATACGGCTTCCTAAATATATGATAAAAGACCCTTTAGTCAGGGTCTTTTTACTTTAAACTTCAGATTCGGGTTTTGGAGCGTCCACCGGACATACGTCAGCACACGCACCGCACTCAATGCACCCCTCCGGGTCTATGACGTACTTATCATCGCCTTCGCTTATAACCCCCTCAGGACATTCGGGCTCACATGCACCACAGCTGATGCAATCGTCAGTAATTATATATGCCATTGTGTTCACCTCCAGTTAATTGTCTTTAAGCTTACAACCAATGTAACCTTGTAGCTCCTTTAATATTGTAACATTGAAACCATCTTTTTCAAAGTAAAATTTGTCCTGGCGGCTAAATCTACGCCTGATCCGATACCGGCTTTACCTGTGACAGCTTGAATTCCTTTATATCCGTCTCTTCATCACTTACCAGTTTCACTTTAACCATCTGTTTAAGAAAGTTTATCTCAAGTATTATCCCCTCTCCGGAGGGAGTGGATACCTTTGTGCCTATGGGGGGAACGTCTTTCTTTATTACTTCGTACACGTCCTCTTCATATTTTAGACAGCACATAAGCCGTCCGCATATTCCCGATATCTTTGTAGGATTTAACGATAGATTCTGCTCCTTTGCCATCTTTATCGATACCGGCTCAAAGTCCCCCAGAAAAGTGGCACAGCAGAGGGATCTGCCGCAGGGGCCCAATCCTCCCAGCATTTTTGCCTCGTCCCTGACCCCTATCTGTCTTAACTCTATTCTGGTTTTAAATATCGAGGCCAGGTCCTTTACCAAATCCCTGAAATCAACACGTCCGTCGGCAGTGAAATAAAAAATTATCTTGTTGGTATCAAAGGTGTATTCCACATCAACAAGTTTCATCTCCAGGCCGTGCTTGCCGATTTCATTAAGGCATATTTCAAAGGCTTCCTTTTCCTTTGCCCTGTTCTGTTTGTCGGCCGAAATGTCTTCTTCGGTTGCCACCCTTATCACCTGTTTAAGCGGGGCGACTATATCTTCTTCCTTCACCTTCTTGGGACCCACTGCAACATCTCCCAGTTCAATTCCCCTTACCGTCTCTACTATAACCTTTTGTCCGGTTTTAACATCCAGATTCCCGGGATCGAAGTAATATATCTTGCCAGCCCGCTTGAACCGGACTCCGACAACTGTCAGCATTTTTATACCTCCTGTATTTCCAGCAGTAGTACTTCCATGGTCAACTGCGCATTTGCATTGAACTTTAAGGCTTCCCTCGCCTTAGACACGGCATCCGCCAGTTTGCCCAATCTGGCCAGTGTAAACCTCGAAGCTATCCTTTGTGTAAAGTCCCCGCCTTCTTTAATATACAGCAAATGTCTGTCCCGGGCAACCTTTAACGCGATTATATCCCTTATCTGCATCAGCAAATAGTCCAAAAACCCCTCCACCGACCTGTCGGCATCCTTTAAAACCATGTCTGTAATCTCCTGGACTTGGGTAAACCCTGGTTCCAACAGGCGGCCAATAACTTCCCGGTACAGCCCGGAATCAAAGGCCGATTCTTGTGCGTCCATTCTCAAAGTCTGGCACCGGGAGATAACCGTTGGCAGAAGATTGCCTAATCCGGCAGAGCATATAAGTATTATACCGGTTCCGGGAGGTTCCTCCAAAATCTTCAGAAGGCAGTTTTGGGCCTGTACAGTCATCTTGTCTCCCTGGCAGATAACGCTGACCCTCTTCTTACCTTCGTAGGGCTTTATATATACTTCCCTCTGTAGTTTCCTAATCGGGTCAATGCCAATGCTTGTTCCCTCCGGCTCAATAACTGAAACATCCGGATGGTTGTGCTCTCCTATTTTTCTGCAGGAGCTGCATGCCCCGCAGGGCCTGCCTGCACCCTTAAGGCAGTTTACTCCCCTGGCTATAAAATCCGCAAGGCTTTTCTGATCCTTGTTCCCGCCGATTATTATATAAGCATGGGAAGCCTTGCCGGACTGTATGGCTTGGGTGATTAAATCGTATATATTCATCGAAATACCTCCAATCAGGTATACAGATCGATAAGAAGTCCCCTAATATTATCCGCCCGCTCCAGTATTTTCAGCTTATCCCTCTGTCCGCTCATCATCTCTTTAGTCAGTTCCTCAAGCTCATGATTTATCCTCTTAACCAGGGAATACATCCGGTGCCGTCCCCTTCTGTCGGCGGCAGAATTCTTGGTAAACTTGTACATGCCCCCAAGGGCTTCTTCCATAAAGCTTTTCACCCTGTTTTTGTAAACCAGCAGTTCTTTCAAACTAAGGGAATTGGCCATTCTTTTTGTCTGTTCCTCAATGTCTGCCAAAAGCAGGGCAATCCTCTCCTCCAGCCTGTCCGACTGCGATTTGTTTAAATTTTCTTCAAAGTTCTTTTGTTCTATCATGCCGGATTTGTTTCTCTCTTCAACAGGCCTACCGGTTAAAGCAGAGGCTGAGCCGGTGCCGACTTTCCTGACTTTCATATTATCCCCCCCTGTACAGTATTATTACCCGTACGCAGCGTAAAACCGCAAAGAGGTAATTTATCCAATCAGACCGGAAACTATTTTGTATACCCTTTCATGTATTATATCGGCAGGCAGAAGTTCTTTGTTTGCTTCGTCCAGGCACTTTACCCTTCGCCAGCCGTATTTTTGGGCTATATAAAGGGCATTAAGATAAGTTCTTTCAAGATATTCATAATTGCTTTCATGGATGTCCCTTTCCTTGCCGCCGGTGAATTTGTTTACCCTTAGCTCCATAAGTCTTTGACTTATTTCGGGAGGAACATCCAGGAATATTACCAGGTCAGGAGCGGGAAGACGGTATATTTCAAACTCCAATTCCCAGAGCCAGTCTAAAAATTTGTCCTTTTCATCCGGGTTGGCTATCTTTGACCCCTGATGAACCATATTTGACGTTGAATACCTGTCTGCTATTATCAAGCCGCCGGCATTGTAGAATTCGCCCCACAGGTCCACATAGCTGCAGTACCTGTCCAGCGTAAACATGGGGCTTGCTATATAGGGGTCAACGCTCTGGGGGTCCCGGCCGAATTTACCGCTTAAATACATCTTCACGAATACCGAAGAATCGCTTTGGTAGTTTGGAAACTCAATTTTCTTAACGTTTTTTCCTTCTTTTATCAGCCTTTCATACAGCATCGCCGTTTGGGTAGCCTTACCGCTTGCATCCGAGCCGGATTCTATCGTAATAAGTTTTCCGTTCATGCTATACAACACCTCTTTAATCAGACATTGGTATCTACGACCGCTTCAACCTGTCCGCTGTACAAACCCTTTATGTTTATATTCAATGCCTTATATTTATTAATTTTGTCTATAACTGCGGCACTGAACCGTTCCCCGGGACATATCAGCGGTACCCCCGGCGGATATGGAACAATACCGCCTGCCGATATCCTGCCCTCGGCCCTGTCCAGTTCCACACGCACCCATTCTTTGTCCAGAACCTCCCACGGCTGCATTCCGCAGCAAATATCCGGAATGTCAAAGCCGGGTAGTATTCTTCTTTCCGGCACCCGGCGCGTCTTTAGCCCTCTACAGCCCCTCACAAGCCGGTCCAAATGCTCCTGCTTACTGGCAGCGGTAACCACTCCCAGCCAGTTTGCCATGTCGTATAATTCCCCGTATACATTTGCCCTTCCGAGCTGCCGGTCAAGCATATGCCCGTCTATACCAGCCCCGAGACAGTTGATTATAAGTTTGGTCTCGTCGTAGTCATGGCAGCCTGCTTTTTTAAAGTATTCCCTGTCCGGGCAGAACAAACCGCTGTCAAGGTCATTGATACGCCGTCTTGTTTCGGAAGTTTGTTCACAGATTTTACTGAGGCTTACCGCACCCGAAGACGACATTATGTGCCTGGCGGCATCAAGGGACGCCATAATCGGGTAGGAGGGGCTGGTGGTCTGGATAATGCCCAGCATTCGATACAGCCTTTCCTTGTCGATCCTTTTCCCCGTCACATGGAGCCAGGCTCCCTGGGTCAGTGCAGGCAAGGTTTTATGGGCACTCTGGATTACGATATCGGCTCCGCAGTCCACCGCACTGACCGGCAGTCCCTCCCAGAACTTAAGGTGCGCACCGTGGGCTTCGTCAACAACAACAAAGGCGCCGCTTTGCTCTGCCGTATCCGCTATCGCCTTTATGTCCGAACAAATACCGTAGTAGCTGGGACTGGTTATTACAACAGCCTTAACGCCTTTGTTCTCTTTAAAGGCATCCTTTATCCTTTTTATATCAACAGACATGGGTATACCGGTATGCCTGTCAACCGGCCTTACAACAAAGACCGGCTTCAGTCTCCCAAGCATAAGTGCGTTTATAACCGAACTGTGGCACTGCCTGTCGACTATTACTGTATCCCCCGGCCGGGTCACCGCAAGCAGCGACGCGAGGATGCCCGCCGTACTGCCGTTTACCAAAAAGAAGGTATGCCTGACACCATAGGCCTGGGCCGTAAGGTGCTGGGCCTCCTTTATAACGCCCTCAGCCGAATGGAGGTTGTCCATGCCGGGCAGTTCCGTAATATCATATCCGAAAATGGTATTGAATATATTTGTCCCGTCATCCATCAAATCCGGTATTCCCTTATGTCCGGGCACATGAAAACTCACCGGTTCTTTTGCTTTATGGGCCATTAATTTTTCCACAAGGGGTCTTTTTTTCTGCATACAGCTGCCTCCCGTAGCGGTTTTCATCCAAACCGCTGGCGTAATGAAACTTCATGCTGCCCTTACGCAAAAATTCGAATACGCATACGGTCAGGCGGTAAAACTATAAAGCGGGAGGTATTATATGAACAGTATAAAGGACTATATAAGGCTTTACCGCAAATTCAAAACCGATGCCGAACTGGCGGAGGATACCGGCCTTTCCAAAGAAGAGGTGCAGTCCTTAAAAAGGCAGATAAACCTCGAGCTATTATTCAATGAAAACCAAAAATGAAAGCGTCTATGGTGACCCTTCATGAAGGGTCAGCGCATGTTTAAAGGTCCGGCCGGTTCTTTTAACCAGGGATTTTGTAAAATCCCTGCTCGGACCAAAAACCACTCCCCCGGTCCTTCCATCCAGGCTGTATATAATCATCCTTCTGCCGCTGTCTTTCTTATCACACAGAAAGTAATACACCCTTCCGTCAAAATCCTCCTGGCACCTTATATCAAGTATACTGTCGTAGGGAATCTCCATAAGCCTGATCTCTCTTATCCCCATAGCGCGGTGAAATATCAGCTTGTTTTCGGTAAGCGTATAATAATACTCGGACACCTTACGGGTCATAATCACATATGCAATGCCCATAACTGACAATACCAGTATAACACTCGCCATCCCCGCCGCCGGCCGGGAAAGCCTGCTAATTATAAAAGCAGCGATATTTATAAATAATATCACACCGATAATGAGCAGTAAAACACCCATGCCGGAGCTTTTTCGCTGGCAGTTCCTTTCCCTCATTATTTCATCCATGCATATCTTCCCCTCATAGATTGCTGCGGCAATATTGTATGCCGTCGGAGGATTTTCGGCCCCGTGTTCCCGATTAACATTATAACACATAAACGAAGCTAAATTTCACACCTTGCGGACGCACCAATAATTTATGTTACATTCCTGCAAGCATGGGAAGCAGTGTGGAAATGGCGGGTATATACGTAATTATTGCAATATCAATAATCATAATCAATATAAAGGGCAGGATAGCCATTGTTATTCTTTCAAGGGAAATATCAGCTATACCGCAGCCTACAAACAGGCACATTCCAAGGGGAGGAGTAGCCATTCCCACCGCCAGGTTTACCACCATGATAATTCCGAAATGAAGCGGGTCTATTCCGATTTGCGTAACCACCGGCAGAAATACCGGTGCCGTAATTATTATCGCTGCCGTGGTTTCCAAAAAAGTCCCCAGCAGTAAAAGAAGTATGTTTATCAGGGCCAGAATCATGATCGGGTTTTCGGTTAAGGACAGTATTTGGGATGCGATAGCCTGAGGAACCTGCTCAGAGGCCAAAATCCATCTGAACACCGATGCGGTGGCTATAATGAACATAATAACCGCGGTGCTTACCACCGTGTTTACCAGTATGCTTTCCAGGTTCTCCATTTTCAGTTCTCTGTAAATAAAGAAACCTGTTAAAAACCCGTATACCACAGCAATGACAGCAGCCTCGGTGGGTGTAAAATATCCTCCGTATATGCCCCCGAGTATTATTACAGGCATAAGCAGCGCAAAAAAAGCCTCCTTAAAGGGAACCGATCTTTTTTCAAGCCCCGTATCGTTTCCTGTTCCGTAACCCTTTCTCTTTGCCAGCCGATGCGCCGTCAGCATCAGGCTGGCGCCCACAATTATACCCGGCAGCAGGCCGCCTATAAAAAGCGCACCCACCGATACACCGGTCAGTACACCATACACAACAAGGGGTATGCTGGGGGGAATCATGACCCCCAATGTACCCGCCGCCGCTTGGACAGCAGCAGCATAGTCCTTTTCATATCCCCTTTCCACCATGGCCGGAATCATTATCGAACCTATCGCCGCCACTGTGGCGGCCGCAGAACCGGATATGGCACCAAAAAACATACTGGCTACGATTGCTACCAGTGCAAGGCCGCCGTAGGTCCCTCCCACCATCAAATTGGCCAGGTCCACCAACCGTCGTGATATACCGCCATGTTCCATCAGGAAACCGGCCAGTATGAAAAAGGGTACCGCCATAAAGGGAAAGGAATCCACCGCGGTAAACATCTGTTGTACCACTATAATATAGGGAATGTTCCCCTCGGCTGCTATGGCAGCCATTGAGGCCAGTGCAATTGCTACGGCTATCGGTACATTTATCATCACAAACATAATAAAGCTTGTAAAGAGGACTGCTATCATTTATTCTCCCTCCCGGGCTCCTATACTTTTCAGAAGGTCATATGCCGAATAAACAAACATGAGAATGCCTCCGGCAAGTATTGCCGAATAGGGAACCGCCATGGACAGTTCCATTGCCGGAGAAAGCTGCAGCCTAACAATTTCAAGTATCCTGCAGCCCAGTACAATCATTGCAGCAAAAAAAGTCATGGACAATACATTGGCAGCGGCAAGGGCCCATCTCTTTTTACCGGGGGATAAAACCCTTACCAGGGCTTCCACCCCGATATGGCCCTTTCTCCTGACGGCTATGCTGGCCCCCAGGAAGGATACCCATATCATAAGATACCTGGCCAGCTCTTCCGACCACGGTATGGCGGATTTCACCACGGACCTGAATATCACCTGCAGAAATATCGCCACAACCATAACCGCCAGCATGCCCGCCGATATCATCTCAACCGTACGGTTGACCTTGTCCAAAACTTTGCCAAAATACTCCATAAAAGTAACCCCTTTCAGGTTTTGCGATAATTTAATCGGGGTCAGCAAAAACAAGCCAACCCCAATAAACCCGGAAAGACAATCCTGCCGACAGACGGTTTTTTTATATAAGCGGCGATTGTCTTCCCTGTTTGCTACTGCATATTTATTATTTGATCCAACAGCCCGGCATCCTCGCCAAGCTCGTCTCTGTACTGGTCGTATACCTGCATGGTCCTTTGCAGGAATGCAGCCTTATCCGGGGTGACAACCTTCATCCCCGCCTGCTCCAGCAGTTCTATCTGCTGGTTCTCCATATCGGTTATAAGCTGCCTTTCAATAATGCCGGATTCCCTCGCCGCCTCAACAAATATCTCTTTATATTCCTCCGGAAGATTATTATACCGGCTGCTGCTCACAAGCAGTATAGCGGGGGAATATACATGCCCGGTCAGGGTGAGATGCTCCTGAACTTCGTAAAGCTTATGTGTGTAAATGATTGGTATAGGGTTTTCCTGCCCGTCCACGGCACGCTGCTGAAGGGCTGTAAACACTTCTCCCCATGCCATAGGAGTGGGAATGGCATCAAGGGCGGTCCAAATACCCATATGAACCTTGTTTTCCATTGTCCTCAGCTTTATTCCCTTTACATCCTCGGGCACAAGTACTTCCCTTTTGGAATTTGTAAAGTGCCTGAACCCGTTTTCGTACCAGGCCAGCCCCTTAATACCCTGTTTTTCCAATAGATTCATTACATACTCACCAATTTCCCCGTCAAGAACCCGGTAAGCATGCTGTTTGTCTTTAAATAAAAAAGGAAAATCAAATAGCATAAATCTCTTTTCAAAACCGCTTAATGGACCGGTGGAGGTTACCACAAGGTCTACGCTGCCAAGCTGCAGTCCCTCTATCAAATCCCTTTCGCCCGAACCCAGCTGGTTGTTCGGGTACAGTACTATGCTTATATTCCCGTTGGTCCTTTGTTCGACCATTTCCTTGAACTTCAGTGCCCCCAAGTGATATGGATGCTGTTCATTGACCGCATGTCCAAGTTTAAACACCTGTTCTTCCTGCTGTCCCTCCGGTGCTTCCGGCATATTGTCCGCGCTACACCCGAACAGCAAAACCAAAGTAAAAAACACCACTGTAAGTCCTGTAAGATTTCGTTTTGTAAACATTAAATTTTCCTCCTTATTTTATACTAAGAGTCAGCCCTTTTTCAGTGGCTGCCCCGTATATCCCAAACCGAAAACCTTATCCCGGTTTGCCGGCCAACCTTTCGGCGGCGGTAAGGATATTCTCCATCAATACCGTTGTGGTTACCGAACCAACACCTCCCGGTACAGGCGTAATCATTGAGACCAAAGGCTCAAGTTCATCAAAATCAACGTCTCCCACCAGTCTGCCGGATACCATGTTAATCCCTACATCGATGACAATGCTTCCCTTTTTCACGTGCCCTGCTCCTATCATTTTGGGTACGCCTGCGGCTGCTACTATAACATCGGCGGCCGAGGTTTCCCTGGCAAGGTCCTTTGTTTTGGAGTGACATACCGTTACGGTGGCATTCCTTTTAAGAAGCAGCATGGCAGCCGGTTTGCCCACCACCATGCTCCTGCCTACAACAACTACTTTTCTGCCTTCAACGTCAATATTGTAATGATTCAAAATTTCCATCACCGCCTGGGCGGTACAGGGATTGAAGCCGCCTTCCTTCCCCTTGAACACCTTTGAAAGGTTATGCATGGTAATACAGTCAACGTCCTTATCGGGAGATATGTTTCTTTCTACCGCATCCCATCCAATTTCCCCGGGTATGGGCCTCATAACCAAAAGCCCATGTACCCGCGGGTCGTTATTCATGGCGGATACTTCCTCAATCAACCGCTCCTTATTGATATCTTCCGGAAAAACCACCGTATGGCAGCTTATCCCACATTCCGAAAGCGCCTTTGAAGCTCCCCTGGCATAGGCCTTTGCATCTTCCCTGCCGCCAACCATGATTATGTTTAAGGCAGGATATATATTCATGGCTTTAAGTTTTCCAACCCTCGCCATAATCTGTGACCTTTTGTGCTGCGCCACTTCCTTACCCTTTAGTATAACCGCCATCATAAGTCCCTCCCATTTATGGCCGCTTAGAAAAGCCCTGAAATCCTGCCCTGGTCATCGACATCTATGGACTGTGCAGCCGGTACCTTTGGAAGCCCAGGCATGGTCATAATATCACCGGTAAGAGCCACTATAAAGCCTGCACCGGCTGATATTCTTATGTCCCTGACCGAAACTTTGAAACCTTCAGGTTTTGCAATAAGCTTAGGGTTATCCGAAAGGGAATACTGTGTTTTGGCCATACACACCGGCAGCTCTGACAGGCCCAGTTCCTCGGCACGTTTTATGCCCTGAATGGCTTTGTCTGTGAACACAACACCCTCTGCACCGTATATTTCCACAGATATTTTTCTTATTTTGTCCGTTAAGTTGTCCTCATCGCTGTAAGCAAACCGGAACTTATTCTTTCCCTTATCAATTATTTCAAGAACCCTTTCGGCGAGTTCACGTCCGCCTTCGCCGCCCCTTCCCCATACTTCGGACAGCGCCACGTCCACTTTGTACGCGGCGCACTGCTGCCGGATTAATTCAAGTTCCCCGGCTGTATCGTTGGGAAATCTGTTTAATGCAACCACCGCCGGCAGGCCGAATTTTCGGGTAATGTTCTCGACATGCTTCAAAAGGTTTGGAATACCCCTTTTCAACGCATCCAGGTTCTCTTCGCCCAATTTATCCCTGGAAACACCTCCGTGATGCTTAAGAGCCCTTACCGAAGCTACTATTACCACCGCATCCGGTACAAGGCCCGCTTTACGGCATTTTATATCAAAGAACTTTTCCGCACCCAGGTCGGCACCAAAACCCGCCTCGGTAACCACATAGTCACAAAGCTTTAATGCCATCTTTGTGGCAACAACGCTGTTGCAGCCATGGGCAATATTTGCGAAGGGCCCTCCATGGACAAAGGCAGGATTGTTTTCCAGAGTCTGAACAAGATTGGGCTTTAATGCATCTATCAAAAGGGCGGTCAAAGCTCCCTGTGCTTTAAGCTGGCCCGCGGTAACCGGTTTGCCGTCCCTGTCATAGGCCACTATTATCCTTGACAGCCTCTGTTTTAGATCGTTTATGCCTTCGGCAAGGCACATAATCGCCATTATTTCCGAGGCCACCGTTATATCGAATCCGTCCTCCCTGGGCACCCCGTTCCCCCTGCCGCCAAGACCGTTTACAATACTCCTTAACTGTCTGTCGTTCATGTCCAGTGCCCTTCTCCATACTATCCTTCTCGTATCAATATTCAAAGAATTACCCTGATGTATATGATTGTCAAGCATGGCAGCCAACAGGTTGTTTGCAGCCCCTATGGCATGGATATCTCCGGTGAAATGTAAGTTTATATCCTCCATCGGAACCACCTGTGCATACCCTCCGCCTGCAGCTCCTCCCTTTACGCCGAACACCGGACCGAGGGAAGGTTCCCTGAGAGCAATCATTGCCTTTTTTCCCAGAAGATTTAAAGCATCGCCAAGTCCCACGGTGGTGGTGGTTTTACCTTCACCTGCCGGAGTGGGAGTTATAGCGGTAACCAATATCAGTTTGCCTTTCAAAGCAGCATTATTCTTTGTCAAAACGCTGCAGTCAATCTTAGCCTTGTACTTTCCGTATGCTTCGATATATTCCTCCCTAATACCCAGTTTTTCAGCTATTTCATATGCCGGTTTCAACTTTGCCTGCTGCGCAATTTCTATGTCGCTTTTGTGCTTCACTTGTCATTTTTCCTCCCTTGTATTTTTCTATGTACCCTTGCCGGGTCTTGACTAATACTTATTTTATAAGAAGCCACACTGTATAGTATATAATCAAATTCTTTATAATACCACAAATTCCTGCCGTAAATTGCATAAATATCAGTGCCGGCATTTCAAAAATAAAAAGAATCATAAAAGCAGCCCATCCTAAAAAGGACGGGCTGCTTTTAAATATAAGTTAAACCCGGCAGCGACTTACTCTCCCAAGGCGTCTCCACCTAAGTACCATCAGCGCTGGAGGACTTTACCTGTGTGTTCGGAATGGGAACCGGTGTTACCCCTCCGCCATTGCCACCGGGTTTAGTTGCACTTTCAAAGCTGCACAGCGAATTAGGTCAAGACCTCGGTCTATTAGTACCGGTCAGCTTAATGCATTACTGCACTTACACACCCGGCCTATCTACCATGTGTTATACATGGGACCTTACCCTGACTAAAAGCCAGATGGGAGGTTTTAT
>Ga0334893_1000784_pt1 | contig 37054 bp, 30 predicted proteins | sample GraSluR3_MG_5_FD_207218 | JGI IMG/M metagenome (GOLD analysis project Ga0334893, IMG submission 207218) | Sludge microbial communities from methane-producing bioreactor in Wageningen University, Netherlands - Granular Sludge_09_05-R3 | ecosystem: Engineered > Bioreactor > Anaerobic >...
CGGAAGTTGTTGAAAGTTCTAAAGGGTGGAAAAGCTCTCTAAAAAATATTCTGGTTTTCATTATATTTGTGATCATATTCTACGTGGTGTTCATTTACATCTTAAATTAACACCTTTTCTTTAATCCATTCCCATGATTTTTTTAGAGTTATGAAGGCCTCATGGTAGATGAAATGAGCCATAAAGTCATTTGAAGAATAATATGGGGATCCTCCATGCTTTTAGACAGATAAGCAAGTCATAAAGCGGGGTGAACTGGAAAGCCAATTCTTAGGGGAGTCAATGATCATGGGAGGGAAAAGGTTGATTCTCTTTAATTTTTATTTTCCACTTGAAATAGCGAACTTTTTCTCAATTTCTTCCCTGTAGATTGTATTCATAGAACAGAAAGGTATAATCCTCCCATCTGGAACTGCATAGTGAATTACACACCTTTTAACCCTATCTTGATCGAAGTTCCATGGGTCCATGAAGTGCATGCATGCAATAAGCATTGATTTATTATGGAATTCACCAAGTGCTGCATAAGACCTCTCTTTAAATACTGAAGTCAAAATATTCTTTACATCAATCGATTTCGGTGCTTTGGATCTGTCTATTACTCTGGGAAGCTCAACTGTGGCTCTTGCTATTGTTTTTGCTTTCCCTGTTATGTTACCTTCTTTAATATCTTCAGCACTTTTTGATAGGAGATTAAATAACCGGTCCACATCTATAAACTGGGTGACTGGAATGATTTCATCATCTTCAACAAAAACATAGGTTGCAGCGCCACAATGAGGATGGCAGGTAAATGTAACCTGTTTTTCACCTTCAATGGCTTCTATAAACTCTGAAATGGGGATAACTGATGATGCAGGGTAAAAATCTTCAACTTTTATCTGGGATTCTGTCTGTTCTTCCACTAAATTTTCAAAGTAAGGAATAGTTACTCTTTGCCCTTCTACTTCATCAGATGGAGTTCTTCCTGCAAAGGAAACTGGCTGGAAGTTGATCCCTCGTATTATATCAATATTATCAATAGCAAATTTAATTATATCCCCTATCTGACCATCATTCACTCCTTTTACAAGAGTTGGGACTAAAACAATTCCTAATTCTACTTTTCTACAGTTTTCGATTGCCTCTAATTTAGTAGGAAGCAAATTTCTACCCCTTGCTTTGATATACGGTTCCTCTGTAACTCCATCAAACTGAAGATAAACCGTGTTTAAACCAGCTTCTTTAAGCTCTTCTGCTAGTTCGGGGTTTTTTGCAAGCTTTATTCCATTTGTGGCAATCTGGGTGTGTGTAAATCCCTCCCCCTTTGCAAGTTTTACCAGTTCAACAATATCTTTCCGTACTGTGGGTTCTCCTCCAGCATATTGGATTGCAGGGGCTGGGACTGGCTCATTAGCCCTTAATGTCCGGAGCATTTTCCTTATTTCTTCATATGATGGTTCGTAAATATATTTTGCAGTGGCAGCATTTGCAAAACAAACAGAGCACTTCAAATTGCATCTATTGGTTACATCGATAAGTCCAAGGATAGTATGGCTTTCGTGTTCCCTACATAGTCCGCAATTTGAAGGGCATTCTTCTTTATTTGAATAAGTCTGAGGATTCTCAATTCCATTGCCTTTATGATCATACTGGGATGCCTCTTTGTAAAGTTCATTGCTGCTCCAGTATGTGTTTTCAAATTTTCCATGATTTTTGCATTCTTTTCTTATTTCAACATTGTCTTCATCTTCATAAATTTCTGCATCGATTACCTGGAGACATTCAGGACAGAGACTTTTGATTTTTTTTAGGACCATGATCTCACCATTATTAGTTATAATAGGTTATAAAATTTTTAAAAAAACAATTAAGGTAATCAAATATTTTAATTTATTATTCTATACTTTCTAGTGTGTTATACCATCCTTCAGGTGTTCCTCCCCTTATTTTTGGCATTACATAGCTTCTAAACAGGGTCTTTATTAAAACTTTAAACATGTTACTGTGACTCAGAACATACTTTGGCCGGGTATAGAATTTAAGATAAGCCGGGCCAGTTTTTTTTCAACTAATTTTTTGCTTAATCCGAGTTTTTCGTAATTTATAACAGAATTAATAACTGTATATCTATCCCAATTTTCTGTATCCAGCAGCCCTTTATGTTTCAGTTCATAGTATATTGGCGTTCCTGGGAAGGGTGTTAATATGGAATACTGACAATAATCCGGATCAAGTTTTATGGAAAAATCTATGGTTTGATTCATCTCTTCAACTGTTTCTCCAGGATAACCCAGGATAAAAGAGCCTACAACATCAATACCGACATTTTTAGCGATTTTGAAGGCGTTTTCAGCTTGTTTTAGGGTGATGCCTTTTCCCATAAGATCCAAAACACGCTGCGAACCTGATTCAACACCACAGTACAATGTACTCATACCTGAATCCTTAAGAGATTCTAGTAGCCGCTTATCTACATTGTTAACACGTGAGGAAGCTATAAAACTTACATCTATGTCTCTGCGTTTAATTTCATCTGCTATCATTCCTGCTCTTTTTTTATTTAACATGAATATATCGTCTAAGAATGCTACTTCCTTTAAACCATATTTGTAGGAGAGTTCTTCCAGTTCATCCACAACATTTTCAGGACTGCGTGTTCTGAATTTTTTACCCATAATAAGGGATGAAGAACAGTAATTACATGAAAAAACACACCCTCTGCTTGTAATCATCCCTCCTGCCTGGCTTGAGAGTTCATAGGACTTAAAAGGAACGAGGTGTCTTGCAGGAAAGGGTAAACTATCTAGATCCTTTATTAGGGGTCTTGATGGTGTTTTCCTGATTTTATCATCGTTTCGGTATGAAATTCCTTTAATTCCAGAAAGATTTTTTCTGGCATTGTCAGCGATGTCCACTATAGTTTCTTCCCCTTCCCCAATTACAACTGCATCCAATGTTTTCTCACTTTTTAATGTTTCATATGGCATGAAAGTGGGATGTGGACCTCCAATTACAGTTAATGTATTGGGTAAAGCTTTTTTAATGTTTTTAATATATTCTAAAGCGTTTTTTATTGTTGCTGTAGTTGCAGTAATTCCCACAACTTTAGGATCAATTTTTGAGGCTAAATTTGTAATTTTATCGAACCCAGCCTGATACAAATCATCATCAATAATTTTAACCGTTATTGAAGCGTTTTCAAGCGCAGCAGCGAGGTACATCAAATTTAAGGGAGGGATTTTAAGGCCCAATCCATTTTTAACTGCTGTATCGTCTATGGGATTTATCAACAAGACATCAATATCATTCAATTTTTAACCCCCCATACTTAAGTTAAATTTTCAGGTAATTTTCCTGGAAATTTGGAATTTGTTCCATTCTTCTGGTTGTTTATGCAGCCAGGGTCGGGTGCTAGGATATCATTGAAATAATTGTATGCTCGGGCCCTGCAACCGCCGCAGAGGTGTTCCAATCCTATCAACAATATCTGGTTCTTCCATCCCCGGCACCTGGATTGTTTTTTCGTTTATACTATTCTAAATTATTTTTTTTTGAGCTTGATTTACCAAATCCATATTTCAAAAAGTCTATTAAATCATTAATATCTTCAAGAAGCTTTCCTTTCTCGTAATCTTCCCCCACATCGAACATTTCATCAAAATGAATGAATAGACATTTCATAATTTTCATGATAAAATCCTTAGGGAACCTGTTATTAAAATCTCCATCTTCTATTCCATGGGTTATCATTTTTACAAGCCATGTTTCTGCAGTATTTTCACGAGCACTGTTTACATACTGGAAGATTCTATGCATTTCATCATTTTCCTCTTCTTTTCTAAACATCGTGGCTAATTTCATGTATTTAGGGTATGTTATGCCGAATTCCATCCCAATTTGAGATTGTAACTTGAATTTTTCAAAAAAGTCTTTTCCTTCAAAATCTATGGCGCGTTCTTTAACACGTTTATTAATGTATTCCCATTCTTTTTCATAAGCTGTTTTAAGCAGGAAAATGTAAATTGCCTGTTTGTCCTGGAAGTGATAGTAAAAAGTACCTTTACTGATGCCTGCATTTTTGATGATTTTATTTAAAGAAGCATTTTCATAGCGATTGGTTGTAAATTCATCTAAAGCAGCCTCAATAAGTTCTTTCTTTCTTTTAAATGATTTTTCTTTCATTTTAATCCCCTTATGACTCATTATTCAAATGCCAAGTAGTATAGTTCCTGAACAATCTCCCCCTAATGTTTAATATTCACGATTTTAAGTGTATAGCAGTTATTATATATAAACCCAGTGGTCTAGACCATATGGCCTATAATTATGTGAAGATATTCCAAAGCTATTTCTTTTAACATAGTTTGTTTCAATCCCAAAATGGTCTGATTTTAGTTATCTAAATTTTCCGTAGCTAAATCACTGATAAAGGGTTTCAATCCCAAAATGGTCTGATTTTAGTAGAGGATAGTTTCGAGCTGTGATTTAACGTTTGCACGTTTCAATCCCAAAATGGTCTGATTTTAGTCGTATGCTGACCTTATGCGGATAAGGAGTTCTTCGGTTTCAATCCCAAAATGGTCTGATTTTAGTAAATTATGGATACAGATCTACGAAGCAAGTGACAAGTTTCAATCCCAAAATGGTCTGATTTTAGTTATCTGATTCGGATAGTTCCCTGTCTGAATTAACATGTTTCAATCCCAAAATGGTCTGATTTTAGTATACCTGCGGTTAGTGTTTCAATAATTTCATAGGCTGTTTCAATCCCAAAATGGTCTGATTTTAGTTCTATCTCATCCCCTGTTTTTAAGTGTGTAATGAGAGTTTCAATCCCAAAATGGTCTGATTTTAGTTCCTCCCAGTAATTCCGATTGTAATTTGTTTTAGTAGTTTCAATCCCAAAATGGTCTGATTTTAGTCTGATTAACCGGCTAATCGATGAGAAAGAACATCGGCGTTTCAATCCCAAAATGGTCTGATTTTAGTACCAATAATTCCATCAACTATGATTCCAGCTGCTTTTGTTTCAATCCCAAAATGGTCTGATTTTAGTTGGATTAGATGTTGGTGGCTTAAAGCATATAGATAGTGTTTCAATCCCAAAATGGTCTGATTTTAGTAAAATTAGAATATTCCATTGCGTATCAAAATGCCCAGTTTCAATCCCAAAATGGTCTGATTTTAGTAGGAATTTCTGCAACAATCTGTCCTGGGAAATGTCCAGTTTCAATCCCAAAATGGTCTGATTTTAGTCTCCCTGATTTCCTTCAATGTTGCCAATATCATTTGTGTTTCAATCCCAAAATGGTCTGATTTTAGTTTCGACAAAGGTTATAAACCGTTTTGCCAAATATTTGTTTCAATCCCAAAATGGTCTGATTTTAGTCGGGTAGGATCGTCGGCAATTATAAATTCGGCTTTGTTTCAATCCCAAAATGGTCTGATTTTAGTTTAATTGGAAAACGTTTATGTTGGGGATTTAAACTAGTTTCAATCCCAAAATGGTCTGATTTTAGTCTCATTCTTTTTTCCCAAAATAACTCCCCCTAAACAGTTTCAATCCCAAAATGGTCTGATTTTAGTCTTTCTCCATGATGAAACAGAGCCACATCACAGTAAGTTTCAATCCCAAAATGGTCTGATTTTAGTCGATTTGGTCATCACCAATAACAGCTAATAACTCAGTTTCAATCCCAAAATGGTCTGATTTTAGTACCAGTGTATTATTATAAAATTGCTAAAAGAGATTTGTTTCAATCCCAAAATGGTCTGATTTTAGTACAGAATAGCAGATGAAATGCACCTATTCGGAGAAACGTTTCAATCCCAAAATGGTCTGATTTTAGTCACCTTACGTTCATCATCATCTATTGTTTTTAATATAGTTTCAATCCCAAAATGGTCTGATTTTAGTTTTCGGATCAGATTTTTTACATTTCATGATTCCACCGTTTCAATCCCAAAATGGTCTGATTTTAGTCTTCCTGGCTTTCCGGTTAAATTTGTATTATGTGCGGGTTTCAATCCCAAAATGGTCTGATTTTAGTTCTGATAATTACTACATACAACCTGATTAACATAGGTGTTTCAATCCCAAAATGGTCTGATTTTAGTGAATAAAAGTTAGAATAAAAGACACCATATTTATATTGTTTCAATCCCAAAATGGTCTGATTTTAGTAAACCAGCTGGATTTAAACCAACTTACAGCAGTAGTGTTTCAATCCCAAAATGGTCTGATTTTAGTTTTTTAAATTCATGGTGGATAAATTCTTTAACTGCGTTTCAATCCCAAAATGGTCTGATTTTAGTAATGTTCCCAGTACCGGATTATTAGAAATTTATATCCGTTTCAATCCCAAAATGGTCTGATTTTAGTTCATCCTGCCATACTGTTTGGCATCCTCCATCATTGTTTCAATCCCAAAATGGTCTGATTTTAGTATGGCTTCTTTCACTGCGAATGGTCCGCAGGTTCTCCGTTTCAATCCCAAAATGGTCTGATTTTAGTCTGTGAACCCCCCAAACCCCATTGGTCAGTATCGTAAGTTTCAATCCCAAAATGGTCTGATTTTAGTAGTCACAAAAATAAAAGACGATAAAGTCGTACAAGACGTTTCAATCCCAAAATGGTCTGATTTTAGTTTTGTTCTTTCAAACGTTCACGGGTTGTTTTCAGAAGTTTCAATCCCAAAATGGTCTGATTTTAGTACTGGCCACTGATGAGTTTGATTTTCTCATATACTGTTTCAATCCCAAAATGGTCTGATTTTAGTTTTTTACCAGTGTTAAGACCTGTCCAACATCCCAGAGTTTCAATCCCAAAATGGTCTGATTTTAGTATGTAGAATACTTTCCTTTCATCAGAGTCATAGCCAGGTTTCAATCCCAAAATGGTCTGATTTTAGTGGATTGACTATGATACCCTCGAAGACAACCTGGAACGTTTCAATCCCAAAATGGTCTGATTTTAGTACAGCAGATTCTTACTAACAGCCAACGAAACAACCCGTTTCAATCCCAAAATGGTCTGATTTTAGTTTCACAAAGAACTCTTTACCTTCCAAATTAGCTAGCGTTTCAATCCCAAAATGGTCTGATTTTAGTTTCAGCGCATAATGTATACCTCCGGACCTGTGACAAGTTTCAATCCCAAAATGGTCTGATTTTAGTTCATCAGGACTCCACAGAAAAGACCGACTCATATATGTTTCAATCCCAAAATGGTCTGATTTTAGTCTTCTTTGGCTTCGCCTAATGTTGTTGTTCCGTCTGTTTCAATCCCAAAATGGTCTGATTTTAGTTTAACCAATTAGATGCCTCCTTTAAATTTCAGATCTAGTTTCAATCCCAAAATGGTCTGATTTTAGTAAACACAGGGACAGAGCACCCTCTGGATGGTGATAGGGTTTCAATCCCAAAATGGTCTGATTTTAGTCTGGGAACTGTTCACGGATCCGCACTCCATAATTACGTTTCAATCCCAAAATGGTCTGATTTTAGTCAAGCGTTGAACTTGAAACAGTTATTCATGAATGAAGTTTCAATCCCAAAATGGTCTGATTTTAGTAGGTACAATAGTCTGTGATCTGAGTAAAGGATTGAGGTTTCAATCCCAAAATGGTCTGATTTTAGTCCGGATGGCGTTACTTCAAAATGATATTGTGACTAAAGTTTCAATCCCAAAATGGTCTGATTTTAGTAACTGATGCTTATCTGAAGATTGAGGATGATATTGCCGTTTCAATCCCAAAATGGTCTGATTTTAGTTGAACAGTTCCCAGAACATTCACCCATCCATGAAGAGTTTCAATCCCAAAATGGTCTGATTTTAGTAACTGGATTCTTCCTGCTTCTGCCATGACTTCCAGGGTTTCAATCCCAAAATGGTCTGATTTTAGTAGACGAAGGAGAGGACAATTAAATACCTAATAAATGTGTTTCAATCCCAAAATGGTCTGATTTTAGTGTACTATCAACATCCCAACTATCCGTATGTACGGCGTTTCAATCCCAAAATGGTCTGATTTTAGTTATGCGGACCGGGACGGCCCCGGACATAATAACGGTGTTTCAATCCCAAAATGGTCTGATTTTAGTCTTTCATTTTGTATCACTTTAGAGTATTGAGTTGTTTGTTTCAATCCCAAAATGGTCTGATTTTAGTTGAAAACCCCACACACCCCCCAAGGTGGTGTATTTCAGTTTCAATCCCAAAATGGTCTGATTTTAGTAACACAACTGACACAGAACAAACACACAAAACACAAGTTTCAATCCCAAAATGGTCTGATTTTAGTGTGTTTCCTCGTGGTCCATCAAGATGATGGGTTGGGTTTCAATCCCAAAATGGTCTGATTTTAGTAAGCACTACCATCCCAGTAATAAAACTCTACTCCCGGTTTCAATCCCAAAATGGTCTGATTTTAGTCTCCTTTTTGGTCTTTGTAATTGTCTACGAATTCTTTGTTTCAATCCCAAAATGGTCTGATTTTAGTCTTATAATCCCTTACACAAATACACAAACTTTTAAGGGTTTCAATCCCAAAATGGTCTGATTTTAGTATTTTGGTTCCACTAGTAGATTTTTTAGAGTAATGAGTTTCAATCCCAAAATGGTCTGATTTTAGTCCCACAGTCTGACTAATATTATCAATCATAATCTGATGTTTCAATCCCAAAATGGTCTGATTTTAGTAACTGTTGTATTTTCTGCACGTACTGGTTCGGGTTCGTTTCAATCCCAAAATGGTCTGATTTTAGTCCTGTTCTGGTATTGGTGGTTTTCCTCGAACCAGTGTTTCAATCCCAAAATGGTCTGATTTTAGTGTAGAAAATATCATCAAGTTCTGCATAGCTAATGAAGTTTCAATCCCAAAATGGTCTGATTTTAGTAAGAAACAGCCCACTACCTTCCCCATGATAAGCAGGTTTCAATCCCAAAATGGTCTGATTTTAGTTTTGATTATGAACCAGAAGACAGGTCAACTCATGAAGTTTCAATCCCAAAATGGTCTGATTTTAGTTTCCACTTTCTTACTAAAGTAACATAACATTCATGAGTTTCAATCCCAAAATGGTCTGATTTTAGTGATCATTTTTTGAAAAGTTGAAGATCTTGATCCGAGGTTTCAATCCCAAAATGGTCTGATTTTAGTTGCTCCTGGTGATTGCCAACTTAATATCATCAAGTTCGTTTCAATCCCAAAATGGTCTGATTTTAGTGGTGTTGCCTATCAATTACGAAAACAAGGATTGAGTGTTTCAATCCCAAAATGGTCTGATTTTAGTACATTACCCGCAGTATTCAACACATTCCTTAAAAAGTTTCAATCCCAAAATGGTCTGATTTTAGTGGGGATGTTGACACTATTAATAAAACTGTAGAGGCGTTTCAATCCCAAAATGGTCTGATTTTAGTACCTATCCAATGTTCACCGGTTCCAAGGATAACGAAGTTTCAATCCCAAAATGGTCTGATTTTAGTGCCTCTTCTTCTTTATCTTTACTAATCTCATGTAGTGTTTCAATCCCAAAATGGTCTGATTTTAGTTCAATGTTCAAAATATTCCCAATCACTCTTTTAATCCGTTTCAATCCCAAAATGGTCTGATTTTAGTTGCTTTAAATGAGAAGTCTACTTTACGTTTGCTTTTGTTTCAATCCCAAAATGGTCTGATTTTAGTACCCATTGATCAAGATTAAACCACAACAAATAATTTGTTTCAATCCCAAAATGGTCTGATTTTAGTAAAGTAGGATGTAAATCACCAACTGCAAACAAAGAAGTTTCAATCCCAAAATGGTCTGATTTTAGTCCATATAATACATAGCATGGCCTACCAGTTCCATCAAGTTTCAATCCCAAAATGGTCTGATTTTAGTCGCAATATCTTACCAGATTTACTATGAGGACCATGTGGTTTCAATCCCAAAATGGTCTGATTTTAGTTATTCCTACTCGGATTAACCTATCAGACCTTCATGACGTTTCAATCCCAAAATGGTCTGATTTTAGTATTGTCCCCATCGTTTTCATAGATCTGTGTAAGGTAGTTTCAATCCCAAAATGGTCTGATTTTAGTTTGAAGGCCGCATTAACCTCATAACATGGTTTATGGGGTTTCAATCCCAAAATGGTCTGATTTTAGTCTGGTGTTTTCTAGTTGCCTAGCATACCATTTACGCGTTTCAATCCCAAAATGGTCTGATTTTAGTCTATAGATGAAGATGCCTTGACTGATAAGGTTACTAAGTTTCAATCCCAAAATGGTCTGATTTTAGTCAGTACTGGGGGATGCTGTTTCGGTACCGGTGCTGAAGTTTCAATCCCAAAATGGTCTGATTTTAGTCCGGGGTGTGGTGGTGCAGGGAATTCATGGACTTCATAGTTTCAATCCCAAAATGGTCTGATTTTAGTACGGTTTAAACAAATCATTTGTCGTGTTTATCTTTAGTTTCAATCCCAAAATGGTCTGATTTTAGTAACCGTAACCGATCCAGATACAGGGTATGTTGTATAGTTTCAATCCCAAAATGGTCTGATTTTAGTACCGATAAAGCAAAAGTCTTAAAACCAGATGACGTTGTTTCAATCCCAAAATGGTCTGATTTTAGTAACACTTTTTTATTTTTTTAGTATTCCTAGTATTTCGTTTCAATCCCAAAATGGTCTGATTTTAGTTTGTTAGGACCTTAGCAGGTGTGGAGGTGAGTAAAGGTTTCAATCCCAAAATGGTCTGATTTTAGTGGGAATAACTTTTAACAAACGTGACTTATAGGTTTTCGTTTCAATCCCAAAATGGTCTGATTTTAGTAAAAGGAAACATTGAAGCATTAAGCCCAATACATCAGTTTCAATCCCAAAATGGTCTGATTTTAGTTGGTACTCCTTTACCTTCTTCCACTGGATTATCATCGTTTCAATCCCAAAATGGTCTGATTTTAGTTTTGATAAACTTAAAAGTTCCGCATCATCATCATTGTTTCAATCCCAAAATGGTCTGATTTTAGTCCGGATGGCCTTATTACAAAATGATATTGTCACTAAAGTTTCAATCCCAAAATGGTCTGATTTTAGTGCAGACCTAAAGATGAAAAATAAGAGGTGATTAAGAGTTTCAATCCCAAAATGGTCTGATTTTAGTGTTTTATTTGTCCCATTTAATCACCATGTATATTTAGTTTCAATCCCAAAATGGTCTGATTTTAGTATCAGTTACATAGATTATAATCAGATAATAAGCGAAGTTTCAATCCCAAAATGGTCTGATTTTAGTAGTTCAAAATATGGTGTAACGGTTGAAAAAACGTAGTTTCAATCCCAAAATGGTCTGATTTTAGTTTTGCTTCGTCGTCACAATATTTTCTCCCTTGAAGTGTTTCAATCCCAAAATGGTCTGATTTTAGTATAGTTACGCATCCCATCAGGGCTTAAATCAGCCAAGTTTCAATCCCAAAATGGTCTGATTTTAGTCCGTCTAGCTGCAGCCATAGAAGCTGACAGTTCTTTGTTTCAATCCCAAAATGGTCTGATTTTAGTCAATACTAGCAGACCCATCACTGGTAGAGCCAATCAGTTTCAATCCCAAAATGGTCTGATTTTAGTTGTTAGATGCATATGAAAAGGAAGGAAATGATCCCCGTTTCAATCCCAAAATGGTCTGATTTTAGTCCCCCTTTTAGTTCAGTTTATGATAGAATTATCATTGTTTCAATCCCAAAATGGTCTGATTTTAGTGGTGTAATCCTCAGCGGGGTGAGTTGTTATAAAATAGTTTCAATCCCAAAATGGTCTGATTTTAGTAAGCATCTTTAAATCGTTCTTCCATGCCTTGTTCTTGTTTCAATCCCAAAATGGTCTGATTTTAGTAGATTGAAAGTTACATTCAAAGACAAAAGTGTAAAAAGGTTTCAATCCCAAAATGGTCTGATTTTAGTGAACGATAGCTGGATAAACGAGTTAGATTATCATCTGTTTCAATCCCAAAATGGTCTGATTTTAGTTTTAACAAACCATTATATGATACTTATGGGGTAGTCAGTTTCAATCCCAAAATGGTCTGATTTTAGTTAGTTTGAGTCCAACTGATGTTAATAGTTCTAGTTTGTTTCAATCCCAAAATGGTCTGATTTTAGTTCCTCGGTCTGTCATTATAGGTGTCAGTATATACGTGTTTCAATCCCAAAATGGTCTGATTTTAGTAAGTATCTAACTCTGCTTGATGGTAGTTTTGATGTTCGTTTCAATCCCAAAATGGTCTGATTTTAGTAGAAGAAATAACTAAACATAGTATTCCCTGTAAATAGTTTCAATCCCAAAATGGTCTGATTTTAGTACATTACCCTCATTGACCGCCTGGTTGGTTCCACGAAGTTTCAATCCCAAAATGGTCTGATTTTAGTTCTCACGAAATTAAAAACTGTAGATGGATCTACATCGTTTCAATCCCAAAATGGTCTGATTTTAGTCTTTCTTGATGGTTTCAGATTTAGTTTTCATCTCCCGTTTCAATCCCAAAATGGTCTGATTTTAGTTCAAATTCGCAAGGAGCTTTTCTTCTAATATTACTGTTTCAATCCCAAAATGGTCTGATTTTAGTGGGTAATGTTCCCAAAAATCATGCAGAAAGAAATAGCGTTTCAATCCCAAAATGGTCTGATTTTAGTTTTCAGAACGGGGAGGTAAGTATGGTTCTCAGTCCAGTTTCAATCCCAAAATGGTCTGATTTTAGTTAATAGCTATGCACCGTTTGATCATGGGGTTCCCAGAGTTTCAATCCCAAAATGGTCTGATTTTAGTCCATTTTTATCACCCTGTAACGTTTTTAATGCGTTTAGTTTCAATCCCAAAATGGTCTGATTTTAGTAACATACACCACGCCCGTGAACTTTGCGATATAACAAGTTTCAATCCCAAAATGGTCTGATTTTAGTACCCCTTTTCAGTTATCGTTACGGGGTATATTCATAGTTTCAATCCCAAAATGGTCTGATTTTAGTACAAATTTCAGTGCAGCTGCACCAATATGCTTACCAGTTTCAATCCCAAAATGGTCTGATTTTAGTTTTCATAGTGAAAAGATTTTTGATGTCTGTCATCAGCGTTTCAATCCCAAAATGGTCTGATTTTAGTTCCTTATGGAAATGTCCCAGTACTCAAACCATGCTTGTTTCAATCCCAAAATGGTCTGATTTTAGTTTCTTTTCAGGTGCTGAACCTTCCCTCATTCTTCCAGTTTCAATCCCAAAATGGTCTGATTTTAGTATAAAATAACGGATTTTTAGATCCTCGGCTAAAAGGTGTTTCAATCCCAAAATGGTCTGATTTTAGTAAAAATCCTCTTCTGAATCATACCTTTTAATTGTGTGTTTCAATCCCAAAATGGTCTGATTTTAGTATACAAAAAAGGACTGCCCTGGTTATGTGCGTGCAAGTTTCAATCCCAAAATGGTCTGATTTTAGTAACTATTATGGTCATTGGAGGTTATGTGGTTCGCTCGTTTCAATCCCAAAATGGTCTGATTTTAGTACAATGCAGCCTTCCCATCTTTCATGAGGCACACCAGTTTCAATCCCAAAATGGTCTGATTTTAGTCCGGATGATTGATGAGGGTAACCGTAGTCTTTTAAGGTTTCAATCCCAAAATGGTCTGATTTTAGTCAAGAATCCACTCCCCAGCAGCCATTTTAGGCAGTAAAGTTTCAATCCCAAAATGGTCTGATTTTAGTTCGCCGTTCCATCTCCCTCCCTGATGAGTTAAGTGGGTTTCAATCCCAAAATGGTCTGATTTTAGTGATATTCCTGTTTTCGCCTCGATAAGCTTAGGTATCGTTTCAATCCCAAAATGGTCTGATTTTAGTACAATAAGAGATATATGGATTGAAAGTTACAAAGGACAGTTTCAATCCCAAAATGGTCTGATTTTAGTCGTTCACGGGTTGTTTTCAGAATAGGGAGGTAAGTAGTTTCAATCCCAAAATGGTCTGATTTTAGTGCAGTATTCACAGATCACATCTCCCTGGCTGACCTCGTTTCAATCCCAAAATGGTCTGATTTTAGTTCAAAAACTGGAGGCTTAACTGGTTGTGTTTCTAACGTTTCAATCCCAAAATGGTCTGATTTTAGTCAGATAATAGGTTCTCGTAGTCCTGTTTAATCGTGTTTCAATCCCAAAATGGTCTGATTTTAGTATTAACACTTCCACAATAGCTGCAGATGCTCATATACGTTTCAATCCCAAAATGGTCTGATTTTAGTTGGATTAGAGTATTTTACGAATGATTATTCTTCAATGTTTCAATCCCAAAATGGTCTGATTTTAGTATTGAACACACTGTGAAGGAATGGTTAGATTTAATCTGTTTCAATCCCAAAATGGTCTGATTTTAGTCTCATAATAACATTAGACTAATTTTTAATAATTTTTGTTTCAATCCCAAAATGGTCTGATTTTAGTACAAAAGTGGAGGGGATATGTATGGATGGTGATGTTAGTTTCAATCCCAAAATGGTCTGATTTTAGTTAAAAACTTAACTGCCCGTACCGGGTGGTGTAGAGTTCGTTTCAATCCCAAAATGGTCTGATTTTAGTCCCTCTACCTGTACGTTGTATTTACACCGGTAACCCGTTTCAATCCCAAAATGGTCTGATTTTAGTTTAACTTAGCGACTTATAATTAAACTAATTCAATGAGTTTCAATCCCAAAATGGTCTGATTTTAGTAACAGCGAGCTAATATTGAAAATATGCAGCTCAGGAAGTTTCAATCCCAAAATGGTCTGATTTTAGTACCGCACCGGTTAACGTATCATTACGATACTGATCAAGTTTCAATCCCAAAATGGTCTGATTTTAGTAAATTCTCCTTTGGGGAATGTTGTTTTTTCAACAATGTTTCAATCCCAAAATGGTCTGATTTTAGTGGGTTTATAAAAGTCACCACATAGTAAGACATATAAGTTTCAATCCCAAAATGGTCTGATTTTAGTAGGGAGCTATGCCCGTAAAAGCACAGCCGCCGCTGATGTTTCAATCCCAAAATGGTCTGATTTTAGTTCAATAGGAGTTGATTGGATAAGTGATAAAAAACAATGTTTCAATCCCAAAATGGTCTGATTTTAGTAGCAATTGTAACAGTCCCAACATTACCCGCAAGCCCGTTTCAATCCCAAAATGGTCTGATTTTAGTTTAAAGCCCATTGAGTGTCAGAATCGTTAAGGTCTAGTTTCAATCCCAAAATGGTCTGATTTTAGTCTAATGTGCTCCCAGTGTCGTATTCATCCGGATCGAGGTTTCAATCCCAAAATGGTCTGATTTTAGTTCAGTGTAGGGGCATTTGAGAGGAGGTCATATTAAAGTTTCAATCCCAAAATGGTCTGATTTTAGTCCTGCTAATATATCCCTCTTCCCGGGTTATGGAAGTTTCAATCCCAAAATGGTCTGATTTTAGTAGTAGAATGATGTACAACCGGGCAACATTACACAACAGTTTCAATCCCAAAATGGTCTGATTTTAGTCTGCATCATCAAGGTTCTTTTTAACCCCGGATAAGTCGTTTCAATCCCAAAATGGTCTGATTTTAGTTTTGTCGATATAATCAAAATGGTCTAAAGTTTCTATGGTTTCAATCCCAAAATGGTCTGATTTTAGTCAACCGTAACCCCTTCTCCTCCTTGTGTTGTTACCCGTTTCAATCCCAAAATGGTCTGATTTTAGTTTCACCGAGTATTATAACCGAATCAAAGCAAAAACAGTTTCAATCCCAAAATGGTCTGATTTTAGTCTTAACACCACCATTTCAGGGGGTAAATCATTAAGGTGTTTCAATCCCAAAATGGTCTGATTTTAGTAAATTTAAAGTTACATTCACTGACTGCAAAGCCATAGTTTCAATCCCAAAATGGTCTGATTTTAGTCCCCCCCATAAAAATGATTCTTATTAAATATTAATTGTTTCAATCCCAAAATGGTCTGATTTTAGTAGTTCCACTACTTGGATAACTGTATCCCCATCTACAGTTTCAATCCCAAAATGGTCTGATTTTAGTAGGGTCGAAATTTGCCCTATTCTACCCAATATTTAATATTATCTCCCCGATTGTATACATATATTTGTCGTTCCCAGATTAGTCAATTCTTTTATATGGGAAGACGAGGTTAAAATTAAAGATTTTTCATGAAATTATTCAGCATCCACACTCATAATTAACATTCAACACTTTTAGGTGAGCTATGACTCAAAAAAACAACAACAAAATGAATAATTATTGATCAGAGAATAAAATAAAATTAAGTTATTTTAAAGGTTCACTTGAAACTCATTCAAAAACGACCCCTAATCAGGAGGTATCATGTTTTTTAAAAAGAGATGAAGGAAGTTAAAGGTTAAAAAGAATATTTGATCATAGTATCCCATCAATAGGCGCCTTCTCAATCCCCATCACATCTCTTTTCATTGCTTTTTCTGTTCTTAGGGTGTAAATTATTATTGAATCCTCATTTTTATTCATAATCTCTTTTAAATTCTTTTTTATATCTACTAATTCACTGGGGGTAACTTCCCCTTCAAATACTGAGTTCTGAATCCAGTTGAGCTGTGTGCGGAGATATCCTTTGACTTTATTCACTCTTTCCACCTTGATATCATAAACAATGATTACATACATATAGTTCACCACCATATCACAAATGGATTGTACTCCTTAGAGCCCAACAAATGTTTTATGAGTTTATACGCCTCTAAACGTATTAATCGTCGATAAGAAACTTTACGGTTAAGTTCTCGATGTTTTATGGTCTTTTTGAGGCGTTCATCATATTCTTTAAGGAATATTTTGCGACCTTGGTCATTTAAGAGACAGTAATTTATGTCCCTCTCAAAATCTTCCTCTTTAAGCATTCTTTTGTTAACCAGGTAAAAGATAAGCCGATCTACCAATATAGGTTTAAATATTTCACTCAAGTCCAGTGCAAGGGAGTAACGACGTTCAAATGGTTCATGCAGGTAAGAAATAGTTGGATTGAGTTGAGTATGGTAAATTTCACTTAACACCGTCGAGTAAAGAAGAGAGTTTCCGAAACTAATAAGGGCATTTATCATATTTTCTGGTGGTCGACGACTGCGACCTTCCATTTTAAAGCCATCTGGTAATATTTCATCCATGTGGGTGTAATAAGCTGAACGCATCCTACCTTCCACATTCATTACTTCGGTGATGACATCACAATCACTGAGATCCTCCATTGTGTTTCCAATAGTATTTTCTATTTTGTAATATGATAGTACTTTTCCCATATTCTGCCCTGCACCTTCCACGAACTTTTTAGCAACGATCATCCGTTTGTCATGGTCAAGGTAGTGTTCGGCCTGTTTAATCAGAAGATCTCCAGAGAGAAGAGTTTCCCGGGGATAAAAACTACCATCATAAAACCCATAATAGTTGAAAAAGTGGATGGGTATACCTTCCTTGGCCAGTAAGTGAACTACCTGGGAAGAAAAGGTTAAAGATCCATAGGCATAGATGGAATATATTTTATTTATAGGTAAAGGTTTCTTACCCTGTTTGTTTACAAAATAAACTGTGTTTTCCTTTCGTTTTAGAATTCCGTCTGACATTAGATAGTAATTTCTTTTCATTTTCTCACCATAAAACTGAATTCCTACCATTGATAATAATTGAGTTACAGAGCTTAGGTTATTTATTGGTACTTCATTACTGTAAAAATAACTAGCACGCTTTTAACCTGCTATTCCTTGCAAAATCAATCATCGAGTAGATCAGAATCTATTATTCCTCATCTACAAACAATGCCTTTACATAATGTTCCAATTTACATGACTTTTTCTCCCCCTAACCTTTACTAAAATAAGGGGACTGAAAGAGTGGAACATGGCATAATAACACTGAAATAATAGTCCATTTATGATCAGATTCATAAATACCCCTAGAGTAAAATTTAATCATTATAAACTTCTTTAATTTCTTTTTTACCATCACTGTGTTTATGTCATTTACTTACTATTTTACCCAGTTATACATCTTTCAAAGCGAAACTTCATGAAGAGACTTTTCTTTCATTACTTGAGTGTAAAATGTCTGATCTTCCTTTTTTAACTGCCTGAATTCATTTTTGTTAAGATGACTCAATAACTATTGCGAAAAATTTCTTTTTCATATTTTATGATTTTATGGGCTGATTTAGGATTTTCAGTTAGTATAGGTCACTTTCAGATCTTCCCCGATGGAACAGCTTCCGTAGAGCATTATTCGATCAGATTCTTTTCTAAGTTCTCTGATTAATGTCCTCAAGGTCCAGGAGAGTGAAGAGGACTTTTAATTCCCTTAACATTGGATTTTCCATGTTCTGATTTTTCTTAATCGGCCTCTTTCCCTTTTTATGGCAAATTTTCCTCATTTAGAGTTTTTGAAGATAGTTGGCAATGCCTAGTGAAATTCCCATCTTCACACCAAGTTTCGAGTGTGATAATCTTCCATGTAGTTTCTACCTAAAAATTGTGAATACGTAGGAAAAGCCCATTGAAAATGTTCATCTTTTTGAACACTATATTATACTTATTGTTTAACGTAACTTAAAGATGAATAGTGTGGTTTAAACCCAACAAAGCTCATAATATGCACATTTCCTACAAGTAGGTGTTTTCAGAGGTTTAGGCATATTTCCATCGACTAAGTTAGCTACTTTATTAGTTAATTCTTTTAATTCATCTTTTCTTGAACCGTCCCATTCTAGAATGACTTTTTTTCTTATTTTAGGATAGTTTATCATCCCCACCAGATTTTCCACACCTTTAACCACACTCAAGTAGTAAAGGTAGTATAAAAGCTGATATTCATGGGCTTTCTCCATTTTTTTACTCTTTTTAACCTCATGAACCTCTAGCATATCTCCTTTCTTGATGAAATCTATGCTTATGAGGTTGTCAATTGTGTAATCCCTTTTTTCTTTCTGGTAGGTGCCCTGGTGGAGTTGTTTTCCCATGGAAACCAGATCTGATTCCTGTTCCATCTGGATATGGTGCGAAAAGAACCATAACTTAGTGTGGCATATGAAGTAGTAGTTGATCTGGGTTCCCATAATTTGTAGGTGTTTTTCACTGTTGGAAAGCATGATAAAAACCCTGATTTTCTGTAGAATAAGTTATTTAAACACGTTTATCGGTGATTAGCCATTCAATATGATCTTCAGGGCGGACTTGAATATTTCCCCATGATACTATTGAATGATAACTATCTGCAGCTTATTCCCTCATCTTTTTATAATATTAATTATTTGAGTATTAATATTTTCTCATAATGATAAATTATTTCTAATAGAATCGGGTGAAACTTAAATGAAGATTATAAATTCAACAAAAATTTGGGGATCTGATGAAAGATAAATCACCATCAATTCAAGAGTGGGAAAACCTGTATTCTGCTGCAGTGGAGTTTAAAAAACTCAAACCATGGGAGTGGATGTGGGATGATGATATATTTGGGGTTAAAAATCCAGAAACTGGAGAAACAGGATTCTGTTGTGTGATGGGAGGTGGTGGTGAACATTTTGCCCTTGGTTTATATCAGGGTAGTGAAGGTTTGGATGGATTATCCCGCATAAGATCTGGAGAGATTTTGCCAGATGAACCAGAAGCTTTGTTTGTACAGAAATGTCTCATGGCCTCCTTTGAAAACCGGGAATTCATAGAAGATGAAGATTATCAAATATTAAGGAAACTGGGATTAAGATTCAGAGGGAAAAATGCCTGGCCATTATTCCGGAGTTACCAGCCCGGTTACGTTCCATGGTATGTGACTGATGATGAAGCAAGATTCCTGACTCTGGCACTGGAACAGGCCATTCAGGTTTGCAGACAATATTATGAAAATCCAGAGGTGCTCAAACCGCCCATGATGACCCAGTTACTGGTTCGGGTACTCGATGGTGACACCTGGCATGATGAATGGCTTGAACCCTGGGATCTGGAAGAAAAGGAAGTGACGGGGAGATTTGTTAAGGAAGAGGATCTGGAGGAGATTCTGAAATTTTCCCATAAGGGTGTTTTGGAGGTGGATTACTATTTTTACCCGGAACCGGTTCAGGAAGAAACAGATCAAAGGCCCTACTTCCCCCACACCATACTCTGGGCTGATCATGAAAGTGGTCTCCTACTGAACACCACTTTAAGTGAACCCAATGAATGGGTGCCCAGTTTATTAAAGTCATTTCAGGAAGTAACTGAATCCAGAGGATCCTTACCCCACAAGATACAGGTCCAGAAAGTGGAAATCTATGATCTAATGGAAAACATCACCTCCAAATTGGATATTGAATTATCCATGGCGACTGGTTTAGATGTACTTGATGATGCCAGGGAGTATATTCTGGATACATCCATGGACGATCCGGTTATTCAGGTACTGGAAGGAATAATGGAGGATGAATCATTCCGGGAAATGGTGGAAAATGGGAAACTTATGGAATTACTGGAAGAAGGGACCCTTCCAGATTCAATGAGAGAGGAGTTGATACAGGCTTTAAATGAGGAACTTGAAGAATCTGGTGGGGAACTTGAAGAACCGGAAGAGGAACCTGACCGTTTTATAATGATTAATCCCCCTGAAAATAAAGCTAATAATTTTTCAAAACAGATCACATTACTTCCTGATGATAACTATCAGGGGATCTTTCCGACAAAATCTGAAAGAGAATTCCAGGACAAACCACGTCGTGTGGCCAAATCATGTGAACTTTTACTGGAAACATATTCGGATGAATCTATCATTAAAAAAGAACTGGAGAAGTTAATTAAAGAAGATCCTGATTTTCTTGATTCATATTTAATCCTTTCCAAGATATTTATAGGGGAGGGAAAGGAATCTGAAGCTGAAAAAACACTTGATATTGCTTACCACCGAGCTTTGAATTTAATGACCGATGAAAAAGATTGCTGGCCAGCTAAACTGGAGGATAGCTGGATTCCAAACTGGCATATTATAAATGCCATATTAAGAAAAGCAATGTGGTTATGGGAACACGATAAAACTTATGCTGCCCTGAATTTATTCAGAAAACTCCTTAAAACCAATCCCCATGATTTATTTGGTGTGAGGCATTATATCCTGGCCATTTCCATGGGTAGGGATTATTATGACTTCATAAAATGGGTGGTGGAATGTGGCAATGATGAAATCGTTTGGGAATGGTTTGAGGAAAACTACCCCAAGTTTCCAGATGAATTTGCCAGGTGGAGGGAAGAAGCAGAGAATTAATGATTTTTTAAAAAAAGAGATCAGATGGAAAAGATCTAAAGTCATACAGGGAAACTATAACCTCATCCATTTCTTCAACACGTTACTGGCCCATCTGGTTAAATAAATCTCTAAATTATTTACATAGATTTTTTAAGGAACTTCCTGCAGATGAAGAAGATACATTACCTGAATTTTCACCTTATATATTTTGGAGCCATATTGAACTACAGAGTTATGTTTATAGTTATTTTCGCAAGTTGGTTTCGCATTCTGCTAAAAAGGCCTCAGCACCAGAAATTATAATTTCAGCTTCTTTTTTACCTATTTCAGGTAGAAGTCCATAATCTGCCTCTTCCCTATCTTCTTGGGCCCGGTTAAGTATATCAAAAACTTTGTTGTCAAATTTACCCGTCTTTACTAATTCCAATCCGAACTGTGAAATTAATCCTCTGTGTGTTTTTGGATACATGTTCTTTTTGGATAATAAGGCTCTTGCTGCGAAAAACATTGCATAATAAGCCCTGCTTACAGCATCCCCATAGAAACCGTTCCCCAACAGGTTTTTAGCCACTTTTAATTTGTGGTGAGCATTCCCCATTAAGATTTGCACATCATCCAATGGGGACACCCTCTTTTTTAACTTGAGAGATGAAATGAGTATTTTGTAACCGTTCAAATTCATCTGGAGAAATAACTTTAGCTGATACATAAATTCCAGTCTCAAGCAGTACGTCAGTAACTTTTCTCATTACCTCATTTTTGGCTTCAATTTTATTAGCGGAAATAATGAGTAGATCAATATCAGAATCCTCTTTATCTTCCCTGCGAGCCACTGAACCAAATAAAATCACCCTCTCTATTCCAGGGTAATCCAAAGATTTTGAGAATTTTTCAGCTATTTTTCTTTTATTCATATCATCAGACCATTTTTATACATTAAAATCATTTTGAAAAGTCCAAGTAATTTAATATGGTAAACTAATTTGGATCTTTAACAATCCCATATAATAAAAATTTCATGAACTTTTAAACACATGAAATTTATTAAATCCTAAAATAGTCTGATTAACAGGATGCTCTGTCCAAATTGGTTTCATTTCATTTTATATTTCGATCCTAAGTTAGTCTGATTTTTATTTTTAGTTTCAAAAACTAATCAATTTCTATTGTAAATTACTCTATTGTTAATTACTCTATTGTTAATTACTCTATTGTTAATTACTCTATTGTTAATTATATTAAAAGTTTATAGAACGAATATTGTCCTATAAACTGAAATGAAACTCAAACAAAAAGATTATATGGTATGAAACTCATTGATAGTATTAAAGATATTAACATATCCAACCATAGAATTCAAATGAGATTCAAAAATAAAAGAAGGATTAGAAATGTCTGGTGTAAAATTGTATGAATTCACAGGAAATCCATTCGTAGATGCGGGGATCTGGGCATTAAGCCAATGGATAAATAAAAAACCAGAAGAGTTAAATAAAGAAGATTTAAAAGGGGTAGTAGACGATTTAACCTACGTTTATTTGAATAAAAAATGGTCCAAAAACTTATTTTCAGTTTTCCCAAACAATCCACTAACCAACCCTTCTGTAAAGGACAAAAAAGAACGTTATTCTAAGTTTTTATTAGAATTAATAGATGCAATAGATGTTCCGGATGTGACCGGTGACTGTATCTCCTGTGGTCGGAGAAACAAGATAGAAAGATGGGGTAAAGACAAAATACCATTGACAGGTTCAAAGAAATTTATAAATTACTTCTCTTATGGCACAGATGGTGCTGATTACTGTCCTGCATGCACTTTTGCTGTTCAATTCGTTCCCCTGGTAATGTATGCCTGTGGAAATATGTTACTTTTACATTCAAATTCTGCAAAAGTGATGAAATACTGGTCTAGGCGAGCTGTTGAAAATGTGAAAAAACAGATTGTAGCCGGTGAATTTACAGGATGCTACAATGAGGGATATAAGAACCCTGTTAATGCTCTTTTCCATGTAATTCAGGATGTGATCCTACATTACGATGAAAAATGGTATCTTGAAAAACCTTCAATATCTTTTTATCACTTTACCAATTACAATCAGGGTCCAAATTTGAATATTTACCATGTTCCCACTCCTGTTTTTACATTTCTAGCGTATATCCCTCATCATGAGAAATATGATGATTGGTTAAAGATAGTCAGAAGTGGTTATTGGCGTGTGAACTGGGAAAAGGTAAAAGAAGGTGGAGAATATAAAAACAATCCTAATATGGTTTATAACAATCTTTTAGAAGGAAAATCCATTATTAAGTTTTTCATTGATAGAAGAAACAAGGAAGCAATAGGAGGATGGGATTTAATTACACATTATCTTGAAGAGGTGCGAAATATGGATGAAAATAGAATAAATGCAATAAAAAGGGTTGGGAACGAGCTTGCAGATTATATAGAAACTGTTGATGATATGAAAACATTGCAAAAACTGGAAACAGCCACTAACTACAGAAATTATCGTAATTTGCTTAGAATCATAATCAAAAAGAGAATAGAAAATGGTATTGAAGACCCATTATTCACATTTGAGGAATACGTTAATTACCTGTTTCCAGAGGGTAATTTAACTTGGAGAGAAACTCAGGATCTGATCCTATTTAGAATATATGAAAAATTACAGAAATGGATAATCGAACAGGGTAAAGAGGATGAAATAGTAACATCGTCTGAAATAGAAGAAGAACTTCAGGAGGCAGAATAAATGTCAAAAACAGTAGTAGGATTTATGTTAGTGGATGCACCACACTCCGCACTTAACAACGCCGGAGCAGATGCAGGAGATAGAACAGATAACATTGTAAGGGTGAAATCAATCCGAAGAGGAAGAAAAGTTTATCCTTATGTTTCAGGACAAGCCCTGAGGTACTGGTGGAGAGACACACTACAAGAGAGATTTGACTGGAAAATGTCCCCCATAAGTCGGGAAAAGAAAATAGCTTTTACCAGTGCAAATCCCATTGATTATGATGACGATGATGTTTTTGGTTATATGAGGGCTTTAAAAGCAAAAGAAGGAGGAACTGTAACACGCATATCTCCACTGAAGAACTCACCCCTAATCTCAGTTATAGAACAAATTCCGACACAGGATTTTGGTGTTATGGCAAGACATGAAGGTGATCCTGTACCCTACGAACATGAATTTTATTCCACCATCTTAAAAGGCATATTTTCCGTTGATCTGGATAGTTTAGGTGTCTTTTATGGGGCCGAAAAAACCGGTTACAAAAATATGTACCCTAAACTGGAGGCATTAGCCGAAGAAAAAGGATTATCTCTCGAAGAAGAGAACAAAAAATGGACAATGCCTGAAGATATACGAATAAAAAGAACCCAAGATGTAATCAAAGCTCTTCCTTATCTTCAGGGTGGTGCCAAACTAACATCCCATTTAACTGATGTTTCCCCAAAACTCGTGATTCTTGCTGCAATTGACGGCGGAAACCACATCTTCATGAACATAGTAAAAGAAGAAAATGGTGAAGCAATAATGGATATTGAAGCGCTTAAAGAAGTCCTGAATGAATATGATGATTCGTTACTTACTGATGTTTACATAGGACTCAGAAAAGGATTTATGGACGAGTTAGAACCACTAATAAAAGAATTATCTGAAGAAAACAGTAAGATACATGTGGGCACAATTAAAGAAGCTACGGATCAATTTTCAAATAAAATTCCTGAGTTGATGCATGTATGAAAGCGTTAAGAATCCTGATTAAAGGTTGGGTAACCTCATTCCGATACCCTGCTTTTATCAGTGGTTTTCAACCCACTCTACCGGTTCCACCATTAAGTACAATTTATGGTCTTATATCTGCAGTTAAAGGAGACTTAGTCACTCCAGAAGATGTTTCAGTTGGATATGTTTTTAAGCATAATGGAAAGGCAATTGATCTTGAGACCATATACGAGTTATCAGGTTTGACTGGGAAATCAAATGTCATGAAAAGGGAATTCCTTGTGGATCCTGAAATTTATCTATATCTGGATGATCTGAAATACTGGAAATACTTCAAACATCCACACTATCCTGTCCTGCTTGGACGTTCCACAGATCTCGTACATATCAGCGAAATCAAAGAAGTGGAACTGGAACAAAAAGAAAATGTTAAACTTGGAAAAACTATCCTGCCTCTGGGTTTAAACGGGGCATATGGAACTATTCAGGCGCTTCCAACACATTTCACAGACACCATACCACGGAAAGCAGCAGGTACAAAACCATTTATCCTGATGAACCAGTTCTTCAAATACTCTGATGAATGTCACTACGATGATGAGATGGACTGGGGTGTTTGGTTCCATGAATGAAATGGGTAAGTTACTGGCAAAACCAGATGAAACACTATTGGAACATACGGAAAATGCTTTAAAAGTTTTTAAAAGTATTAAAGAAGCTTATCATAATGTTCCCCAGTTATGTGGTGTGGAAGATTTTTGGGAACACCTATTTTATTCTTTATTTTTCCATGATTTCGGAAAGGGAGCAACTGGATTTCAGGAAATGCTTAAAGTAGGTCATCAAAAAGCCCCCTGGAAATATCGGCATGAAATCCTTTCTGCAGGATTCATATCAACTTTAAACTATGATCAACAGTACAAAGATGCAATTGGACTGGCCATAATTACCCATCATAAAGATATAAATAAACTTAGGGAACGTTACAATACATTCCCAAGCCCTCCAGGGAAAAAATTATATCATAAGAAATTATCAGAACTTGAACCCAATTTTGAAGAACTTTTAAGTTATTTTGAACTTATAGAAAAATGGAGTAAGGAGTATTTAGGATATAAACGGGATAATTATAAAATAATTTCCTCAATTGATGATTTAGAAGATGTTTACAAAAACTCAGCACGTATTTACTACAATGAATGGGAAGATGAAAAATATACACCCTTACATGGAAAATATGGAATTTTTTTAAAGGGTTTTGTAAATGCATGCGATCATCTAGCTTCTGGTTCTAAATATGAGATTTTAACTGGAATTTCGGACATGCGATCGGTTTATAACTTTCCAGAATTTCGAAAAGTCCAGGAAGACACTGCAAAGGTTAAAGGTAGTGCATTTTTAACATCACCCACTGGAAGTGGTAAAACAGAAGCATCTCTTTTATGGAGTGATAACAACCAGAACTCAAATAAATCAAAACGTGTATTCTATCTACTCCCCTATACAGCAAGCATAAATGCAATGTATAAAAGACTCCAGAAGGACTTTGAAAATGAGGATCTGGTTGGATTGTTACATGGTAAAGCATCCTATTTCCTTTATAAAGAGTTATCGGATGATAATGTAAATTACGATAACGTAAAAAGTAATGTCAGAGACATTAAAGGTTTAAGTAAAAAGATTTACCGGCCTTATAAAATTTTAACTCCTTTCCAAATACTGAAGGCATTTTTTGGATCCAGAGGATTTGAAATGCAGATATCAGAGATGAGCAATGGATTATTTATTCTTGACGAAATCCATGCCTATGATGCCCATACCACCTCACTTATCCTGGAGATCCTGAAAATTCTGAAAAACAATTACAACGCAGAAATGCTTGTGATGTCTGCAACCCTTCCCTCCTTTATTAAAAATCTTTTTAAGGATAATTTAGGAATTTCAACAGAAATAAAGATGGGAAAAATAGAACTTAAGGAATTCACAAGACACAAAGTTAATGTTGTCTCTGGAAGTATAATAGATAATCTTGATCTGATACTTGAAGATCTTGAAAATGGTAAAAGGGCTCTAATAGTTTGTAACACTGTTTTAAGGGCTCAAGAAGTTTTTGAAGAATTATCTGATGAAATAGAAAATAGTGCGCTTTTACATAGTCGGTTTATGCTTCGAGATAGGGAAAAAATTGAAAAATCTTTGGATAATCTTGATTTACTGGTGGGAACTCAGGCAATTGAAGTTTCTTTAGATATTGATTATGATGTTTTATATTCAGAACCTGCCCCCATTGATGCGTTGATCCAGAGATTCGGACGGGTAAACAGGAAAAGGAGGAAAAAAATAGCTCCGGTTAATGTATTTTCTGAAGGCTCCGAAAGCGATAAATACATATATACTCCAGAAATAGTCGCTAAAACCGTTCAAAGCCTTGAAAATGTAGGGATTTTAGAGGAAGATATTATCCAGAACATTGTAGACAATATATATGGTGATGGATATGTCGGAAAGGATAAAGAAGAATTCGAAATTGTTCAAAAGTATTTTGAATCATTCAACAGGCGGATAGTTCCATTCATAAATGATAAAGAAAGCGAAGTGGAGTTTTATTCACTTTTTAACTCCTATGAAGTTGTTCCCCTCAAATACAAACTGAACTATCTGAGAGAATTGAAAGAAAAAAGATATTTTGAGGCAATGAGTTACATTCTTTCTATCAGCGTGGGGCAGTTTAAAAAGTTGGAAACGGAAAATAACGTTGAATATGATATGGGCACATATTTTGTGAACATGGTATACGACGAAAAGCTGGGGCTGAGATTAGATAGGGAAGAAAGTTCCATTTGGTGAAATAGAATTTTTTGACTCAAAAGTTAAGAAAATATATCAGGCGGAGAAACACATGCGATTAAAAATCAGTTTAACATCACCCCGGGGTAACTATTTAATTCCATATAATTACAACCACATACTCTCTGCAATTATTTATCGCAAGATATCTGATCTTGATTTGGCAGCTAAACTCCATTTTTCAAAGGATTTTAAGTTTTTTACTTTTTCTCAAATTTATTTTTCAAAATGGAAACTTACTAAACAGGGTATTGTTTCTCTTGACGGGAAACTTTCATTATACATCTCTTCTCCCAATGATCACTTGATAAAGAGTCTTGTGGAAGGCCATCTGGAGAATAGTCAGGTAGATTTTAAAGGGAATAAATTACTGGTTGAAAATATTGAGCTTCTGAAAAAACCTGAATTTAAGAGCAAAATGAAGATGAAAACCATGTCCCCCGTGGCAGCCAGTATAAAAAGGGAAATTGATGGTAAGCTTAAGATATGGGATCTGGGTCCTGGAGACGAAAGATTCTATGAAAGTGTTCAGAAAAATCTTATAAATAAATATGTTTCCTTTTATGGAGATTACAATGGTGATAAATGGGTGAGAATAAAACCCAACATGAAAACAGCCAAAAGGCGCAGGATTGAGATTAAAGGAGACTTTCATCGGGGTTACATGATGGAATTCGGGATTGAAACTGATCCAAGCCTCATTGAGTTTGCTTATGACTGTGGACTTGGGGAAAAGAATAGTATGGGTTTTGGGATGATCGAAGTGGATAATCTAAGTCCAACAGAGGAAAGAACCAAAATAGATTAAATTGGAAATACCGGATAAATCCAATTTACTTGCTGGAAAGGGATACGCTTGAAGCATTAAACATTGTTTTTGAAAGTGGTTCATTATCCTTTTTCTAATCAAACCTTTATCCCATCCATTTGAATATGATAATGGAGAGGCCACTGCAAATCCGAAAATTCGTCTTTTGAGAGAGGATAGAATACAACTAACTCACCATATTCCAGTACAATTTGATAAATAACATTGTTCATCCTCTCGATTTCCAGAAATTTACCAACATCTGCCTTTAGAACTAATGCGACATCAATAAACACAACCCCATTTTCTAATGTGGATAGACATAACCCCCCACCATTTAATGTATCCTTGAGATTCCATTTACTTTATCAAAATCAGAATCAAATGAAACAATGGTATCTATTTTATCCTGTTTCATGAGTTCTAATGAAATAGAATCAGCAAAAGAAAGGACTCCATCATATTTTAAGAAAAAATTCATGGCCTGTGTGCTTAAATCTTTATCTATGAATTTTACTTCATGATTATCTATTATGTAATTGTATAGGCAGGCTCCCATCTTACCCCCGGCCAGACTCCCAACCATGGTCACTGCCTCTGAAAGAACAACAATAGATGTTATTTTATCCTGTTTTGTAACTTCAGGAAGTATTTCCAGAACCCTGGTATGCCATTGGTCCTTTTTAATAGATGCAGCTATGAAAAAAGAAGCATCAATGAAAATCAAATCTTTTCTCCCCTCTGAGCTTTCTTTTTAAGTTCTACTGCATCAGTTTCTGGTCCGTCAACCATGCCCAGTATATCCCCAATGTTTACCTTTTTCCGGAACTTTAATTCCACACCTTCTTCTGTAGAAACCCATTCAAGTATATCCCCAGGACCCACATTGAACTTCTTTCTTATTTCCGCAGGAACAACTGTCTGGAAACCCTTTGAGATTTTAGTTTCAGCCATTTAGATCACCTATTGAAATATTAGTTATCAAAGTATTTATGTTTTCAAAGTTTTGGGTTTTTCAAAGTTTATCTACACGCTTATAATTTCAAAAAGATTATGCGAAAATAACCTTTTTCTTGTAATTTAAGTTATTCTCCCTCATAAAGCGTTCCACATCATGTTCATGATCCTGCGAGACCATAATACCTGAACGAATTCTTTCACCATTCAAATGCTCCAGTACACCATCATAAAAATATTTTTTATCCTTCTTTTTCTGGGTGTAGCCGTATAAAAATCCGGTTCACCTTAAATTTCTTCTGAAGGGAGAAATTCTCAAAGAATATGTAAAGAGGCATTTGAAGATGATTATTAAAAATCCTTAATTATTAAGGTAAAATGGGCTTACAACTGTTATTCTGTAAAATTAAGGAAAATTGATTAGATAATCGGCATCAGTCAAAATTATTAAATGCATATAACCCCTTCTCAAAATCATATTCAAGGTTTATTTCCTTCACATACCTTTCCATTTTTCCCATTTTTATTTTAAGACCATTTTTATTCCCTTCATTGGCGAAATAAAATTTATTTGATACTTTGATTAAATACTTAGAAATTTCGTTAATTCCATTAAAATTTAATTCATTATTTTTTGCAAATTGAGGATTTGAACAAATTTTCTTTATGAAATCTTGCGCTTGAATGTGACCATCTTTATATTCAAATTGTTCCGGCAATACATCAAAAGTATTCATCCCTATATTTCTTGTTTGTATCCTTAATTGCCCCCCTTCTTCTTCGCTTTTATTTGGCCTTTTTCCAAAAATTAAATCTTCAACATAGGCCCCCCAAAAACTGATATCCGCATTAAACTCCGAAAACATTTTTTCATTCGTATAAACATTATCCATCATTTTAATACCTATTTTAAACGTAAAAAGAGTATTTTTGAATATCTGTTTTCGTGTATTCTCTATAATTTCTTTCATTACCCCATTTTTATCTTCATGAGTGTAATAAGGATAACAAAATTCCCCAGTGTCAAAAATATGGAATTTATAAGTATGTTCATTATCAAAACGTTTACATTGAGGGCAATTACATTCTTCACTATTATTAAAACTCATTTTCCTGTGAAGACGTCCACCTCTCTGTATCAATGCATCTAAAGGAGCTAATTCTGATATCAATACATCAAACGAAATGTTCAAACTAATTTCTGCAACTTGCGTCCCAACAAAAATAAAGGGTAAATCCGGATCAAACCCATATTGTTTACAGAATTGAATTTCTTCTTCACCTGGTTCTTCAAATAACCTTTTACCAAATATTCTAAGGATTTTCTCTTTTTTAGGTCTATCTTTTCTCATAAATTGAGAATTATAAAGCAAAATTTGTCTTTCAGGAAATCTCTGTTTCAATTCACTGAATATCATTTTTGATTTCGGGACAGTATTCACTATTATTCCGACATTTTGACCATCAGATTCCATTAAAAGTTTTATAAATTCATCAGAAACAGTTTCATCCTCGTCAATTTCACTGTTATGATACTCAAAAGTAAAGGGATTCTTTTCTTTGCATTCATTATCCCTGCCACTACTCTGAATCTTCTGATAAGAATCGTCAAATTTATGTTTTATTTGACTCGGTATGGTAGCACTCATGATAATATGTGGAATTTTTAAGCGCCTTAATACTTCACACAAACACTCCACCATACCTATGGTATGCGAATCATAGTAATGGAGCTCATCTATCACAATTAAACTATTAAGAATATTTCCAAATGCTCTTGGAGCATATTTAAATCCATTTACCAGGGAAAGTAACAGATGATCTATGGTTGAGATATTAAATGGTTTAGAATAAATCAAATTCCAGAATTTCTGACTTGAAATTGAAAAATCGGATTCCTCTTCTTCGTCTGTATTTTCAATTAAAAAACTCATTACTTCTGAATGATAAATACCGATCCAATCACGAGGTATTCTATATTCATCCTCAAATTCCTGAACCATATTATTACTCGTTACTTGTGTGGGAAGGGTAAAAATAACTTTATTAATAATATTCTGATTTATAAGTTCTTTAGCTACTAAAAGAGCTGCTAACGTTTTTCCTTCACCGCAAGGAGCTTCTATTCGGAAGGGTTTTGAATAGTCAAAAATATTTGATGATTGAGACATAACATTTAGAACTCTATTCTGAATATCGGTTAATTTTTTATTCCCTTTTATTTTACTTATCCCTTTGTAAATATCTGAGGGAGATGGAAACCATTTTGTTAAAATATTAGTAACATCTAGTCCCAGAGTATTTTCTTCTTCAATTTTACTTGCAATACCATCTGAAGTTGTCAGATATGATAAAATTAAACAGTATTTGGCTTTAAACTTTGTATCAATTTGATTGTTCCACTTGTTTCTAAAATTTGGCGATTGACTGCTTATTTTGAATTTTTTTAAACCCTCAAAATAATTTGCCCATGGAACATTTAATGAAATTTTATAGTTATTCTTAGTTGCAAATTCCATGAGATATTTTTCATTAAAACTTCCAGGGTAAGGAACTTTATCAAAAGAGTATTCTGTAAGGAGAGAATGGTGTGATATGCAAGCAAGACGTGAACAAAAATCACCTTCGTTTTGAAACAGGAAATAGCCCGAATATGGTGCATGTGGTGGTAGATGCGGTTCATTTTTTAGGGCTTCTTCCTGCCATTTAATTGCACCCTTACCAAAGTCATGGAAAAATAAGGCTGAATGGATATTTTCTTCTAGCAAACTGACATCTATTTCATTTAATTTACCCCAATTTTCTAAAACCGCTTTATTCGAAGAGATCAAATAATTTGAAATATCCAGAGCATCTTCAGTATGTTTTTTTAGAGTAGTACCATTACTTTTAGCTATCGTTTCGTAAGAAGACAATATGTTCACCTTCTACATCAAGACAAGACAGTTCTTGATCTAAATCTCCCTGAGGTATTGAACAAATTAAATTGTGTCCTTTTTCATCTGGAAAATCATTTTTTAGTTTACAGGGAATTTTGACCAATTGGCAATTAGTACGAACTCCTGGAATGACAGAATCTATCTTAACAGATTTAATTAATTCATCATTCACTTCTTTTATCGCGAGTTTACTCACAATCACAATATCATCACTTTCCCCCAGATATAACGGGCGTTTAGGGCTTTTCAAACAACTATACATATTGTCTATTGAGTATTCACCAGCAGAGTCTGTTGAAGTTACATAAATAGTATATTTAGGAGTTATTATCCTTTGACGGTTTATTTGAGTACTAATCCACTTTTTATTCAAGTTATACCCATTAATTCCCCCTTTAAATGAATTCCAAAAACTTTGAATAAAGATTAATAATTCATCAGCTCCAGCAGCTTTAATTAGTTCTAATAAAGCCAATATTTGTTTTTCATCCTTTTCACTTATTTTTTGGTTGTTAGTTATCTTAAGAAAGTTTTCCGAGAAATTTTTTCGTTTTAGCTTATTTAATTCTTTTTTTAGTTTTTTTTCATCATTTTCATGTAAATTTAAGTCATCTAACCTGTTTTGTAATTCCTCTTTTAAAGAACTTTCAATTCCTTCAATTTCTCGGCTCCCTTTATGGATATTAAGATAATCATCTATCTTTTCACCACTTTCATTGATTATTATTGCAAAATTTAATTTGGAATAGTCTTCAATATATTGTAACCCAATTCCTTTACGATCATTATCAGTTAAGTCATGTAACGCTGGTTTTTGCAAAGCATTTTGGATAAGACCAAAGAGAGTTGTGGGTGGTGGAAAGGGATAAGTAGGACGGATGTTCACAGTCCCATACTCACTGAAAGAACACCAAAATGGAACTTCTAGATCTGCCCTAATTACTCTCATTTTAATCCCCATTCAAATGTTTAATTGCCGCATCTATGGCTTGTCTGGGAGTTCCAGAGATTTCAAGGTTATCTCCTTTAAGATCCTCAAGAACTCCTTTAATATCGGGTTCGTTGCTGATAATTCCTGAAATCATTCCTGCAAATAGTTTAGTATCTGGCAATGTTAGACAATCATTCAGGACATCTTCAAAAGTTCTTTTATCAATATTGCCATTTTCATCCATTCTCAAAGCAGAAGAAAGCTTATGGTTGTATTGATTCTGGACACTTATCAATACAACATCAGGGGATGCGTTGGTCATTTCTCGACTTTGATTTGCAAAATCACTTATATTGGAAATTGCATTTAATACCGAAATAGTCCTTTTTTTCCTTTCATCATCATCATAACTTGTTTTATAATCAGTACCATCCATTTTAGCATCTTTTCCTTCACCCACTATTTTTGGAATTTCGTCAACTCCAAGGGCACCTATATCCAGAGATATATTGGCCCGATAAATGTTATCTGTTAACTGCTTGTAGGCTAAAGCCTGCCTTATATCATATGGTGCTTCAAAGTCTTCCTTACATTTAGGGCATGTTAGTTTACCACCTTGTTTTATATTTTTATCTTTTACTGAACCTTCTTCACTTTTCCCCCTAGCAGCCAATGGATATATCTTTTCATTACACTTCGGACATTCAATATCCTGAACCATTCTAAATATAAGGTCAGTAGTTATCGTGCTACGTATTTGTCCCATTGCTGGTGAAGCTTTAATTGGACTCCACCTTTTCGCACCTTCTTTGGGTAGTAAATAACCAAACATGTCACAAAGCCAACATTCATCAATCTGGCCACATGGGAACTCAGGGGTGCATTTGAAAGCTTCTGGGTGCTCTCTTTGTATAGATTTCCTTAAAGCATGTCTTACGGATTGACCTGAAATATATGGCAGGCCATTGTTATAGGTTTTAAGCTCTTTTAGATTGGTACTTCCCTCTCCCGCATTCATATTTGATAGGTCTGTTTTAAACAACCAAGTTGCAATTACACATTTTTCATTCATTCTTAAATCCCCTTTTATTCCTTTCTTTGTTTTTTCCTGTAATTTTCAGATAGCACATATGCACTCATAAATGAAACAAAATAAGTTTTCATGTCGCTGAAATTGTTTTGATCAATGGAATTCATCAAAGTTTCAAGATGATTGGCATCTAAATAAAAACTTTTCTTATTATCAAGGGCACTAATCTTAGCTAATCTAAATGAAGCATCTTCTAAAGCTTTTTTAAACTCTTCTGGTCCTGAAGAGTAAGCAAACTTAGTTAACATTCCTACATCTTCACTGAACCCTCTGCCGATTGTTTTTCCAATACTTTTGCAAGCATCTTTTAAATTATCATCCAACATTGTAGATTCTCCCATAATTTTTTCTAAGAATATTTCTGTAAAAAGGTAGAGTGGTGAACTGTTCTGTGCATGATATTTTACCCGTATTTTGTTTAAATTTGAAATGCTTTCCTTAGCTATTCGAAAAAGACCTTCTGAAATTTTTTTAGGATCGAGAGTTAAAATTCCATTAAAGAATTTTTCAACGTCATTTTCATTAAAAATACTAAATGATAAACTATTTAAAAAATGTGGAACTAAATAAACATCTAAATTGTTTTTTGGATCTTTAAAAGGCTCTAATATATTATATATTTTTTCATTAGAGTCCATATGGATAATTCGATTATTTGAAGAGATAATTAACCATTCATTAATTTCTTTAAATTCTTCTTTTTCTATGGGCTCAAAAGACATGGTTAATTCTTCAATTTCATCTTCGGAGTGATATTTGTTTTTTATATTATGTAACAGAGTGATCAATGAAGCGGACTTTGATGTACTTGATAAATTCTTTATGTTCGTGCCATAAGAAGTACAAAAAGCATCAGAAAAATCAATGAATTGACCTTTTAATGATAAGTTATTGAATACTTTTCTTAAAATCCCCAGTTCCAGGGTATTGGGTATTGAAAGATAAGATACTCCTTTGTTTCCTTTTGTTCTATAAAATGGAATATAATAATCAAATAAAGCAAAATAGGACAATATAACACATTTAGGACATATTTTAGCTTTTTTTCGAGTAGCACCAACACCGTCTATTTCATTGTTATGATGTTCACCAAAAAGTGGGTTAAAAAAATTTTTAACATCTTCCATAGTCTTGGATGACATTCCACAAAGTGGGCACGTGTTTTTACCGTTTTCAAAAGAAATTAATCTTTTAAATGAGGAATTATCTTTGAGGTTAATACCTAAATCCAAATAGCTTTTATCATCCTTGCCGAAATAGCTCATTCTCATTTTCCAAACTTGTTGTTTCTTTTTGTTATCAAATTTCTTTTTTTTCAAGAATTCTCTTTCATTATCAGTAATTACTATGATTTCTTCTTTAGCTTCACCTTTTTGGGTAGGATATTCTTTAGGAGGTTGATAACTAGATCCAAGTTCATCATTATTATTGAGTAATTTAAAAGTAGTTGAAAAATTGTAAGTTCCTTTTCCAGCTAATATTTGCATTGCTTGAGCAATATAATCCGTTATTGGTTTATCAACTGATTTGAATGAGATATTATCGTCAGACCACATAACATCGACCTTTTCCTCGAAATTTTCCATGATTTGAGCCATGGTTACAAGACCGTTGTTAGTCCATGCATTATTTGTAGAATAAAACGTTATTTCTTTCATTTTGAACCTCTATTTGAATTATCTTCGACAAAATTGAGCATACCAAACCCCATACTATTCTTCTCACCCAATCCACAGTCATAAGCAAACTTCACCAGTTTTTCATCTGCCTCCATGTCAAAATGCATCAAATAAGCCCTATGATACGTCGGAGTACCATTCTTATCAATAGTAATCCTTTTCCTTTTCACTGATTTAATGTCAGGAACGATCTTAACGTACTCATCACCATCATAAACATCATCATAGAATGAATTGTACTTACGAATGAGGTTCTGCTGCAGTGCAGTGAAAAATCTTAAGTCTCCAGGATTAAGATCCCATATCCGACCATCTTCACGTTTTATTCGGGTTATCACCGGGGACATGGTTTTCATTTTCATCTTCTTTTTAAAATCAGGTTGTTTTAAAAGTTCCACCTGTTCCACCATAAGGTTATCTCCCTTAAAAATAACATTAGGGTCTTCCAGGTATCCTTCCACCATGGTCTGAATTAGATAGTCATGGGGTGAAGAGATGTAAAAGTTGAACTTGCCATCCTTAGAGATCAAACCATTTTTGGAAGGTTTGCGGCGTGGAATGTTTATCTGAGAAAAAGTGAAATGTTTAAAGTCCTGTGATCCATGAAGCTGACTGGCCAGGTCAAGATCAGCAATTTTACGATATATGATGGCAGAAAGAATATGATTATAATTATATTGGATCAAATAATCATTCTCTGGTGCTTTTAAAGATATTTTAAGTCTTATTCAAACAACCCCCTATCCCGGACCCCTATCAAAAAATAAAATAACCGGAAGTACCTTCAAGTTATTAGGGGAATATTGTTGATAATGCGTATTATTA
>Ga0334893_1000787_pt1 | contig 37014 bp, 13 predicted proteins | sample GraSluR3_MG_5_FD_207218 | JGI IMG/M metagenome (GOLD analysis project Ga0334893, IMG submission 207218) | Sludge microbial communities from methane-producing bioreactor in Wageningen University, Netherlands - Granular Sludge_09_05-R3 | ecosystem: Engineered > Bioreactor > Anaerobic >...
CTTCTCGAGCAGCGGGCGGAGCACCGGCTCGAGCGACTCGGCCATTCGCATCATGCCGAGGTCGGAGGGGTGAGACCCGTCGGTGGCGCCTTCGTTGTCGTCGCCCAGCAGGTGCTCGCCCTCGACGTAATGAAGCCCCTCGACCCCGTCGTCGGCGAGCCGCTCGTAGGCCGCGCGAAACGCCGCCCGGCTTTGCGCGTGGCGCTCGCGGCTCGACGGCAACAGCCAGGCGTTCGTGTAGGTGCGGTCTTCGATGAGCACGATCGGCGTTTCGGGACGGGCCTTGCGGAGCTTGCGCACCAGCGGCTCGGTCCGCTCGGCCACGTCGGGCCCCTGCATGTTCGGCAGGCAGTCGATGCAGTAGACGGCCGGGTCCAATTCGGCCAGCAGGTCGACCACCTCGGGGTCCATGCGCCCGTTGCCCGAAAAGGCCAGGTTGAGGACGGGCCGATCGAGCCACCGTCCCAGGATCGCCGAGAACGACATGCCCGGCCGGCTCGCGCAGGCCCCGTGGGCGATCGAGGTGCCGTAGTAGACGATCGGCTTGTCGGTCCGCGGTGCCAGGGGCTCGAACGAGGCGTCTTGGGGCACGCCGATCTCGAGCGACTCGACGCCGTTGTACAAGGGCAGGTAGACCAGGTACTCGCGCCGGCCGGGCGCGATGCCCGAGGCGAGTCGGGCCTTGACCTCCTTGCCCGTCGGCCGCGTTACGGCCACCCAGCGCCATTGTCCCCGGTCGTCGCGGGCGTAAAGGTCGAGGCCGCTGACTCCCGTGGCCGGCATGTGCGGCATGGCCACGTTGTCCGAAAGCAGCGTGTAGCGGGCGGAGATCTCGGTGGCGTCGGTCGCGAAGCGCGCGCACATCCCCGCCGAATGCCGGCTGAGGCTCCAGACCGGCCCGCGAACCACTCCCTCGGCCTTGCCGGGCAGGCGGTCGAAATAGCGTTTCGTTTCGCTCCATCCCCGGCCCTCGACGCCCCACGCCTGGACGTCGTACCAGGCCACGCCCTCTTCGATCTTGGGTTCGACCGAGACCACGTCGGCGCCGGCCGCGCGGGCGCCTGTGACGAGAACCGCGACCATCGCGAATCGCAGAGCGAGGATCGCACGACGATGGAATCGAGCTGAATCCATGGCATGTCCTTTCGTGATTCTTGTTGCCGATCAAGTCGAAAGCCCGGTTTGCGACCGCTCTCCGGTTTGGGCGGGAAGGTCCCGGCCCGAGTAGAGTCCGTGGGTCTGGATGTACTTCTCCACGGCGCGCGGGGTCTGGTAGCGGATGCTCAACCCCTGGGCCACGCGCCGGCGGATCGCGCTGCTGCTCAGCTCGATCTGAGGCATCGCGACCCGGTGCCGGCGGAACAACGCAATGCGCTCGGGCGAGGCCACCGGGGCGAGGCAGTCAAAATCGGGCCTCCCCATGTCCGGACGTCCTACCGCCAGCGGAACGGCGATCTCGCAGATCGTCCGGGCCTCGCGCCACTGCGGCAGATCGTGGAGCATGTCGGCCCCCACGAGCAGGAACAGCTCGGCTTCGGGGAATTCGTCGCGCATGGCCCGCAGCGTGTCGACCGTGTAGCTCACCCCACCGCGCTCGACCTCGTGGCGTCCCACGGCGAACGCCTCGTGGCCCGTCACCGCCAGCTCGAGCATGGCGAGGCGATGGTCGGCCGCCGTCAGTTCCCGATCGGCCTTATGGGGCGCCACGCACGCCGGCACGAACCACACCCGGTCCAGCCCGCGCTGTTCGCGGCAGGATTCGGCCAGGAGCAGGTGTCCGTAGTGGATCGGGTCAAAACTGCCGCCAAACAAACCGAGACGCATATCCGATCGGGCCGTGCGGGCTGTAGACTGGGGTGAGACGCTTCGCCCATCCTACCGGGCAGGCGGGCGTTCCGCTACCGCGACCGGGCCCGTCCCGCGGAAAGACCCATGACGCGAGTCTTCGTTCTTTGCGAATATGCCACCCTCAACGGCGGCGAGCGGTCGATGCTCGCCACGCTCGACGGCGTGCGACGGGCCGGCTTCGAGGTGGCCGTGGTCGCGCCCCCCGAAGGCCCGCTCGCCGAGACCCTGGGCGCCCGGGGCGTCGAGCTGCTGCCCTTTCGATTCCGCGACCCGTCGGGCCGGCGCCGCCCCCTCGGTCGGCTTCGCGAAGAGCTGGCCCGGCGTCTGGCCGAGCGACGCCCCCAGCTTCTGCATGCCAACAGCCTGTCGATGGGCCGTCTGTCGGGCCCGGTCGCCGACGAGTTGCGCCTGCCCAGCGCGGCCCACTTGCGCGACATCGTCAAGCTCAGCCGGCAGGCCGTGACCGATTTGAACCGCCACGCGCGCCTGATCGCCGTCTCGGAGGCCACGCGCGACTTCCACGCGGCTCGAGGCCTGGCTGCCGCCAAGATGCACGTGCTCCACAACGGCGTCGACTTGCGGCGGTTTCGGCCCCGTCGGGCGACCGGGTATCTCCATCGAGAGCTCGGCTTGCCCCCCGACGCCCCGCTGGTGGGCACCGTGGGGCAGATCTGCCTGCGCAAGGGGCAAGACGTTCTGGTCAGGGCCGCCGCGCAACTCGCGCGAGAAAAGCGGCTTCGCGGCGGGATCGAGGCGCATTATCTCATCGTCGGCGGGCGATGGTCGGAGAAGGCCGAATCGCGCCGCTTTCACGAATCGCTGCTCGCCGCGGCCTCGGGCCCGTTGGCCGGCCGGCTGCACTTCGTCGGGTTCCGCCACGACGTCGACCGGCTGCTCAACGAGCTGAGCCTGTTGGTCCACCCCGCTCGACAGGAACCCTTGGGCCGGGTGCTTATCGAGGCCGCGGCTTCGGGCACGGCGGTGGTGGCGACCGACGTGGGAGGCACGCGCGAGATCTTCCCCCCGCCCTGCCGGGCGGCCCGGCTCGTTCCGGCCGACGATCCCCGCGCGCTCGCCTCGGCCGTCGCCGAATTCCTCGCCAATCCGCCGCTTCGCGCGAGCCTGGCAGGCGCCGCGCGGCGCCGGGCCGAACAAGCCTTCGACGCCGACCATGTCGTACCCAAGCTGGTCGAGCACTATTGGCAGGTACTCGGCGGATGACCTCGCCGCTACGTTCTCACTTCAGGTGATGGAATCCAAAAGGTGCAACATCACGGCCACTCGACGACCGCGCCGTTTTCGGCGAGCGTGGAGCGGAGTTGGGCGGAGTCGACCCGGGCGAAGCCGACGCCGGCTTCGGCGGCCAGGGCGGCGGCGGTGCCGGCGGCTTCGCCCATCGCCATGCAGGGGGCCATCACGCGGAGCGGGCCGAGCACGGGACGCTCGACGCTGATCGCCCGGCCCGGGCAAATCAGGTTGGCGATCGGCTCGGGCAGCATCACGCGGTAAGGGATCGGCGCCACCTCCCGCTTGCGGCCGTGGCTGGGGTTTTCGCTGGGAAGCTTCGGATTCGGCAGGTCCCAGCCATAGGCCGAGAAACCGATCGTATCGGCGAAATCCCTGCCTCGCGCCAGATCGTCGACGGTCAGCACGTACGGACCGACGATGCGCCGGGTTTCGCGCACGCCCAGCATGGGGGCCACGCACTTCAGCCGGGCGCCGGCGAATCCGGGAAAGTGCTTGCGCACAAGCGCCATGAGCCGCCGCACCTCGTCGCGCCCGCGGATCATGCCCTCGGTCATCGAGGCCCCGTCGGTCCCGTCGATGCCCACCAGACGCGTCGTGTTGATCATCATCGTGCCCTTCTCTTGAAGCTGCACGCTGATGAAGATGTCGTAGGGGAAAGGCCACTCGCCGCTGCGGCGGAGCTCGGCGATCTTCTCGCGGAACCGTGGGCTGTCGTGCTCGTGGATGTAGGCATCGAGCGCATCCTGGTCGACCTGGTCGACGTGGAACGTCAGCGACGCGGGGGTCATCAGCCCGTCTTCGTCGCGGCCTTTGACGAGCGTGCAGCCGCTCCGCGCGGCCAGGTCGGCGTCGCCCGTGGCGTCGACGACCGCGCCGGCCGGCACGGCGGCCAGGCCGCTCTTGTTGAAGATGATCACGTGGGTGATCCGGTCGCGCTCGACCCGGAGGTCGACGGCCTGGGTCGACAGTAGCACGTCGACGCCGGCCTCGGCCGTCTTGTCGTCGAGGTAGGCGGCCATCGCGTAGGGATCGAAAGGCACGCCGGCGGCAAGCTGACCCTTGAACCAGCCGTGGGGCTGGTACTTTTTGGCTGGGTCGGGCGAGGGGATCAGGGCGAAGCCGCGCGCGGCGGCTTCGTCGCACATCGAGCGGAAGATGCCGCCCACGACCCAGCGCGTGCAGTCGCTGGTGCGTCCGCCGAGCCAGTGCGCGACCATGCCCGAGGTCGCGTTTCCGCCGAGTTGCCCCTGCCCTTCGACCAGGAGGACGCGAAGCCCGCTGCGACGGGCGGCCAGGGCGGCGGCCACGCCCGCGGGCCCGCCCCCGCACACGACCGCGTCGTAGGGTTCCCGCAGGGGCAAGTCGCGATGCAGGGCGAGCGTTCGCCCGGCCGGCTCCGCGGCGCGTGCCGCGTCCGTGGCAAGCGAGGCGGCTCCAGCGGCTCCGGCCGTGATTCCGAAGAACCGGCGGCGACTCAGGGGTTTTTGCGGCATGTGACGCTCCTTTTCTCAGAGACCGGGTGGTGGGCCGGCGCTGCGCGGGGTCCGCCGTGCCGCGTACAAAGGCGCGGCCGGCAGGGCGTCGGCAAGATTGTCGCGACCGTCCCGGCAGTCCGGGGGCTTACTCGTAGATGAACCATGCCGTGGCCCGGCAGTCGCGGTCGGCGACGACGCGGACCCAGTGGGCCGAGAATCCGTCGGGAAAGACCTCCGTGACCAGCTGCCCCGCCGGCACGCGCACGGTTTTATAGGGTTTCCACGTTCCGTCGCGCACGAAGTCGACCTCGATGCGGAAGGCCACTTCGCCGTCGGCGTCGTGGGCGAACTCGACCCGCTTGCGGTCGTAGCCCGTCATGAGGTAGGGGTCGGAGGGCTCGCCGGCCCGGACGGGCGATTCGCGCCAGGGTCCGCCCCGGCCGCGGGGCTTGCCGAGCTTCCAGAGATCGTCGACGTCGCCGAACCAGAGGCCCACCTTGCCGTCGTCCGACTGGACGAAGTGGCCGTCGCCGGGGGCATCGCTTCGCGTGCCGGCCAGCACGAGCATTCCCCGCCACGAGCAGAAGTCGGTGATCCGCTTGTCGTGGGTCGCGACCGGCTTGATCGCGACCAGTCCGCCCGCCGCCGCGTGCGGCAGCACGTAAAACGTGCCGCAACAGTTCAGCAGACGGCGTTCGGTCACGACTTCGCGGGCCGCGCGGGGCCAGCCGATCGACCACGACCGGGTGTATCCCTCATGGCTGACGGGCAGTCGATACCGCGTGCCGTCGTGCTCGCAGACGGCCGAAGCGTCGTCGACCTCGAACTCGGCGCCCTTCAGGCCGGCCGTCTTCTTCAGGAACGCGACCGACTCGTCCTGGCCGGGGAGGTGGACTAGGGCCATGTCGGGCCCGATCTCGTAGTAGGCGGGCTCGGATCGCGATTCGGGGTTCTCGGCCACGGCGTGCCCGAGCATCTGGAGCGTGCCCAAATCGCCGCCCCGCGGGCGGACGATTCCGGCCGATCGGTCGCCGCGACGTTCGATGCCTGCCAGCGAGCCGAACAGATCGGCGTCGGTCACGGCCCCGCCGCCCGGCCCGTAATGAAAGTAGGCCGTCGCGCCCGAGCAATCGCGATCGGCGCGGAGCCTGATCCATTCGGCCCGAAGGTCGTCGGGGAATTCGTGGAAGACATATCCGTCGGCGGGCACGGCGATCGAGCGATCGGGCGCCCAGACGCCATCGCCCGTCGCATCGAGTTCCAGGGTGAACGTCACCTCGGCATCGGTTTCGTGCGCCAGGTGCACGACGCGGCGGTCGTATCCGGCGAAGTGATAGGGGTCGGAAGGCGAGCCGGCCTTCACGTCGTCGTGGAGCCAGACGCCGCCCCAGCCGGCCGGGCGCCCGCACTCGGCGAGCCGGTCCCAGGCGGTGAACCACAGGTTCGACTGCGATTGGTTCACGAAGTGGTTGCCGCCGGTGATGGCCGTATCGTCGCAGGCGAACACGAGCCGATCGAGCCAGCGGCAGTAGTCGGCGGTGATCTTCAGATGGCTGCCGATGGGGCGAAGCCCGCCGCGGTTGGCAGCCGAGAAGTGCTCGGGCAGATCGAACCACAGGCCGTGCATGTTCATCAGGTACTGGCCGTCGGGGCCGACGCGGCGGATGCGCGGCCACTCGGTGAACCAGCCGTGGCTGGCCATGTACGAGTAGTCGCCGATCGGCAGGCGGAACCGGTGCCACGCGCCCGCGTCGCGCACCAGAAGCAACACGGATCGCAGGTCCCAGCCGGTGGCCCAGATCGGCTCGTCGTCGCGTGCATAGCCTTCGAGGCCGCCCGGGCCGCTCACTTCGTTGAACGGGTGCTCGAGGATGACCTTCCACTGGTTGCCGTCCCACTCGGCCAGGCATCCGGCGACCGGGTCGAAGGGCCGGTGGGGCCGCTCCCGCTTGCCGTTGTTCGACACCACGAGCCGGCCCTGCGCGCTGTAGGCGCCCTTGCCGTGGTAGCCGGGCAGATAGTCGACGAATCCCTCGACGTGGGCGTCGGTGAAGAGCGTTTTGACCTCGAGCGTGTCGACGTCGATCTCGTACAGGCCCTCCTCCATGGTGAAGGTGTAGACCTTGCCGGCCGGGTCGGTGAGGTGCCGGATCGTGGCGGTCGGCCGGCCCGGCGCCACGTCGTAGGGAATCACGCGCACGTTCCGCTCGGCGTCGATCGCGTAGGGGCCGATGAAAAGCTGGTTCGACTCGCGGTGGATCAGCCGGTTGGCCGGCGTGCCGCCGATGCTCTCGGGTCGGGCGAGGAGGTTCAACTCGGCGTCGATTTCGTAGAGCTTGTCGTCGCTGCCCCGCGGAGAGTGCGGCGAGTAGGTCACGGCCCACAGCCGGTCGGCCCAGGGCACGACGGCGCCGATCCCGCACTCCTGCCCGTGGTTGAACACGGCCAGGTGGGGATAACGCCCGCTAATCGCAACCCGAGCCGGCTCCGATGCCGCGGCCGTTCCGGGCGAAAGGGCGGCGGCGAGTCCCAGAACGACGCGAACGAGGACGACGCGATTGCGTTTCATGGCGATTTCAAGCCTTTTGCCGAGGGATTGCAGCAACCGAAAGCGGCGCGGACGCCGCCGCCTGCCCAAGGGTACGGCCGCCCCGAACGCGGGACGGCCCCTTCGACACGCCATTATCGCCGGACGAATCCGCGTCGCAAGCCGCGGCGGCCGTCGCGAACGTCCACGCGTCGCGAACGTCACCTTGTCGACGCCGAGGAGGCCGCGACTCGAAACCGCGGCACCACCGGACCGGTTGAACGGCCGCGGGATTCCACGATAATGTCGGCTTCGCGACTCGTGGGGGCGGACCTTTCGTCAGGACACGACTGCCGGGATGATCCAGTACGACGTAGCCGACGGCCTTGCTCTGGTGCGACTGAGCCGGCCGCCGCTGAACGCCATCACCTTCTCGCTGCTGGATGCGCTGACTTCGGCCATCGAACGGGCCGTGGCCGACGGCTCGGTGCGGGCCGTCGTCCTTACGGGCGAGGCGACCCACTTCAGCGCCGGGGCCGACGTCAACCTGTTCCGCGAGATACGAGGTCGTGAAGACGCCTGCCGCCTGTCGCGGGTCTTTCAGCAAGCCTTTCAGGTCGTCGAAGACTCGCCCAAGCCGGTCGCGGCCGCCCTGGCGGGGCACGTGATGGGCGGCGCCCTCGAGCTGGCCCTGGCATGCCACTTCCGCGTGGCCGCCCCGGCCGCGCGCTTCAGCATGCCCGAGGTCAACCTGGGCATCAACCCGGGGGCGGGGGGCACGCAGCGACTGCCGCGCCTGGTGGGCCCCTCGATGGCCCTGGACATGATGCTCACGGCCAGGCCGGTCGATGCTCGGGCGGCGCTGGCCGCCGGGCTGGTCGACGCGGTGGCCGACGGCGATCGACTGCTCGAATCGGCTCGCGAACTGCTCCGATCGGCCTCGGGGCCGCGGATGACGAGCCGGCTCACGGAGAAGGTCGGCGATGCCTCGGCAAACGAGGCGGCGTTGGCCCGGGCCGAACCTCTCCTGGCCAAATTGCCAAGCGAGATCATCGCGCCACGTAAGATCGTCGAGGCCGTGCGCGTGGGGCTCAACGAGTCTTTCCAGGCGGGGCTGGCCGCCGAGCAGGACGCCTTTGCCGCGTGCATGGAAACGCCGGCCACCCGAAACAAGATCGACCTGTTCTTCGCCATGCGCGGGGCCTCGAAGGTCGCCGGCCTCGACGGGGCCAAACCGGCCCCGGTCGCCAAGGCCGCCGTGATCGGTATGGGCTCGATGGGTACGGGCATCGCCCAAGCGCTGGTCGAGGCGGGGCTGCCCGTCGTCGTGCGCGACGAAGACGAGGCGGCGCTGCATCGCGGCGTCGAGCGAATCGGCAAGTCGCTGGCGAAGCGGGTCGACCAGGGCAGGCTCTCCGCCGCTCGATCGCAAGAGATGCTGCGACGGGTCGCCACGACGACCGCCTGGGACGCAGTCGCCGAGGCCGACCTCGTGATCGAAGCGGTCTATGAAGAGGCGTCGATCAAGCGCGCGGTGCTCGCCCGGCTCGAGGAGGTGTGCCGGCCCGAGGCCGTTCTGGCGTCGAACACGTCGACCATCTCGCTCGACGTGCTCGCCCGGGAGATGCAGCACCCCGAGCGACTCGTGGGCATGCACTTCTTCAACCCGGCGCACCGCATGCCGCTGGTCGAGATCGTCCGCCACGCGTCGACCTCGCGCGACGTGGTTGCCGCGGCGCTCGACGTGGCCAGGCGGTTGCGAAAAACGGCGGTCGTCGTGCAAAGCCGCGAAGGATTCGTGGTCAATCGCCTCTTCATCCCCTACTTGAAGGAGGCCTTCTGGCTGGTGGAAGAGGGAGCCGATCCCCGCTCGATCGACCACGCCATGGTCGAGTTCGGCATGCCCATGGGGCCGCTCGCCCTGATCGACATGGCGGGGCTCGACGTGCTCGCGCTGACCGACGCGGTGCTTCGCGACGCCTTTCCGCGGCACGGGCCACTCTCCGAGATTGTCGCCCGCCTTGTCGAGCGGCGACACCTGGGCCAGAAGAGTGGATCGGGGGTCTACCGGTACGAAAAGGGCGACTACGCGCCCCACGAGAGCGACGTTGCCGGCCGGATCATCGACGAGGTCCGGCGTGGCGCCGGGCGCGAACGTCGCCAGTTCGGCAGAGAGGCGATCGTTGAGCGGCTGGTGTTGCGCATGGTGGCCGAGGCATCCTACGTGGTGGAAGAAAGGGTCGTCGACCGCGCGTCCGACCTCGACGTGGCCACGGTCCTGGGGATCGGGTTTCCCGATTTCCGCGGCGGCGTTTGGAAGCACGCCCGCCATCTTGGGGGGGGGCGGGTCACCGACCGGCTCGGGGCGCTTACCCGGCAATTCGGCCCGCGATTCTCGCCAAGCGAACGGTTTGGCGACCTCGTCGAAGGCCGGCCGGTCGCGGGCAATACGGCCGGCGCGACAGGCGGCTTTCGGCCAGCGGACGCGTTCGACGCCTGATCCGAAGCAGCCGGGAGCCCCCGTAGGGGTGGTTCAGGACGAACTCCCCCGACGGTTTCGACGTTATACTGAGAGACTTGGAACGCCACAGAACGAACGAGGGAGATCGAGCATGTCCTCCGGTCCGGAACGCAAGGAATTCGCCGCCACGAAGAAGATGAAGGGGGTGATGGGCAAGTATTTCATGGAGTTTGTCGAGGGCCCCAAGCAGGGCCGGAAGACGGCGTGGTGCACGAGCGTGGGTCCGGCCGAGTTGCTTCGCGCGTTGGGCTTCCACGTGTTCTTTCCCGAAAACCACGGGGCGATGCTGGGGGCCACCCGGGCGGCCACCGACCTGATCCCCCTGGCCAATGCCCGGGGCTTCTCGCCCGACATCTGCTCCTATCTGACCGCCGACGTGGGTTCGTATCTGAAAAACGAGACGCCCTTGCAAAAGATGGGCATGGACGGGGTTCCCAAGGCCGACGTGCTCGTGTTCAACACGAACCAATGCCGCGACGTGAAAGACTGGTTCCAGTGGTACGCCCGCGAGTGGAACGTGCCCTGCGTGGGCGTGCACACGCCGCGGGCGATCGGCGAGCTGAGCGAGTCGATCATCGACGACGTGGCCTGCCAGATCGAGAACCTGGTCGAGCCGCTTGAGGAGGTGGCCGGGCAGAAGCTCGACGTCGATCGGCTGCGCGAGGTCATCGCTTTGTCGAAACAATGCACCGACCTGTGGAGCGCCGTGCTGGCCACATCGGCCAACGTTCCCTCGCCGGTGACGTTCTTCGACGCGTGCATCCAGATGGGTCCGGCCGTGGTGTTGCGCGGCCATCCCGACGCGGTCGACTACTACGAAACCCTGCTGGCCGAGCTCGAGGACCGCGTGGCCGGCGGCGTCGGCGCGGTCGAGGGCGAGCGATTCCGCGTATACTGGGAGGGGATGCCCATCTGGGGCAAGCTCAAGGGGCTTTCGACGCAGTTCCTGGAGCTGAAAACCTGCGTGGTCGCGTCGACCTACTGCAATAGTTGGGTGTTCGCCGATCTCGATCCGGCCGATCCGTTCCGCAGCATGGCCCGGGCCTACAGCAGCATCTTCATCTGCCGCAGCGACGACTGGAAGGAGAAGTACATCGAAACGATGGTCGACAAGTTCAAGGTCGACGGCATCCTCTACCACGACGCCAAGACCTGCCCGAACAACTCGAACAGCCGCTACGGCATGCCGCAGCGCCTGGAGAAGAAGCTGGGCAAGCCCTTTCTCGTGGTCAACGGCGACCTGAACGACCTGCGGCTCTATTCCGAAGAGCAGACCCGCACCAACGTCGAGGCCTTTGCCGAGCAGCTTGCGGAACGATGACCATGGGCCATTACTGCGGCATCGACATCGGCGCGTCGAGCGCCAAGCTCGTGATCGTCGACGAAAGCCGTCGCACGGTCGCCAAGGCGGTGCGCCGCTCGGGGGTCGACTACGCCGACACGGCCCAGCGGTGTCTCGACGAGGCCCTTGCGGCCGGCGGGTTGTCGCGCGACGACGTCGACGGCTCGCTCTCGACCGGCTACGGGCGCGACAACGTGCCCTGGGCCCAGGGGCGCATGACCGAGATCGCCTGCCACGGCAAGGGCGCCCACTTCCATTTCGGCAGGGCGATGACGGTCATCGACATCGGGGCCCAGGACAGCAAGGTCATCCACCTCGACGCCCGCGGTCGCCGCACCGGGTTCAAGATGAATCGCAAGTGCGCGGCGGGCACGGGCGCGTTTCTCGAAGAGATCGCCTACCGGCTCGATCTTCCCCTGTCGGAGCTGAACGGCCTGGCCGAGCGCTCGACCAAGGAGGTTCCGTTGGGGAGTTTTTGCACGGTGTTCGCCGCGACCGAGATTCTCGAGAAGATCCGCTCGGGCGAGCGCGTCGACGACATCGTCAAGGGGGCCTTCCGGTCGGTGGTGAAGCGGATTTTCGAGATGGACACCGTCGACGGGTGCCTCGTGCTCACCGGCGGCGTCGTGGCCCATAATCCCTTTCTCGCGAAGCTTCTGGGCGAGGCGTTCGCGACCGAGGCCCTGGTTCCCCCCGATCCGCAGCACGTGGGTGCCTTCGGGGCCGCCCTGTTCGCACTCGAAAGCAACGCAAAAGGAGAATCGGCATGCTGATCCAGGACCCGCCGGTCAAGGTCGTCGACGACTTGTTCATGCTCGGAACCAGCGCCTACCCGATCTACCTCCTGCGAGGCGACGGCGAGGCGGCCCTCGTCGAAGGCGGCGTGGGGCCCATGGCCCCGTTGGTCGTCGAGCAGATGGACCGGCTGGGAATCGGCCGCGATCTGGTCAAGCAGTTGCTCGTGACCCATGCCCATCCCGATCACGTGATGGCCGTGCCGCGGTTGCGCGCGCTGTTTCCGGGGATTCGCGTGGTCGCCTCCGAGATTGCGGCCAAGACGCTGGCCGCGGAGAAGGCGATCGCGTTTTTCGCGAAGATCGACGAGGCCCTGACCGGCGCGCTGCTCGAGTCGGGGCGAATCGAACCGTCGCACCGCCCGAAACCCCTGGCCGAGAACCGCATCGCCGTCGATCACACGGTCAAGGAGGGCGACGCGATTGCGGTGGGACGATTCTCGCTCCGCGTGCTCGAGACGCCCGGGCACAGCGAGTGCAGTCTGAGCTTTCACGAACCCAACGAGAAAATCCTGTTCATCTCCGACGCGACGGGCTACTATCTGCCCGAGCACGAGTCCTGGTGGCCCAACTACTTCAGCGGGTATCGCGAGTACATCGAGTCGATGGCCCGGCTTTCGGGGCTGCACGCCGAAGTGCTCTGCCTCAGCCACAACGCGGCCGTCCGAGGGCTCGACGCGGTCCACTGGTATTTTCGCGGGGCGATCGCGGCAACCAAGAAGTACCACGCGCGAATCGTCCAGGAAGCCAAGTCGGGGAAGGGCGTGCGGGAACTCGCCCAGTTGCTCGGCGCCGAAATCCACGAGAAAGCGCCCCTCCTGCCCCTGGACTTCTTCGAGAAGAACTGCGCCCTGCTCGTGAAACAGTCGCTCAAGTACGAAGACATCAGCCCCAGAGAGTAAGCCATGACTCCCGAAAGGCGGACCCTGATCTTGCCCGTCCTGCTGATCGTGGTCGGCGCCGGGTGGATCCTGACCACGCTGGGCGTGGGGTCGGGCATCGATTGGGTTTGGACGCTCGGATTGGCCGCCATCGGCCTGCTCAGCTTTGCCGTGGGCGGGTGGAACAAGGTCACCGTGGTGATCGGGCCGTTCTTCATCGCGGCCACCGCCGTCTCCCTGCTCCGCCAGACCGGCCGCCTGGGGGTCGAGTACGAGCCTCCGGTGCTGATGATCGTGGCCGGTGTGTTGCTGCTGATCGCGAGGAGCCCGGCCGTCCCCCTGCCCCATTGGCTCACCGAGCTACCCAACGGCCGCAAGTCGGCAAAGCAGGCCGCCACGGGCGGCGATCCCAACGACCGCCAACTCCCCCGGGATGCAGGGAAGAACGAATGAACCACAGGCCCGATGCCGTTTTCGCTCGTCGTCGGGTTGAATTTCCCATCGTGTGCGCGTCGCCTCTCTGACAACCTGCCAACGAGATCTCCCATGCTCCGCTCGCGAATCCTCGGCACCGGTCACTACGTGCCGCCGAAGGTGGTGACGAACTTCGACGTCATGAAGATGATGGAGACCTCGAACGAGTTCATCGTCGAGCGGACCGGAGTGCGCGAGCGGCGCCACGCCGAGCCCGACGTGGCCGCCTCCGACCTGGGAGCGCTCGCCTGCCGGGCGGCCGTCGCGAACGCGGGCCTGGCCATGGACCAGATCGACCTGGTCATCATGAACACGATCACCCCCGACCACGCCGACCCCGGCTGCGCGTTCTTCCTCCAGGCCAAGCTGGGCCTGTCGGGCATCGGCGTCCTCGACGTGCGCCAGCAGTGCGCGGGCCTCATCTACGGATTGTCGCTGGCCGATCACTTCGTCCGGGCAGGCACCTACCGCCACGTGCTCGTCGCCTGCTCCGAAGTCCTCTCGAAGCGAATCGACGGCTCGTACGACGGGCGCAACATCGCGATCCTCCTGGGCGACGGGGCCGGCGCCGTCGTCGTGGGGCCCGCGCAAGACGGCCAGGGGGCGATCCTTTCGACGATCCTCCACGCCGACGGGAGCATGGCCCGGTGCCTGTACACGGCCGCCCCCGGCAGCGCCCTGGGGCGACGCGAACACGTCACCCACGACGACGTCGACGCCGGCCGCGTCCACTTCCGCATGGACGGCAGGGCCGTGTTCGAAAACGGCGTGGCCCGCATGTCCGAGGCCGTGTTCGAGTCGCTCGAAGCGAACGGGCTCGCCATGGATGATGTCGACGTGCTCGTGCCCCACCAGGCGAACCTTCGCATGCTCGAAGCGATCATCGAGCGGACCGGCTTCCCGCGAGAAAAGGTGTACATCAACGTCGAGCGGTACGGCAACATCGCCTCGGCCTCGCTTCCCATCGCCCTGGACGAAGCCCGCCGGACGGGCATGATCCGCCAAGGCAGCCGCGTGCTCTTGGTCGCCTTCGGGTCGGGGTTCGTGTGGGGGTCGGCGCTGGTGAGGATGTAGCTGCCGGGTCGGCCGTCTTCTCGAGTACTCCCGCGCCGGCCAGGGGCCATCGGATCGATTGCGTGCGGCACAACGCGGCGCGGGCCTCTTGCCCGCACGACGCAACCGCGACGGCCGCGCTGCCGAACGGTGTGCGCTCGTTCAGCCCGGAATGCACGAAGCCCAGGGGTTTGATCCCCTGGGCTTGGAACGGGTCGCACTCGCGGGGCGGCGGTCTCGGTCGCGGCAGGGCGCGCGCCCCGGACTTGTCCGCGGGAGGTCGTGGGCTCGTCAGACCTCTTCGGTTACCACGAAGGGCTTGCGATAGTCGCGGGTCAAAAGCTTGTTGGCCTCGTCGTTGTCGACGAACTTCTCGGCGGCCGGATCGAAGTCGAGCTTGGGGCCGAGCTGGTAGGTCGATCGATCGAGGTCGAGGCCGAGGGCGTCCTTGAGGTTCTGCTTGATGTCGGCCCACGACTTGCCGACCTCGGGGTGGGCGTCGAGCCCCGGCGGGTCCTGCGTGCCCGGCACCTGTTTGCCGAGCCGGTAGGAGATGTTACCCAGGTGGCACAGCGCCGCCGAGAGGTGGGCTTCCTGGATCGGGGCCTGGAGCTTCGAGGCGTCGCGGCTGCGCACGCAATCGATGAAGTTTTGGAACACGTCGCCCGGCTCGATGTGGAAGTCGACATCGCCCAGATCTTCGCCCTTATCGCTTCCCTTGGGGTAGAACTTACCGCCGATGATCGCGCCTTCCTCGAGGTAGAACTCGTTGGTGACTTTGCTGTCGGGGGCCTTGCCGCCGTCGACGACCGTCTTGCGGCACAGGCCGGCCACTTCGAACACGAGCAGGGTGCCGCCGTAGTCGGCCACGGTCAACTGCATGTTGGGCGTTTCGGCCTGGTCGGTGAAGGGAGGCTTGCCCTCGGTCGAGTTGACCCAGCGCCCGCCCATGCTGATGACGCTCTTGGGCAGGGTGCCGCCGGGGATGCCCCAGCGGGCGATGTCCATCTGGTGCACTCCCTGGTTGCCGATCTCGCCGTTGCCCGTCTCCCAGAACCAGTGCCAGTTGTAATGGACCAGGTTCTCGTGATAGGGCAGCTCGGGGGCGGGACCCAGCCAGAGGTTGTAGTCGAGCGTTTCGGGCGGATCCTTGATCTCCTTGAAGCCGATGCTCCAGCGGGGCTTCGAGGCGTAGCCCTTCGAGACGAGCAGCTTGCCGTATTTGCCGCTGGCGATGGCGGCCGCCGTCTTGGCCCAGCCCGCGCTCCCGCGGCTCTGCGTGCCGTGTTGCACGATCCGCTTGTACTTCTCGGCGGCCTTGACGCACTGGCGCCCCTCGAACACGTTGTGGCTGCACGGCTTCTCGACGTAAACGTCCTTGCCGGCCTGGCAGGCCCAGAAGGTGATCAGGGCGTGCCAGTGGTTGCACGTGGCAACCGACACGGCGTCGAGGTTCGCGTCGTCCAGCGCGGCACGGATGTCCTGGACGCAGGTGGGCGTATTGCCGCCCTTCACCTTGACCTGCTCGCTCCGGCCGGGGAACAGCCGCGTGTCGGGATCGATCAGATAGGTGACGTCGACGCCTTCCATGGGCGCGAAGGCGTTGATGTGCGCGCTGCCTCGTCCGTGGATTCCCGCCACGCCAAGGCGGATCTTCTCGTTGGCCCCCAACACGTTGCCCGAGGATTTCGTTCCCGCAATGACGAAGCCGGCGCCGACTCCGGCCGTGGCGGCGGCACGCTTGAGGAAGGTACGACGGGTTTGTCGGGACATGATGTGCTCCTTCTTGAGAAAGCCGTTGCTGCTGGTCGCCTCCGCATTACATCAGACTCGCGGGGCAAAGTCCAGCAAACCCCCTGCTGGAGTGGAAGGCTGGGAGGTTCGCGACGGGCCACCACGCGTGGCGCGGCGTCTTGCGCAAAGGGCGGTTTTTCGCGCCAAGCGACGGCGACCGCTTATCGCGCGCCGGTCCGTTCACCCGGCCCGATCAGCTCGGAAGTCGAGCGATGGGCCGCGCTTGTTTGCCCGTTGTGACCGCGGCATTTCGCGTCGTAGATTTCGCCGATCAGATGCTCGTAGCCGTCGACCATGCGTTCGACCGACCCGTGGGCCACCACCTGCTCACGCCCGGCGCGGCCCATGCGCCGGGCCAGCCCGGGATCGTCCAGCAGCCGGACGACGCGCTCGGCGATTTCGTCGGCGTCGCCCGGCGCGGCCAGAAAGCCCGTCTTGCCGTCGATCACGGTCTCCGGCACCGAGCCTACCCGCGTGGCCACGACGGGCGTCTCGCTGGCCATGGCCTCCAACAGCGAGACCGGGTTCGACTCCATGTGCGAGGTCAGCACGGCCACGTCCACGAGCGACAGCAGTTCCGGCACGTCATTGCGCGTGCCCACGAATCGCACCGATTTGTCGATCGACAGGTCTCGGGCAAGCGCCTCGAGCGTGGCGCGCCGCGGCCCGTCGCCCACGACGAGAAATCGCGCTTCGGGCAGGCGCCGGGCGACCAGGGCGGCCGCGCGAAGAAACAACTCGTGATGCTTCTCGGCCCGCAGCGCGGCCACGATGCCGGCGACGGGCGCGCCTTCGGGAAGATTCAATTCCGCGCGGAGCGAATGGCTCGGCGGGAGCGCGCGGAACCTGTCGACGTCGACGCCATTGGGGATGACGCGCACTTTCGCGGCCGGGCAGCCCTCGTGCTCGGCCAGAAACCGGGCGTGCTCCCCGGCCACCGCAATGAAAGCGTCGGTCATCGGCGCCAGCAGCCGATTGGGCAGTTCGACCCGGTCGGGCAAACCCGACGAATGCAGGGCCGAGCAGATCACCGGCACTGCCGCCAACCGGCCGGCCAGCCGGCCCCAGAACATCTTGTCGCCGCCCGTGCCCACGGTAACGACCGCGTCGATCCGCCGCGATTGCATCAGGCGCGCCAGCCGTCCCAGCACGGCGAAGTCGTATTTCTGAGCCAACAGACCGGCGAAGGCGGGGATCTCGCCGGCCAAGACCTCGCCCAGCGGACCCAGGCGCTTCAGGCAGCACAGCTCGGGCTGGAATTGCGACCGATCGAGGCGCCGGATCAGGTCGACCAACAGCACCTCGGCGCCGCCGACCGGCATGTAGGTTATGACGAACATCACCCGTAACGGCCCCCGGTCTTCCCGGGCGATCAGCTTCCGACGACGGAACAACATGGGCTTACCGGCTCGCGCGCGGGTCCTTTCGGCAGAGGACGTAGATCGAGGGAGCGGCCCATCCGATCCACGGCCGGGCGGTCAGCAGCCGCACCAGACGTCGCCGCTTGCCCGCGCCGTACTTGAATCGCAGATACTCCCGGGTGAGCCAGCGCCGCACGGCGAAGTGCGGGGCGAGCATCCGATCGAGCTCGCGGGTCGAGAAGCCGGCATGGGCTCCCAACTCGTTGCGGAACCGGCCGGCGAGCCGGGCTCGCCAGTCGTGAAGGTTCTCGCGCACCTTGGCCCCCACGGTCGACTGCCAGTCGCGCTGCGGATGTGCTCCCAGCGCGCTGACGAGCCGGTGCCGATTCGGGGTTCCCAAGAAGAGCCATCCCACGGGGCTCAGCACGCGAGCCAATTCTCCGAGACTTCGCGCCGGATCGCTTACGTGCTCGATCACGTGATGATAGAACACCAGGTCGAAGCGATCGGCCTCGAACGGCAGGTCGAGCACGCTTGCCTCGTACATCTCCAGATCGGGCCAATCGGCGTATTCGCCCGGATCGTCCAACTGGATGTCGATCGCCGTTACCCGGGCCGACAACGCCTGCTGCAGCAGCGCTGCCTCGTGCCCGGCCCCGCACCCGGCCACGAGCACCTCGGGCTGCGGCTCGGTACGAAAGCCCAACGCCTCGAGCGTGCGGCAGCAAAAGGACGCTCCGGCGTGGGATCGGAGGGGTGTGACGGCGGGTGCAGCGAGGCTCATGGCGGCCAGTCGACGCGGTATCGGGTTTGCCTCCCGCCCGGCGGTTGCGGGTCAGTCAAGTCTATGTCAGAACCGGCGGCGCGGCCGGCCGCACGCGGCGTTCTCGCCCGGCCCGCAGACCCGGGCTCGCGGCCTGAAACGGGGCACGAGCCGATTGGGCTGAATGGGGCGATTGTGCGGGCGCGCGGCCGCGCCGACCCGAACGGGTCGAGACGCTGCATTCGCCTCGAAGCGCCGTCCGGCGTCTGCCTACCCGTTGTTTGCCCCGAGGATGAAATCGAGGGCGTCGGGGTCGACGTCGGCCACGTCGCTGGGATTGCTCGACTTCGCCTGCACCGACTCGAACTGCAGCAGCCAGAACGAGTAGCCCAAGGCGTCGTTCGACAGACGGAGCCAATCGTCCGCCCCCTCGAGGTAGTCGGGATAGGCGTCCAGCGCCGAGTCGTAGAGCTTGGCCGTGTCGTAGCCTCCCGCCGTCGAGTACGCGTTGACGTACCGGAAACGGTAGACCTTGTTGTAGAAGTCGGCGTTTTTCAGGACGGCGTATTCGGGAAACGACACGAACTGGTCGTTCGCCACCGAGTCGTACAGGTTGGCCACGTCGTCCTGACCCGAGGTGGCGTACGCCTTGAGTTCCCAGAAGCCCTCCGCCTGGTACGCGTACCCGTCGCCGCTCATCATGGCGAGGTTCGGGGAGGCGTCGAGGGTGTCTTTCCCGGCGGGATTGTCGTACATCCGGACCGAGTCGTACTGCCCCGGCGTCGCGTAGCCGTACACCGTATCGAAGTACGTTGCCTGGTTGTAGTATCCCTCGCCGTACATCCTGCTGTAGGTCGGCTTGGCCACGAGCATGTCGACCCCGTTCGGGTCGTCGTACATCTTGGCCACGTCGCCCGAGCCCTTCGTGCCCCGCGCGAGAACCTGATCGTACGACTCGGCGCGGACCGAGTAGCCCTTGCCCGACATCGTGCCGTGCTCGGGGTGGCTCTCGAAGAGGTTGGCCTCGGCCGGGTTGCCGTAGAGCTTGGCCAGATCGCCGTTGCCCTTCGTGCCGTAGCCCACCACCGAGTCGAAGGCGAAGGCCCGGTTGTAGAACCCGCTGCCGTACAGCACGCTGTAGTCGTGCCGGCCCACGAACGTGTCGGGCCCGTCGGGATCGCCGTACAGCTCGGCCGTGTCCTGCACCCCGTCGGAGCCGTAGGCGTACACCACGTCGAACGACTCGGCGCGGTTCGAGAATCCCTCGCCGAAGAACGCGCCGTACTCGGGCGTGGCCGCGAACGTGCCGGCCGTCGCCGCGTCGCCGTAGAGGCGGGCGAAGTCGCCGTTGCCCTCGGTGGCATGGGCCACGACCGAATCGAAGCCCTTGGCCCGATAGAACAGCCCCGGTCCCTGGAACCAGGCCACCTGGGAGTTGCCGGAGAAGTAATCCTTGCCGTCGGGGTTGTCGTGCAGCTCGGCCACGTCGCCGTCGCCCTTGCGCCCGTAGGCGTGCACCTCGTCGAAGCCCGCCGCCTCGATGCGGTATCCGCTGCCCGACATCACGCTGGCATCCATTCGCCCCTCGAAGAGGTCGGGCGAACGGCTCCGGCCGTAAAGCAGGGCCTGGTCCTTGTTGCCCTCCGTGCCTTGGGCCTCGACGTTGGCGATGCCGACGACCGTGTTGGTGAAGCCGGCTCCGGCCATCGTGACCGAGGCGGGCGATCCCGTCAGGGTGTCGGCCGCGGTGGGATCGTCGAGCAGCGTGGCGAAGTCGTCGCCCCCGCCGCCTTCGACGGTGATCGCCTCGGCGCCGCTGACCGAGACCAGGAGTCCCGCGTCGGAGAGGGTTCCCTTTCCGGGCGACAGCACGACCGTCTCGGCCGCGCCGCTGCCGCGAACGAGGGCCGTATCGTGGCCGGCGCCGCCGTCGAAGACCACCTTGTCGACGTCGGCGGGGTCGAACTCGTGGGTTTGTCCGTTGATCACGATGGTATACACGGCGCCCCGAGTGAACTCGAACTCGTCGTCGCCATCGGTGCCCAGGACGGTGACCGTGCGGTCGGCCAGCAGCACCCCGCCCTGCCCGAGCGGCACGATCGAGACGCGGTAGTCCTCGACCTCGCCGTCTTCGGCGGTTCCCGTGTAGCTCAGAGCGGCGTTGCTGCTGAGTCGGAAGCGGGCGAAGGTATCGCCGACCACCGCGGTTTCGGGCACGTCGAAGGTGAGCAGGTTGCTGCCGTCTTGCAGGGCCCACTGGAAGTGCTCGTCGTCGTCGTCCCAGTCGCCGTCGCCGTTGAAGTCGATCCAGGCGTTGAGGAACCCGACATCGCTTCCCAGCGTGGCGTCGACGGTGATCGTCGCGCCGGTCTTGCCGGGGAAGAGCGCCGTATTGAACGTCACGCCGTCGTCGCGACCGTCGCGATCGGCCGACGGGCCGGGCTGGCCGTCGAGATCGGCCGTGACGCCCGCGCCGAGGTGGAAGCCCGGTTTAATCACGTGCCGCGCACCGTTCTGGGCCAGCAGGGTCGGGTAGGGAGCGGGGGCGTCGCCGTAGTCGAGGCCGTACAGACCGCCGTCGTCGTTGAGGATCGTCACGCGAGCCTCGCCACCGACGCCGGTGACGTTCGTCTGGTCCTGGGCTCCCAGCACCTTGATGTCGGTGATGGTGACGAAGAAGTCCTCGTCGTCCTCGATGAACAGATCGCCCTGGACGTAGACGGTGACCGTCGCGGTGAGCCGGGGCTCCTCCTGGGTCGCCAGCATGATCTCGTAGTTGCCCTCTTGGTGGCTCCGCCAGACCACGAGATCCTCGGAGACCTGCGGGTACCAGTCGTGAACGGCATTCTGCGAGACGGCGACGGGCGCGACGTCCGAGCCGAGCTGGTAGAAGTAGACCTCCCAGTCCGAGCCGTCGAACCCGTGCCAGACGACCCGGTCGCCGTAGACCTGCGGATGCTGGTCCTGGTAGGGGTTGTTCGAGATGACGCCGGGCGCCAGCGACACGTTGAGGGCCGACAGGTCGTAGTGGAAGATCTCCTGATTCGTGCCCACGAAGCCCTGCCAGACCACGTTATTGCCCGAGATCATCGGGTTGTTGTCGTTGGTGTCGTTCGTGGTCAACTGGGTGGTGATGCCCGTATTGATCTGGTACAGGAAGATCTCGTCCCGGAGCGCCCCGTCGGTCGGGTTGGGGACGCGGCCTTCCCAGACCACGTTGTTTCCGTCGATCCGCGGCAACTGGTCCCGGGTTTCGTTGTAGGTCAGTTGGGTGACGTAGCCCTTCGATGCCTCGTAGAGGAAGATCTCCAGGTCGGAGCCGTCCGATCCGTACCAGACGACATTCGAGCCCGAGATCTGCGGGCCGTAGTCGTGGTAACTGCTGTTGGAGATGTTGACGGGGGCCAGGCCGGTCCGAATGTCGTAAAGATAGATCTCGTTGCTGGTGGGAGTCTGGGCCCACCAGACGACGTGGGAGCCGGAGACCTGCGGCGCCTTGTCGTCGAAGGTGTTGTAGGTCAGGCGTTGCGTCTGGCCGGTCGAGGAGTCGTAGAGGAAGATCTCGGTATCCGTTTCGCCTTGGGGCACGCCCGACCAGACCACGTAGGTCGTGTCGTGGTCGACCTCGAAGACGTCGGGGAGGCGGTCGGCCGTCGTGTTGTTCGTCAGGCGCGTCGTTTCCCCGGTCCGGTAGTCGTGGAGGAAGATCTCCCAGTTGTTGTCGACGAACGCTTCGTAGACGACCGAGTTCCCCGACAGGCGGTAATCGTAGTCGTTCTGGGCGTTCTGGGTGAGGACTTGGGTCGTCCACTCGCCGACCGGGATGTCCTGCGGCGAGAACATGAAGGAGCCTTCGGCCGGCACGAAGTCGTCGTGCTCGCTGCCGTCGCCCGCGTCGCGCGCGGTTCCCGGCCTCGTGCGGTAGGAGACTTCGATCGGGGCGCCGAACGATCCGGTCAGGTGGAATTCGATCTGGACCGGGGTGGTGCCGAGATTCCCCTCGGCGACGGCGACGTCGCCTACCGCGACGTGGGCCGTGCGGAAGTTACCGAAGAGGAGCCCGTCGACGTCGTCGGCAACGCCGAGTTCGACGAGGTACGAGCCGGGCGGGGTGCGCTGCGCGTCGTACTCGCTGCGTGAATCGCCCAGGACGGTGAGCGGCGCAAGGCGCGGATCGACCGTGACCGACTGGCCGTCGAGGTGGACGACATCGCCGACGACGGTGGCCGTGACGTCGAAGTCCTTGCCCGGCGGGAGGGTGTTGACGGCGTCGTTGATTGCATCGGCGATTGTCTGGGCCATCTCACTCGGGGTGAAGAAGGCGTTGAACTCGACGAGCACGTTGTTGTTGGGGAACTCGCGCCCGTCGCCGATGGCCATGTCTTCGAACTCGAAGACGATCTGCGTCTTGCCGTCGCTGACGGAGAAGGTCAGGCCGTCGGCGAAGCGCCACCCGGCCAGGGTTTGGATCTTATTCCCGTCGGCATCGGGCAGGAACAGGCCGTCCTGCGGGGGCGTGGTCTGGCTCCAGTTGGCGCCCACGACTTGCCGCACGACGTACTGGCCGGCCTGGAGGCCGGTGAACTCGAAGTTGCCGGTCTCGTCTTCGGGGGTTCCCAGGTTGTCGCGGGCGGTGATCGTCGAGGGCTCGCCCGGGTCGAGCGCGCCGTTGTTGTTCAGGTCGAGGTAGACCGTCACCCCGGCCAAGCCGGGCTCGATGTCGCCGGGCACGCCGGTGATCGGGCTGAAACGATAGCTGAACTGGGCCTGGTTCATCAGGGCGGTGAGGTGCTCGGGAGCACTGGGCCGCATCTGGGTGTAGGAGTTGACGCCGTCGCCCGCATTGAAGCCGATCACGGCTCCCTGGCCGCCGAAGCCCACCACGCCGCTGTCGCGCATGCCGGTGGTCCACTGCATGTCGCCGTAGAAGAACGAGACGATGTCGCCGCCCGGGTCGTCCTCGATATACAGCGTGACGTTGTTCCGCAGATCGCGATTGCTCAGCGAGTTGCGGTCGAAGTACCCCACGTCGACCCAGTCGATCTGGATGAACGGATTGCCGCGCTCGCTGGTGCCGCGCGCGATGTGCACTCCGCCGCCGTCCTTTCGGGTGTCGGCGTCGGCCCAGAACGGGGCGATGATCGGCGTCAGCAGGCCGGCAAACCCGTCGGCCTGGAACGCGGCGGCCGGTTGCCCGAAGCTTACCGCCCCGTTGTTACTGATGTACAACTGGCCGTAGTTGCCTCCGTAGTACTGGAAGGTGAAGCCGAGGTTCACCGGCCCGAGCACTCCCTGGTCGGTGTTCGACAGGGCCAAGGCGCCGACGGGCGCCGGCTGGACCGGCGGGGCAAACCCCTCGATTCCCGAGTTGAAGACGCCGTCGCCGTTGCGGTCGTCGAACACCCGGCCGCGCACCACCGACTGGCCGTCGTCGACCGCGACCCGGTAGTCTTCGACCTCGCCGTCCTGCGCGACTCCGTAGACCGACAGGTACTGCTCGGTGCTCAAGCGGAAGCGGGCAAAGCTCTCGCCCACGACTGAGTAGGGCGTGCCCACGGGGGAGAACTGGTCGAACAGCCGAGGCACGTCGAAGACGAACTGGTTGACGCCCGGCTGGACGGGCCGGCCGAAGAGGATCTGCTCGCCCGGATCGTTCCAGTCGCCGTCGCCGTTGAAGTCGATCCAGGCGTTGACGTAAGCCTGGGTTCCCGTCGTGTTTCGCACGTCGATGCTGACCGTCGCCTGCTGCCCCGGGACCAGGTGCGTGTCGAACGTGACGCCATCCTCGTCGTCGAGGCCCACCCGGTCGTCGCCCAAGGCGGCGGCATGAGGTTGCCCGTCGAAATCGACGTCAATGGCGTTGCCCAGGCGCAGTCCGTCGACCACGACGTGGCTTGCGCCGCCCTGGTCGATGCGGGTCGGGTAAGGATCGGGGGCGTCGCCGTAGTCGAGCGCTTCGCGGACCACGAAGACCTGGTAGTCTTCCACCTCGCCGTCCGGCGCGTATCCGGTCGGCCCCAGGTCGGGCTCGGAACTCAGCCGGAACCGGGCGAACGTGGCGCGGCGGGTCGCGTCGTGGGGCACCAGGAACTGGAACGTTCGCGGGCCGCTGAAGTTCGTCGCCAGGGTGCCGAGGTGCTCGCCGGGGTCGTCCCAGTCGCCGTCGCCGTTGAAGTCGATCCAGGCGTTCACGTAAGCGAACTCACCGGTCGTGTTCACCACGTTCACGGTGATTTCGTTGAGCTGGCCGGCGACCAGCACGACGCCGTCCAACAGCACGCCGTCCTCGTCGTCGAGCCCGTGATTGTCGTCGCCCCGGGCACGGTGGTGCGGCCAGGCATCGGGCTCCGAGTCGATCGTCGGGCCGAGACGGAGCGACGGCCCGACCAGGTGCCGAGCCCCGTTGTCCGCCACGAGCGACGGATAGGGCTTCGGCGCGTCGCCGAAGTCGAGCTCGCCGTCGTCGTTGAGGATGAGCACGTCGGCCGAGCCCTTGTCGACGATGACGGTGGTCGGTCCCAAATCGGGCACGTCGACCCGGGCGTCGTCGATGACGAACCGGAACGTCTCGTCGGGCTCGACGATCACGTCGCCGTTGACCACGAGCGTGACGGTCGCGGTGGCCTCGGGATCGCCCTTCGTGGCCACCATGATGCGCTGTTGCTCGCCGTCGTCGTTGCGCCAGGCGACCAGGGTGTCGGTGACCAGCGGAAACTCGTCGGCCCCGGGGTCGCGGGAGAGGTTTTCGGCCAGGCGCTTCGAGCCCAGCTCGTAGAACATGATCTCGTAACCGCCGTTGCCCGCCTGGTACCGCGACTCCCAGACCACGCGGTCGCCGTGGATCTGCGGGCGCGACTCGTCGCGGCGGACGTTGTTCGAGAGATTGGTCGTGGTTCCGGTCGCCACGTCGTAGTGGTAGATGTCCCAATCGCCCTGCTCGTCGTCGAATCCTTCCCAGACGATGTTGTTGCCGGAGATCTGCACGCCCGTCTCATCCGAGTCGTTGTCGGTGATCCGGGTGTAGCGGTTCGTATCGATCTGGTAGAGGACGAGTTCGTAATCCGTGCCGTCGAACGTCCGCCACACGACGTTCGGCCCGGAGATGTCGACATCGCGGTCCTCGGTCACGTTGCTGGTGATCTGGCGGGCCGTGCGGGCGACCGCGTTGTAGAGGTAGATTTCGAGGTCTTGCCCGTCGTGGCCGTACCAGACCACGTTCGAGCCCGAGATGCGCGGGGCGTAGTCGGCCTTGCCCGCGTGGTTCGGGATTCGGGCGGAGGCGTTGACGGCGGGCTGGACGACCACGTTGCCCTCGTCGATGCCGTTGACGATGTCGAACACGTACACGTCGTGCACCGTGCCGGCCGTCGGATCGGCGGGATCGATCGGCACGCCCGTGTCGCGCAGCCAAGTGACGTGCGTCGCCGACACCCTCGGATCGGTCTCGGCGACGAAGTTGTCGGTCAGTTGGGTGGTGATCCCGGTCTCGATGTTATAGAGGAAGATCTCGGCGTCGTCGCCCGACCCGTCGGCGGCGAATTCGCCGTCGCGGCCGACCCACACCACGTTCGATCCGTGGATCCTGGGAAGAATGTCGTCGGTGGCGTTGTCGGTCACCTGGATGACGACGTCCTTGACCGCGTCGTAGAGGAAGATGTCGTAGTCGTTGCCGTCCTTGGCCGACCACACCACGTAATTGCCCGAAGCGTCGTACTCGTATTCGGTCCGCTGGATGAGCGTGCCGACGAGGAACTGGCTGAACTGGTTGAAGAAGTTCGTGGGATCGGCGCGGAAGTCGCTGATGCGGAAGGCTCCGCCCCCGCTGTTGGCCGCCAGCACGCCGTAGGTGGCGTCGGAGTTGCCGAAGCCGCCCGGGGTACCGATGTAGCTGAACACGGCATCGCTGGTGGCGATGGCCGATTGCGCGGCCAGGAAGTCGACGGTGGGGCTGTCGTCGTCCTCATCGGTGACCAGCACCAGGGCGATCTTCGAATCGGGCCGGTAGTTCACGGTCGTCATCGGGTTGAAGGCGTTCAGCGCCTCGAGCACCGCGGTGCTCCCCTGCTCGACGGCCCCGCCCATCATGGTGGGCAACTGCATGAACGGGCTGCCGGGCAGGGTGAACGTGTCGAAGTCGACGATGTTCTGCACCAGGAGCGGATCGCTCCCCGCGGGGAACGGCTGGTTCGACGGGTAGATCACGAGGCCGTAGTTGGCGTCGATCCCCGCCGACACCATGGCGGTTTCCATCTGGAGCAGGTTGGCCTGCACGTCGAGGATGCTGCTGAGCATGCTGACCGACATGTCGATAAGAAAGACGATGTCGACCTGGTTCGTCGCGACCGTTTCCAGGCTGGTCGTCGCCACGTCGTTGACCGCCCACTTGCCCCAGGGAGCGCTCTGCGGCTCGAAGGTGATCGAGCCCGAGGCGCCCACGTAGTCGACGCCCTGGGTGGCCGAGCCGCTCTCGGTATGGTACTCGACCGTGATCGGCGCCCCGTAGGCCTCGGTGAGATGCAACGTCACGTCGACCTCGGTCGGCCCCTCGTTGCCCTCGACAACCGACACGTCGGAGACGGTCAGATGGGGCAGCTTGAAATTGCCGAAATCGGCGTTCGAGACGGTCTCGTTGCGGTCGAGGTGGATCGTGTACGCGAGATTCTCGCCGTACGAGCCCGCCGTGAGGTACTCCGTCGCGAACAGATCGGTCGCGGGGTCGGCGGGATCGGCCGGGCCGGCCAGCGCCACCCTGCGGCCCGACAGGGTGATCACGTCGTTGGCGGTCCTCGCCTCGATCTCGAGCGACACGCCCAGAACGGTCGTGCCGTTGACGGCCTGGGCAATCGCGGTGGCCACGTCGGCGGCCGAGTCGTTCAGGGTATACGAGATGGGCACGTTGCCGCCGGCGACTCCGCCGACGCGGTTGAACTCGAAGACGAACGTGGTGCCCTCGGCGTCGGAGACCGCGAGCGTCATGCCGTCGACGATCTGGCTGCCGGCGACGGCGGTCATCGCGACCGTGTCGCCGTCGTTGAGATAGACGCGATCCTTGGGGCCCGTCTCGACCCACTCGTTCGCCTGGGGGAGGATCTCGCGGACGGTGTAGGTGCCGGCCGGCAGCGCGTCGAACTCGTAGTAGCCGGTCATGTCGACGCCGGGGAGCCGGCTCGAGAAGGTGCCCGCCTTGATGAGCACGCCCGAATCGAGCGCCGAGTCGGCGACGTCGGAGATGACCATCTTGATCGTGTGCACTCCCGGCGCGAGGTCGACGACGGCCGCCGTGAACACGTCGGTGAAGCCGTCGTAGCCGAACAGGTCGAGAAACTGCCCGCCGTCGCCCGGGTCGTTGTTGTTGAAGAACTCGGGGTTCGAGGCGTTGGCGCCCAGCGGATTGCCGCCGTTGACATTGTTGATGGCGACGCGGGTGTTGGTGCGCGGGATGAGGGCGATGTTCTGGCCGTCGAGGAAGAAGGCGAACACGTCGTTGAACGACGTGTTGACGAACTCGTTGTACTCCTCGGAGGCGAAGATGAAGTCGAAGAACAGGTTGCCGCCCTGCGCCTGGAACTGGAACTCCAGCGCCGTGGTGTCGCGCGTCGTTCCCGAGGCGAAGCCGAACTCGGCGTCGAGGTCGGCGTCGCCGCTGCCCGAGGCGATTCCCGTGCTCGAGTCGGAGACGTTCGGCCCGGCGGCGAAGTTGGCGTTGCCCGTGGTGAGGATGATTCCCTCGCTGACGCCGTCGGTCCAGAACCCGGCCGAGGCCGACCCACCCACCAGGCTCGCGTCGCCGACGACGGTGATCCCCTCGCCGAGGATGTGGTCGCGCAGCAAGTTGCCCGCCTGCGGGTCGGCGGCGTCGACCGTGCCGCTGATCTGCACCAGCCCTTGCGGGAACGCGATCTTGTCGGCGGGTACCGGGGGCGCGTCGAGCGTGTAGGTCCAGGGTTCGACCTGGCCGAACTGGTCGAGCCCCCACTGGCCGTCGCCGTTGATGTCGAGGTAGACGAACACGTTGGCGATGCCGGGCTCCTCGCCGGCCAGGTGGCCCGTGGCGGGATCCATGCGGAAGGCCAGTTGCCCGATCCGCATCAGCTCGTGCAGGTCGGCCAGCGACTTGGGCCGCATGATGCTGTAGAAGTTCGCGCCGTCGCCGGTGTTGAACCCGATCTCGGCGCCCTGCCCGCCGAATCCGGACGTGCCGTTGCGGTCGCCCGTGGTCCAGCTCATGTCGTTGTAGTCGAAGACCACGATGTCGCCCGCCGGGTCATCCTCGATGTACAGCGTGAAGGTGTTCGTCTTGTCGGTGCGGGCGTTGTAGTAGCCCACGTCGATCCAGTCGATCTGCACGAAGGGGTTGCCCCGGCTGCTCGTGCCGCGCGACAGGTGGACGGCGCCGGTGCCCCGGGTATCGACGTCGGCCCAGAAGGGGGCGATCATCGGCTCGCCCCGCTGCGGGAAGCCGAAGGGATCGACCGCGGCCTGGGCGTCGACGAACGAGATGTTGCCGTTCTCGTTGATGTAGAACTGCTCGTAGTCGCTGCCGTAGAACTCGAACACGAAGCCGAAGTCGATCAGCTCGGTCGAGGCGTCGTTGCTGCCGGAGATCACGTTCTCGCCGGGCCCGACCGGCAGGATCGTGACCTGGGGAGCGGGCACGGTGCCGCCGTGGCGCTGGAAGACGCCGTCGGCGTTCAGGTCGCTGTACTTCCAGCCGCTGATCCGCGCGGTGCGGGTCATCAGCTCGACCTGGTAGTCTTCCACCTCGCCGTCCGTTGCGGGACCTTGGGCCAAGAGGCCCGCCTGGGTGCTCAGGCGCAGCCGGGCATAAGTCGCTCCTTCCACTGCGTCGTCCGGCACGTCGAGGGCGACCGTGATCGGCGCGTCGGCGTCGGCCAGACGCAGGCCGGCGCCCAGCGAATAATCCTGCAGGGCGTGCTCGCCGGGATCGTTCCAGTCGCCGTCGCCGTTGAAGTCGATCCACACGTTGAGGAAGACGTTTTCGCCCGTCGTGTTCGTGTAGTCGACGTTGATGTACGACGTCTCGCCCACGATGAGCCGGCTGTCGATCAGGCCGTCCTCGTCGGAGGGGCCCGAAGGATTCTGATCGTCGCCGACCGCGCCCTCGCTGGGCTGGCCGTCGAACTCGACGTCGATCCGGCCGCCGAGCGAGAGTCCCTCCCGCCGGGCGTGGCGCGCGCCGTTGTTCGCGTACAGCGTGGGGTAGCTCGCCGGGGCGTCGCCGTAATCGGCGACCGCGTGGACGATGTAAACCAGGTAGTCTTCGACTTCGCCGTCCGGAGCCAAACCGGTGGTCGCCAGGTCGGGCTCGGTGCTGAGGCGGAATCGCGCGAAGCTGATGGCACGCTGCGCCGTGACGGGCACGCTCACGTTGGGCGTGATCGTGCCGCTGCCGGTCACGAGATAGTTCGTGAGAATCTGCTCGCCGGGGTCGTTCCAGTCGCCGTCGGCGTTGAAGTCGACCCAGGCGTTGAGGTAGGCCGGCTGGCCCGTCTCGTTGGTCGCGTCGATGCGAATCGTCTGGCTGGCGCCGATGGTGAACCAGAGATCGTCGAGGTTCACGCCGTCCTCTTCGTCGCCGTCGCCCAGGGCGTCGTCGCTGGGCTGCCCGTCGAACTCGGCGTTGGGCAAGGAGCCGAGATGGAGGCCGGGGCTGACCACGTGCCGGGCCCCGTCGTCGGCCCGCAACGTCGGATACCGCGCCGGGGCGTCGCCGAAATCGAGGTGGCTGTCGTCGTCGAGGATCGTAACCCGGCCCGCGCCCTTCGCGACGACGACGCTGCTTCCGCTCACGCCGACGATGCGCGTGTCGTCCACGACGACGTCGAACCACTCGTCGGGCTCCGCGTCCGTGTCGCCGTTGACCAGCACGGTAACGGTCTTGGAAAGCTCAGGCTCTTCCTGCCGGGCGATCTTCAGTTGGCGCTCGGCGCCGTCGAAGCTTTGCCAGACGACGAGGCGGCTGCCGACCCGGGGCAGGCGGTCTTCGATGCCGAAGCTGTCCGAAACGTTCTGCGCGACGGCGTCGGTGCCGAGCTCGTAGTGCATCACCTCCCAGTCGCCCGCCACGCGGAGCGACTCCCACACGACGCGGCTGCCGACGATGCGCGCGTGGCCGTCGTCGTGCGAAGCGTTCGCCGAGATGTTCGTGGTGATGCCCGAGGTGATTCCGTAGTGGTAGATGTCCCAGTCGCCGCGGTCTCCCGGCGCGGCCCCGTCGTAGCCCCGCCAGATCACGCTGTTGCCCGAGACCTGGGGATCGTGATCGTCGAGGTTGTTCGAGGTGATCCGGGTGGTGGTGCCGGAGGCGATCTGGTGGACGAAGATCTCGTAGTCCTGCCCGTCGAAGCCCCTCCACACGACGTTGTCGCCGTCGATCTGCGGCGAGTCGTCGTCGAACACGTTGTTCGTGATCGCGCGCGCGGTGTTCGTGGCCGCGTCGTACAGATAGACCTCGTTGTCCTTGCCGTCGTTGCCGATCCACACGACGCGCGAGCCGGAGATCTGCGGGGCGGTGTCGAAGAGCCCGGCGTGGTCGTAGACGCGGTTCGAGAGGTTCCGCGTGGTGCCGGTTGCGATATTGTACATGTAGATGTCGCGGTCGGTCGCCGTGTTGCCCCACCAAGTCACGTGGGAGCCGGAGACCTGCGGATCGCCCTGATCGAAGGCGTCGTCGGTGAGCTTCCTCAGTCCGACGGGCTGTCCCTGAGCATTGCGGATCAAGCCGCCGTCGGGGCCGATGCCGTTCTTGACGTCGAACAGGAAGATTTCGGCGTCGCCCTGGCTCCCGTCGGGATTGAGGTCGTGCCCCACCCAGACGACGTAGACCGCGGAGCCGTCGTCGGCCGCGTAGATGCGCGGGCTGTGGTCGTCGGTGAGGTTGTCGGTTAGTTGAATGACCCGGTCGTGGACGCCGTCGTAGAGGAAGAGGTCGTCGTCGGCCCCGTCGCGCTGGGTCCAGACGACGTAATCGCCCGCAACGTCGTAGGCGAAATCGTCGGGTGCCGCGGCAATGACCTGGTGGGTCCAATCGCCAAGGGGGTCGGTTTCCTGGGCCGGAAAGGTGAGCGTGCCCGAGAAGATCGTCTCATAGTCGACGCCGCCGGTGGCGGTGCCGTCCTCGGTGTAGTAGTCGACCTCGATGGCGGCGCCGAACGAGTCCTTCAGACGGAACGTGACTTCGACCGGGGTCTGTCCCTCGTCGCCTTCCGTCACGGTGGCGTCGGAGACCGACAGGGTCGGCAGCGGGAAGTTGCCGAAGTTGACGTTCTCCACCTCGCCGCCCGAATCCACGGCGACCGTATGGTAGGCGGCCGGCGCGGCGGGGAAGGTTTGCGCCCATCCGTCCGGCACGATCTCATAGACCCGGTACGTGCCCGCGAAAATGGAATGGCCCGCCGCCAGGCTGAACTCGTAGTAGCCCGTCTCGTTGGTTGGGGTGGCGGGATCGTCTTCCCAGGTCACGGTCGTGGGTTCCCAGACGCCGAAATCGTCCATGCCCCAAACGCCATCGCCGTTCACGTCGAGAAAGACGGTCACGCCGGCCAGTCCCGGCTCGGGGTTGACGGGGGTGCCCGAGGGGTCGATGCGCCGGATGATCTGCTCTTGCTGCAGCAGATCGGAAAGGTCCTGGTACTGGCTGGGGCGCATCACGCTGATGAAGTTCTGCCCGTCGCCCGAGTCGAAGCCGACCTGGGCGCCGAGTCCCCCGAGACCGCCGCTGCCGCTGATGTCGCCGGTGGTCCACGCCAGGCCCGTGTAGTCGAAAGCCACGATGTCGCCCAGCGGATCGTCTTCGAGGTACACCGAGAAGGTGTTGCGGGCGTTCGTGTTGCCGCCCGCGAGGCGGTTGTAGTACCCCACGTCGATCCAATCGACCTGGACGAAGGGGTTGCCGCGGACGCTGGTGCCCGTCGAGAAGTACACGCTGCCGCCGCCGTCGCGCGTATCGACGTCGGCCCAGAACGGCGCCACGATGGGGGTGGTCTGCGGGAACCCTTCGGGAGCGAAGGCGCCCAGGGGGCCCTCGAACGTGAGATTCCCGTTGTTGTTGATGTAAAACTCGCTATAGGTGTTCCCGAAGAACTCGAAGTCGAACCCGAGCGGGTGCGGCCCCGACGACAGGTCGTCGTTCGGCACCACGTTCGTGTACGACTGGCCGTTGCTGTCGAGCCCGGAGAACAGGACCTGCTGGCCCGACCCGAGCGGGTTGAGTTGGACGGATGAGACGTCCAAGCCCGGGGCGGGCACGTCCCACTCGCCGTCGGCGTTGCGGTCGTTGAACTTCCAGCCGCTGATCGTGGCGTCGCCGACGACGATCGACACCATGTGGTCTTCGACCTCGCCCACGCCCCCCGGGCCCGAATACGACAAGTCGCCCGGGTGGTCCTGCGTGAAGCGGAATCGCGCGAACGTGTCGACCGGGGTCACCTCGGGCAACACCACCTTGAGCACGTTGCGCCCGGGAGAAAGCAGGATCGTATCCTGATAGGCCGACGATCCCTGGTAAGCCATCAGCAGGCGGTCTTCGGGCTGGGCCCAACTGTAGTCCTTGGCCAGATCGATCCAGGCGCGAAGGTATCCGCTCGTCGAGGCGTCGACGTAGAGGTACGAGCCCGCCCCCGACTTGAGCGAGCCGAAGAGCGGGTCGTTCGGATCGTCCGAGCCGAACAGCACGCCGTCTTCGTCGTCGATGTTGTCGAGGTCGTCGCCCAGGGCCTGGGGGTGGGGAATCCCGTCCGACTCGAAGTCGACCGACTGGCCGAGGTGAACGTCGGGATCCCAGATGTGACTCGCCGCGCCCGGGCCGGCGGTGAAATAGGTGTCGAGCCCCTCGGGGTTCAGCGGCGCGTCGCCGAAGTCGAGCACCTTGTCGAGGATGGCGACCCGGTAGTCTTCGACCTCGCCGTCTTCCGCCCTGCCGAACGACGGCAGGTCGAGCGTGGTGCTCAGCCGGAACCGGGCGAACGTGTCGCCGATGGGAATGCCGGCGGGAACGTCGATTTGAAACTCGTAGGTCTCGACGTCGGAGAGCGGATCGTTGTTCGGCAACGCCTCGTTGACGAGCACGTGCTCGACGATCCCTCCCTGATCGCCGAACGCGCCGTTGCGGTTGAAGTCGAACCATGCCTGCAGATACACCGGGATGCCGGCGTCGAAGTACGACTGGGGAATGGTCGCCGTGACCCGGATGCGCGGGGCATCGGGGCCCGTGCGCCCGGCCACGAAGGGATCGACGAACACCACGCCGTCTTCGTCGTCGATGCCGGCGAGGTCGTCGCCGGTGGCCGTCGCGTTCGGCTGGCCGTCGGGTTCGGCGTCGATTCGGGTGCCCAGCATGATGGCGCTGAGCTTGTGGCGGGCGCCGTCCTCGCCGGTCGTGTGATAGGTGTCGACCCCCTGGTCGTTCAGCGGCGCATCGCCCCAGTCGAACAGTCCCTCGACCATCGCGAGCTGGTAGTCTTCGACTTCGCCGTCGGTCGCCACGCCCGTGGGTTCGAGCCCCCCGGTGCTGGAGAAGCGGAACCGCCCGTAGGTGATCCCTTCGTAGTCGGCGGGGTCGCCCGGCCCGGGCTGAGGCGTGAACACGTAGAACTCGTTTTCGCCCTCGGCGATGGGAATCGAGGCGATGGGCAATTCCTCGGAGGGATCGATCTCGCCGTCGCCGTTGGCGTCGATCGCCACGCGGAGCCGTTCGGTGGGCTCCCAGTTGCCGTTCCGGTTGAAGTCGATCCAGGCGTCGAGGAAACCGTCGGCCGAGGCGATCACGGTCATCCGAACCCAGTCGTCGATCAGCAGCGCCGTGTCGAAGAGGATTCCGTCGTCGAATGCGTCGCCGCTGGCGTCGGGGGGAATCTGGATCGAGTCGTCTTCGCCGGTCACGCCGTAGCCGAGATATCCGCCGAACATCATGTGCCGCGCGCCGTCGTCGGCCTTGAGCGAGGGATACCCAAGCGCCGCGGGCGCATCGCCGTAGTCGAAGCTGCCGAGGGTGACCTCGAAAACGGTCAGCCCGGTGTAGGCGCCCAACCCGGTCGGGCGCAACGGGTTGTTGGCGATGTCGCGAAGCGTGTTGTCCAGCAGGATCGTAAAGGTGCTTCCCGTCGGCCAGAAGCCGGTGGCGGGGGTCAGCGTGATCAGGTCCTGGAACACGTCGTAATCGACGAAGTAGTCGACGTCCTGGACCAACGCGGGGCCCCAGGTCGACGGATCGGTGGGATCGAGCGGAATCAGGTCGCGCCACACGTGGATCGGCGACGGAGTCGACGCCGGAACCGCGACCGTGGCGTCGTCGATGCCCACGCCTTCGTCGAGCAACTGGATCTGGAATTGGGTGACGTTGCCGACCACGAACACGGCGTGAGGCGTGGGGTCCATGTCCTGCGTGCCGCCGTCTTCGGGATCGATCAGCCACGCGGTCGGCCGCTGGTCATCGACGCGCTCGACGGCCCCGCGATCGTAGAAGATCTCGGTGCCGCCTCCCGGCATGCCCGCCGGCGGGCCCATGCCGACGACGTCCTTGCGCACCTGGTTGAACCGGTCGCGCTCGGGCGCGATGATCGGCGACTCGGGGATGCCGACCGCCCCCTTGACCACCTTGATGGCGTCGCGGTCGTTCTTGTTGTGCAGGGCGCTGTCGATGGCCGGGCTGTTGTCCATCAAGTAGAAGTTGCGGGCGCCCGGATTGACGAACAGCGGGAAGTTGTCGTCGCCGGGAATCTCGGGAATCGCGTACAGGCCGCGGGTGCCGTCGCTGTTGTTGTCCTTGAAGAGGTTCGCCTCGACGACGGTGTTGCCGCTGGAGGTCGAGTCGATCGAGATGGCCACGTTCGTGTTGGCCACGATGTTGTTCAGAAGCGTGGGGCCGGCGTTCTGGGTGACGTGGATGCCGATTCCCGTGGGCGTCTCGCCGCCGTAGATCGTGTTGTTGACGATGCGCCCGAACGGCACGGGGGCCGTGGGGACGTTGCCCGTGTTGGGATCGCCGCTGAAGAAGATTCCCCCCTGCCCGAAATTCGCGACGATGTTGTTGACCACGTTGACGCCGTGGATGAGTCGCTGGCTGTTCAGCGTGGGCAGATTTTGGACGGAGCCGGGGTAGGGCCGGCCGGGGTCGCGAGCGCCCGCGTCGATCATGATCCCGTAACCGGTCACGTCGCTGATCGTGTTGGCGTAGACCTGCAACTGGTCCTGATCGCGCTGGAGGTTGCGGTCGCCCAGGCGGCGGAACTCGGGGACGAACCGGGTGTTGGTGTCGTAGGTGTTCGTGATGGCGACGTAGGGCTGGAAATCGACGAGGGTCGAAGCGTACTCGGTGCCGCGGCGGATCTCCAACTGGTAGGGGCCCGTCAGGTATTCGATCTGGCCGGGGTTGGGGTTCTGCGGCACTTGGAAGAACCCGGTGGGGCCGGTGGGGCCGGTGACCATCTCGCCTCGCTCGGCGAAGCCGACGATGATGTCGTCGATGTAGAACCCTTCGTGGGCGTTGTCCTGGCCCCGCTGGTTGCTGCGGAAGTTGCCGTAGCCGTCGCCCGGCATGCCCTGGCTCATCTCGCCGGCCGTGCTGAAGTCGAACCGCAGTTGGAGGTCGCCCTGCCCGGCCCACTTCGACAGGTCGATGCGCGCCTGGCGCCACACGCCCGTGTTGTCGAACAGCTCCTGCACGTGCTGCCGGGGATCGGCGCTGTAGGCGTTCGACGAGGTCGAAATGAACGTCGGCAACTCGGCATTCAGCACCGAGTTGTTCGTCGCCAACATCTGCCAAGTGGTGCCCTCATTGGTGAGCAGGAACACCCGGGCGCTGTCGCGCATCGTGTTCGTGCTGCTGTTGGCCCCTTGGGTCTCGAGGAAGTAGTTGAAGTACAAGGTGGGCTTGTCGGCCGAGGTGTAGCCTTCGAGGCTGAACGTGCCGCTGACCAGGCTGCCCAGCGCGCCGCCGGGCAGGTTGTAATTGTTGCCGATGGCGGGGTTGGCCGTCAGGTCGCGGTGCGGGTTCTGGCCGACGATTCCCAACTGGGCATTCGTGGCGGGTCCGTATTGGCTGATGTAAGCTTCCGAGGCGTTCGGGTTGCTGACCCAGGTTTCCAGCCCGAAGTAGAAGCTCGTACCGCCTTGCGCCTCGTTGACGGGGCGTTGGTCGCCCTCCACGTTTCCGACGGTGTGCCAGAACCCGCCGGGCGTCGGCCGGCTGTAGTCGAAGGTCGAATTGATGCCGTGACCGGTCGCGTTGATCTGGCGCTCGGTCGGGTGCCAGAGGTTGAAGTCCAACGGCGAGAAGGCCAGGCCGGTGACGCCGCTGACGCCCATGGATTGCGTCGCGGCGCCGCTGGCGAAGATCCGCTGGACGTTGCCGTCCTTGTCGAGGTAGGTGCTTTGCGGATTGCCGTCCGTGTCGATGGCGTAAAGGACGCCCCCGGTGGAAATGGCGAACAGAAGGTTCGGATTGCCAAGCTGGCCGGCGAACGCGCCCTCGTACAGGTTCTGGGGTGCCAGGGCCAGTCCGGCAAAAGCGGTGCCGAACGACACGACGTTGCTGGCCCGGCCGTTGCCGAGGCTGATCTGATAGAAGTAGCCCTGGTTGCTGACGCCATAGAGCGTTCCACCGACGAACGCCATGCCGGTCGTGATGCCCAGGTCGCCGGGATCCGTCTCGTAGATCTGGCCGCGGATGCCCCAGGGCTGCCCCGTCACGACCGCGGCCGAGCCGTTCGACGGGTTGGCCCGGAACAGAACGCTGCTGCTGCCCGAGCGCACCGCGTAGTAGAGGTCGTACGTGGCGACGTCGGTGCGGCGATAGGCCACGGCATCGACGGTGTCCGACGCGAGCACCGTGTCGGGGATGCTGTCGTTGCCGACCACCGACTGCCCGGCGGCCCCCGTATCGATTTCGACGAGCCGGCCGGCCGTGTTCTGGGT
>Ga0334893_1000788_pt1 | contig 36829 bp, 43 predicted proteins | sample GraSluR3_MG_5_FD_207218 | JGI IMG/M metagenome (GOLD analysis project Ga0334893, IMG submission 207218) | Sludge microbial communities from methane-producing bioreactor in Wageningen University, Netherlands - Granular Sludge_09_05-R3 | ecosystem: Engineered > Bioreactor > Anaerobic >...
GGCGGGCCCGTCCGAACGGAGTCATCCGGGCGGGCCCGTCCGAACGGAGTCATCCGGGCGGGCCCGTCCGAACGGAGTCATCCGGGCGGGCCCGTCCGAACGGAGTCATCCGGGCGGGCCCGTCCGAACGGAGTCATCCGGGCGGGCCCGTCCGAACGGAGTCATCCGGGCGGGCCCGTCCGAACGGAGTCATCCGGGCGGGCCCGTCCGAACGGAGTCATCCGGGCGGGCCCGTCCGAACGGAGTCATCCGGGCGGGCCCGTCCGAACGTGTCAGCCGGGCGAGCCTCCTTTCTAAAGCAATTTACTACATGGCAAAATCCGTTGAAGGAGGGGAAAGTTCGTGGCCGGGATTTAATATTGGATTTCAAAATAAAATATATAGCACGAATTTCTCCTCCTGTCTCTTTCCTCCTTAAAGACAGGAGGAGTGGCTTCCGCCGGCTGGCGGATGACGAGGTGGTTAAATTTATTTTTTGCCGGCTATGCAGGTTGCAGGGTGTTGACGGATAGCATCCCGGAAAGAAAAGGGATGCCATCCTTTGGTGCCCAAATTTCAGTCTGAACCCTAAGGGAGCTTCGCCGACCCTTAGGGATTCGGGGGGGGTTAGAGCGAGATTATTTTTGTTTTTTTCCACTCTGTTTGTTTATCTGCCTGCAACAAATTTACCGTTTCAAAATCGTTTAGCCAGTATTCGAATTTACGGAATGCCCCCCTGAGGCCTGCATACGATTTAACCCTGCGCATTGCCGGCAGGTGTTTAAGCACCGGCTGTTCTGCATCAAAATCGCGGGGATGAAAATAACTCATTACAATTTCATGTGCTATTATCTGAAATAAAGTCGCAGTGGAACCATTCTTTAATATCGAAAGTGAGGATGTTCATGCGTTATCATTTTTTTCAAAAATAATACACTTCAAAATAGTGTTAGTTGCCATCTTTTGGCCACCCATACCTGAAAACTGAACCCTAAGAATTCAGATTGAACCCTAAGGGAGCTTCGCCGACCCTTAGGATTGGGGCAGGGATTCGGGTATTAATATTCCTTTTTGTCTTCCCATTTTTTGGTGAAGTAAAAGAAAACCTGGAGGGCAATAAAGCCTGCCAGTATAACTCCGGCAATGATGCCTAAAACAATTAATACGGTATTCATGATATTTTATTTCAGTATGTTTTTTACGGTTTTGCAGATGTATGCCAGTTCTTCTTCTTTCATGAAGGGGAACAGAGGCAATGAAACGTTTCCCTGCCAGGTTTTTTCGGCATTGGGGTAATCGGAAGGTTTTAGTTTGTAACGCTCTTTGTAGTACGTCATGCGGTGCAGCGGTTTGTAGTGAACCGACGTGCCGATACCTGCTTCCGACATTTTCTCGATGAAACTGTTGCGGCTAATTTTTGCTTTTTCGTTCAATACCAGCGGGAACAGATGCCAGGCGTGGTCTTCGAAGGGCACATTGCAAACCGGGAAGTCAATCATTTCGAGGCCGGATAAGTGTTTGAAATAATATTCGACAGCCCTTTGCCGTTCCTGCCTGAACTGCTCGGCCTGTTCCAACTGGCCCAACCCAATGGCTGCATTTACATCGGGCATGTTGTATTTGTAACCGCTTCCACCACATCGTATTCCCACGAAGGTACTTTGGCGGTAAAGCGGTCCCAAATATCGCGGTTAATGCCGTGCAGCCGCATGGTTTTAACCCGTTTATACAGTTGCTCATCATCGGTGACCAGCATGCCTCCCTCGCCGGTGGTAATGGTTTTGTTGGCATAAAAACTGAAACAGGTTACCTCGCCAAACGAACCCACCATTTTTCCGTTGCGCCTTGCAGGAAAGGCATGGGCAGCATCTTCCAGAATTTTAATGTTGTGTGTTTTGCAAATCGCCATAATTTCCTCCATTTGGGCTGCCTGGCCTCCATAATGGACAATCACAAGGTAACGGACATCCGGATTCCGGGCAATGGCTTCTTCAAGTATAGCCGGAGTAATGAGGTTGGTTCCGTATTCCGTATCGAGAAACACAGGATCACCTTGCATGTAGCGGATAACTTCGGCCGAGGCGGTAAAAGTCATGGAAGGAACAAACACTTTATCTCCGAGTTGAATGCCCAGTGCATCGATGCCCAAATGAAGGGCCGCTGTGCAGGAGTTTACCGCGCAGGCATATTTTGCTCCAACTGTTTCGGCAAACCGCTGTTCCAGTTCCATGGCTTTCCCTGCCGTGGTCAGCCAGCCGCTGTCCAGTACTTCCTGCAAATATTTTCGTTCGTTTTCGCCAATGAATACTTTGGCAAAAGGTATTGTTTGATGATTGCTTTTCATGAAATTTTGCTTTTTTATTTTTTACTGAGTTTATGGGCCTGCACAACTGATTTTATTACTTCCACATATTTTGACGTGCCAATTTCGCGGGTCAGGTTTTTAAGGATAAAGGCCCTTCCGTTCTTCCCAAATTCGTCGCATTTATTTGGATTTTGATACAAATTCAGAACTGCTTCAACAAATTTATCGACATTTCCTGCATTGGTAAATAATCCAACTTGTTGGTTTTCAATAATTCTTTGCAGTTCAGTATCTTCGTCAAAATTTGCAAGTACAGCTGTAGCCGAAGACATTATACTCCATGTTTTACTCGGCATTGCACTTTTACCCAAGCCTGGTTTGCACGATACAATTGCAGCATTCCCTAAACTATACACTTCAGAAATTTTTTCAGAAGGCTGAATAGGGAAAAAATGCAGATTCTCTATTTTTAAATTTGCAACTTTATTTTTTAATTCATTTTCCAAACCACCGGAACCAAATATTATAAATTTTATTGCGTCAAAATTATTAAGTTTTTTTGCAGCTTCAATAATAATCTCAATATTCTGAGCATGACCCAAATTACCGGCATAAACTACATAAAATAAATCGCGAGGTAAACCAAGTTCATCAAAAAGTTTATTTTCATTTCTACTTATTGGTACCACAGCTTTTTCATCCACCCAATTGTAAATCACTTCAATTTTTGACTCGGGCACCCCTTTATCCATGATATTTTTTTTGAAATCTTCGGAAATAACAATGATTTTATCGGCATTGCGGTAAGTGAAGTTTTCGATTACCCGGCCGATTCTCCACAGCAACGATTTTTTGTGGGTAAGGCCTGTGGCTACCAGCGAATCGGGAAAAATATCCTGAAGGTTATAAACCATAGGTATTTTTTTTATTTTTTTAACCAGTGCACCCATCGCTCCCTGGGTGGGTGGAGTACTGGCAATAAAAAGTACATCAATATCTTTCGCATGAATTCCTTTGTAAAAATGATTTATATGGCATAACAAATAACGAATAGCTCTTAAAAAAGAATTTTTCCCCTCATGAAACATAGAAAACCGATGTATAATTAATTTGCCATCATATAATTTTTCGCGTTTTAAACTTTTTTCATCATAAGTTTTTTGAGATTTTATTCCACGGGTTGGTGAAGGAACGATTAAACTAACTAGAAAATCATTTTTCGAAATCTTTTCCATCAAGTTTTTGAAAAGATATGTACTTGCTACATTTTCAGGATAGTAATATGATAATAAAAAAAGAATTTTCATTTTTTTAAATCGCTTTTCTCAAAAATTTGGCAGGATTGCCAATCCAAATTTCACTTTCACCTATATTCTTTGTTAAAACACCACCCATTCCCAGTGTTGAATAATTTCCAATTGCTAAATGCTCCCGTACTGTTGCATTAAGACCAATGTGAACACCATTTCCAATTTTTAAATACGATCCTATACAAGCCTGATAGGAAAAATGACAAAAATCTCCAATGAAATCGTCATGACCTACAGTAGCTCCATCCAATATTAATGTGTTTTTGCCAATTGACGTACCAGATGAAATAGAAACCTGAGGCATTATTACAACGCCTTTAGAGATTTTTACACCGGGACTGACATAAGCCATGGGATGAATGAAGGTTGCCATTCTGTCTTCTGGTATTTCAAGATTCTCAAATAACTTTATTCTTTCTTTTTGACCATCTATACGCAAGATTGTATTAATAAAATAATAACCCTTCCTAATATATTTTGATGCATCCTCTAATTTACCTTGTACTAAGAATCCGTCAATTTTATTACCTACATCTACATGATCGTTTAAAAATCCTTCGCATATCCATTTTTTAATTCCTAAATTATTGCTATGTAAAATGGCATGAGCTATTATTGAACCATTTCCTTGTCCACCAATGATTAAAACTTTTTTTGACATTTTAAACAGTTACTATTGATATTTTATTTTTTGCTAATTCACAAATTGTAATAGAGTTTTCTGAATTGCTACTTTGAACCACCACATACCCCACGCGGTCGGTACTGCTTTGAATTTGCGTAGCTGTTTCGCCCACACTTTTTGTAAAAACTATCTCTTTCACACCGGCAATTTTTTCCGCTTCTTCCATTCCGGTAATTTTTTGAATAATTCCCGGTTGGACTTTCATGTACCTTATTGCACTTCCCCTGCTGATTTTAGGTGTTAAATCAGGTATTTCACCCACGGCCAGTTCAATGGTGGCTTTAACCATGTCGATTCCGGTTGACAGCGGTACCAGGTGGGTTGTAATGTTGTCGCCGCCCATTCGTGCGCCGAGTTCAATCATTTTAGGGCCGTTAGGTGTAACCATAATTTCCACGTGAGCCGGTCCGTTGTTGATGCCCAGCGCCTGCATAGCCTTTACGGTAAGGGTTTTTACTTTTTGCTGCACCGTTTCCGGCAATTGGGAAGGCTGGCTGTGACCCATCTCCACAAAATGGGGAGGCCCTGTGGTAATTTTATCGGTAATGGCCAGAATATGGATTTCACCGTTTACGGCCATAGCTTCCACACTCACTTCATTTCCGGTCATGTACTCTTCAATGATTACCGCGCCATTCTGGGAATGTTCTTTGCTGTATTTATAGGCATCTTTTAATTCCGGCTGCTCATTAATTAGAATCACTCCCCGGCTGCCGGCATTGTCCACAGGCTTAACAATGCACGGATAAGTTATTTTTTCTGAAACAGCTTCAAGTTCATCCTGATTTTTTACTATAAAAAACCAGGGCACATCCACGCCGTATTCTTTAAATGCCTGGATCATTTCTCCTTTGTCGGTGGCCTTAACGGCCGATTCCATAGAGATACCCGGCAGGTTGAGCTTCCGGGTAACTGCCGCAATGGAGCGCATGGGCATATCGGTAGCCAGGGTCATAATTCCTTCGGGTTGAAACGATTTTGCGGTTTCCAATATTCCTTCTGTATCGATGGTACTTACATTAAAAAACACATCGGCGTGTTTTATGCCAATAGCCTGCGGGTTGTAATCCACCACCCCCACATAAAATCCCATCTCCTTTGCCTTTAAAATGGCCGGCAGTTGAAGTACGGAAGCGCCAATAATCAGAATTTTTCTCATGAATCTTTTCTATTGGGTATTTGCGTTTACAAAGATATCTTTCTGTTTCAGAACTGAAAAAAAGGTTTTAAAAATTACTTTAACATCGAGTAAAAAGCTGATGTTATCCACATACCAGGCATCGTGCCTGAATTTTTCCTCCTGACCAATGGAGTTCCGGAAATAAGCCTGGGTATAGCCGGTAATTCCGGGGAGGACTCTATACCTTTTTTTGGTCTGCGCGTCAAATGTGAAGTAATCATTACTGTACAATGTTGGCCTGGGGCCCACCAGACTCATGTCGCCTTTTAATACATTCAGCAGTTGCGGCAATTCATCGATGCTGGTTTTACGGATAAACCGGCCAATGGCGGTAACCCGCGGGTCGTTTTCGCTGTTGAAGGTAGAACCGTCGGGGTTACGTAAATCGGGGGCATTTACCTTCATGGAGCGGAGCTTGTACATGGTAAACCGTTTGCCGTTTTTGCCCATACGGTAAGCATTGTAAAACACCGGGCCTTTGTCGGTAAAATAAATAACCGGCGCCACCACTGCCAAAATAAGCAAAAGAAAAGGCAAAGCTGCTAAAGCTACGAGAAAGTCGATAAGGCGTTTAAGAAACTTTTTATACATAATTCCCTTTTTATTATTCGCTCCAAACCACTCTTTTAATGTAATCTGTATAGCTTAAAATAATACGCAATATTTTATCCGAAACATTTGGCATTGAATAATCTGTAACTTGCCGTAATGTTCGCTCTGAATTTCTTTTTTGCTTTTCCAATACAGACAAACCCTGAAGTATTCGTTCAGTATTCATCCCCACCATCATTACCGATGCTTCTTCCATTGCTTCCGGACGTTCGTGTGCTTCACGTATATTCAATGCCGGAAAGTTCATAATGGATGATTCCTCGGAGATTGTGCCACTATCAGAAAGAACTGCTTTCGCATTTTTTTGAAGGTGGTTGTAATCATGAAAACCCAAAGGTTTCATTAGCTGTATTAAAGGATTGAATTCAATTTCCTTTTCATTGATTTTGTTTCTTGTGCGGGGGTGTGTGGATACAATAATGGGCAACTGGTATTTTTCTGCAATTAAGTTGAGCGCCAAAACCAATTTGTCGAAGTTGGCTGAATTGATGTTTTCTTCGCGATGTGCTGACACTACAAAATAATTGCCTTTTTCCAGGTTGAGCCGTTTGAGCACATCCGATTGTTCAATCTGGTCTTTAAATGTATTTAGCACCTCAAACATCGGACTGCCTGTTTTGATAACCCGGTCGGGCAATAAACCTTCGCGCAAAAGGTATTCCCGGGCAATATCGCTGTATGTGAGGTTTATGTCTGCGGTATGGTCCACGATTTTCCGGTTGGTTTCTTCCGGCACACGTTGGTCGAAACAGCGGTTTCCGGCTTCCATGTGGAAAATGGGGATGTGTCGTTTTTTTGCCGGAATAGCACAAAGACAACTATTGGTATCTCCAAGCACTAAAAATGCATCGGGTTTTTCTTTTTCCAAAACAGGGTCAATATTGATGATAATCTGGCCAATGGTTGTTGTTGCATTGCTGCCGGCAGCATTTAAAAAATAGTCGGGTTTTCTTATTCCCAAATCATTAAAAAATACTTCATTTAATTCGTAATCATAGTTTTGGCCGGTATGCACCAAAATGTGTTCGATGGCTTCGGTTTCATCTAATTTTTGAATGACACATGAAAGCCGGATTATTTCAGGCCGGGTGCCAACAACTGTTAATACTTTTAGTTTTTTCATATAGTTTTTTTATTCTTCTATCGGCAAATAGTAAGTGTCGGGATGTTCGGGGTCGAATACCTCGTTTACCCACATTACTGTTACCATATCTGAATCTCCCAAATTTTCAATATTGTGTGTGTATCCCACCGGAATATCAACCACCTCCAGTTTATCGCCTGATACAAAATATTCATGTACCTGTTCGTCGTCTATTTTTCTGAAACGAATTACCCCTTTGCCGCTTACGACCAAAAATTTCTCATTTTTGGTGTGGTGCCAGTGTTGTCCTTTTGTAATGCCCGGCCTGGATATGTTAACAGATACCTGGCCTCTGTCGGGTGATTTCAGAAATTCGGTAAATGACCCCCTTTCGTCCATGTTCATTTTTAAGGGATAAGAAAAGTTATCTATTGGAAGATAGCTGAGGTATGTAGAATAGAGTTTTTTTGTAAAAGCATCGGAAAGATTCGGAACCTGCAGGTTATTCCGGCTCTCTTTGAAAGAATAAATCAGATCAACAATTTCGCCGAGGGAGATTTGGTGCTCCACAGGAACTTTGCAAAAATTATCCACTTTGTACGGATTGCCTTCCAATGCAGAAATCAGTTCTTTTACAACATCGTCAATATAAACCAAATTCATAGCTGCATTACGGTCGTTTACCTGAATGGGCAGGTTGTGAGCTATATTGTGACAGAAGGTAGCCACCGCGCTGTTGTAGTTGGGACGGCACCATTTGCCAAACACGTTGGGAAAGCGGTAAATAAATACTTCTGCTCCGGTTTCGCGGCTGTATTCAAAAAGCAAGTCTTCACCCGCTTTTTTTGATTGACCGTATGGATTATCCATCCCGGCCTGAATGGAAGAAGACAACATTACCGGACAATTATTTTCGTATTTTTTTAACGTATCGAGCAAGGTAGAGGTGAACCCAAAATTTCCTTCCATAAATTCCGATTGTTCTTTCGGACGGTTTACTCCCGCAAGATGAAACACAAAACCGGCTTCTTTACAATAACTTTCCAACAAAGCCGGATCGGAATCCAAATCGTATTCAAATACGGATAAATCCGGTGGAAGGCTGTATGTTTTTGCCTTGCCCTCTTTGATATTGTTTAGTTCGGCAACCAGGTTCCGCCCAATAAAACCTTTTGCCCCTGTAACAAGTACTTTCATTTTCTTACCTATTTTTATCTTTTTCAATTTTTAACAGAGCCTCTTTTAATTCAATTCCTTTTTGGGTTAAGCGATAAGCTTGATCGGGATGACGTGGCGTGTCGGGATAAATCATTTCCACATAAGCTTCTTCCAGAGCAGGAGAGAGATAGTTTTTCATAAAGTTATCACGCCCTTTCAAGCCCAAAGCATCTTGTATTTTGTCACGCTTCGTACTTTTACCAATTACCAAAACTACTTTTCGGATACCCAACAAAACATCATCTGTAGCTTGTCCTGTGACTTGTCCTGTGGCTTGTCCTGTGGCTTGACCTGCAAGTGTATTTTTCTTATATTTTCTCCAAATAATTATCTTAAAAAATTCCTCTTGAACAAACTCCGGTTCACGTGGTAACCCTGCGTTGTTGCACCAGTTTACAATATCGCCGGTTCCTGTTCCTATACGCTCGATGTAACCAGACAAATACATGGGCTCTGCCAGCAAAAGGTTTGCAGGAATAGAGCTGTGTGGTTTTTTTAATTTCTCGGTAGTTAATCCGTAGGGTAATTGCCCCGGATTCCATATTTCAAGGCGATCGTGGAATAGCATTACCTGCACACTTGCATTGCTCGAATAATCGCGGTGTGCCACCGCATTTACCACTGCCTCGGCTACTGCTGCCGATGGAATTTCGTAGTTTGTACCTATTTCAGTCGATTGGCTGCGATCTCCTATTTCCAAATCAATTTTTGACAGAATAAAATCAACCGCTTGATTTACCAGTTGAAATACGTCTCCTTTATATGTTTGATACGAAGGGATTGGTTTGGTAATTTCGGTGCCATGAAAATGAGCGCATTTAACATGTGACGACAAAAAGAAATTCTGTGGTGATTTACCAAAAAGCAAAATAGCGGCATTGGTTAATTGCTTACCCTGCATTAAATTCAGATGTGTAAGTATTGTTTTTACAGGGGCATCCACCGGTAGCGGAAAATTTCTTTTTGACCGGGCAAGTGCTACAAAGTCTCTTATTTTTTGTGAATCAATATCATCGAGGGTTGCCACTTTGTTTAGTGTCGCATCAAAAGGTGAGGTTCTTATAAATTCCTTTTCTTCGAGATAACGCACCAATGAAGTATAAACCGATGCTTTTAAATCATTCATTGAGGTAAAAGATTTTCTAACCACTACACCTTCTGCTTTCCTGATCAGGGCAGCTTCCTTCCCGTTCCTCTCTGTATCTTTATGGTTGGTAATAAAAATAAGCCTGGTTTTATGTAATTGACCGGCATAATCAAATTCACGCTCGGTGGGCGATATTCCCTCTGCGTCTTCATATCCATAAGTGCGTCCAAATAGTCCAATATAAATACTGCACCGCTCCACTTCGCCGAGGTAAACTTTCGATACGGAATGTTCAACCGCAGGCATTTTCTCAAAAATAAATGGTTCAAAAAACAGTCCTAACAATGAGTCACTGATCAGATAATCGAAAAGCATCTGACGTTCTTCTGAAAACTCACTCTGAACACTGCTGATAAATACCCGTATCTTTCTCATGCTGAAATTTTTCGTTTTTGCTTTACCCTATATCTTTTCTCACTTCCGGCAGTTTCAGCAGCAATTCCTTCATGCCTTTTACATTCAGGCGGCGGGTGTTGTGCGAATGGTAGTCTTCCAGTTTGGAAATTTTTTCTTCACCTTCCACAAAATACTTGTCGTAGTTCAGGTCGCGGGTGTCGGCGGGAATGCGGAAATAGTTGCCCATATCCACGTGTTTGGCCATTTCTTCGCGGGTTACCAGTGTTTCATATAACTTTTCACCATGGCGGGTGCCGATAATTCGGATTTTTGTATCGGTTTTGTACAATCCAATAAGTGACTCTGCCAATATCGTAAGTGTGGCCGCTGGTGCTTTCTGCACAAACAAGTCGCCGTTTTCACCGTTTTGAAAAGCATACAGCACCAAATCCACCGCATCTTCCAGCGTCATCATAAAACGGGTCATGTTGGGGTCGGTAATGGTAATGTCTTTTCCTTCTTTCATCTGGTTTACCCACAGCGGGATAACCGAACCCCGGCTGGCCATGACATTGCCGTAACGGGTGCAGCATATAGTTGTTGCGGCACCTGCACCGAGTGCACGGCCTTTGGCAATGGCTACCTTTTCCATTAATGCTTTGCTCATGCCCATGGCGTTGATGGGGTAGGCCGCTTTATCGGTACTCAGCACCACTACGTTTTTCACACCGTGCTGAACAGCCGAATCCAGCACGTTTTCCGTGCCGAATACATTGGTGCGGACAGCCTGTGTGGGGAAAAACTCACACGATGGCACCTGTTTCAGCGCTGCGGCATGAAAAATGTAATCCACACCCGGCATGGCGCCATCCACGCTGCGTTTGTCGCGTACGTCGCCAATGTAAAATTTAACCTTGGGATTTTTGAGCCGGTGGCGCATGTCGTCCTGCTTTTTTTCGTCGCGGCTGAAAATACGGATTTCCTTTATATCCGAATCCAGAAAACGATTGAGCACGGCATTTCCAAAAGAGCCTGTTCCGCCGGTAATTAATAGTGTTTTGTTTTTAAACATGATATGAAATTTGGATAATAATGATTAGATTATACGGATCGCTTTATCGATTAAAAAATCTTTTATTTCGGCATTGGTTGGGGCAGTAACCAGATAATCGACTTCTTCCGTATAATCGATGTCTTCAAAATAAGACAATTGAGCACGGAATAATTTGTGTGAAAAAAGTTCACCAAATATTTCTTCTGCCCTGCATGCTATTGCATCAATGGAATAAAAATCCCGAATAAGGAAGAACAAATCCACATAATCTTTCCACTTTGATCTGCGCCCTAAAGCGTAAGCTTTCATCGCTGCTAAGTCGATCAGCGAAGGAAGCTTAATATACCGATCAAGCCGGGCAGTAAGATTTACCTTAAAAGGATATTCAAAAAAAGTAATTTTAACCTCATTGATGGTTAAATTCATTTGCTCGCTAACACGCCGGGTTATGGTAAAAGGCGCATTGAATGCCCTTATTTTGTCTAAATTTTTTTTGTGGTTAATGGCTGCGTATTTAAATAAATCGAAATCGATAGAACGGCGATGCCCCAGATATAAAGCGATAGCTGTTCCGCCAACCAAATAGTATTCACGACCGAAAGAACCAATTAATGGTAATAAATCTGTCTGACTTTGACTAAGAATATTTTTGTGCATATTTTGTGAATACATGGCTGAAAAAATTATATATTTCAGGATAATAATTTAATTTTTCCCGATCTTTTGCTGAGAAGAAAATATTGGCAACCTTATCTGTTCCCATTATTTGAATCAATTGCCTGACATCGTCTAATGTGCCATAATTTAATATGTTTTCTACCAACAAACTTTCACTTATATTCTCTTTTTTATTTTCGGGAGTGTACCAAAAAAGGGCTTTATGACTTTTAATATATTGTTTTAATTCTTCTGTCATAAGTTGTGATTTTATTATTCAATACAATATTGCTCAATTTCTTCAATTACTTGAGTTATCAAACAAATATACTCAAATCTAAAGAATGATTTAAACCAATAGCTGCTTTTTCGTCGCGGCTGAAAATACGGATTTCCTTGATTTCCGAATTTAGAAACCGGCTGAGCACGGCATTGCCAAAAGAGCCGGTGCCGCCGGTGATTAAAAGTGTTTTGTTTTTAAACATGGTATATATGATCTAAAATGTTGTTTTTAAATTAATCCTTCAATTAAAAAATCCCGTATTGAAACATGCTCTATGCCTTTGTAGTTGCCTACAGCAGTTTCATCCATACTTACTACCATCTTTCTGCAGTTGTCGGGAATCGACAACAGGTTTCCAAATTCCCGTTCATGCGTTTTTTCATCGGTAATAAGGTATGCTACCTGAATGTAGATTTTTATATCTTTTTTAATGGCTACAAAATCAATCTCTTTATCGCCGTGTTTTCCCACAAAAACCTGATGACCATTTACAACAAGCTGATGGTAAACCAGGTTTTCGAGTACTTTCCCAATATCTTTTTGCTGAAACGGTACAATGGCATGTCGCATACCAATATCCTCGAAATAAAATTTTTCCCCGATTTCAAAAATCTTTCTTCCTTCAATTTCCGAACGTTTTACCCGGTCTATCAGGTAAACCGATTCCAGGTAGGTTAGGTATTCGAGCACCAGCTTGGGCGAAAGGTTGATTCGTTGCGATTTTAAATAGTCGCTGATGCGTTTGGCTGATAAAACACTGCCGGTAATATCGGCCAGGTAGTGGATGAGGTCTTGTAAAAACCTGACATTTCTTACGCTGAACCGTTCCACAATATCGCGTAAAACAATGGTATTGTGTATATTCTTGAGGTATTCGAAAATCACCGCATCTTCTTTTGGCAGATGAATAAGGTGTGGCATGCCGCCCCAGCGAATGTATTTCAAAAATGTTTCAGCGCTTTCGGGCAACTGGTGAAACTGCATAAATTCACCATACGATAAGGCATGAACAGGGATTTGAATATACCTGCCGCTCAGGTAGGTGGCCAGTTCACCCGATAACAGAGTTGCATTACTGCCTGTAATGTAAATATCCCAGTCCTCAACAGACAGCAGGCTGCGTAAAGCCACTTCAAAACCGGCAATATCCTGCACTTCGTCGATGAACAGGTAGTGATTTCCCTTATCGGAACGATGCTGTTTCAGGTATTCCATCAGGTGGGAGTGGTTTTTTATGGAATCGAACCGGTAGTCTTCCTTGTTAATGCTGATGATAACGGCTTCCGGGTCGCGTTTCCGTATGGCATCCATTACCTGCAGCAGCACGTAACTTTTACCCACACGGCGCTGGCCTGTGAGCACCTTAATAAGACCCGAACCAATAAACGGCTCTATTTTATTAAAATACAGAGGGCGTGGTATGTATTTTTTATTGTTCACTCAGTTTTCGTATAGGTAAAACTTTTGGCAAATATAGTGATTCTTTTACTTACAGGAAAAGTCGGAAGTCGGAAGTCAGAAGTCGGAAGCCGGAGGTCGGATGTCGGAAGTCCGAGGTCGGAAGACGGACCTCTGATCTCTGATCTCTGACCTCTGACCTCTGTCCTCTGTCCTCTGTCCTCTGTCCTCTGTCCTCTGTCCTCTGACCTCTGACCTCTGTCCTCTGTCCTCTGTCCTCTGTCCTCTAACCACTGTTCTGCTTTTTTTTAACCAAAAACGGTTCCGGGTTATTGAGCATCGCTCCCAACATACGACCAATCTCTTTTGATTGTAAAGTTAGTTCCTTGTGTTTTTCAATGTTGATATAACCACAATCGAGTGAAAAATCAATTGAAGAATCTGTTTCACTGTTCTCTCCATCACAATCAGTCAGTTTATTTATAAAATGTGCTTCATAACGCCTTTTTGCCCAGGCTTCCCTAAGGTTGAGACAGACTGATCTTGAAGAACGGCGAATTTGACCGGTTAATGCATACCGTTCTTCTGCAGGAAATGACTTTGATAATTCAAATATCTCCATGGCCAGTTTATATGCCTTTTTGTTCACCCTGTGAAATACAAAATAAATTTCACGGGGTAAACTTCGAGTTCTTTTGCTGAGTTAATCCTCATATCATATTATTTTTATTTCTGACCTCCGACCTCCGACCTCTGATCTCTGTCTTCACAGGTATTCTATTTGAATTGCACAAGGCACTTATACCGATTTGACAACCAAATGTCGCATTCATTCACTTTGTTCAGTATGTTCCTTTGTTGTAGCATCGGCATTGACCATTGTAAACTTTGAAATTTTCTGCGGCATTTCAAAGTACAATTGGTATTATTTACCCAGCGAAGCCAATGATATTACATTTACACCGTCAGGTCGCATATAACTCATTCCTGTTCCTGCTATAATATTCAAAGATGCCGGTTTTCTATACTTTTTCTCATCAATTCGTTCGTTAAATTTCAGTAGATTTTTTGCAGCCTCGTCAAGCATACCTATTCCGAGTTTAACTTCAAATGCAGCCCATGCCCCGCCACTTTGTTGTATGATTGAGTCTATTTCCAAACCTGTTGAGTCTCTGTAATGAAAAATTTCGGCATCATTTGCCCTGGCATATATTTTAAGTTCGTGATATACGAGCGATTCAAATAAAAATCCGCAATATTTCAAATCGTTCATCAATCTTTTTTTATCTAAATTTAATGCAGCGATTGCAAGCGAAACATCACAAAAATGTCTTTTAGGAGATTTGCGTAATGAAGCGGACGAGCGTATGTGTGTGTTAAATGCAGGTTGTTCTTCAAATAGCATTAATTGCGACAAGGCATTCAGATAATCAATAATGGTAGGACGGGATAAATCTGTATTTTCAAACGCTTTAATGTCTTTTTCCAGCGTAGTGTTATCAACTAAAGTTGCAATATTCCGGGCAAGAGAACGAAGTAAAGAATGCACTTTTTGAGGATCACGTTTCACATTTGAAACCCGGCTCATATCTGCGTCTGCCAGCAAATCGACATAACTTCTGTTTAACAGAACCGCCTCATTTAGAGAAGCGTTGAGCAGTGCGGGCCAACCTCCTTTAATCATTCTTTCAACAATCAATTCAACGGACAGACTATTGTCTGAATATGCTATTGCCTCGCCCTGCAATAATGCATTGAGGCTTACTGCACCTGAAGCATAGCCCATTTCCTGCCACGACATGGTCTGCATTTCAACAACAGTAAATCTTCCGGCTCCGCTATGTAATTTTATTTCTTCTTCAGGATTTGCAGAGCCTGTCAAAATAAATTGAGCTTTCTTTTTTCTGTCATCCACTTCGTGCCTGACATAATTCCATAACTTAGGCTGTTCCTGCCACTCATCTATTAACCGGGGTGTTTTCCCTTCCAGTAAAATTTTAGGATTAATGCTCATTACGATGGGAACCTGTTCATCACGGTCAACCTGGAGCATACTTTCAGCAAATTGTTTGGCAGTTTCAGTTTTTCCAGAAGATTTAGGACCTTTTATCAACAAAGCTCCGGAGGCTTGCAGTTTTTGCTTTATTTCTTCCTCTACAATTCTGATATAGTATTTCATATATGCTTCGTTTACAGCGCAAATATATATAAACTCTTTGGTATTTTACACTTTATTTGGTTTTTATTTTACACTTATGGGTGTGTTTGGTTTACACTTTGGATGTATTTCGTTTTACATTTTGACTGACGGAAGTCGCCTGCCTGCCGGTAGGCAGGGAAGTCGGAAGTCGGAAGTCCGAGGTCAGAAGCCGGAAGTCTGAGATCGGAAGTCGGACCTCTGTCCTCCGATCTCTGATCTCTGATCTCTGATCTCTGATCTCTGTCCTCCGATCTCCGATCTCTGATCTCTGATCTCTGATCTCTGTCCTCTGACCTCTGTCCTCTCTCCTCTACCTGTTTCCTGAAAATGCCAGTGCTTCCTTCCATAACGGAGTAACCACTATTGTTTTATTCTCTATTTTAATTTCTTCAGTATTATTGTATGTATAAATGTACCCCGTTTCAAGGTTTTGTTCATCCATGGCTCTTGCCAGCGCCCTTATTTCCCTGTCGCGTGTATCCTTATTTTCGAGCGAATAACTTGCCTGAATCAACTTTTTTGGTTCGCCTTCCCCTATATAAAAATCTACTTCAAGGTTATTGCCTGTTTTGTAATAAAATAGCTCAGCGTGTTTTCGGTGCAGGAAGTTAAAAACCAGGTTTTCAAACAGGCGCGAAATATCGGGCGAAACCCTGTTCAGCCAGATAAATGAATTATCGGCCAGATACGTTTTTCTTTTCGACTCTCGCTGAACAAAAGAGTTGCGGAAAGGATAGATATTGGTGGTAAGAAAAGGTTCGGGCAAAATATTAAAGTAATCGGTAACCGTGGGCACACTTGTTTTATATACCGCGTTAATTTTATTTGCCAAACTGGTAATGGAAAAATCTTTGGTCAGATTTTCAGCAATTTTATTTACAATCAGTTTTAAAAGCACGTCGTTTTTGTCGAATTTTGCCACAAGGTCTTTATAAAACAAGAGGTTGTAAATGTTTTTGGCCACCGCCCTTTTATCCACGGCATCAACCTTAATTACCTCGGGAAACCCCCCGTATTGCAAATATTCATCGAACAGATTCAGTATTTTGGGTTGATTTACAATGGTATCTTTGGGGAGCAACGTTACATTTTTCAAAATCAGAAACTCGGGGAACGAAAAAGGGTAGATGGTGGTTTCCAGGCTTCGCCCTTTTAAATAGGTGGCAATTTCGCGGCTTATGAGGTGGGCGTTGCTGCCGGTAACATAAATTTTATACCCTGCCACATGCAGGCGTTTGAGGTAGAAATGCCAGTTATTCAGGTTTTGTATTTCATCGAAAAACAATACGGGCGTGTGGTTGGGATAAAGAATTTTATAGGTATCGGTAATGATGTCGTAACTGGCCAGGCTGTTTAACGCCATCAGCCTTTCGTCTTCAAAATCGAGGAATAAAACACGCTCCGGCTCCATTGTCCGGGCAATTTCATATAAAGTATAAGTTTTACCGCAACGCCTGATACCGGTTAGCACCGTAATGTTATCTGTTTCTGCAACGGTGTAATTCCGGGAAACCAGCGTTTTTCCGGCAATTATTTCCTGGTTTTCGAGTATTACGCGTTTAAGTATCTCTTCCATTTATGTTCTTGTTATTAAAAGCTGCTTTGCAAATATATGGTTTTTTATAAAGTATTACTTAATAAAACATGAACTGTTTTGCATATATTCCCGTTAAGCCAAACATCCGGCGTTACCACTGCCAAAATCAGCAACAGAAAAGGCAACGCTGCTAAAGCCACGAGGAAGTCGATGAGGCGTTTGAAAAAGGATTTGTACATAGAGTTAAAATTTATTCCAATTTATTTTTGATTTCAGAAATTACTTTTTCAACATTTGAATCCTGAAATAAATCCAAATTGTTTCTTAATTTATTTTCAGAAAAATTCCACCATTTAATTTGTAAAAGTTCTGTAATAATTTTTTCACTAAACCGATATTTTATGATTTTGGCAGGAACTCCTGCAACGACTGCGTATGGAGGAACATCTTTTGTTACGATAGAGCCAGCGGCTACAACAGCTCCATTTCCAATTTTAACTCCACCCATTACCATTACCCTGCTTCCAATCCAAACATCATTCTCAATGATTATTTTTTTATAAGGATATTCTGTTGAATGATTTGACCAGCTATGACCTGTTCCATTATGCTTTTCAGTAAATATGGGTGAAGTTGATAATTTATCCAGAGTATGATGCCCCAATCCAATATTTGAACCGTGACCGATAGAACAAAATTTTCCTATTTCTGCATAAACAGCAGAACTTCTTTTTGCTAAATAACTGTAGCTCCCAATTTTAGAATTAAAAACGGTTGCCTTCCTATAAATCTTTGCTTTCTTATCAACTTTTGAAAGATTATCAATTTTCGCAAAAAAAGAAACGGCTGGATTGAAAAGATTTTTTAGAAACCCGAGTATGTATTTTTTCATATAATATTTTGCTTTAGGGAAAAGTTAAAGATACTTATTTGCTAATTTTTTATAATCCAGCATCTCATTGGCAATTTTATTCAAAGCTTTTCTATGTCTGTGAATTAAATCTGGATTTTTAATTATATGATTTAACAGAGTGAAGATTTCATCTTCGGTTTCAGCATACATTGCTGCCTCTCCAAACAGATAAGTGTATGACAGTCTTTTACTTACTGCTATTGCACAACCGCAACAAACCGCATTCTGCACTGTAACCGTTCTTCCGCCTGGTTGTAAATAAACATCACTTGCACAAAGGTAATCCTGAACTTCTTCTCCCTTTTTCCAACCTAAAAACAAAATACGATTATCCGTTTCTATCAAACTTTTAACCTTTGAATAAACTTCATCGGAAAATGAACCTACAATCAGTAATCTTATATGTTTGGAATCTATGCGGGAAAAAGCTTTAATTAACTCAAAACTTTTCTTTTTAGCATCCATTTTTCCGGTATGGATGAATACAATATCACTTGCGGATATCTTTAATTCTTTACGAATGGCCTTTTTTACTTTTACTCTTTCTTCCTCGTCAATAATATAACCTCCCAATGGCAGATACTCCAGTTTATTCGGGTCATTAAAACCATACAATTCTTTTAAAAATTCAATTGACTCAGGAGTTACATAGTAAACTTTTTGGGCATACTTTACATATTTCCAAAAATAATAACGATAAAAAATCCGGTGCAGAATGTTTTTAGAAATAAAAGTAGAAGCCGAATTAAAATAATCACTGTGACAATCGATATAAAGTCTGGTAGTGGGATTATTCTTTATGTATTTTGCTATTGTTTTAGATTCATATCCCCCTATGCCATGGCTGAAAATTACATCTGGTTTAAATTTTACCAAATTTTGATATACATTTTTGTAGGCTCTGACTTTTTCGCTGATTTTTTTATTTATAATATTTTTATAGGGAACCCTGATTACTTTTATTCCTTCTTTGGTATAATACTCGCCAGGTTTTATAAACTTCATTGAGTTTCCCTTAGCAAAAACATGCGTTGAAGCAATTATCAAAACGTCATGCCCATCTGACTTATTTTGTCGGGGTAAAATATTTTCCTGGTAAAAAGCATCATCAATATAAAAAGCGAATAATGTTAAATGTACAATTCTCATAACAAATTAATTTCCTGATTTAAAATTTGGTGTTTTGGAAAACTTGTTGATTAGTAAAATTACAATAACTCCGCCGATTAATAACCAAGTAAAAAAGGATGCATTCACAGCCGTCCATATGAGAATAAAAGCAATGGAAAGAAGTAACCTGACATCCTGACCAATCATTGAATTCTTTAAAAGTTTCATGGTGTTATGTAATGTCATTAATTGAGTTATAACCTACAATATTTTTGTTTTTATTTAAATTAAAAAACAGAATTATTCCTCCCAAAAAAACAGCAAACCAATTGTGTTGAATATAAGAACCTGTAAATAAAAGTGGTAAAAAGCCATAAAAAAAGAATATTAAAAAATAATTCCGTTCATTTTTATTGGTTCGTTTGTAAGTATAAACTGTAATCCAAAGCAGATAAACAATGAGAACAGAACCGAGAAAAAAACCAAAACCATGTAATACCTCCAATAATAAGTTATGGGAATAAGTTCCGTTGTTAATTACGCGGTCACTAAAAAGCCCCCGTCCTAAAAAGGGACCATCCAAAATACTTTCCCAAACATTTTTGAAAATTCCAAATCTGTTGGTATCTGAAAATGTTTGTTCATTGATTATAAAATATAATGTACGGGGTGAAAAGCCAATATATTTTTCTGTAAATACCAAAACAGCATTGAAATCAATTAAAAGAATTAATAAAACGGATATTAAAATGGTTAAATACAAGAGGATTTTTTTCTTAAAGTAAATTGTATTTGAAATTATAAAATAAAAAACTGCTATAAAAAGAGGTCCTCTTGAACCAAATACCAACATCAAAAAAAGTATAATTATTACTTTCAGATTTGAACTGATTTTTTTTTGAGATGAAAATACAAGCGCCGGTAAAAGCAAATAATAAGAATAAGACATATTGTAATTTGCAAAAGATATTCTTTGAAGAAAAACAAGGATAAAATATAAAAATCCCAATAAAAATATCACATTGGAAATACCATTCAACACACTTTTAAAATTTTGAAGGTTACTAACAGACGCAATACAAAGGAAAGCGGGTACTATTATTAATAGTAAATTAAACATTTCATCAAAGATATATTTTGCATTTTCAGGAAAAAATAGATAAGAATATGCAATTAAAACATATACTACAGCATAAGAAATTAATAATAGTTTTAGTTTTCGTTTAACTATTATTATTAAGGCAGGCAGCATAAATAAACCCGAAATAACTATACTGATAATCCGCACACCCGAATGGGGTAAAATTTTTAATCCAACAATAATAATTTGCAATGTTAAAAGAACTATTGGGAAAAAAGCTGCAAAAGTCAGAATTTTATCGTGATTAAATTTAATTTTCATAACTCATATTTCCTTTTGAATATTTATACGACAGGAAAATATAAAGTAAATAAGCGCTACCCCTGCCAACGGCAAAACAAATTAAAGTTGCCGTTACGGTTTTAAAGATAAAAAAACCAACCAATAATGAAACTATGGTAATGGCAGTATAATACATTTGCCAGTACATGGATATTTTCATTTTACGAACCACAATAAACACCCCGCTAAGTGACATGGCAATAAAATTAACCGTCATCATAGGCAACAAAATTTGCGAATACCGGCCGGCAATCTCCCATTGCTGCCCCAATACAAAAGCGAACAACCAGGGCAAAACGGCAATAACCGCCACCGTTGCTATGGCTCCCAGCAAGGTAAGTCTTAACAACAACCGTTTATAAATGGAGATACAGTTGCCGTGGTTCATGTAGTCTTCGTTTGCCCTTTGCCTGAAAACATCGCGCACAGCCCGGCTGATAACGCTAATGGGCAGCGACAGGATTTGCATGGTCATGGAATAGTAACCCACTTCGGTGCTGTTAAAATAAGCCCCAATAAATAAAACCGGTATGGATATGCCAATGCTGTTGATTAACTGGTCAGGCAGGGTGTATTTCGGAAAATCGATGTATTTTTTGCTCAGCGCTTTAAACTGTTTTACCGAAACTCCCGAGAATACATCTTTATCTTTTCCCCAGGCCCTGTAAACACAGGTGCCGGCAGAATATGTGCGCCCGAGCAGGTCGCCTGCCACCAGTCCGTTTCCGGTAACTTTTAACAGCCCAAAAAACAATTTTCCCAGTGTGTGTGCAGCAGCATTGGTAATTTTGTTCCACGAAAGTGTAGTAAAATATTTGTGGCGAACACACCACTCGTTAAAACAATTAAATACAATAATTACAAAAGCATTTAACGGGGGTACCCACAACCAATTTTTTAATTGCGGTTCGTTAAACCAACCTGCAAACTGATTGGAAAAAAGTTGAAGAACAATAAATGAAACCGCTAAAACCACAAAACTTAACAGTAAGGTGAGGCCCACCAAATTTGCCGCCTCTTTTTTTGAATCGGTTATTAAAACTCCCTGGTCGTATTTACCGGTGGCCAACACTGCCAAAATACCAGTAATTGAAGTTAATGTTGCCAGCAAACCAAATTCTACCGGTGTAAAAATCCTGCCCAGTACGGGGTAGAATATCAGCGGAAAAAATTGCGCAATACTGGTACCCAGTGTTAGAGTAAATGTATTCCTGGAGAATTCACTTTTGGGCAGTATTTTATTTAAGATAAATTTCACTTTTTGAAAGGGAATAGTTAATATTATCTGTTTCTCACTACTTTCGCGGGGTTTCCGTAAGCAACAACATTTTCGGGTATGTTGCTTACTACAACTGAACCAGTTCCAATCATAGAACCTCTTCCTATACTAACTTTGTTACGGATGGTAACTCCCGGAGCTATCCAACAATTTGCACCAATAATCACACTTCCGTTTATTTTGGCACCGATAATGAGGGTATTTCTACCTATTAATACGTTATGGGCTATTTTTGAAAAATCATTTATTTTTACATGTTCTTCAATTATGGTATCGTCAATTGTTCCTTTGTTAACTATACAATTATTTCCAATTTCTGCATAATCTCCAATTACCAAACCACCAAAGTGAGTCATTCGTATCGGGATATTATTTGTATCGAATTCAAAACCAAAACCTTCATCACCCAATATTACACCATTTTTTATGTGCACATATTTACCTATTCGAGTGCCGCTTTTTATGGTTACATGATTATCAATAATTGAATGTTCCCCAATTTCAACATTTTTTTCTATAACGGTATAAGCACCCACATTTATGTTTGCCGGAATTTTAACCGACTTATCAATTATTGCTGTTGGATGGATTCCTGGTTGTAGTTTTTCTTTAAAAAATTTATTCGTAATTTTTACAAATGCCAGTCTGGGATTAGCAGTAATTATGCAAGGAGTTTTTTCGGGTAGTAGTTCTTTATTTTTCGCCAATACCAAACAGGTCTTAAGTATTGTTAATTCCACCTCAGAAAGAACCAATTTATTATTGGAATTATAAAATAACAAACAATTTGGTTTCATTCGATTGAGACTACAAACTCCTTTGATTTTATTTTTAGTGATATTGTATGCCTGTTTATCTATAAAATTAATAATTTTTTGTGTTTCAATCATATTGTTGAAATTCTGGTTTAAAGCTAAAACTTAATACGAACTACTTCAAAAGCTTCAGCATATTTTTCATTAATTTGCATACCCCTCATTTTTGCAATTCCTTCAATAAATGATTTTTCAAAGTATGGTCTTTTTTTAACTAACTGTGTGTTATACTCTTGCATTGCCTGCCATTTTTTCTCAATATGCTTTAAGTCCACTTTTATAAAACCCTGTGCATTAAACGAAATATGATTCCAGGGTAATTCATAACCCCAAATTGTACGGTCTTTAAAAGCTCTTAACCCTTCGTTAAAAACAACCTGATGGTCCTGGTGCAAATCATTACCCGAAGGAAGAAAAATCCAATCAGGATTAATTTGGTTTTTTAACTCAACCATATTTTCCAAAACATCCTGCCGGGAATAATTAAGTTTTCTGACTTCGTAATCATAAACATACAAATGAGTATTATCAATTCCATAAACATTCATTGCCGAACGGAATTCAAGCTCAAGTTGATTTGATGGAGTATTTGGAGGTAAGGATTGTCTGGCAGTTGAAAAAGCAGCAACATAAACATCTCCGTCTTCTTCGATTACGCGAGCCAGCGTTGCACCACAACCTAATTCAACATCATCGGTGTGTGGAGCTAAAAAAAGAATTGTTTTATTTTTAAAGACACTATTCATTTTGGCAAATTATATATTTTTAAATGGATGTTCACTCAGCGGCAATTTTGCCAGTGGATGATACTCACCTTTTAACCCTGCCGGTTTTTGGTGCCTTATATTGTAAACTGTTTGTATGGCTTTTTCGGTTTCAGCAATACGAAATCCGTTTCCGGCCAGAATGTGTTCGTAACTGCGGGTGTGCAGTTCGGTAAACCCGCCGCTGAATTCAAACTCGTCGCCATCAACCGTTATTGAGCGGTAAGTGCGCATCCCTTTTTGTTTAATTTCTTCGGGTATGGTGTTGTAGTTGATACTTAAAAACCAGCGTACACGGGCTTTTTCGAGTTGGAGGAACCCGGCAGCGCGGTCGTGTTCGTGCAGATGTACTATGTTTTCTTTGATATCGCCAAAAATCCAGGTAAGCATATCGAAAAAATGTACGCCAATGTTGGTAGCCACCCCGCCTGATTTGCTTACATCGCCTTTCCAACTGGTGTAGTACCAGTGTCCGCGGGAGGTAATGTAACTGAGGTCAACATCGTAAATTTTTTTTGGGTCGCCGTTTTCCACCTTGTTTTTCAGTTCAATCACACTGGGGTGGAGGCGCAATTGCAGAATGTTGTAAATGTTTTTCCCGGTTTCCTGTTCCAGTTGTTTCAGGGCTTCCACATTCCAGGGGTTCAGTACAATTGGTTTTTCGCAGATAACGTCTGAACCGTTGCGCAGCCCGAACCGTATGTGGGAGTCGTGCAGGAAGTTGGGCGAGCAGATGCTGGTGTAATCCACGTTTATTCCTTTTCTGCGGAGCTTATCCACATGCCTTTCGAACCGTTCGAACTCAGTAAAAAAGTCGGCCTCGGGAAAATGGCTGTCCATAATTCCTACGCCGTCGTACGGGTCGAGAGCTGCAATGAGGTTGTTGCCGGTGTCTTTAATGGCTTTCATGTGGCGCGGGGCAATGTAGCCGGCGGCGCCGATAAGGATGAAGTTTTTCATATTTTGTTGTTTTTTATGTTGATTTTTAATTTTTAATTTATGTTTTGTTTTTTGAATTTCACGAATTGACACGAATTTTCACGAAAAGTGCTAATTTACTAACCGATAGTATTTTAATGAAGGCATACCAAAATTTATCAGAAGTCCTAACTTAAAGTTTGTTGCTTTTACGTTATTCAGTGTTTGTTTTTTGTTTGCTTCAACGGTATAATTTGTTGCTTTAAGTTCAACGATGATTTTGTTGAAACATATATAATCGGCACGAAAGTATTTATTTAATGGTTTATCGTCGTATAGAACTGGTAATTTTTTTTCTTTTTCGTAAGGGATACAGGCATTATTAAATTCAATTTCAAGGGCTTCTGAATATACGCTTTCTAAAAATCCTGGCCCGAGTTTTTTGTGGACTTCCATACACGCACCTATAATTTTATAGCTTTCTTCTTTGTATATGATGGTTGCCATACCGCTTTCGTGAAATTCGTGCTTAAATTCGTGTCAATTTGTGTACTACCCCACTGTCTTTCAACTCGTATTCTTCCCCGCTTTCCGGGCAGGTTGCTTTTCCTTCGGTGCTGAATTTCAGTTTGTGTCCGTATTCGCTCATCCAGCCGGTTTGACGAGCGGGATTGCCTACTACCAGAGCGTATTCAGGAACGGTTTTGGTAACCACAGCTCCGGCACCGATAAAGGCATATTTTCCTATGTTGTGTCCGCAAACAATAGTGGCGTTTGCTCCAATGGTAGCTCCTTTACCAACATGGGTTTTGGCGTATTCGCTTTTGCGGTTAACAGCCGAACGCGGGTTTATCACATTGGTAAACACCATGGCCGGGCCAAGGAACACGTCGTCGTCGCAGGTAACGCCTGTGTAAATGGAAACGTTGTTTTGCACTTTTACGTTTTTGCCCAGCACCACTTCAGGAGAAACCACCACGTTTTGTCCAATGTTGCAGTTTTCGCCAATCACACAATTGGGCATAATGTGGGTAAAGTGCCATATTTTGGTGCCTTTTCCTATTTCGCAGCCGGGGTCGATAACGGCTGTTTCGTGAGCGAAGTATTTTTTTTCAGTTGTCATTAATGTTAATGTTTTCAAGTAAATTGATAATGCTGCTTCAGTCGCAAACTCTCTCGCAGACTCGTGCTACTAAAAATGATTTGTGGAGTTTTTATTTTTGAAATATTTTATCGTTTGTATGACCTTGTTTTGAATATCTTCTGTCAATTCGGTATGCATAGGAATTGAGAGAACTGAGTTACAAAGTATTTCGGTGTTTTGCAGTTTAAAACCTTCAGGGCTGTACTGTTGAAAGGCTGGTTGTTTGTATAGCGGCAATGGATAGTAAATAATGGAAGGAATACTATTTTGTTTGAGGTGTTCCTGCAGTGCATCGCGTTTTCCATTTTTTACGGTTAATGTAAACTGATTAAACGAATGATTGGCATAAGTTGCTTTTTGAGGCAGGGTGAGCAAATCCAGTTCATTCAGATTTTTGTAATAGCATTCTGCTGCTTTTTGCCGGGCTGAAATATAATCGTCAAGATATTTCAGTTTTACGTTTAAAACAGCAGCGTGTATGGTGTCAAGCCTTGAGTTGCAACCAATGGTTTCGTGGTAATACTTTTGTTTTTGTCCGTGGGTGGAAATTATCCGGCAACGTTCGGCCAGTTTTTCATCGTTGGTTGTGAGTGCGCCGCCATCGCCAAATGTTCCCAAGTTTTTTGTAGGAAAAAAGGAGTTACAGCCAATGTGTCCGATGGTTCCGGTTTTCTTAACTATTCCATCGGAGAAAATGGTTTCAGCACCCAGTGCCTGGGCGTTGTCTTCAATAATATACAGGCCATGCTTCTCCGCCAGTTGTATTATAGGTTCCATGTTGGCGGTTTGTCCGTACAAATGAACCGGTACAATGGCTTTGGTTTTAGGTGTAATGGCTTTTTTAACAGCATTTACATCGATGTTAAAAGTATGCGGTTCAACATCAACCATTACCGGAGTTAGCTTTAACAGGGCAATAGCTTCGGCAGTAGCAACGTAAGTAAAAGCGGGTACAATTACTTCGTCGCCAGGTTGTAAATTCAAAGCCATAAATGCTATTTGCAGGGCATCGGTGCCATTTCCACAGGAAATTACATGATTTACATCAAGGTATTTGGCCAGATTCTCTTCGAATTGTTTTACGTCCGGACCTTTAATGTATTGTGTAGATTCCACGCAGTTGAGAAGTGCAGAATCAATTTCATCTTTAATTTTCAGGTATTGACTTTTTAGGTCAACCATTTGGATGGTCATAAGATTTATAAATGTAAGTTATTGTTTTTATTTTCAGCGTGCAAAGATAAACAAAATGGCAGACAGGGGGATGGGGAAAGGGGGAAAAGTTTCGGGTTTCGAGTTTAAAGTTCAGAGGACAGTTACAGGTTTCAAGTTACAGGTTTCAGGTTTACCCTGTGGAATGATGCTCTGCATCAAAATCTTTGATTTTATTCCACAGGATTCACCCTGTGAAATAACGCTTTGCGTTAAAATCTTTGATTTTATTTCACAGGGTGAACCCCCTGATGAAATTTACTTCGTATTTCATGGGGCAGGCCGTGAAATGCGACGGTGGGAGCATATTTTACCGGGGTTGCGGGTTTCCAGATTTTTGTCTACTGCTTTTTGCTGATGCTTTTAAATATGATACTCTCTATATCATCTTTCAGTCTGGAGATGAGAATGAAATAATCGTTCGCATCTTCAAAGTCATCGTGGAGGATTGAATATCTTCCTTCTACAGCATAATCTCCCAGGTCAGTAAGTTTTTCGTCGTCTGTTTGAAGATTAATATTTTTTTGACGGATAAGGTTCAATAGTTCTTCCAAATCATGAATTTTCGGAAAGTTTATCTGCATGAACGACAACAAGGCTTTCAGAAGTTTTTCAGCAGTCTGCTGCAGGTGAAAGAATATGACTTCAAGATCGAGTTCACTGTCTCCTTTCTGAAAATCTTCATAAAGATTCTGTGCCGCTTTAAAATCTACGCCGGCTTTTTTAAAAAAAAGTTCATATTGTTTTAAGTATTTGACCACAGTAATTTTCCTTTTTTATCAATATCCATATAAACTGAACCGTATTCATCCTTGTAGAAGTCATATTCACTTTTTGAAGGAATAAGAATGTCTTTAGCAATGGGCAGGCCCTTCAGCAATTTTCTGACTTTTCTTTTTTCTTCTATTTTAGATTTTACCTTTTCTTTAACAATGCAAATATCAATATCGCTGTTTTCAGTTGGGGCCCCATAAGCGTAACTGCCAAACAAAATAATCCTGAGTGGCTTAAGCGGCTTTAAGCGTTTTACAATTTCGTTACCCAGGTCGTTTATATGTTGACGATTCATTTTATTTTCTTTTTTCCAAATATACTATTTTTTGATATTGCAGCATGTGAAATTGAGTAAAGGTTGCAAAGGGCAGAAGGCAAAGAGAGTTTTCCCGAAGGGATGCCTACGGCAAAAGTTTCGAGTTTATCCCGATAGCTATCGGGATAAAGTTTAAAGAGGGTTTTTTGCAGAGGGCAAAGGGCATAGGGTATGGGGCAAAGCAGGTTCAGAGTTTCGAGTTTCGAGTTCAAAGTTGTGCATGCCTAAAAAACGTTGACCGTTTTTTTTGTACTTATTTTTTACTTTTTATAATATTCAAACCATTGGATTAATAATCTCTATATCATGTTGGATATTTGAAAAGTCGTTGACATTCGCTGTGATTAGTTCAAAATTATTAATGATTGCTGTAGCCAGGATTATCGCATCGGGTAATTTAATTTTGTTTTGTTGTCTGATTTGTATTACCTTTTCTACAATTTCCCTGTCAAGCTCAATTACCGGAAGGTTTTTGCAAAGTTCTTCAACAATTTTTTTCTCAGAATTTTTAGGAAACCGATACCCCAAAACTTCCATGTAAGTTATTACAGAAATAAAAAGTTTGTCTCCCGGCAAGGCCACCTTGTCGAATGCCAGTTGTTTCTTTGAAAGGTAAATCAGAATATTTGTGTCAACGAGCTTCCCAATCATCACGAATTTCTTTTTGCCATTTTACGGGGTCGTCTATTTCAGTGAATACTTTTCCATGTTCAATGTTGTTGAATAATTTATTGAGGGTTTTATATTGATTGTCAGATGCCTTGTTTTCTTCTTCAATTCTTTTTACAAAATTCATGTTTTTCAAAACTTTAGAAAGAAGTCTTGCATTTTTTTTATTATCCACTGTAATTTTTAACGTTGTCATTTTTTTTCTTCAAAAGTATTAAAAACATTAATAAAAACAAAGAGGGGGTCAGGTTCCGAGGTGCTGGTTGCTGGTTGCTGGTTTCAGGACACGGATAGTTATCGGGATGAATGCCGGGTTGCACTGAATTTTCACAGCTCCGCCCTCTCGGTCACATGTTAAAAGTGAAGTAACCTTCCGTTGATGATGTTTTGTTTTCTTACTGTTGCAATCATTTTTTGCGGGTGCAAAGATACTAATTATCATTTGGAAAGTTCGGAGTTCATCCCGATAGCTATCGGGACAGAGTTTAAAGTTTCAGGTTAAAGGTTTGACAGGTTAATTGATAATTTTCCAATGCCCGCCTTTTGGGGAGCCGATGCGTTCGATTAATCCGCGGTTTTTCAGCTTGTTGATATTGTCAAGCACTTTTCGTTTTGAGATGCCAATATTTTCAGCTATTTCCGACATTGAAACGGTTTTGTTTTGTGCAACTAATTTCAAAATTTTTTGTTGGTTTTCTGTCAGATTATCGGGGACCTTATCGGGGACCTTATCGGGGACTTTATCGGGGACCTTATCTGCGACTTTATCTACGACCTTATCGGTGACATTATCGGTGACATTATCGGTGACATCATCGGGGACATCATTGGTGTCACGATCTTTTAAATTATAGTTGGGCCTGTCGATAGTAACCAATATGCCACCCATGGTAGTTTCAAATACCGGAATTTTTAATCCTTCATTTTTGAAACCATTGGTGATTTTAGCAATTCCCCGGCCCCAGGCTTCAATAAAACCAGCTTTAAAAAATATGTCGGCTACATTTTTATTAAACGGCCGTGAAGGATGTTTGCCGAGCAAGGTTTCGATGGTAAAATCGTCGGGTAAACGGCCTTCGTTCCAAAGAATTAATTTATGGTTATACACGCTTAACTGAATGGGGGCTCCGGTGTAATCTTTATGAATGATTGCGTTGAAGATTACTTCGCGTAATGCCATTTCGGGCACTTCCAGTTTTTCGATACGTTGCAAGCCTTCGTAAATTATAGGGGAGAAAAGGTATTTTGTTTTAAGGATATCCATTACTTTATCTGCCATTTGCAAAATATTGCCTTCTATAACATCCTGGTAACGCAAATCGTCGTCGCCAGTTATAAACCGGCCAATTTTAAATGACACCGAGGGAAAAAACTTTGAAGGTTTTTTACCGAATAACAATAGTGCTGCATTTTTAAGTTTATTGCCGTTGGTTAAAAGGTTGAGGTTTTCGAATGCTGTTTTTAAATCGCTTTTTTCGATATCGGTAGTTAAACGTTTACTGCTTGCCGCTTTTTTAAAGAAATAGGAAAGCGCATCCGAATCAATATCTGAGAAAGTGGCGTTTTCGCAGGGTAAATCGTCCCATGTTCTCCCTAAACGTTTCAGAATAAACTGCTGCAATGCTGAGCCTTTGAGTTCTTGTTTAGTACTTCCTGAACGATAATGATAAGCTCCCTTATATGAAATGGGGACTCCTGAAGGAGAAACGTTGATTTCGATGTAGGGTCTGTTGTCTGTTTGCAATAAATTTACATCGGCAATGATTCCCAGGTAATTGACAATTTTATTTGGGATGTCTTCCATTAATTTATGCACATTGGTTAATCCAACAGCTTTACCCGTATCATCGAGGCCAATATAAATTTTACCACCTGATGCATTGGCAAAACCTGCGATCCATTTCAGGTATTCGTCGCGCCAATTTATTTTATATTCTTTGTTCTGACTTTCGTTCATTAAACAATTACACTACCTGGAATATTTACTAATCTGTCTGCAATATCTTCGGTGAAGAGTTCTTTATCGCGTCCTATTAAATTGAGGATGTTCATTGTAAATATGTTTTCTGAAGTTTGGATTCGGCGGCAAAGATAAGGAAAATGTGAAATGGTCAAATCCCAATGAAATATTCGATCCAGTGAAATCACATCGTGAATATTTCACGGATTGAATTTCACGAATTTCATGGGATAAATGGTTAAATGGTTAAATTGTGACAAGCAAAGAGCAGAGAGCCCCGGTGAAATACTCTGCTACGCCGAATTTCACGGGGCAGGCATGGGGGGAAGAGAGTTTATCCCGATAGCTATCGGGACAGAGTTTAAAGTTTCAGGTTAAAGGTTTGACAGGTTAATTGATAATTTTCCAATGCCCGCCTTTTGGGGAGCCGATGCGTTCGATAATGCCCAAATCTTTCAGTTTTTTAATGTTTGTTTCAATTTTACGAACCGAGATACCTACTATATCCGCTAACACTTTAGCTGAAATGTATGGGTTTTTTTGCATTTGATATACAATTTTATATTGGTTATCGGTAACCTTTTCACCGACCTTTTCACCGACCTTTTCACCGACCTTTTCACCGACCTTACTGATGACATTTGATTTTATGGTTACCCAAAACGCATCGGAGAAATTAAAGGTACATTTATTTCCGTTATCAATGCAGGCATCGGTTACCCGTTTTATACCGGTGCCTGCTTTTTCCATAAAATCGGTACGGGCAAGTAAATCTACCAGCAAACGATTTCTGGCTTCGCTTCGTTTTCCAAAATCACTTTCGGGGAATAAAAGTTCTCCTTTATTGTTGATAATGATACTGTTTTTGAGTTTTTCAATGGCAATTGTATCGCCCAGGAAATAATCGAAGTGGATTACTGCATTTACTATTGCTTCCCGATAAGCTTCGATAGGATATTCCGGGAATTCATCTCTTTTCAGGTCTTTTATTTCAAACCTTACCGGGATGCGTTCTTTGAGATATGCAACGGCAAATTCAATGTTCCCGATGATTCCGCGGTCCACCTCCTTTTTGTCCAAAATATCAACACGTTTGTCGTCGTTAAAATGGATGCACCTGATTTTTGAGCTGATGATGTATTTGTAAGGTTTTTTGGCAAAATAGAGCACTCCGGCATTTGTAAGCCCATCGCTGGTAAGCACCCTCAGGTTTCTCAGGATTTCTTCTTTGGGCATGTTGTTTGAAATACCGGCAAGTTTAAGGTAATATTCAAATTTTTCGTCGTCGAAATCTTTCCAGTCGAAATCGACACAAATTTGCTCGTCGTAGCGGATTTTTCCTGTTTTTATAGCCAGAGACAGGATTTCGTCACGGCTCATTTTTTGTGAATTGGCACCCATTCGCATAAAAAAACCTGATCCACAGGAGTAGGGTTTATTTATGCCTTCTTTCACTTCAATGGCCAGTACATTTTGTATTTGAGTTAAAAGAACAGCAACTGGCGGGTCGCAATTCCGGGCTGTATCTTGTATCTGCGATTTCAGCCTGTTTGATGTTTCAATGCCTTTTATTTTTCCGTTATCGGTAATTCCAAGATAAATAACGCCACCAGATGCATTGGCAAAAGCAACCATTTCTTTGGGCAGGTTTTTATCGGGCAACTCCTTGAATTCAATGAACTGGCCTTCGCCAAGTTCCAGAGCTGCATTTAAATCCAATATGATTTGTTGCTTTGCCATTTTTAAAGTTCAGAGTATTAAACTACCAGCTAATTTTTCAGGCTTTGTGTCACTTACTTTTGCTGGTATTGGTCTTCAAATAAAATATTTTCATGGATAAAACTTATAAATATCTTTTCTATGAAGCAGCCGCTCAAACACCAGAATATTATTTTGTATTCGGAGCCCTGCTCTATAATTCCCGAACCTGATTCTATAGTAAAATTTAAATCGTTTAAGTTTTTTTAAATTTGGGATATCGTCTGGCCTTTTGAAATTTCGTGCTTCATTAAAAACAAAATGTTCGATAATTTTTCTTTGATTTACCGGTAACCGGGACAGTTCTTTTAAAAACGTTTTGTTTATCCGGATTTCCAGACTCATTATTTTTCTAATTTTCTATAGTATTCCTTTGCTTCGTTTAGAGAAAGATTTTCATCAGGATTGTTTTCTTCGATAAATTGCGCTAACGCATAATCTTCGAGCAGTTGTTCCATTTTTTCGAAGGTTTCAATATCGACCTGAACGGCTACTGGTCGTTTTTTTTCGTCTGTAAGGTATGTTTTCTTAATGTCAAGCATCTTGTCAGAATTTTTGTAAAGATACTAAATTATTGCTGTTTTTGAGTGCAATAAGTTTATCTCTTTTTTCAATAAAAAAGTGTTTCAATGTCTTTATTTTCAGGCGGCAAAGATAAACAAAATGGCAGACAGGGGGATGGGGAAAGGGGGAAAATTGTTGCAGGTTTCAGGTTGCGGGTTTCAGGTTTTGTTCGGAGTTCGGAGTTCATAATGCTAATTTCAGTTGTTTTTTTTGATTCATATTTATAATTCATTTATTCCATCAAAAACAGAGATGAATGGTTTCCATTCCGGCACAACTTTTACATTATTCCACGGAATCATTATTTCTCTTTCCCGGTAAGGTTTTCCTCCCCAATTAATATTTAGCTTTTTCTTAGTTGCTTTTTCAAATATACCTGCAAGTTCTTTTAATGTGTATCTTTTTAAAGCTGGATAAAGCTTTTTTTGCCGAAACACCTTTAGCGCTGCGGTAGCTTTCGAGACAAAACAGTTGAAAGCTTTGTATTGGATTTAACTTTTTAAAACGATCAGGCATAATCGGGAAAACTGATTTTGTTGTTTTTGTATTCGTCGGTTAAGACATTGTTAGCGGGAACGCCCTTGGTTAATATGGATTACATTAATTAGTCGAAAGAGATAGGTATAGCCTTTCCTATCGGTGTTTGCTTTATACCCAGCGAATTGGTTTTGCCAAGTAAGAAGTCATCTGCAATTTGATTCAGTATTTTCCGGGTTTTATCAATATTAACAGGTTTGTTCAACCAATTGACATTTTCGAGCCATTCAACTGGAAAAGACACTAAGCGTTGTTCAACATCCAATTCGTTGATAACTGCTTTTTGTTTCGCATTTTCAAAAATATTGATCCAGTTAAATGAATAGTTCAGTGAAAGATGAATGATGTCGAAAATATCTTTGGGCTCATCGCGACCTATTAAGGCCGTAAGTTTATTGGAAAGAATATTTATTGGTGTGTCTATCTTTCCAAACTTGTAATTAACAGGCTTTCCGGGATAATAACTTACATCATTAACGAATTCGATTTTGAGAAATAATTCGTCTTCTATGATAAAGAAACGGGTGTAATCATCGGCAAAAAGCGATTGCTGAATGTTTACTGTAAACTTGTCTGTAATTTTGTTTTTCAATTCTGAGATGTAATGCTGATATTGAGAATCGGCATTGATGAAAAAAACGAGGTCTTCGCTGAAACGATGGTTAAGGTAAAAACGTCCGAGTGCAGTTTCTCCTGTAAGGTAGAACGGAAGATTCAGGGAAAACCACCAAGAGAGGAATTTATCCTGTAACTGATATAATTTGCTGTAATCTTTTTTGGACGAATTCATATTTTTGACGTAATGACGGTGATCTAAGTTTGCTAATAGACCGATTTGTTAATAAATACTGTATTTCGTTTAAAGGAAGCAATTGTATAATAGTGAACCAAGAATATGATTCAAGCATTTTTTGGAAAAGCATCTCACGTGTATAATGTCCGGCAACCTTTTTTTCGCCTTTTAACACTGCTTCAATATCTTCGCCAGAGATAGTATAGCCCCAAAGTAGTTGGCTCAGTAATTTATTTTTCTCAATTGTATCCACGTGATATTGTTTTGAATAATAGAAACAAATATAGTGAAATTGTGATTTGGACGAAACGAAGTAAAGATAATGTTTGTTACGGTTTTTAATATATCTTTTCCCATAAGTTGTTTTTAAATAATTTTCGCGGTGCAGGGCATCTTCCTGGTTTAAACATGACTCAAAGTAAATCAGCTTAAATGGTCTTCTGCTTTTTGTGGAAAAGACTTCACCATTGTTGTGCTTTTTTAGTCTTTTTTCTATATCAGAAGTATATCCGGTATAGAATTTATTATCCTTCAAGCTTAATAATACATAAGTATAATACATTATTAATCCATTTTATTATACAGGGCAAGCTCCAATAATCCCATATGTCTCTTTTTCGTAGATTAGGTTCGTCATTTGGAGTTCTGCGTAATCCGCCTTAATCCGAGCAATTCGTGTGTTAATTCGTGTTATCCGTGTCATACGTGTCCGACCAGATGAGGAACGCCGGCTTATCCTTGAAGAACCAGTCCATCTGCTCGCGGGTGAGTATCTGGTACATGATTTTGCGGTCGATAAGTGATTCGGCTTTGGCTACCAGCTGGTTGATATAGGGCACGTCTAACTGTTCGCCTACCAGGGCCAGTTCAATCACTTCGGCATCGTTCCCTTTGGCAAAGTCGCCAATAATCCAGGCTGCCTCCAACTGTCCTATCTGGCTGGTAATGCGCTCCACGATCTGGTCGATGCCAACGGTTTTGCGCACGATGCGTTTCAGGTCTTCATAGAGCGGGTGCTTCCTGTTGGCCTGGTAAAACCGCTTCCTCCCTTCGTATTCGGAGGTGAGCAGTCCGGCCTCGGTGAAGCGGTTCAGCTCCATGCGGATGGCGTTGGTGGAACCGTGGAACTCCTTCTCCATATTTCGAAGGTAACCGCGATTGCCGTCGAAGAGGAAGAATTTGATGAGGAGCTTGAGACGGGTTTTTGAAGAGATGAGCGTATCGAGCATGATGAAATTTTTAAGCACAGATTAAACGAAGAGAGAATTTGCCACAGATTACACGGATTTACACGGAGGGAGAGAGAATTTGCCACAGATTACACGGATTTACACAGAAAGAGAGAGAGAGAATTTGCCACGGATTACACGGATTTACACAGAGGGATTTCTTTTTTATGTTTGTTGTTTGTTGTTGTTTAAGAGTTGTTTATAAATTGAAAAAGGGCTGTTTTTTCATAGCTCCGCCCCGTCAGTTACAGACAAGGCATTTTCAAATAGTATTATTATTTGTACTAAAAATATACTCAATAATAAGATTGTAAATATAGTATTGTTTTTAAAAATACAAAAAGTCTTCAGGGAAATGGTTAAGAGCATAAGTTAAATTTTTGTTACAAAAGAATGAGCGGCACAAGCTGGTTAGACACAGGGTTCAGGACTGGAGAGGCCGGAGATTGGTCATTGGTTGCTGGTTTCAGGTTGCTGATAATGCCGTTCGGCTTTAGCCAACGGATAGGTGATGAAAGTTAAATCTCTTTCTCCCGGCTTTAGCCACATTTGATTTTTTAGCCACAAGAGAAAGAGAAGAGTTCCGGGTTCAGAGTTCGGGGTTGCCCCGCTGTGCGGGATTAGTGCGCCCAACGTTTTTCAGTTCTCTGCGCTCCTGAAAACCGGGGCTTACTGAACGGGTTGCTGGTTTACCCCGTGAAATGCGACGGTGGGAGCATATTTCACCGGGGTTGCTGGTTTCAGGACACGGATAGTTGTCGGGATGAATGCCGGGTCGCACTGAATTTTCACAGCTCCGCCCTCTCGGTTACATGTTAAAAGTGAAGTAACCTGTATATGTTTGTTTTGTTTTCTTACTGTTGCAATCATTTTTTGCGGGTGCAAAGATATTTAAAATGGTCAAATGGTTAAATTGGGAAATTGTCAAATTGGGAAATTGTGAAATGGTTAAATTGTTGCATAGGGCAAAGGGCATGGGGCAAAGGGCAAAGAGGGATTAGCGTTTCGAGCCTATAAATCTATTCAATAATATGGTTGATTTTTTGGATTAATTCCTTGTATTTTGAGGGTTTGAGTCTGGAAACTATGCCTTTTATTAAACTTTGCTCAAGAACAAATATTTTATGAGCGCGAATATAGCTTTTTACAGGTAAGTTCTCTGCGACATCATTATTTGTAAGAGAAATACTGAGGTTATCTTGTTTGAGTTTCGAGGTAATTTGAACAATCATCACATCGCCGGTTCGATGAACAGTATCATCAGATATAACAACGGCAGGCCCCCGGTTGATTAAGAAAAAAATCAACGGGGCAGGCTAAAGTTTGTATCCTTTATTGTCGGTAAAAGGAACAGGAACAATAACAATATCGCCTTTTGAGAAAATCATTTCTGGTTGATTTTCAGTTTATCCTGTGCCCATGAATCCCAGACATTATCTCCTTCACTGCTCCATTCCTTTTCGAGAGAGCTTTCAGATAATCTGACAAAAGGTATTTCTTTTTTTTCATCTACTTCTTCAATGCTTTTTACATCGTTAAGTTTTGATAGCAGTTTTTTAAGAAAAACTCCTGATTGTTTGCTTTTAGGTGTTATTACCAAGGTCTTCATTGTTTATTCATTTTTTATTATTTAAAGTAATCTTAAATGTTTTCATTTTTCTTCAAA
>Ga0334893_1000789_pt1 | contig 36821 bp, 27 predicted proteins | sample GraSluR3_MG_5_FD_207218 | JGI IMG/M metagenome (GOLD analysis project Ga0334893, IMG submission 207218) | Sludge microbial communities from methane-producing bioreactor in Wageningen University, Netherlands - Granular Sludge_09_05-R3 | ecosystem: Engineered > Bioreactor > Anaerobic >...
CCGGATGGTCCTTCTTTTATTTTCAATAACAAAATACAGATTGTGATTTTCAAAAATGATGAAAATTGAGGGAGATAATGACTTGTATAATCCAGTGAAATTCGGGTTATGACACAATCTGGCAAGCATTCCAATGGCCCCTTTATACTTTAGGAAACTTTTTTCTAAAATATTAATTTACACAAACTTTACCATAACTTTTCATAGGACAATAGTCCTAAAAAAACAGAAATATATCCATCAATACTAACAAAAACATATTAAAAAGGATTTAATAAGTCGTGTATGGTTGAATGCTAACTTAACACAAGGTATAATAGAGATAATATAATTATTGGGGTGATGCAATGAAAAAAGACAAAATCATGCAACAAAATGACAAGAATCGTTCAGACACTATAGAAAGTATGGAGAAGAATACTATGCGGAAAGTCAAAGAAAAAAAGAACAGAATCAAAAGTCCTCGTGATAAAAATCAACTCTTTTCTAATTTGAAGAATCGGTTTAAATCTAAAAAGAAATCCAACAAAAAGACAACATCAAATAGTATTAATACAAAACGTAAGCGACATGAAACCATATCGCTGAAGTTAAAGCTTATTTTATCCCATGTATTAATAGCGGTTTTGCCAATGATTCTTATTGCTGTACTTCTATACAATACAGGAAAAGATTCTCTTTTAGAGGAAGTTGAGAAAGCAAATCTCGCCGTTGCAGACCAAGTAACGAATATTATTAACTTAAAAACGGATGCGATTGATTCAAACTCTATGGTGTTAATCGCCAGTCAAGAAGTTCTGGCTGTGGTGAGCAAGAACATAGATAACTATGAAAATTTATATTATATGTTAAAAGATCGAGAAGATAGTATTTATACATTGGTTACTTCCTTACAATCTTCAGAAAAAAACATTAAGTCCATTGCCTTTATTAAAGAAAATGAAGTGATTGAACAAACAAAGCAAACCTATTATACAAGTGAGAATTTCACGGAAGAATTTTTTGCAAGCCCGGAATATCAAATGGTTGCAGATGCAAAATCAAGACCAGTTTGGTTTTATGGACTATTTGGAACCGAAGACTTATTTTTCATGAGACAAGTGCGTAATATTTATTCGGCTGCATCGGTTTCAGTATTAACATTTACAATTGATCCGGCATATATTGAAAGTTTGTTTGAGCCGGAGCAACTTGGAGAAGGCTCAAAAATGAGTTTGGTTGACCAAGAAGGACGTGTTGTTTTATCTACAGACGAAGGACGTAATGTTTCAGATACGATTAGTATTAGTGATGAGCTTCTAAATGGTGTGAGTCAAAAGGTTAATGAAAATCCGGATGCGAGTTCGATAAGTGGCTCGTTTATTACAAGTAAGAATGTAGATGAAGAGACAATGGTTGTTTATGAAACAACAAAATCCGGTTGGACCTATGTTGCAGAAATTCCGACAAAGGCAATCTTTAGTGGTGTTAACTTAATGCGTAATGCAGCTACGATTATTGTAAGCTTGAGTATGATTATTGCGATTATTATTGGAATCTTGCTTGCGTTTAATATTGTACAACCGATTTATTATATTCGTAATAAAATGCAAGAAGTTGAAAAAGGGAATCTCTTTGTACGCAGTGATTTTAAAGGAAAGTTTGAGTTTGGCCAATTATCACATAGCTTTAATAGTATGACGGAGAATATGGCTCAACTGATTAATGAGACCAAGCGCATTACCAAAGAGGTTGAAACTGATTCAGATGAGCTTAAGAAAATTTCAGAACAATCTGCAATGGCATCAAAAGAAGTTATTCTTGCGGTTGAGTCCTTGTCAGAAGGGGCTACGGAGCAAGCAAATGATGCAGATAAAACAGCAGGTGTCATTAAAGAGCTTGTGACTCAGATGAATAAAACAGAAGAAACATTTAACCAAGTGGTTGGGGTAACAAACAGAACGAAAAAAGCAAGTGCAGAAGCTGCAGTTACAATTGAAGAATTAAATGAAACAACAAATGAAACAATTCAATTATCCAATAATATTAAAACGGATATGGATGACTTGTCGAAACGATTCAAAGATATTTTAGGGATTATTGATATGATTAATGCAATTAGTTCACAGACCAATCTCTTAGCGCTTAATGCGGCTATTGAAGCAGCAAGAGCAGGCGACGCAGGTAAAGGATTTGCAGTTGTTGCAGATGAAGTTCGTAAGTTAGCGAGTCAATCTAGTGATGCTGCAAAAGATATTAGCGATATTGTAACGAATATCTACAATGCAACGAAAAAGACAGGCACAATGATTGAAGAAGGTAGTGAAATATATACACGTCAAGAAGTGGCTGTAAAAAATACTGAACGTACCTTCAAAGAAATTGCGCAAGATATGGATAGTATCATTCAAGAAGTGGATAAGGTATACATTTTATTAAGTGAATTGGATGGTATTCAAGTCGAAGCGACAGATTCGATTACAAGTATTGCGGCGATTGCGCAAGAGTCAGCGTCAGCGATTGAAGAAGTGTTGGCGACAGGTGAGGAACAGACAGCGGCTGCAGACCATATGAGTGAGATGGCAAATAAGTTGGCAGATATAATTATTATTATGAATAAAAATGTTGAACGATTCAAATTAGATGAAAATGAACAGTAATTCATGAATTCACAGGATGTTAAGAGTGTATATCTAGATCAGATATACACTCTTTGTTCTTGGCACTTTATGTGGTAAAATGTAGTTTGTGAGACGGAAGGAGGAAAGATGTTGGACAAGTTATTTACGCATCTTCACTTGCATACGGAATATAGTATGCTAGATGGATCAAGTAAAATTAATGAACTCATAGCACGAGTGAAAGAACTAGGTATGGATAGTGTAGCCATAACAGATCACGGAGTAATGTATGGCGCAATTGATTTTTATAAAGCATGTAAAAAAGAAGGTATACATCCGGTTATCGGATGCGAAGTATACGTTGCCCCTAGAGGACGGCGCTTTAAAGAAAATAAGTATGATGCGAATAATTACCATTTAGTTCTTCTTGCCGAAAATCAAAAAGGATATGAAAATTTAATAAAATTAGTTTCCTTTGGATTTACAGAAGGATTTTATTATAAGCCAAGAATCGATTTTGAATTAATGGAAAAATATAGCGAGGGAATAATAGCTTTAAGTGCTTGTCTTGGGGGACATATCTCCCAATTGATTATTGCCAATCAATTTGATGAAGCAAAAGAAACGGCCCTTAAATATAAAGAAATCTTCGGAGCCAATAATTATTTTTTGGAACTGCAACAACATGGTTATGACGAAGAGGAACATGTGAATTCTACCCTCATTGACATGAGCAAGGAGCTTGATATACCTCTTGTAGTGACTAATGACAGCCATTATACCTATGAGGATGATGTGAAGTCACATGATGTCTTGTTATGTATACAAACAAATAAAAAAGTTGCCGATAAAGATCGTATGCGTTATTTAGGTGGTCAGTTTTATGTGAAAAGTCCTGACGAAATGTACGAACTTTTCGATGGATATGAAGACGCCTTAAAAAACAGTCATGTCATTGCACACCGATGTCAAGTTGAGTTTGAATTCGGAGTAACTAAGCTCCCTAAATATGATGTGCCTGAGGGATATAGTCCTGAGGAATATTTAAGAAAAATCTGTAACGACGGTCTTATTGAACGTTATAAAGAAGAAGCAGGAGAGCATCAAGAACGGCTCGATTACGAGTTAAGTGTTATTGAAAATATGGGCTATGTGGATTACTTTTTGATTGTATGGGATTTTATACGGTATGCCCGTGAACAACACATCATTGTAGGACCGGGTAGAGGTTCTGCGGCTGGAAGTATTGTAGCCTATTCATTAAAAATTACGGACATTGATCCTATAAAATATAGTTTAATCTTTGAGCGTTTTTTGAATCCGGAACGTGTAAGCATGCCGGATATTGATATTGACTTTTGCTATGAGCGTCGAAGCGAAGTCATTGATTATGTCATCCAAAAATACGGATCGGAGAAAGTTGCCCAGATTATCACCTTTGGAACCATGGCTGCCAAAGCTGCTATCCGTGATGTGGGACGTGCTTATGATATCCCTTATTCTGAAGTCGATAAGATTGCCAAGATGATACCCCAAGAACTCAATATTACAATTGATAAAGCATTGTCAATGAATAAAGATCTGAAGGCGCTCTATGATGAGGACCGACAAGTAAGAACCTTAATAGATACATCAAAACGCTTAGAAGGACTCGTTCGTCATAGCTCAGTTCATGCTGCAGGCGTCGTTATTTGTGATCGACCGGTTTATGAATATGTGCCCTTAAATGCCAGTGATGAATCAGTAACCACTCAGTTTCCTATGGGAACATTAGAGGAGCTAGGGTTATTAAAGATGGACTTTTTAGGGCTTCGTACCCTAACCGTAATCCAGAATGCAATTGATCAGATTAATTTAGATCGAAGTGAAGAAGATTATATTGTCATTGATAAGTTTACCTATGATGATCCCAATGTTTTTGAATTAATTGCATCAGGTAAAACAGAAGGTATTTTTCAGCTTGAGAGTGAAGGGATGAAGAACTTCATGAAAGAGTTGAAACCCCAAAATATAGAAGATATAATTGCCGGTATATCCTTGTATCGACCGGGTCCTATGAGTTCGATACCGGATTATGTACTGGGACGTCATCATTCAGAACAGGTGAGATATATAACAAAAGAATTAGAACCGATTTTAAAACCGACCTACGGATGTATCGTCTATCAAGAACAGGTCATGCAGATTGTTCGGGATTTAGCCGGCTATACCCTTGGCCGCAGTGACTTAGTGCGTAGAGCCATGTCCAAGAAAAAGCTTGATGTGATGAATACAGAGCGACAAAATTTTATTTATGGAAATGATGAAGAAAATATTGAAGGTTGTGTTCGTCGTGGAATATCAGAAAAAGCGGCCATGCAAATATTTGAAGACATGGAAGATTTTGCAAAATATGCCTTTAATAAATCTCATGCAGCAGCTTATGCGATTGTGGCTTACCAAACGGCCTGGCTAAAACGTTATTATCCGGTTGCCTTTATGGCGGCATTAATTACATCTGTTTTAGGTCATCCAACGAAGACATCACAATACATCATGCATCTTCGCGACTTGGATATTGAATTACTACCCCCGGATATTAATGAAGGATTCCCTAATTTTTCTGTGAAAGGAAATCAAATTCGTTTTGGTCTTGCTGCCATTAAAAATGTGGGAAAAGGGATTGTACAAAATATCGTGAAAGAGCGTGAAGTCAATGGTCCGTTTGTGTCAATAACCGACTATTGTATGCGGATGGATAGTCGTGACTTGAATAAAAGGATATTAGAAAGCCTAATTAAGGCCGGTGCCTTCGATTCCTTAGGAGGAACGCGAAAGCAATACTTGCAAGGATATAAGACAATATTAGATTCTGTTTTACATGGACGTAAAAATCGTCTAGAAGGTCAAATCGATCTTTTTGGAATGTCATCTGAAGATGATAGCCTAGATGATGTCTTACCGAAAGTTGGAGAGTTTGATGAAGATCAATTGTTATCCTATGAAAAAGATGTATTGGGAATTTATGTCAGTGGACATCCCTTACAAAAATTTGATGCATATCTAAAAGCAGTGGCTACACATCAAAGTATCGATTTTCAAACCAATGAAGATGAAGAGCTTGTTGATGATTTTGAAGTATCTGAAGCCAGTAGTGTAACAAAGGCCAATGAGCGACGTATCTATGACGGACAACGCGTAAAAATGGGAGGTCTTATTCGTACAATAACAAAAAAGACAACCCGAAATAATGCAATGATGGCATTTATTGAGATTGAAGATCTGTATGGCAGCGTGGAAATTATTGTTTTCCCAAAAATTTTTGAGCAATGTAAAGAATTACTTGAAGAAGACCAACCAGTGATTGTTCAAGGTCGTGTTACAATACAAGAAGACCAAGTGACCAAAATAATTGCAGATCAAATTCACAGACTTGATGATGATTCAATTGAAGAAGCAGCAATTGTTTGGGTCAAAATTCAGAATCATGATGAATATAATACAGTCATGCAGCCCTTATTGAGAATTTTTAATCAGTGTCAAAAAGGCAGCAATATGATAGCTTTTTATCTCGAAGAAACAGGAAAAAAGCATAAATACAATCAATTATTGCGTTTATCAAATCAGGATATAGAGTCAATAAAAAAAATAGTAGGAGAGCAACGTGTTAAAGTTGTGAAAAAAAGTTGAAATTTCAAAGGATATATAATACAATTATCTATAAATTCACATAAGAGAAATGACTATGGAGGTTATGAAATGGCAAAAGATATTAAAACGATTGGTGTATTAACAAGTGGTGGTGATGCACCTGGAATGAATGCGGTTACCAGAGCGGTTGTTCGAACGGCCTTAGCAAAAGGCATGCGTGTCATGGGAATTCGCAAAGGATTTGCCGGATTAATTACAGGCGATATATTCGAGATGGATGCACGAAGCGTTTCAGATACAATTCAACGCGGTGGAACAATACTACATACGGCAAGATGCCCTGAATTCATTAATAAAGAAGTGCAAGAACGTGGTGCCGAGATGTGTCGAGTTTTCGGTATTGACGGTGTTGTTGTTATTGGAGGAGACGGATCCTTTCAAGGTGCAGAAAAATTGGCAAACCTTGGAATAAACACGATTGGAATTCCCGGAACGATAGACTTAGATATTGCGTGTACAGATTATACCATTGGTTTTGATACTGCTGTGAATACAGCCATGGAAGCTATTGATAAGATTCGTGACACGTCGACATCTCATGAACGTTGTTCTATCGTTGAAGTTATGGGACGTAATGCCGGCTATATTGCTTTATGGTGTGGTATCGTTAATGGAGCGGAATATATCTTCTTGCCGGAAAAAGAAAATATCCCTGAAAATGATTTGATTCGTCGTATTTTAGAAAACCGTGAAAAAGGTAAAAAGCATAACTTAATCATCGTTGCTGAAGGCGTTGGAGGGTCAACAGAATTAGCAGCACGTATAGAGAAGGTAACAGGTATATCCGCGCGTGCAACAATTTTAGGTCATCTTCAACGTGGTGGAAGTCCGACTGCGGTTGATCGTATGCATGCTTCAATGATGGGAGCAGTTGCTGTTGAACTATTAGCAGAAGGAAAATCGAATCGTGTTGTAGCCTATAAAGACGGAAGATATATAGACCTTGATATTAATGAAGCCTTGAAAATGGAAAAAAATATTGATGATTATCATGTTGAAGTAAGTAGGTTATTAGAAACACGATAACGTAAAGTTAGGGGTATTCTTATGAACTGTCCGAAGTGTGGTGTAGCGATCAAAGAATCATCGAAAGTTTGTTATAATTGTGGCGAAGATTTAGAAAAATATTCGATTGATCAGCTCATAAAAAATATGTTAAACGAAGATGATGCTAAAGATAGAGGCGAAGGTAAATCACAAGTCAAAGCAAAAGAATCCAAAAAAAGTAAGAAAAAGTCTAACAAATATCCATATAGTATTGGGATGCTGATAACAAAAGGCATTAATATCTTAATTATTATTTTTCTGATAGGAGCATTATTTTTACCGTGGTTTTCTTTTGGTGGTCAAGGCTTCTTTGAAGGATATATTTCAAAAGGGTTTGAAAGTACTGAAAATCCAAACGATACCATTGAATTTTCTGCGTATGAACTTAGACAATATGGAAAAGATTATGGAGACGCTTACAATATTTTAAATAGAGGAAGCGAAGAAGAAAAACGTATATGGTCGAGTCAACTTCAATTGTATTATTTGCAAGGCCTTTTAGGAATAATAATCTTAGGCGGATTGTCAATTGTACTGATTCTTGTTGACAGAAAAATGCGGACAGGAGAATGGATTCGAGGTTTTTCTGTTATAAGTGCATTAATCATCGGGATGAATTATGTGACATTTAAGATTCCTTTTTTTAGCATGTTTGCAAGGCGGGCACAATATATACTTCGAAGTGAAGATATTCTTAGTGCTGTAAAGATGAATTTGGATGGTATTCGTGTTAATGATCAATTTTATGCATATACAATGACCGAACAAACAGGCTTTTATATCGCAGCAGCTGTTTGTGGCTTGTGGTTTGTTTTTTCTACGATAATGATTGAATTACGAGAAGATAAAGAGGAATAGTATGAAAGACGTATTAAAAAATATACATTTTCAGCCTGCGCAAATTTTAGCGTTAGGCTTCTTTGGATTGATTATAGTGGGTACAATTTTACTTAACTTACCGATTGCTTCGAATGACGGACAAAGCATTGGCCTTGTTAATGCCTTGTTTACATCAACATCAGCCGTTTGTGTGACCGGTTTGGTTATTGCTAATTCCATGGAACAATGGACCCTATTTGGAAAAATAGTTATTATATTTCTTATTCAGATTGGTGGATTAGGTATTATGACTTTGGCAACAACATTTTTCTTGTTAATGGGAAGAAAAATAGGTCTAAAAGAACGTCTAGTGATTCAAGAAGCTCTCAATCATAATGAAATTTCCGGTGTTGTACGCCTAACGCGAAATATTATTTTTGGGACTCTGATTATGGAAGGCATAGGAGCACTTATACTTATGTTTAGTTTTTTTCCGGATTATACCTTTATTGAAGCTTTAGGACTAGGTGTTTTTCATAGTATTAGTGCATTTTGTAATGCCGGATTTGATGTATTGAGCTACAGTAGTTTGTCACCATATGTCCATAATTGGACGGTGAGTTTGACGATCAGTGGACTCATCATTTTGGGTGGCTTAGGATTTACTGTTTGGCATGATGTGATTGATACGACGAGAGAAACCTTTCGCAAGAAAAGACACCATGGATTTTGGTTTCATCGTTTAGGATTACATACGAAGATTGTTCTTGTTTTAACTGCGACGCTTCTCTTCGTTGGATTTGTACTGTTTTTCTTGCTTGAAATGAACAATCTGGGAACAATGCAAGATTATACATTGTCGCAAAAGATACTGGCTTCGTTATTCCAATCAGTTACAACGCGTACGGCAGGTTTTAATACTATTGCCTTAGATCAAATGACAGATGGGTCCAAATTCATAACCATTATTCTAATGTTTATCGGTGGTTCTCCGGCAGGTACTGCAGGAGGAATTAAGACTGTGACCTTAGGTGTCTTATTTTTCTCAGTGATTTCAACAATACGGTCACGAGAAGAAACAGAAGCCTTCAATCGTCGCATCCCAGAAGATGTCATCAAACGAAGTTTGGCGATTATTATGATAAGTTTAGGAGTTGTTATTAGTGTGACGGTTATATTAACAATCACCGAAAGTCAAACATTTTTAGATGCTGCATTTGAAGCTGTATCAGCCTTTGCAACAGTAGGACTATCCTTAGGTATAACCGGAGAATTATCCACTATTGGAAAAATAGTGATTGCAATTACGATGTTTATCGGCCGATTAGGACCGATGACCTTAGCAGTAGCTATGGCAATTCGCTATGATCATAAAAAAGTATCCGTTCGAAAACCATCAGAACGTGTAATGGTAGGATAAGAAAGTGAGAATAAATTATGGCAAATAGAAAAGATTTTGTGGTGTTAGGAATGGGGAAGTTTGGGCGAAGTGTTGCGGAAACATTAGCTGCCCATGATTATGATGTGCTGGCGATTGATAATAACGAAGACATAATCCAAGAAGTATCGGATTTTGTAACACATGCAGTTCAAGCGGATGTAACCGATGGTGATGCATTAGCTGCACTGGGAATGCGAAATTTTGATGTGGCTGTCGTAGCCATTAGTGATGATATGCAGTCGTCGATTATGGCTACAATTTTAGCAAAGGAAATGGGAGTGCCTTATGTTGTGGCTAAAGCTCAGAGCGATATCCACAAGCGCGTTTTAGAGAAAGTTGGTGCGGACCGAGTGGTGTTCCCGGAACGTGAGATTGGTATTCGTATTGCAAACCAGTTAACCCAAGACAGTTTTGTGGACTTCATGGAATTATCCGATGATTTCTCCATTGTCGAGATTGAAGTGCAAAAGAAATGGCGTGGAAAAACCTTGCGAGAGCTGGATATGCGCAATACATATGGCATTAACGTCATTGGTATGCGTCAAGGTGATCATATAACGATTACCCCGGGTGCAGACAAATTGTTAGAAATGGGTGAAATCCTCATTGTTATTGGAAACAATAAGAACTTATCCAAAGTTAGTGATGATAAATGAATATAAAACAGATTACAAGTAACACCAATAAACAGATAAAATGGATAAAAAAATTACAAGCTCAATCAAAAGAGCGCTATCTCCAAAGTTTATATGTTGTGGAAGGCAAGAAGCAAGTTCTAGAGCTTAATATGAAGACTGTTCATACACTAATTCTCGATGAACGAGCGGATTTAAAACTATTTGAATCATATGAAGGCGATATTTTGATTCTGACCCAAGAAATCTTTAAGTCAGTATCTTTGGATAAAACGCCTCAAGGCTATATGGCTATTGCAAAAATGAACCGGTATCAACTTGAGTCTCAAAAAATAAATGAAAATGGATTGTATCTTCTTCTTGAATCCATTCAAGACCCCGGAAATATGGGGACAATGATTCGTGTATGTGATGCGGTCAAGGCGGATGGTATCATATACAATAAGGAATCGGTGGATATCTATCACCCCAAAGTTGTGAAAAGTACAGTCGGATCATTAAACCGTGTCAAGTGTTATCAAGTGGATGATTTGACACAAGCTATCCACAAACTCCAATCGAGTAACATACGTGTTTTTGGGGCATATTTAGATGATAGTAGTTCCCATTTTTCAAAACACTATCATCAAGGGACGGCTTTCGTCATTGGGAATGAAGGCAATGGAATTTCGGATAAAGTGATTAATTGCGTAGATGAACGCGTGACAATTCCGATTTTAGGAGGAGCAGAATCTCTTAATGCAGCTGTGGCTGCTTCAGTTTTACTATATGAAGCAATAAGACAAAGAAAAGATAAAAGTGTCTCCTTATGAGGCACTTTTATCTTTTAATTGATTAATGCGATCGGCAGTAACAGTGCTTAATCCGTTTACCTTGGATATGTCGATTGCTTGGAGTTTTTCTCTAGCATCGTCCTTATTTCCTTCGTCCCAAGCGATTTGAGCAAGAAAATACATGCTATCAATCATACCGGGCTTTAACTCAAGTGCTTTTTTAAAATACTCTTTTGCTTCTTCGAGGTGACCTTCAGCGTAGGCGAGTTGACCTAGGTTATCATAGGCCGGTCCGTATTTGTCCGACATTTCAAGAGCGACTTGTGTATAATACCTTGCTTTTTCCGTTTGATTGTTGATGAATGCCAAATAACCCATCGTTACAAAATCCTGAGCGAAAAAATTACCGTTTTTGCTTTTTCCTTCGGAAAGATTCTCTTCTGAATAATCTGTAATAAGCTCTAAATCGGGATAATAGAATAAGTCCTCGTATGTCGCTAATGCTTTTTGGGGATCGCTGTTTTTCCAATGACAAAGTGCAATATTACCCGTTAATGTCTTTGTATACAAATAATTACCGGTTAAATGTTTTGCCTTTTCAAAAACAGTTAATGCTTCATCTGGTTTAAAGGTTTTTAAAAGTAAAACACCGTAAGCCGCCAAAATATTAATGTTTGTTGTACCGAGCGAATGCGCAAGACGGTAAAAAGGCATGGCAAGGTGTTCTTTCTTAAAGACTGTGTGAAACATAATTCCAATCATTCCGATGAAGGTGCCGACAAATAAAATCAAAGTGACAACAAAAAATAAAAGACCGGCATAGGTTAAGTAGTCCGTACGTTTGTCCATAAATACAATAAATATGAGATAGCTTGCTAATAAGTAAGCTAAAGTAATAACACGCCATTTTTTCTTAATAAAATCCATGTGTACCTCCTGAGACTTGTTTTATAAAGATGATACCACGGTATAAGGTAATAATCAATATTATGATTTAGAGTAAAATCATTGATAACTTTTTTGTTGTATGATATTTTTAATATAGGATGAGATATGCTTGGATGGGAGATGTTTTAGATGGTGGACTATAAGAATAAAGGCTATGGATTGGTTTTGGAAGGTGGAGGAACACGTGGTGCATATGAAATCGGTGTTTGGAAAGCTATAGAGGAATTGAATATTCAAATCGATGCTGTTGTGGGAACGTCCATTGGTGCCATTAATGGGGCCCTATTTGTTCAAAATGACTTGGAAAAAGCCTTAGAGATATGGAATAATATACGCTATTCAAAGGTTATTGAGATTGAAGACCGTTTGATGTTGAGTTTAGAGAACAATCAACTGCGTAATTTATCCATATCAGATGCAATAAAAGGATTTAGTGAAATTGTTAAAAATAAAGGACTAGATATAACTCCATTAAAGAAACTTCTTGAAGAAGTTATCGATGAAGAGGTGATTCGAGAATCACCGGTTGATTTTGGGTTAACAACATTTAATCTGACAGATATGCAAGCTGAAGAACATATGATTGATGATATTGAACCGAATTGTCTTGTGGGTTACTTGTTAGCAAGTTCATATTTACCGGCATTTAAGGCAGAACGAATTTTTGGTAAGCGATTTATTGATGGTGCCGTCCATAATGTAGCTCCGATTAGTATGTTGGTCAATAAAGGATACAAAGACATTATTGTTGTACGTATTCATGGAGTGGGAATTGAAAAAGCATATGATGATAGGGATGTAAATGTCATTGAGATAAAAGCACGAGAAGATTTAGGCGGATTACTTGAATTTGATCTGGGAAAAATCAAGAAGAATATTCATTTAGGTTACTATGATGCCAAGCGAATATTTCTGAACGGGAGTGGAAATAGATATTTTCTCAGTGATTATCACACGGAGGTTTTTTTCCTAAAACAATTTTTAAAACTAAGCAAGCGAAGTGTTGTACGGACATTATTAGATATCGGAGGGAAAAGTTCTATGCGCGGATATAAGCATAAAGAACGCCTTATTTGTGAAGTCCTGTTACCATTTATCGGCAAAGAGCTCAAATTGAAGAAAGATGCTTCTTATGAAGATATATATGTTGAATTATTGGAAAATGCAGCAGAGCTTTTAGGGGTTGAGCGTTTTAAACAGTATACCTTCAAAGAATTAAAAATGCTCGTCAATCAGGAAATTGAAGCGGGAAATTTAGAAACAGTGAAAGACAAAGCCTTATATGAAATTTATGTAAACTTATTTGAATAATATGAGAATGTTAAAGGATTGTGATATAATAGTGGGTACTTAGGAGGTTGACATATGAGCAAAAAAGTTGTTGCAGCAATAGATTTAGGTTCACATGCGCTTAGAATGAAAGTTGGAGAAATCAGTAAATCAGGACTTTTTTATGAGCTTGAAAATTATCGAAAGATTAACGGTGTTGGACATGATACATTTACAACAGGAAAAGTATCTTTTAATACGGTGGATAAAATTTGCGATGAATTAAAGTTATTCAAGAAATCCTTTGAAGAATATGGGGTAGATCAATACATGGCAATGGCGACCAGTGCAATTCGAGAAGCCGAAAATCGTGATTATATTGTGGATCAGATTCGATTAAAAACAGGCTTAGAGATTGAGGTTATTAGTAATTCAGAAGAACAATATTTAACCCATAAAGCTATAAAGCATAAATTGAAAAATTATGAACAACTTATTCAAGAAGGCGCAGTTGTTGTTGTTGTAGGTGCAGGAAGTGTCCAGATTACAACCTACAAAGAAGGCCGCTTACGTTCTTCTCAAAATGTAAAGATGGGGTCTCTTCGAATTAAAGAAGTCTTTGATGATATTGAGCGAAAGACATTGAAATATCATAATATTTTAGATGAGTATATTACGACAAATCTTGAAGGTGTTGATTTCTTTAAAGAATCAGATACCTATAAGCATCTGATTGCTGTTGGAGGCGAGATTAGTGTCATAAGCAAAATTATTGAGAATCAACAAAACAAGGATCGTGATCAACTGTCCGAAAAAGAATTCATAAAATTATTTGATCATATTGTTGATATGACCATTGAAGAAATCGAAGAAACCTATGGAGTTAAAAGGGAACGTGCGGAGATTATCTTACCGTCGATGATGCTTTTTAAAATGTTCTTGGAAAAGGTCGAAAGTAATCAGATTATTACACCGATTATTTCCTTGACAGATGGGATTATTCGATTAATCCATGAAGAAATGTATTTAAAAAAACGAAGTAATGAAAATGATGATGATATTATTGCGAATGCAGAAGCACTGGCCAGAAAATTTCAACATAATTCATCCCATGCAAAGCAAGTCGAAGAGAATGCCTTGGTTTTGTTTGATCGTTTAAAAAAAATACATGGATTAAAGCATGAACGTGTTCTTTTACAAGTAGCGTCTATTTTACATGACGTTGGAAAAATTATCGCCTTAGATCAACACCACAAGCATTCTTACAATATTATTCGTTCTTTAGAAATCTTTGGCCTCTCAGAGGAACATGTTGAGATGGTAGCCAATATTGCTTGTTATCATAGTATGGTAAAACCGACAATAACAGACCAGAACTTTAAATCCTTGCCAAGAGAGGCAAGAACAAAAGTCGGAAAGCTTATTTCGATTTTGCGCCTGGCCGATGCCCTTGATCGATCCCATAAAGGCAAGATTCAGATCCAATCGGTTAGACTACATGAAAAGGAATTGATTATTCACTGTACCAGTGCGGTGAATGCAGATACGACACTAGAAGAATGGACCTTTAATCAAAAAGCGGACTATTTCATGGAAGTGTTTGGAATTACGCCGAGATTAAAAATCAAAAGGGAGTTTGAGAATGAAAAATAATAATAAGACGATTGATTTAAATGATCCCAAATTATATGAAAATAGAGAGTTAAGTTGGCTAGAATTTAATCAACGCGTCCTTTGGGAAGCGGAAAACCCGGAAAACCCATTGTTTGAACGGGTGAAGTTTTTAGCAATTGTGAGTAGCAATCTAGATGAATTTTTCATGGTTCGTGTGGCATCATTGATGGAACAGATTCATGCAGGCTATGATCGACCGGATTTTTCCGGGCTTTCACCAAAGGACCAGATTGAAGAGATTTCTATACGCGCACACCGAATGGTTGAGGACCAAGGGAATGTCTTTAAGCGTTCCCTTTTACAAGGTTTGAAAAAAGAGAATATTATTTTCACCCTTGATTTTGCTCAATTAAATGAGCATCAAATCGATTATATTGACCACTACTTTGAGAATAATTTATACCCGATTTTAACGCCGATGGCGGTGGATTCATCAAGACCCTTTCCCTTAATTCTCAATAAAAGTTTAAATATTGCAGCTATTTTACAAAAAGAAGGTCAGGAATTTTTTGCAACTGTTCAAGTTCCGGCAATGATACATCGTTATTTAGAGATTCCGGCAGTAAATGAAGGGGAACGTCAATTTGTGATGCTTAAAGACATTATTGTGCATCATATATCAAAATTGTTTATGGGATATGAGGTTTTATGCGCATCCCCATATCGAATTACCCGTAATGCGGACCTAACGATTGATGAAGAAGAAGCAGAAGATCTTTTGTTAGAAATAGAAAAATCTATCAAAAAAAGAAAATGGGGAGAAGCGATTCGCTTAGAAATAGACCAAAAAGTGGATGAACGTATTTTAAGCTTTTTGAAAGATTCGCTTAAGCTCAAAAACCGTTCCATATACAAAATCAATGGACCGATTGATTTAACATTTTTAATGAAAGTGTATGGGATGAGTAATACAAAAGCTTTTAAATTTAATGATTATTCACCCAAGCGACCAAAAGACTTATTAGGTGAAGATGATATTTTTGAAGCGATTAAAAAGAAAGATATATTTCTGAATCATCCCTTTGAAAGTTTTGAGCCTGTTGTTGAATGGATTCAAGATGCGGCAAAAGATCCCCTTGTCTTAGCCATTAAGCAAACCTTATATCGAGTGTCCGGACGATCTCCCATTATACAAGCGCTTGCGGAAGCGGCTGAAGCCGGTAAGCAAGTAACTGTACTTGTGGAATTAAAAGCTCGGTTTGATGAAGAAAACAATATCCAATGGGCCAGACGCCTTGAAAAAGCAGGGTGCCATGTTATATATGGACTTGTGGGATTAAAAACCCATTCAAAAGTGACCCTGATTGTTCGTAAAGAAGATGAGGGTATACGTCGCTACGTTCACTTAGGTACAGGAAATTATAATGATATTACGGCACGATTTTATACGGACATGGGATTACTTACTGTGAATGAGCAAGTGGGACGGGATGTTTCTGCTATTTTTAATACACTCTCCGGATATTCAGAACCGCCAAAATTACATAAGATTACCATGGCACCGACCCAGTTACGCGATCGATTTATTTATATGATTCGTCGAGAGGCAGAATATGCACGCGACGGTAAGAAGGCACAAATCATTTGTAAGATGAATTCCCTATGCGATTTTGAAGTGATGCAAGAACTTTATAAGGCTTCTATGGACGGTGTTAAGATTGAACTGATTGTTCGTGGAATTTGTTGTTTAATTCCGGGGATTGATGGCGTAAGTGAAAATATAACGGTTCGAAGCATTGTCGGAAAATATCTTGAGCATAGCCGTATTTTCTATTTTTACAATAATGGAAAAGAGAGTTTATATCTATCGAGTGCGGATTGGATGCCGAGAAACCTGAATCGACGTGTAGAATTATTATTCCCGCTTGAAGCTGAACATATCAAAACTCGCGTGATGGATATGATTGATATTTTACTTAAAGATGTTGTTAAGGCGAAGATTAAAGACGCAGACAAAGACTATAATCGAATTGATCGTCGTGGTAAGGAAGTTATCAATTCACAGGACTATTTTGAAGAACAAGCAAGCATTTTTGAAAAAAAATATTATAAAGAAGAAATTGAAGAAATTTTCGTGCCGATTATGTCCCATGAACCCGATGAGATGAGTTGACAAAAGCACCAAGAAGAAGTATAATTATAAAAAATAATGAATATATATTCAAAGAGGTGAGAAGATGGCAATAAACTTAAAAGGAAAGAGTTTGCTGACGCTCAAGGATTATACAAAAGAAGAAATTGAGTATTTGGTTGACTTAGCAATTACGCTAAAAAAGAAAAAGATGATGGGAATCAAAGGAGATTTGCTTGAAGGAAAAAATATCGCTTTGATTTTCGAAAAACCGTCTACAAGAACCCGATGTGCATTTACTGTGGGATGTGTTGATGAAGGTGGCCATCCGGAATATCTAGGGAAAAATGATATTCAGTTAGGTCATAAAGAGTCTGTGGAAGATACAGCGCGTGTTTTAGGTCGACTGTTTGATGGAATTGAATTTAGAGGGTTCCAACAAGAGACGGTCAATACCTTAGCAGCCTATAGTGGTGTTCCGGTTTGGAATGGACTGACAGACACCTATCATCCAACCCAGATTTTAGCAGATTTAATGACCATTAAAGAAACCTTTGCTACATTAAAAGGGGTAAAAATGACCTATATTGGAGATGGACGTAATAATATGGGGAATTCATTAATGATTGGTTGTTCAAAAGTCGGCATCGATTTTTCAATCATTGCACCGTCGTTTTTATGGCCAGACCAAGACTTGGTTAAGGAATGTGAGGGTTTTGCAAAGGCATCCGGATCCAAAATTACTATTATTGATGATATTAATGAAGTTGAAGGTTCTCACGTTGTATATACAGATGTATGGGTATCGATGGGAGAAGAAGATAAGAGTAAAGAGCGTGTTGAGCAGTTAAGACCTTATCAGATCAACGCAGATTTAATGGCAAAAGCATTACCGGAAGCTGTTGCTATGCATTGCCTTCCGGCGGTTAAAGGATATGAAATCACTGAAGAGGTGTTTGAAAAGTTCAGTAAAACAATTTTTGATGAAGCCGAAAACCGTATGCATACGATCAAAGCCGTCATGGTCGCAACCTGCGGCCGCTAATAGTGGCTACTAATGATGAGGATTAGAATGTAGATATATAGTGTGTCATGGGAGTGCAAGTCCTGACTGTGATTAGGACTTGCACTCCCTCAACACTATATATCTACATTTATTTACATTCCACCGTCATAGGTGATGACTTGTCCGGTGAGGTAGGGGCTGTGATTGATGAGGGCGTAAACGAATTCGGCGACTTCGTCGGAAGTTCCGTAACGGGACATTGAAATTGAATTGGCCAATTCGTCGTGTTCTTCTTTTGTTAGAAATGCATTCATTCCGGTATCGATGACGCCGCATGCGATAGCATTTACACGAATATTTGACGGTCCCAATTCTTTGGCTAAAGCTTTTGTAAAGCTATTTACCCCACCTTTTGAAGCGGAGTAGGCGACTTCCATGGACGCGCCATCATTTCCCCAAATAGAACTTATGTTGAGTATGTGGCCATTTTTTTCGTAAATCATATTAGGAACGCAAAAAGAGCACATATTATATACAGAGGTTAAATTGGTATTCATCACATGTTGCCAATCGTCATAAGAAGTATCTGTGAATAACTTAACCTGACTGATCCCGGCATTGTTGATAAGAATTCGAATAGGATGCTTTAATAAACGAATTTCTTCAAACATCTGTGAAACATTTTTATAGTCAGATACGTCACATAATATAGGATGTGCAAAGTATCCTTTGTCTTTAATTGCATTGCTTGTTTCAAGTAATCCGTCTTGGTCACTTTTTGAGATACAAACAACCAAAGTATCTTTGCTGGCAAGCCTTATTGCAATAGCCCGGCCGATTCCTTTAGATGCACCGGTAACAAGAACTAATGATAAATCATTCATAACTATTCCTTTCCTATAAGTATTCGTATGAATAATATAACTTATTTTCAAAACTTAATCAAATTTTTATATGCAGAAGGGATATATATATGGTAATATAATGGTTGAGACTAATTTGTATGGAGGGTGTAATGGATAAAGATTTGCGTGAGTTATTAATATTATCCGTGACGATTGTGATAATATTTTTAAGTTCCTTATTAATTGTTGGAACTCAAAAAGATTCTACGGAAGATGAAGAAAGTAATATTCAAATTGAAAATCAACAAGATGAAGAGGAGATAGAAGATGAAGAGATTCAAGTAGAAGAAGTCTTTCATCCGGACTCGTTCACAGGTCTATTAATTGGTTTTGACAAAGCGAGAGGTTTAACAGAAGTAGTTATGGTCGGATACTTTGACGCCACAGACAGTGAGTTTAAAGTTATATCGGTACCAAGAGACTTACATATTGACTTTCGAAAAGAGCCGTTTAAAACGATTAAAGAAAATGACCCTAAGAATCGGATTTCATATTGTAAACTAGGTGAAGTTTATTCTAATCTTGGTAAGGATAATGAAGCCCTTAAACAACTGAAAAAGATTGTTGGCGTGATTGTCGGATTAGAGATTGACTATATGGCAACTATTGATGTCGGAGGTTTTAGAGAAATGGTTGATGCGGTTGGCGGTGTTGAATTTTATGTGCCCCAGCGTATGTATTATAATGATCCTCTTCAAGACTTATATATAGATTTACAAAAGGGTGAACAATTGTTAGATGGCGATAAAGCTGAACAACTTGTACGTTATCGTCAATATCGAATGGGTGATTTGCAACGTATTCAAGTTCAGCAAGATTTTATGGTTGCATTATATGCAAAGATTAGTCAGATTAGGGATTTTAATAAGGTTGCTGAATTAGCAACTATCGGATATAATATATTTGACTCGGATTTTGGATTAGCATTTGCACTGGATTATGCAGAATACTTTTTTCAAATGGATAAGCAAGATATTTTGAAATCAGAAAATATGGTGACTTTACCCTCTTATGGAGAGAAAATTAATGATATATGGTATCAAAAATGGTCACTAGAGGAACATCATGAAACAGTAAATGAGTTAATTAATAAAAATGATTAGAATTAAGGGGTTATCATGGCGAAGAAAAAAAACAATCGACAAGTATATTTGTTAAATAAATTTATTAAAATATTTTTTATATCTTTTGTATTACTTATTATTCTAGCTTCTCTAGGAACCTATGGATATGTTCAGATAACAAGTAATAAGATTTTGGATGCGCTGAAGAACAATCCGATTACTGTCAACGGAACGGATGATGGTATAGATGATGTTATGAGTGAAGAAGATGCTTCACACTTAGCATCCAAAGAACTAACGACCGTTGCTATTTTTGGTGTTGATGAAGACGGATATCGTACGGATGTAAATATGATTGCTTTTTTTAATCACAAGCTTGGTGATATTGATATTATTTCGATTCCGAGAGATACAAGGGTTAAAATTCCGGATGATATTTATTCTGAGATAAGCAAGGTTCGAAGCGACGTCAAACAATATTCACGAATTAATGCCATTCCCGCATATGTAAGTAGCAAGAAACGTAATGAAACATCTGTAGATGTTCTAGAACAAGTTTTTGGCGTAAAGATTGATTACTATGTGAATATGAACCTAGAAGGATTCAAATATATCGTTGACGCAGTTGGTCCCATTTATATGGATATACCTGAGCCAATGAAATATAGTGATCCTCTTCAAGACTTGTATATTAATTTAGATGCAGGCTATCAACCCTTAAATGGTGCTCAAGCGGAACAACTTGTGCGTTATCGCTATGGATATGCAAATGCAGATATTGGACGAATTAGCATGCAACATGAGTTTATGAAGGCATTTATGCAGCAAGCCCTTGAACCGGATAAAAAATTCAATATGATTACGATCCTTGAAACAATTTTCAACCATGTTACAACGGACTTCACAGATGCAGTGGACTACTTGATATACATTGATGATATTTCTGCGGATAAGATTAGCATGACAACTCTCCCCGGAGGTCCGAGTCGTACTGATGGTTCATATACATACGATCAAGCGGCATCTAAAGAACTAATAGAGAGTATAATAAATAAAAAAGCGATTGTTCCGCTACCGGAAGATCAAGATTCAGATACTGGGCAAACCCAAGAGAAAAATGTCGAAGTCGAGGTTGATCCTATAAAGATTCTAGATCCAACAGATTTCTCTATATCCGTTCAAAATGGAACAAATGTCGGAGGACTTGCAGGACGTACACAAGAAAGATTAAAAAGTGAAGGGTTTGATGTTGTCGATGCGAGTAACTATCAAGATAAGACACTAAAACAAACAATTATATTGGCTCCGGCCCAAGAAGTAGGCGAAGCGTTAGGAAGACACTTTAGTAATCCCAAAATTACTGTCGATGAATCATTGATGGATAAAGAAATTCAAGTCGTTATTGCCATTGGAGCAAATGATAGTGATCAATAAGAGTGAGGAATTATGAAAGACAGAGTAAATATTTTAGGTGTAGGATTTGATAATATTAATATGAAAGAAGCCCTTGAATATGGACTTGGTTTGTTTTCAAGACAAACCAAGTCAGTTATTTACACGCCGAATCCGGAGATTGTCATGGCAGCATATGAACAAAAGGGCTTAAAAGAAAATCTTAATCAAGCAGATTTAATCTTACCGGATGGGATTGGTGTTGTCATTGGATCAAAGTTAATTGGGAAACCTTTAAAAGAGAGAGTTGCTGGATACGATTTTATTCAACAATTATTCGAAGTATTAAAAGATACGGACTATACCGTATATTTTTTTGGCTCAAAAGAAGGTGTTGCAGAGCTGGCGGTGAAGACGATGAAGAAGAAACATCCTGGTTTGTCAGTTGTCGGAACATGGAATGGCTATGAAACAGACGATGAAAAAGTGATTGCAGATATTAATCGGGTGAAACCGGATCTTTTGCTTGTTGGATTAGGTGCTCCACGTCAGGAAGAATGGATTGCACAATATAAGGAACGTATTGATGCAAAAGTGTTTGCAGGTGTAGGTGGTTCCTTTGATGGGATGGCTGGTGTGGTTAAACGCGCGCCTAAGATTTTTATCCGTTTAAACTTAGAATGGTTTTATCGGTTGATTAAACAACCGACACGATTTAGACGTATGTTAAAATTACCCTTGTTTTTAATCAAAATGCTTTTAGAAGGTCGAAAATATAAGTAGAGGTAGATTATGGAAATACGAAGCAAACGGCATCCGATTTTTGATTACTTTCTGATTATTATCGGAACCACTATATTGGCGATATCAATTAATATGTTTTTTGATCCCTTGGAAATGGTTACAGGAGGAGTGACTGGCCTTGCCATCATCATTAAATCAGTGACAGAAGGGTTTATTGACGGTGGAATACCTATTTATATAACCAACATGGTTATTAATATTCCTCTTTTTATCATTGCCTTCTTACTAAAAGGAAGACATTTTGGTGCCAGGAGTTTGTTTGCAACATTCTATTTGTCCTTTGCTCTATTTTATACAGATGGGTTACAACCGCTAACATTTGACGTGCTATTAGGAGGAATCTTTGGCGGATTACTTGCCGGTATAGGTTTGGGACTTGTTTTTAGTGCCTTTTCAACAACAGGTGGAACGGATTTGGCGGCTAGTATCATTCAGCATTTTGCAAAACATATTTCGGTTGCTCAGATTATGCTTTTTTTAGATGCTTTGATTATTTTATTCGGTCTATATCTTTTTGGTCCGGAGAAAACCATGTATGCTATAATTTCTATATATATATCGGTGAAAGTTATTGATGGAATATTAGAAGGTTTGCATTTTTCAAAAGCAGCATTTATCATTTCGGATTTTAGTGAAGCTATTTCGGAACAACTTATGATTAATTTAGACCGGGGGGTTACCGGTCTTCATGGTGAAGGGAAATATACGCACAATAAAAAGGAGTTGTTATTGTGCGTTGTGTCTAAAAGAGAAATCGTAAAATTGAAAGAAATTGTTCGGGATATCGATAAAAATGCATTTGTGATCGTTGCGGATGTTCGAGAAGTGGTTGGAGAAGGATTTGTAGAGTATGAAGTCTCTAAAAATGAAGCGATAAAATAGACACTTTGTCTATAAATGAGGTCATTTTTTGGATATGGGAGACATGCACTTAGTGAATGTATATAGTATTAAAAGGGAATAGTACGGTAAAATACTACAAAATACCTGTAAATAGCAATGTTCACAAATTCAAAAAGGCCCTTTTGTTTAATTAATCCATAGTTTTAGCTGCTTAAGTATAGTATAGTATATTTAACGCAACAGTAATCAACCAATATTCCACAAGGGGGCCCATTAAATGGCAAGTTTATCTCTTAAGAACATCAAAAAAGTTTATGCAGGAAACGTAACAGCAGTTCAAGATTTTAATCTAGAAGTTGCAGACAAAGAATTTATTATCTTCGTAGGTCCATCAGGATGCGGAAAATCGACGACACTTCGTATGATTGCCGGTCTTGAAGAAATTACTGAAGGTGAATTATACATTGGCGATCGTCTTGTGAATGACGTCGAGCCAAAAGATCGTGATATCGCGATGGTATTCCAAAACTATGCGCTTTATCCACATATGACAGTATACGATAATATGGCATTTGGTCTTAAATTACGTAAGACTCCAAAAGCAGAAATTGATCGTCGTGTTCAAGAAGCAGCTAAGATACTTGGTATCGAAGTATTACTTGACCGTCGACCTAAAGCTTTATCCGGTGGACAACGTCAACGTGTTGCCATGGGACGTGCCATTGTACGTGAACCAAAAGTATTCTTAATGGATGAACCTTTATCAAACCTTGATGCTAAGTTAAGAGTTCAGATGCGTATCGAGATTTCTCGTTTACATCAAAGACTTCAAACAACAATTATTTACGTAACACATGACCAGGTTGAGGCGATGACGCTCGGAACAAGAATCGTTGTTATGAAAGATGGTTTTATTCAACAGGTAGATACACCTTCAAACCTTTATGATCATCCAACAAATTTATTCGTTGCCGGATTTATTGGTTCACCTCAAATGAACTTCCTGGATGCAAAAGTATCAAGAACTGGTGATGATATTACATTGTTATTCGGAGCAAACTCAATCTTATTAAAAGGCAAGCAAGCTCAATCAATGATTGATGGTGGTTATGTCGATAAAGAAATCGTATTTGGAATTCGTCCTGAAGATATTCATGAAGATCAATCCTACATGGATGCTCATCCTGAAACGGTGATTGATTTCGTAGTTAACGTTGTAGAAATGTTAGGTGCTGAATTAAACGTTATCGGTTCTGTTGATGCATTTGATGTAACGGCTAGAACAGATCCACGATACAAAGTTGAGCCTGGTCAAACCGTAAAAATGGCGTTCGATATTAATCGTTTACATTTATTCGACAAAGAGACAGAAAAAGTAATAGAAATATAATACGAAAAAAACAAATAATTGGAGGGAATGCACAAAATTGTGCGTTCCCTCTTTCAATTTTGTAGATTATGCTATAAAATGGAAACAGAATCCAAAGATGTAAGAACATCTTAGAAAGTAAGGAGAACGTTATATGATTTCAAATCAAATAATTCAAAACACAATTGAAGGATTAAAAACAATTACACGAATAGAACTTAGTGTTATGGATCCGGATGGTAAAATATTAGCAACAACGGAAGAAGAAAAATTAGGTGAGTATAACTATGCAGTTCCTGATTTTATTCATTCCCAAGCGGAAAGCCAATTGGTACAAGGGTATCAATTTTTTAAAGTGTTTGATGATCGCACAGTTGAATACGTTATTTCTGCACAAGGTGAGGCAGAAGATGTATATAAGATTGGAAAAATTGCATCCTTTCAAATTCAAAATTTATTAGTTGCATATAAAGAACGGTTTGACAAAGATAATTTCGTTAAAAATCTGTTGTTAGATAATCTTTTGCTCGTAGATATCTACAATCGCTCTAAAAAACTACATATTGAAACTGACGTACGCCGTGTATCAATGATTGTTGAAACGAAGTTTGAAAAAGATACCAATGCCTTAGAAATTGTCCGAAGTATTTTCCCGGCAAAAACCAAGGATTTTATTACAGCGGTTGATGAGAAAAATATTATTCTTGTTAAAGAGCTTAAATCAACAGACACAATTGATGATATTGAAAAGTTAGCAAGAATGATCGTTGACACATTGAATTCAGAAGCAATGAGTTCTGTTTATGTTGCGATAGGAACTGTCGTTAATGATATTAAGGATGTATCAAAATCTTATAAAGAAGCAAAAATGGCATTAGAAGTGGGCAAAATATTCTATACAGAAGCCCATGTTATGGCCTATGAGAATCTTGGTATTGGTCGTTTAATTTATCAATTACCGATTCCACTTTGTAAAATGTTTATTAGCGAAATATTTGAAGGACAATCGCCAGATGAGTTTGATGATGAAACGTTAGCAACAATCAATAAGTTTTTTGAGAATAGCCTAAATGTTTCAGAAACATCAAGACAATTATATATTCATCGAAATACATTGGTATATCGTTTGGATAAACTTCAAAAAAATACTGGACTGGACTTAAGAACATTTGAAGATGCAATTACATTTAAAATTGCTTTAATGGTTGTAAAATACATGCGATATATGAGCCAGTCAGACGTTTATTAACTTAAGACTTATCCATTAGGATAAGGGAGGCTTAGAATGATACGATTAGAAAATGTTACAAAGGCATATCCCAATGGTGTAAAAGCCCTAGATGATGTGTCATTTACCATAGAAAAAGGAGAATTTGTTTTTATTGTCGGAGGTAGTGGTTCGGGTAAAACGTCAATTATCAAGAGTTTAATGCGTGAAATCACAATCTCATCAGGGCGCATTTATGTCGAAGGTGTAGATATAACAAAATTAAGTAATAGAAAGGTTCCGAAGTTACGACGAAATTTAGGTGTGGTCTTCCAAGATTTTCGTCTATTGCAAAATCTGTCGGTTTATCAAAATGTTGCTTTTGCTTTACGGGTTACTGAAACGCCTTCGCGAATAATTCGAAAAACTGTGCCAACATTATTATCCATGGTCGGTTTAACGCATAAAGCAAAAATGAAACCATACCAATTATCAGGTGGAGAACAGCAGAGAACAGCATTAGCCCGTGCTCTTGCCAACAATCCGCCTATTCTTATTGCAGATGAGCCAACAGGTAATCTAGATCCAAAAATATCATGGGAAATTATGCGACTGCTTCTAGATATAAATATGCGAGGGACAACCGTCGTAGTAGTAACCCATGATAGAGAAATCGTAGATGCGATGAAAAAAAGAGTAATTACACTTAAACATGGTCGCGTAATTAAGGACATACAAAGAGGAGACTATGGTTATGAGAATTAAAACACTCTGGTACTGTTTAATTGAAGGAATAAAAAACCTTTTTAAAAATAGATTAATGTCACTGGCATCAATACTAACAATCGTAGCCAGTTTGTTCATTGTTAGTATTTTTTACTGCATAACAGTGAATTTAAATTATACATTAGATGAATTTGAGCATAATATAGGTATAGCTATATTTTTTGAAGACAATGTTACTGAAAATGAAATACTCACATTAAAAACACAACTTGAAGCCCGAGAAGAAGTTTACGAAGTGACTTATGTCAGTGAAGAAGACGCTTGGAATGAGTTTAAGGGAGATTATTTTGAAGGACGAGAAGAACTTTTGGAAGGATTCGATGAAGATAATCCACTTGCAGGTTCTGCATCGCTACAAGTCCTCTTCGAAGATATTTCTAGACAAGATCATTTGATAAGACTCCTTGAATCAAAAGAGATCGTTCGTCATGTAAAAGAGGCGAGAGAAGTCGCAGCAATTGTCGAGAATTTTAATGATTTGGTAGCCTATATCAGTCTTTCCCTTATTGTTATACTTTCGATTATTTCCTTGTTTATTATTTCGAATACAATTCGCTTAGGGATTGCCTTACGAAAGCGGGAAATAAATATTATGCGATACATTGGAGCTAAAACGATGATGATTCGTGGACCATTTATTGTTGAAGGTGCCCTAATCGGTTTAATTGGTGCATCGATTCCGCTCTTGGCTATTTCGTATTTTTATAATCAAGTTGTCCAAAGTATTATTACACAATTCTATTTGTTGAATGATTTTCTTGTTTTCATTCCGGTAGAAGAACTGATGGTTCAATTAACACCTATTATGCTTATAGCAGGTGCGTCGTTAGGGATTATCGGCAGTCGTTTTACAATTGGAAGATATTTAAAAGTTTAAAATAAAGAGGGTGATTTCGTGATAAGAAAAATAAATAAGCAAGGTCTTTTTTTCATCATACTTATATTTGTCTTGATTCCACTTGTTGCATTGAGTGTAAATGCAAGAACCTCGATTAAAGATTTAGAACGTCAAAAAAAGGAAACAGAACAAGCCATTGAGGATGCGAAGGAAGCGTTTGCTCAGAAGAATGCAGGAATAGCTGAGCGATCCTATCAGATATTAGAACTTGAACAAGAAACGAATCAGATTAACAATGCGATTGCACAGACAAATGCAAATATTTCAAATAAAGAGCAAGAGATAGAATTGACGCTTGAACAACTTGATCTTATTCGTGAAGAGCAAAATTTATACTATGAACAGACAAAAGAACGTATTAAAATCATGTATGAATTTGGCTCAACAGAATATTTGGAGGTTTTGTTAGAGTCAAAAGATACAAGTGACTTTTTTAACCGTTTGGAGTATTTGAATAGACTTGTCGAGTATGATCAAGAGATGCTTGAAAAGATACAACAAATTAAAGAAGATATCGTACGACATGAAAATCAGCTTACAGTAGAAAAGCTAGAATTAGAAGAATTACAAGCTGAGAATGTCAATCAAAAAAATGAAGTAGAGGCACTAAGGTCAAAAAAAGAATATGAAATTTTATCGATTCAAGAGGATAAAGAGTTAATTCTTGAAGAAATCCAGATGATGGAAAAAGAACAAGAAGAGCGGGACAAAATGATTGAAGAGCTTATCAAGCTCTATGCAGATAGTACCATTTTATTTGGTGGAGATTTAGATTGGCCGGTACCTGGGTGGAGTCGTGTTTCCTCAAAATTTGGACCAAGAACCCATCCGGTTTATGGTTATCCGAGTAATCATACAGGCATTGATATACCGGCGTCTTATGGAACATCCATTAAAGCTTCCGGAAGTGGACGTGTTATTTTTGCAGGATGGGGAACCGCCTATGGAAATTATATTCTTATTGATCATGGTGTTGACCCTCAAAAGCGTCATGTTGTAACGCAATATGCCCATTGTTCGGAACTTCTTGTTTCTGAAGGTGATATTGTAGTTCGAGGCGATACCATTGCAAAAATCGGTAGTACGGGATGGTCTACAGGAAATCACTTGCATTTTGGTGTTCAAGTTGGAGGAACGTGGATAGATCCATTACAAAAGTCATCAGCTAACTAGATATAGAATAGAGGAAATACATGAAAAAAAGTAGTTTTTTTATAGGATTAGCCAGTGGTATGGTGATATTATTGGTTGCACAAATTGCTTTAGGTGGTTTTTTTTCACTAGGCAGAATTGCGCAAGAAGTGATTCCAAAATATACCAATCATGAATATGAAAGTTTTGAAACGAAAGTTGAAGATGTGATTGGTAAATTAAATACATATTATTATGAAGATATTGAAGCGGAACAATTATATGAAGAAGCTATTCGAGGGCTTGTCGACAGTGTTGGAGATCCATATACAACATATTTTACTCAGACAGAATATGCTTCATTTATGGAAACAATGGAAGGGAGTTACGATGGCATAGGCGTTGTAGTTTCTTATGGAGAAACAGAGAACGAGGTTGTTGTCGTAGCACCGTTTAAAGGTTCGCCGGGAGAAAAGGCCGGAATAAAACCTAATGATCAGATTATTGCGGTTGATACTGTAGACATTAATGGAATGGCGTTAGATAAAATTGTTGAATTGATTAAAGGGCCAAAGGGAACAGAAGTTGTTTTGACAATTATTCGTGAGGAAGAGACGCTAGACATTCCAATTATACGTGAAGAAATCGAAGTTCCGACAGTGGAATATTCAATGATGGAAGAAGATATCGGCTATGTGGCAGTGAGCAGCTTTGATCTTGTAACAGAAGAACAATTTAATAATGCAATTGAAGAGCTCAATAATCAAGGGCAAAAAGGAATGATTATTGATTTGCGATTTAACCCAGGTGGATATTTACATATTGCCTACAATATGATTGATGAATTACTCAAGGAAGATTTACTTGTTGTTTATACAGTAGATAAACAAGGCCGTCGATCTGAATTAGTGACCAAGACCAAAGAAGCATTTGATAAGCCTTTAGTCATATTGGTTAATGGGAGTAGTGCCAGTGCATCTGAGATCATGTCCGGAGCAATCAAAGATCATGGATTAGGAACGATTGTTGGTGAAACCACCTTTGGAAAAGGACTTGTTCAACAAACAATCGACCTTGATGACAGTTCGGCAATTAAGGTGACGGTATCTAGATATTACACGCCGGATGGAGACTTTATTCAAGATGTTGGTGTGGAACCGGATATTTATATCGAAGAAGACTACGAAGATGATGTGGATAATCAACTTGAAAAAGCACTTGAAGTTATACGTGAACAAATCAAACAATAAATAAAAAAAAGACGACTTAGAAATGAAAGATGAGAAAACAACATGTTGGACTTAGTCAGAATAACGTTGGAAAGTATAGGGTATTCAATCTTTAATATTGTATTTTTGTTTGGTGTATGGGTTTTGTTTTTAATCAATCGCCGCTTGAATCGAATAGATATTTATCGAATAATTAAAAAAAAGTCGATAATAAATCTTATGGCAGATATACTTGTGCAAAGCATTCTCGTAGGAAGTATTGTTAGTTTTATAGTGGTTTTCATCGGAATACCTTTATATTTCAATGAATTTTTACTTTTTCTAATTCCGATTTCATTGTTGCTTTCGATGATGCGAATGCGCTTTCTAGATTTTTGTTATGGGGCTGCATTGATTTGTTTCTTATCATTAATTATGAATGGGCAAGCATTTATGGGGATAACTTTTTTAAACGTTGAAACACATATCCCATCCTTTGTTCTTCTTGTTGGAATGCTTAGTTTAATCAAGGGGTTACTTATATTCCTAACAAAAGAGCAAAGTGTCATTCCTGTACTTAGTCGTAAAGATAATCAAATAGTCTTGGGGCATATCATTCATAAAAGTTGGATTTTACCTATAGGACTTTTGATTTTGCAAATTGGAGAATTGGCAACTCAAGGGATTCAAATGCCTAGTTGGTGGCCAATGATTCAATATCCTTACAATCAAAATGTTTTTTATACCATGTTTCCATTTGTTGCTTTCATGAATCACAACTCTATAAGTTATACAGAAACATTACAAAATCATCAAAAAAAATCGGGGCAGATCAACATTATTTTTGGAGTATTGCTCCTGCTTATAGGGGTCTTATCTGTAGAAAATCTTTATGTTCAAATAATAGGATGCTTAATAATGGTCATTTTCCCGGAAGGAATGCACCAGGCGAAGGTTCGAAAAGAAAAAAGACAATCGCCAATTTACACACATCCGGAGAGTGGTTTACGTATTATGGAAGTCATTCATGGTGGGATTGCAGATGAGATTGGAATGGAATTAGGCGAAGTTATTGAAAAAGTAAATGATACTTTTGTCCAAGATATTAAGCATTTTTTGCGAATGGTTAAAGAAGCTGAAGGGGAAATTATTATTGAATCACGTACAATTGCCGGTCGATTGATGCGGTATGAAATTCATAAATCGAAGGATTTGACACGTATGGGTGTCCGATTTATCCCGGAAAAACCATTGATTGTATATTCAATGGAGCGGTATAATCAAATCGGCATCTTCGATTTTTTAAAAGGAAAATATTAAGATAAGCAAAGCGAATCTCAGACTCACAGAATGTCAAGTGGCATAATTTCTGGAGGCTGAGATTTTTTTAAAAAGCTCAGAACATATGTTTGCAAACCTAGCGTGATATGGTATAATTATGTAACAGTAAAAGAGGTGAAATAATGAGTCGATTTAATTTGCAAGCAGAATTTAAACCAACAGGAGATCAACCAGAGGCTATTTTTAAACTTTTGGAAGGGTTTAACCATGGTAATATACACGAAACATTATTAGGTGTAACCGGATCAGGGAAGACATTTACCATGGCGAATATTATTCAAGATATGAATGTTCCCACGTTAATCATCGCGCATAATAAAACGTTAGCTGCACAGCTGTATTCGGAGTTTAAAGAATTTTTTCCGGATAATGCAGTGGAATACTTTGTCAGTTACTATGATTATTATCAACCGGAAGCCTATGTGGCACATTCAGATACCTATATAGAAAAAGATTCGTCCATTAATGAAGAAATTGATAAATTGCGGCATTCAGCGACAGCAGCACTAGCAGAACGACGTGATGTAATTATTATTGCATCTGTGTCATGTATTTATGGTTTGGGTTCACCGATTGACTATAAAGAAATGGTTATATCCCTTCGACCCGGTATTAACTATGATCGTGACGAGCTTCTACGTAAACTCGTGGATATTCAATATAAACGTAATGATTTAGATTTTGTCCGGTCAACATTTCGAGTTCGTGGTGATATTGTTGAGATTTTTCCTTCTGGTGCTTATGAGAACGCCTTACGCGTTGAATTTTTCGGAGACGAAATCGAACGTATAACCGAGATTAATACATTAACAGGAGAAGTCTTATATGAATTAAAACACGCTTCGATATTTCCTGCTTCCCACTATGTTATACCAGAGGAAAAAATAGAAAAAGCCTTATTAGCGATTGAAGAGGAAATGATAGAACGGGTGGCGTATTTTAAAGCCAATGATAAGCTCATTGAAGCTCAACGTATTGCAGAGCGGACGAACTTCGATATGGAGATGATTCGTGAAACCGGATTTTGTTCCGGAATAGAAAACTATTCCCGTCATTTAACGGGATTAGCGCCGGGACAAGCACCGCACACTCTAATTGATTATTTTCCAAAAGATTTTTTAATTATTGTCGATGAATCTCATATGACAATCCCACAAATTCGAGGTATGTATGCAGGGGACCAATCCAGAAAACAAAATCTTATTGAATATGGATTCCGCCTTCCTTCAGCAAAAGACAATCGACCTTTAAACTTTCCGGAGTTTGAGCAACGGGTTAATCAGATTCTCTATGTATCAGCAACACCCGGACCCTATGAAAAAGACCATGAACAAATGTATGCTGAACAGATTATTCGCCCGACAGGCTTACTTGATCCTGAAGTAACCGTGCGACCGGTCAAAGGTCAGATTGATGATCTTATTGGCGAAATTAACGGCGAAGTTGAAAAAGGGAATAAAATACTTGTCACGACATTGACAAAAAAAATGTCGGAAGATTTGACGGACTATATGAAAGAAATCGGTATACGTGTACGCTATTTACACTCGGATATTGATACCCTAGAACGTATAGAGATTGTTCGTGATTTACGGATGGGTGTATTTGATGTACTTGTCGGAATTAATTTGCTTCGTGAAGGATTAGATATTCCGGAAGTCGCACTTGTTGCTATTGTGGATGCAGATAAAGAAGGGTTTTTACGTTCAGAGACGGCGCTTATACAGACGGTTGGACGTGCTGCACGAAATAGTGAAGGACGTGTTATTATGTATGCAGATCGAATGACAGGTTCAATGGAACGAGCAATTTCAGAGACAAATCGTCGCCGTCAGATTCAGCAAGAGTATAATGACCAGCATAATATTACTCCTCAAACAATCAAAAAAGCAGTACGGGATTTGATTGCAATATCTAAAGTTGCAGAATCGAAGAAAACCTATAAATTAGATAAAGACCCTGAGTCTATGGATACACAAGAACTGGAAAAATTAATTATTAAATTGAATGCAGATATGAAAAAATCTGCATTGAATTTAGACTTTGAACGAGCTGCTATGTTAAGAGATGAACTCTTTAAATTAAAAAAGCAGATGCAAGATAGGTAGGAGTAAACGATGTCAAATAATAAAATTACTATTAAAGGTGCAAAAGAACATAATTTGAAAAATATAGATCTTGAATTACCACGAGATCAGTTTATCGTCATGACAGGTTTAAGTGGATCTGGAAAATCATCATTAGCATTTGATACTATTTATGCAGAGGGTCAACGACGGTATGTGGAATCATTATCGTCATATGCAAGACAGTTTTTAGGACAAATGGAAAAACCGGATGTTGAAACGATTGAGGGCTTGTCCCCTGCAATTTCGATTGACCAAAAGACAACGCACAAGAATCCGAGATCAACCGTCGGAACCGTTACAGAAATCTATGACTATTATCGTTTGCTTTATGCACGCGTTGGAATTCCTCACTGTCCTCAGTGTGGAAAACCTATTCATAAACAAACGGTGGATCAAATCGTCGACCATATATTAGAATTAGAAGAGGGAACAAAAATCCAATTGTTGGCCCCAATCGTCCGTGGCCGCAAAGGGCAACACGTCAAGTTGCTCGAACAAGCCAAAAAAAGTGGTTATGTTCGTGTACTTATTGATGGGAACATGTATGATTTAAGTGAAGAAATCGAATTAGATAAAAACAAAAAGCATACGATTGCAATTGTCGTGGATAGATTAGTTGTCAAAACAGATATTCAGAAGCGCTTGAGTGATTCAATTGAAACCGTTATGCATTTATCGGAGGGAATATTAGAGGTGGATGTTATTGGTGGGGATGTACTTACCTTTAGCCAACATTTTGCTTGTCCGGATTGTGAGATTAGTATCGAAGAAATTGAACCACGTATGTTTTCCTTTAACAATCCATTCGGTGCATGTCCTACATGTCATGGCTTGGGTTTTACTATGAAATTTGATCCGGATTTAGTTGTTCCGAATCCGGCTTTATCTATTCGGCAAGGAGCGATTCAAGCTCCGGGATGGGCAATTGCCAATAAAAAAACAAGTTATACCCTGAGTTTATTTGAATCCTTGGCGCAAAAATATAAATTTAGCCTTGATACACCATATAATGAATTGAAACCAAAGATTCAACATCTAATTCTTTATGGGAATGAAGGTAAAAAAATTAAAGTTAAATATGAAAATAATCGTATGTCAGGCGAATATGCGACATCTTTTGAAGGAGTTGTCCCGGGACTAGAGAGACGTTATCAAGAAACTTCATCGGATTATATGCGGTCGGAATATGAGACATTGATGATGAATGATGAATGTGAAGTCTGTCACGGAGCCCGACTAAAGCCTGAGTCTCTAGCAGTAACTGTCGGAGATAAAAACATTGTTGAAGTTACAGAGCAAGCGATAGTGGATATTCAAAAATTCATGGATAATTTACAATTGACAAAGCGTCAAGAAATGATTGGCGAACAGATTTTAAAAGAAATCAAAGCACGCATTAATTTCCTTATGGATGTTGGGCTAGATTATCTATCCTTATCCCGGACAGCAGGAACATTATCAGGTGGAGAAGCTCAACGTATTCGCCTAGCAACACAGATTGGTTCCGGATTAGTTGGCGTTGTATATATACTTGATGAACCATCTATAGGTTTGCATCAACGAGATAATGGACGCTTGCTTAAGACATTAAAACATCTTCGTGATTTGGGAAACACATTAATTGTCGTTGAACATGACGAAGAAACCATGGAAGCAGCGGATTTTCTTGTAGATATCGGACCGCGTGCAGGCGTTCATGGAGGCGAAGTGGTTTATGCAGGTGATGTGGAAGGTATAAAACAATCAGAGCGTTCCATTACCGGTCAATACTTATCTAAGCGCCTCGAGATTCCGATTCCTAAGCAGAGAAGAATAACCGATGAGCGTTGGGTAACGGTTGTTGGCGCCCAAGAAAACAATTTGCAAAATATTGATGTTTCAATTCCCTTAGGCGTCTTAACCTGTGTAACCGGTGTTTCAGGATCAGGAAAAAGCTCCCTGGTGAATGAAATATTATATAAACGGCTAGCTAGAGACTTAAATCGTGCTAAACTCAAACCCGGTAAACATAAAGACATCGAAGGAATAGAACATTTAGATAAAGTAATTGATATCGATCAATCTCCTATTGGGCGTACACCGAGATCAAATCCTGCAACATATACAGGGGTGTTTGATCATATTCGTGATATATTTTCCTCAACCCAAGACGCAAAAGTACGTGGTTATTCCAAAGGTCGCTTTAGCTTTAATGTTAAAGGCGGTCGATGTGAAGCTTGCCGAGGAGATGGGATTTTAAAAATTGAGATGCATTTTTTGCCGGATATTTATGTGCCATGTGAAGTGTGTCATGGACAACGGTATAACCGAGAAACGCTAGAGATCAAATATAAAGGTAAAAATATAGCGGATGTATTAGGGATGACGGTAGAAGAAGCCTTATCTTTCTTTGAAAATGTTCCTCGGATTAAGAATAAAATGCAAACACTCTATGATGTCGGACTCGGATATATAAAACTTGGTCAACCGTCAACAACTCTATCCGGAGGGGAAGCCCAACGTGTGAAGTTGGCAACAGAGCTGAGTAAACGAAGTACGGGTAAAACCATGTACATTTTAGATGAACCAACCACTGGTTTGCATTTTGATGATGTGAATAAACTGATAATAATCCTACAAACCCTTGTTGACCAAGGAAATTCAGTCTTAGTTATTGAGCATAATTTAGATGTAATTAAAACTGCGGATTATATCATTGACATGGGACCAGAAGGCGGACATCGTGGAGGAATGGTCATCGGCAAAGGAACACCTGAGGAAATCGCTATAAACAAAAAATCATATACAGGTGCATATATAAAAAAAATGCTTTAAACATTCGTTTACAACAAGGGGGAAATCTGTTATAATGAGGTCTGAATTGTACGAGGTGTAATGACAATAATTTAACAAAAGAGGATTGTAATGAATGTAAAATATGACTTTCATATCCATACAGCATTATCATCATGTGCCCTAGAAGAAATGTCGCCCAACAATATTGTTAATATGGCGATTCTAAATGAGCTCGATGTTATTGCCATAACCGATCATAATAGTTGTGGCAATGTTCAGTCGGTAATTACCGTTGCTAAAGAGCTTGGTCTTCATGTAATCCCAGGTATGGAAGTCGAAACGCGTGAAGAAATTCATGTGGTCTGTCTTTTTGAAACAGTCGAAGCGAGTAACCTAATGCAAAGTTATGTCTATGATGCGTTGCCAAAAAAGAAGAATAAGCCTTCGATACTTGGGCGACAATTGCTTTTTGATACTGAGGACAATATTCTTGCTGAAGAAGAACGCTTATTATCATTTGCAACAACAATTACTCTTGAACAACTTATTCAAAAGACGAATGATCTAGGTGGTGTTGCCATTCCGGCGCACATTGACCGCCCCAGTTATAGCATTATTTCAAACCTAGGTTTTATCCCCCCGAATCTACCCATTCATTGTCTTGAAATTTCACAATATGCAGAGTACAATAAATATATCGAAAAATATAAAGAGCACATAATATTGCAATCTTCAGATGCACATGAACTTGGATTTATAGGTGTTTGTATGCAGGAGTTTCGAATTCCTGAACTATTAAAATCTCAGCTGACGGTTAAAGTTGTGCTTGATTTTTTAAAGCGGATTGATAAAGTATAAACAAAAAATGTTGTTAGTTAGAGATGAATAATCTCTTCTTATATAAAGGTTAAGGTTAAGTAATACAATTTTAAGGAGGTTAATGATGGCTGCTAATCACGATTTGACTCAAGAAAAATACCAAGAACTTGCAGACTT
>Ga0334893_1000791_pt1 | contig 36804 bp, 34 predicted proteins | sample GraSluR3_MG_5_FD_207218 | JGI IMG/M metagenome (GOLD analysis project Ga0334893, IMG submission 207218) | Sludge microbial communities from methane-producing bioreactor in Wageningen University, Netherlands - Granular Sludge_09_05-R3 | ecosystem: Engineered > Bioreactor > Anaerobic >...
ACTCCTCCTGGAGGAGTTACAGAAGTACTAAAAACTCTTCTTATGAATATAGTTTCTAACCCTGTAAGTGCAATAGCAGATGCGAATTACATAGGTATTCTTGCTTGGGCGGTTCTTTTAGGACTAGCACTAAAACATGCGGCACAGTCAACAAAAGATATGATATCTAACTTTGCTGATGCTATAGCTCAGATGGTTAGATGGGTCATCAATTTAGCACCATTTGGTATTATGGGATTGGTTTTTGATGCTATTGCGACTAGTGGAATAAGCACACTTTTAGGATACGGTCAGCTTATTATGTTACTGGTAGGAACTATGTTCTTCGTAGCATTAGTAGTAAATCCTATCGTAGTTTATGTATATACTCGCAAGAATCCTTACCCACTAGTATTAAAATGTCTTAAAGACAGTGGTATTACAGCATTCTTTACTCGTAGTTCAGCTGCGAACATCCCTGTTAATATGAGCCTTTGCGAGCAGTTAAACCTTGATAAAGATACTTACTCAGTATCTATTCCTCTAGGTGCAACTATCAACATGGCAGGAGCAGCTATTACTATCTCAGTACTTACTTTGGCAGCAGTTAATACACTTGGTATTGAAGTAGACTTTGCTACTGCAGTAATCTTAAGTATTCTTGCAGCTGTATCTGCTTGTGGAGCATCTGGAGTTGCTGGTGGATCATTACTTCTTATTCCACTTGCTTGTAGTTTATTTGGTATTCCAAATGATGTTGCTATGCAGATGGTTGGAGTTGGATTTATAGTAGGGGTTATCCAAGACTCATGCGAGACTGCTCTTAACTCTTCTACAGACGTATTATTTACAGCTACAGCAGAATTCGGAAAAATGCGTAAAGAAGGTAAAGCTTTTGAGATGATTCCTCACAAAGCTAAGTAATAAATACTATTTAAACCAGTTTCTTTAATTAGAAACTGGTTTTTTTAATGCCATACAAACAACTTGAAATTTGACACAAAGTTGTTTGTGTGATATACTATTAAAGTTGCCAAAAGGTGTAACATTCTTTCTTAATTGTTCCATTATGCGTCTAGAATCTGATTTTAAACTTGCATCTAAATTAAGTCTAAAAAACTTTTTCAATTTTTTCTTTTTAAAATCTTCTATAAGTTCATATTAGAAAGTATATTTAAAATTCTAGATATCTCATTTTTAAGGTATAAATCATACCCTTGATTTTTTATACCTATAAATACCAAAATATAGATTTATGTAGTAGAAAGATATATATTTTTAATAAGGAGGGAAAAATGAATATAATAGAATTTTTTATTTCTAGATGGGATGCCATATTGCAGATGACTATATCCCATTTTACCATTGTTATTTTAGCAATGATTATATCTATAATATTAGGTGTTATCATAGGTATATTAATTACAAACAATAAGCAACTAGCAAAGGTAATTTTAAATGTAGCTAACATACTTATGACAATTCCGAGCTTAGCTTTGTTTTCTGTATTGATTCCAATTATGGGAATAGGTAAAGCACCTGCAATAGCAGGATTAGTACTCTATACACAGTTGCCAATAATTAGAAATGTCTACACAGGAATTATTACTATAGACCCAAGTATTATAGAGGCAGCTAGGGGTATGGGACTGAGCAATACCAAAATAATGTTTAAAATAAAGATACCTCTCGCTTTTCCAGTTATTATGGCTGGTCTTAGAACTGCCACTGTAATGGGAATCGGTATTGGAGCTATAGCAGCATATATAGGTGCAGGTGGATTAGGTGAATATATATTCCAAGGTATAAATAGGGGAAACGACAGAATGATAATAATAGGAGCTGTTATGGTATCTCTAATCACTATAATAGTAGATAAAGGTTTAGGTTTAATTCAAAAGAAATACGAACTGTAAGAGGTGATATGGATGATAAGGTTTGAAAATGTTGTAAAAAAATATAATGAGCTTGATAAAATGGCTGTAGATAACTTGAATTTGCATATAAAAAAAGGTGAAATCTGCATGTTGCTAGGACCTTCTGGATGCGGAAAAACTACTACTATGAAAATGATAAACAAACTCATAAAATCTACATCGGGAAATATATATATAGATGATAAGAATATAGATAAGGTAGATCCAATAAAGCTAAGATTATCTATTGGTTATGTAATTCAAGGAACAGGCTTATTTCCTCATATGACTATAGGTGAAAATATAGCGATGGTTCCAAAAGAACTTGGCTGGGATAAAGCTAGGATTGATGCAAGGATTGACGAATTACTAGAGCTTATGGAGCTAGACCCTAAAGTTTATAAAGATAAGAGACCAAAAGATTTAAGTGGAGGACAAAGGCAAAGAGTCGGAGTTGCAAGAGCCCTTGCGGCTGACCCTCCAGTTATGCTTATGGATGAGCCTTTTGGAGCATTAGATCCTATTACTAGAGGAAAATTACAAGATGAATTTCTTAGAGTTCAGGAAAAATTAGGAAAGACTATTGTATTTGTTACTCATGATATTGATGAGGCTATAAAAATGGGAGATAAGATAGCGATAATGAAAGATGGAAAGCTAGTACAGTATGCTTCTCCAGCAGAAATATTATCTCAACCAGCAGACGATTTTGTAGCTGAACTTATAGGTGGTAATGGAGCAATAAAGATGATGAATTTGATAAAATGCAAAGACGTATTGAGAAAACTTCCTAGTATAGATATAGAATCTGAATCCATATTAGCTCTTAACTTAATGAAAGAGCAAGGGGTTAGAAATATCATTGTAAAAGACAAGAATCATAAGGTTTTAGGTTATGTGAGATATAAAGATGCTTTTAAAAACCAAAATGCACCTCTAGCGAATATATTAAATGAAATAGGTGAAACAGTAAGTCCAGGAACTACTTTGAAAGAAGCTCTTTCACTGATGTTTTCTATGGGAAGAAAAGCCATATTTATATCAAAGGAAAAAGGAAGCATAGATGGAATAATAACTATGGATGACCTTTTGAAGGCGGTGAACGATGATGACCAAGACGAAGATACGCTCAGCTGATATAAGGCAATTTGCACTTATGACTATTATAGTAGTCATACTAGCAATGCTCAGCTACTACGTTGTGAACTATCCACAAGATAAAATAGTGGAACGGTTTATAAGTTATGAAAGGATTCTTAGAGCTACTAAAGAGCATATATATATAGTTGCAATTTCAAGTGCATTATCAATACTTACAGCAGTTCCATTAGGAATACTAATTACAAGGACTAATTTTAAAAAATTTGCAAACAAAGTCTTAGGAGTTGTAAATATAGGACAAACAATTCCTAGTCTAGCAATTGTAGCTTTGTTTGTAGGTGTATTTGGTATAGGTGCTAAAACAGCAATACTTGCACTTTGGATTTATTCTTTACTTCCTATACTTAGAAATACTATGGTGGGGATTTTGAATTTAGATGAGTCTGTACTTGAAGCCGCAAGAGGTATGGGGATGACTCCGTTTAGGATATTAAAAAAAATAGAACTTCCCCTAGCTATGCCAATAATAGTGGCAGGAATAAGAACTGCTATAACTATAAATATAGGGACAGCTGTATTAGCAGCCTTTGTGGGTGGAGGCGGCTTAGGAGACCTTATTATTTCTGGAAACAATATAAATAGGTGGCAAATAAGAGTTCTAGGAGCATCATTTCCTGCCTTATTAGCTATATTTGTAGATACAATGTTTGCATTTATCGAAGAAAAAACTGCAATATAAAAATTTAGAGGAGTGATATTATGGTAAGAATTAATATGTTTTCAAAAAGATTGGTTATGATATTTGGTTTACTTATGATGTTAGTAATATTTTTAACTGGATGTACATCGGGAACGAGTACATCAGAAAATAAAATAAGAGTAGGTTCAAAAGATTTTACAGAGCAATTGATTTTAGGGCAAATTACATTATTAGCTTTAGAAGATGCTGGTTTTGAAGTAGAAGACAAAACAAATGTAGCAGGTTCAGAGCAGGTTAGAAGTGCACTTGAAAATGATGAAATAGATGTTTATTGGGAGTACACAGGTACTGGATGGTTGATGCATCTACAAAAAGACGAAGTAATAACAAATTCTCAAGAAGCTTATGAGAAAGTAAAAAGTGAAGATAAAGAAGCAAATGATATAGTATGGCTTGATTATGCTTCACTTAATAATACTTACACAATTATGATGAATAAAGATGATAGCGAAAAATTAAACATAAAGTCTATTAGTGATATGGCAAACTATGTAAATGAAAATCCTGGGCAACTATCTTTTGCAGCTGACCATGAATTTACAGCAAGACCAGATGGTCTTCCAGCTTTAGAAGATGAGTATGGTTTTGCATTTGATGGAGATAGTTTGAAGGTAATGGATATAGGGATAGTTTATAGAACTCTAAAAGATAGACAAGTTGACTCAGGTATGGGATTTGCAACTGATGGAAGAATAGCAGCTTTTGATTTTGTAAATTTAGAAGATGATATGGAATTTTTCCCTGTATACAACGCAGCTGCTACACTTAGAGCGGAAACCTTAGAAAAGCATCCTGAATTAGCTGATGTGCTCAACAAAATAACAGAAAAACTTGACAATGAAACAATGATAAAATTGAATTATCAAGTTGATATTGAGGAAAAAGAGCCAAAAGAAGTTGCAAAAAAATGGTTAGAAGAAGAAGGTTTAATTAATAAGTAAAAAATAAGTAATTAAAATAAAAAAAACCCTATTTAAGAGTAAAATCTTAGATAGGGTTTTTTGTGAAATTGTACTAGCTACTTTACAGCTATTAAGGCCATTTCTCTTATAACCTTGCATGCTACGGCTGTAGACATACCACTTTGGTCGTAGTGAGGAGACAGCTCTACTGCATCCATGCCTACTATGTTATTAAGTCTTGAAAACTCTTTAAAAGCTCCTACAAGCTCTAAGAAGCTTATTCCCCCTGGCTCTATAGTTCCAGTGCCAGGAAAGATTGAAGGGTCTAATACGTCCAAATCTATAGTTATATAAACAGGCTTGTCTTTTAATTCATCAATTACTTCTTTTAAGCCATCTAATGAAAATGGGTGCATATCCACGTGGTCTTTTGCCCAAGTAAATTCTTCCTTAGTTCCAGAGCGAATTCCAAACTGATGAATTCTTCCATCGCCTAAAAAATCGTGGCAACGTCTTAGAACTGTAGCGTGAGAAAGCTTTTGTCCCATGTAATCCTCTCTTAAATCAGCATGTGCGTCTAAGTGAATGATATGAAGGTCATTGTGTTTTTCATATACGCTTTGTACGCTTCCTAGGGTTACTAAATGCTCTCCGCCTATCATAAAAGGAATCTTACCTGCATTTACGATAGCCTTAGAATGCTCTTTTATCATATCTATGATTCTTTGAGGATTACCAAAAGGGAAATCTAAATCTCCAGAATCAAACAGCATATAATCTTCTAAATCCTTGTTTAAGTAAGGACTGTAAGTTTCTAGTCCAAAGGAGTCGTTTCTAATGATGTTAGGAGCAAAACGAGTACCAGGTCTAAAAGATGTAGTACCGTCAAAAGGAGCCCCAAATAATACTATCTGAGAATCTTCAAATTCATTATCAAAACCTATAAAGGTAAAAATATTCTTATTCATTGTCTAGCATCTCCTGTACATAAGATGGAAGAGCAAAGCATCCTACATGAAGCTGAGGATTGTAGTATTTAGTCTTGATGCCAAGAGCGTTCCATTTATCAAAATCAACATCATCAATAGGATCTAGCTTTTTAGATGCAAATCCAAACAACCAGTGTCCTGATGGATATGTAGGCATATGGAACTGATATACTTTTGAAATAGGGAAGATGTTTTTAATCTTTTTGTGAGCGCGCTTCATTTCATGAGAAAATTGGTCATAATATGGGCTTTCACTTTGATTTACAAGTATTCCGTTGTCTGAAAGTATATTAAAGCAATTTTGATAAAACTCAGTAGTAAATAAACCTTCTCCAGGACCTATAGGGTCAGTGGAATCAACTAAAATAAGGTCGTATACTTCTTTAGTATCAGCTACAAAGCGAATACCATCTTCAAAATAAAGACTTACTCTAGAATCATCTAGCTTAGATGCAGTAATAGGAAGATACTGTCTAGAAACATCTACAACTAGCTTATCTATTTCTACCATATCTATTTTTTCTATATGAGAATATCTAGTAAGCTCTCTAACTGTACCACCATCGCCACCGCCTATAACAAGAACCTTCTTGATATTAGGATTAGTAGCCATAGCAACATGTGTAATCATATCGTGATAGATGAATTCGTCTTTTTCAGTTACCATCATAAGACCATCAAGAGTAAGAAACTTCCCAAACTCTTCACTTTCAAATACATCTACATCTTGAAATTCACTTTTTCCTGTATATAAGTGCTGCTTTACTTTAATAGAAAAGCGCACCTCATCCGTTTGTTGTTCTGTGTACCATAACTCCATAATAAACCTCCTAAGATGCTATCTCTGAATCTGTTTGAGGCTTGAAATGAACCTCACCTAAATCTTCTTTAGCAAAAGCTTTGATTTTATCAACTGGGCCTCTAGGTACTTCGCTAGTTTCCCATTTCTCAGCTTTTAAAGAATCACTTAAATATTCAAAGCCAATCCAAGGATTTACACTATCTCCGCAAGTAAATAGGTCTACAGCGGCATATCCAAATTCAGGCCAAGTATGAATAGTAAGGTGAGACTCCTGAATAATAACAGCACCACTTACGCCCCATGGATTGAACGTATGAAACGCACTTTGCACGATAGTTGCCTTAGAGCGAATAGCTGCTTCGTTCATATGTTTTTCGATTTCTGAATGGTTATTTAACACCTCTTTATCACAGTTATAAAATTCAACAAGAATATGTCTTCCTAGTTGTTCAATTTTCACACGTATCACTCCTTTATTTACAGAATAGTTTTGGTTAATAGCAAAATTATAGTACGTATATTTTGCAGTATAATTAGTTTCATCTTGGTAAACTTAATATTTATCTATGGGGTGGTTTCGTATAGATAAACCTTAAGTTGAATTAAAATGCGGTTTACTAAAAGTAAACTTTAAGTTTATTAACACTAAAACAAAATACAGCATTTTTGATTGCTTGTCAACACCTAAATCAAAAATAAAACAATGCTAAAAAATCAATATTTCGTTAAAAATTGAATATTAATTTTGATATTAATTTGAAAAAAATCAAAAAAAATAAAACTGCCAAAATTTAATTTTGACAGTTTTGTATAAATTTTATATATGAAATTAACGTCTTAAAACTAACTTTGAATTAACATTTCATAGTAAAGCTTAATCTCAAATAGCTATTGAAGACACGTTGTTGTGCTTTAGTACCTTGATAAATTCGCCAGAAGGGTCGTGATTATCAGTAAGTACGCTTTTTTGAGTTTTAAGCACTTCGATATAATCGATTATTTCTTTTGTTATTCTTTCGCCAGGGCTTAGTACTGGTATACCTGGAGGGTAAGCCATGATGTATTCTCCTGCGATTTCACCTACAGAATCAGCTAGAGGAAGAATTTTCTTTTGCATGTAAAACGCATCTCTAGGTATGATTACAACCTCAGGATTCTTTAGAGGCTTAACTTGACAGTCAAATTCAGGCTTTTTGTATTTTACGCTTATATCCTTTAGCGCAGAGACTAAAGCACAAAGAGCTTCTTTTGTATCTCCAAGGCTTATGATAGCAAGCACATTGTTGATATCGCCTAGCTCCATTTGGATATTATATTCGTCTCTTAATATATCATATACCTCAAAACCTGTAAGTCCTATACCATTTACATTGATGCTAAGCTTTGTTTCATCAAAAGCATAAACACCATGAGCATCAATTAGCTCTGTAGAAAAAGCATAAAGACCTTCTATTTCATTTATTTCAGCTCTTGCACTTCTAGAAAGCTCTAGAGTATCTGTAAGCATCTTTTCTCCTCTTGTAGCTAGGATTTTTCTAGCTCCATCAAGACTTGCCATAAGTAGATAGGATGCGCTTGTGCTTGTTGTGAGGTTAAGTATTGTTTTTACTCTGTCCTTATCTATGATGTCTCCTTTTAAAAGAAGAGCCGAGCTTTGAGTGAGAGAGCCTCCTGTTTTATGAAGACTTACTGCGGACATATCTGCTCCAGCTTCCATAGCGGACATAGGTAGTTCATCATGAAAATGAAGATGTGCTCCATGAGCTTCATCTACAAGTACTGCCATGTCATGTTTATGACATAGCTCAGTTATTTCTTTTAGCGCCGAAGCTGCTCCATAGTAGGTAGGATTTATAAGAAAGACAGCTTTTGAATCAGGATGAAGAGCTATAGCTTCCTTTATTTTTTCAACAGTTACTCCCATTGCTATGCCAAGACGAGTATTCATCTCAGGCTGAACATATACAGGGGTAATGCCTCCTAATATAAGAGCATTTATTGCAGATTTATGAGCATTTCTAGGTAAGATTACCTTATCTCCTGCTTGGCAGGCACTCATAATCATAGCTTGTACTCCAGAAGAAGTACCGTTTGTAAGGAAAAAAGCATGGTCAGCGTCGTAGGCATCTGCCATAAGCTGCTGAGCTTCTTTTATTACACCTACTGGATTGCCTATATTATCTAGGCATTTCATAGAGTTGACATCTATCCTCATGACTTTTTCACCGAAGAAGTCCACCAACTCCTTGGTTCCTCGCCCGTGCTTGTGGCCGGGCACGTCAAAAGGCACAACGTCTCTTTGATCATACTGCATTATCGCTTCGATAAGTGGCAGTATTTCATGGTTTTGTTTCATAGTATCACTCCTTTATTTTGAAATAAAAAAAGTAATACTGCAAAAATGTACTATGGTTTCAATTCTATCAAAAAATTTTGAAATGTAAAGTAAAATATTATTTATTTATGTAAAATATTTTATAGATTTATAATTTTCGAAATTTACAGTAAAATACTCATTAAAGACATAAAGGAGGAAACTACATGGAAAATACAGCTTATCCAAATCTACAAATTGATTTACAAAAGCTATATAAAAATGCAAAAAAACTAGTGAGCTTTGCAAACGCTAATGGTATAAACATCACTGGAGTAGTAAAAGGAAGTGATTCCTCTAAAGAGGTAGCAAAAGAGTTCATAAAAGCAGGATGCATGGGCATAGCTGATTCAAGAATAGAAAAGCTAGCTAAATTAAAAGAAGAGGGTATAAAGGAAGATATGATGCTCCTTAGAGTGCCTATGCTTTGCGAAGTAGAGCAGGTAGTAAGATACTCGGAAATAAGTTTAAACTCAGAAATAGTAGTTTTAGAAGCACTTAATATAGAAGCAAACAATCAAAACAAAATTCATAAAGTAATATTAATGGCTGATTTAGGAGACCTAAGAGAAGGTTATATTGATGAAGAAGAGCTAATAAAAACAGCTCTTCATATAGAAACTAAGCTAGATAACCTTCATATGTATGGAGTAGGCACTAATCTTGGTTGTTTTGGAGCAATCTGCCCTGATGAATCGAATCTAGGAAAATTAGTTCAGATAAGCGAAAAGATTTCAGCGCTTATAGGAAGGAAATTAGAAATAGTATCTGGAGGAGCTACTACTTCTTTACCACTTCTACTAGATGGAAAAATGCCAAAAGGTATAAATCATCTTAGGGTAGGAGAGGCTATGCTTTTAGCTAGAGATTTAATAGACTTATGGGGTTATTCTATGGAAGGCTATCACACGGATACTTTTGTCCTTGAGGCTCAGGTGATAGAGGTAAAGGAGAAGCCATCCCATCCTATTGGAAGGATATTTGTAGATGCTTTTGGAAATACACCAGAGTATGAAGACAAGGGAATAAGAAAAAGAGCTCTTATAGCTCTAGGAAAAAAAGATATAGGGCACCACTACAGCCTGATTCCTAAATTAAAAGGGATAACAGTAGAAGGAAGCAGTAGTGATCATGTAATTTTAGATGTAACTGATGCAGTAGAGGAGATTCATGTAGGAGATATAATAGAGTTTGAGCTCTATTATCAGGCTATGCTTTATCTTACAGCTTCGACTTCAGTTAAAAAAGTATATTTGTATTAAGCTGAGATTTTTATATCATCAGTCTTATCTACTTGTGTAAAGTATATAGAGCTTACAAGTGATGTAAGTGGAGATACTAGTACTAGACCTATACAGCCGACAAAGGTATGAAGCACTTCAGCGGCTATAGGTTTTGAGTTAAATATAGTTATAATATTTGTTCCTTGTGCCATATAGACCATCATTACAGAGATGTAGCTACCCATGTATGCAAGGAGCAAAGTTGTAGTTTGGCTTCCAACTACTGATTTTCCTATACGAATACCTGAATCAAATAAACTCTTGCGAGAAACTTTTGGGTGATTGATTTGGATTTCTTCCAGAGCAGAGGATATATCTATAGCTAAATCAAGTATAGCTCCAGAGCTAGCTAAATAGATTCCACCGTATAGAATTCCTGTAAGGTCTAGATTCTTAAATCCCGCATATATAAGAGATTCGCTCCACTGCATTACAGCACCATTTATTTCGAAAATATGACCAAAGGCTAGGGCGGTTATTGCAGTTATAAATGAGCAGGATATAGAGCTTATAATTGCGGCATAAGACTTTTTAGTAAAGCCGCCTACCAGTAGCAGAGTAGTTATAGTAAGAGCATTTCCAACAAAAAGAGAAACTAAAATTGGAGAATATCCTTTTAGCATAAGCGGAATGAGAATCTTCCAGATGCTAAGAAGTGCAAACAAAAAGCTAAGTAAAGTACGTACACCAGTAAAACCAGAAAAAATAATAAGCAAAACTGTAAATGTACTAACTAGAAGTATTTCATTTCCTATGCGGTAATGATCTATTAGATTTGCAAATATGATTTTTCCTGAGGAGTCTTGCTCAATAAGAACCCAAGCTGTATCGCCTGGCTCAAAAAACTTATCTAATTCTAGCTTACCAGTCAGCATATTTGTGCCTTGGATTTCTTTGCCCTTGTGATTTCCGCTTAGGATTTTTATAGTAGCAGTTTGTTCGCCTTGATTTATCATTCCAGTGTTATAAATACTTGTGTTATCTACAGCAATTATTTTAGCTCGTACGCCTTCAGCATTAACATAGATATTTTTTTCAAAACCAGTAGGTATGAATATGAGAATAGCTATGATAATAAAAAATAAAGCAGAAAATAAAATTTCTTTTTTTGATTTTTTAAATTCAGTTCTTAATTTATCCAATTTTTCACCTCTATGTAAAAATGCCGGTATATACCGGCATTTTTAGTTTTATATAAAAAACATAACTTTCGGGGGAGCTATGTTTTTATTAGAATAATGAAGCTTATCTAATTCCTACAGCTTTTAATGTTTTGAAAAACACATCAGTATTGTCATAAGAGCCATTAAAAAGCTCTGCACCTGCACCGTAAGCAAATACTGGAACTGGAGTGCCTGTGTGAGAGTAAGATGTCCAGCCTATTCCAGCTTTGTTATTTAGAATGTGAGTCAAAGATACGCTTAGAGGATCATATCCTCCATACATGATAGAAGCTTCTTGATTATCTGTCCTAGCTTCTTCTTCCTTCATAGATTCTTCAAATCCAGCTTGGAGTTTTTTATATTCATAGTCAGTCATAGCAAGAGGGTCACTGCTACCATTTGATGGAGCTTTTAATCCGAAATTTTGAGTTATAATAGGCATTACATCATCTAGAGATTTGATTTTTCCATTTGATTTCATTTCAGCTATCATATCGTCAAAAGCTACATAGCTCATTTTTTGATTTCTAAGAAGCTTAAATGCAGTGTCATATCCTGTGTAAGCTTGACCGATAGTAAGCCCACCTGTTTCATGGTCACCAGTTACTATGATTAATGTTTCATCAGGATGCTTCTCTGCGAATTCCTTAGCTACCTTTACAGCTTCATTTAGCTCTAACGTATCAGCTATAGTGCTCATAGCATCATTGGCATGACAAGCCCAGTCTATTTTTCCTGATTCCGTCATCATAAAAAACCCATTTTCATTGTCTAGTACTTCTATGCCTTTTCTTACAAAATCAGAAAGCTTTAAATCACCAGACTTATAATCTATGGAATATGGCATAGAGCCCGAATCTTGAAGCTTTGGACTTTGGGCATATATCTTAGCAGAATTTTTATCTAGTTTAGCAAAATCTTCCTTAGTTTTTGTGATAGTATATCCATTTTCGGCTAGTATTTCATAGGCATTTTTTTGGTCTTTTTTGTCTCCAGTAGGCTTGTTTATTGCTCCACCTGCAAAGTAATCCACATTGCTGTCAGCCATTTGAAGAGCAATATCATAATACTGATTACGGCTTTCAGCATGAGCATAATATGCAGCTGGAGTAGCATGATTGATAGTTACAGTGCTTATGATACCAATTTTTTTACCATTTTCTTTGAATATTTCAGTGATATTTTTAGCATCTTGAGTTTTATCTACTTTTTTGCCTATAACTCCAGAATGAGTCTTAACTCCGCTTGCAAAAGAGGTAGCAGTAGATGCAGAGTCAGGACAAAAAGAAGTAGAATCCTGCGTAGTAGCCATACCAGCAACTGGGAACTGAGTAAATTCTAGCTCACCTAAAGCTACTTTGCCACTTTCGTTGTTTCCAGTGTAGACCTGAGCTGCATTTACTTGCACATGGCTCATTCCATCACCTATAAACATAAATATGTACTTTGGAGTCTTGTAAGAAGTGCTGATACTGTTAGAATTGTCTGCAAAGCTTTGAGTATTTACCCCTAGTAACTGAGCTGTTATCAGGGATATGATAATAAAACCAAAGAATAAAGCCGATAAAATTTTTTTGCTAGTAGTCATTTCATTCCTCCTAAATATTAGTATTGTCCTTTGTTGCAAATACAACAAGGTTCCCCGAACCCATTTGCAATCTTTGATTGCTTCAATGAGTGGAGTTCTTATTTAATGATAGAATGAAAAACTACTTAGTTAGTTAAATATAAGTGAATTTAAGTTTAATTTTGAGTTAAAAAAAGAAGACGCTTTACTCAGCGTCTTCTTCACTTATATTTTAAATTCGTTTTTAAATTTGAATTTCACTTATTGTTTTTGGTGGAATCATACGCCCTTCACTCCTTCTACTAAATAAGTAAATAAGCATTGCCACTAAATCTTTTCATATAATATGAGTTATTTTGGTGGAATCAGCTCCTTTTATATTGAACTTATAGTATATATACCACAAGTAAATTTTATTAAACAAAATATTTGAAATATTTTAATTTTTCTACTTAATGACAAAATATTAGATATCAACATTTAAAAAAATTTAGTTATAAGTTATACTTTAATTGAGAATATAAAGAAATATGCTAATTACATATAAAATATGGGTAGTAATATATGGATTAGTCAAAATCAATGTAATATAAATTTGGATGGGGGATTTGTATGGAAATTAAAACACCTAAGGGTAAGATGACGGTCAAAAAAGTAACTTTCTCCATTATAGTAATGGTTTTAGTTGCTGTATTTGCTTCTTTTGGCAAAGTATTAAATTTTTGGACAGATTTTTTATGGTTTAAAGAGGTAGGATATACTTCTACTTATATTAAGCAAGTATTTGCAAAGCTTTATGTAGGAATACCCTTTTTTATAGGATTTACCGTATTTATTTACATTTATTTTCAAAAAATAAAAAGTAACTACTATAGGTATATGAATATATTGACTACAAAAGAAGACGAAAAATCACTTAATCAAGTTATGGGAATATCTTCTGTTCTTATAGCCCTTTTCTTTTCTTTTGGTATAGCCAGTTCTTTTTGGATGCAAATTTTGAAGTTTATAAATTCAACTTCATTTGACATAAAAGATCCTATTTTTAATAAAGATGTTGGTTTTTATGTATTTACCCTTCCTTTAGTTACAGAGATATTTAGTTTCTTGTTAGGCTTTATAATATTTTTGATGCTTATTACTGTAGTTGTATATGTAGTACTAATTTCTATCAGACAGCCTATGGACAAGGAAGAACTAGGTAGTAAGATAAGACGATTAAGGACTGAGAATAGCTTCGTAAGTCTTCAAAAGAGAGTTATGGAATTAGCTTTAGACCAAATAATGCTAATAGGAGTAGTATTTTTTGTCATAGTGGCGCTTAGAAGTTACTTAGCTTCATTTGCACTTTTATACTCTGAACAAGGGGCGATATATGGAGCTGGATTTACGGATATCAATGTAACCTTGTGGGTATATAGAATTCAGATGGTAGTGGGAATTATATCGGCTATTGCACTTGTGGTAGCGAGATATAAAAGAAATAAAAAATTGGCGTCATTTGGGCCTATAGCACTTATAGCGGTTTATCTTCTAGGAATAGGAGCCGAAATGGCAGTGCAAGCTGTAATAGTATCACCAAATGAGCTAGCAAGAGAAAGAAAATATATAACAAATAGCTTAGAGTATACAAAAATGGCCTATGGACTTGATGATATAGAAATAGACGAGTTTTCTGTAGATCAAAACTTAACTTATGAAGATTTAGTAGATAATCAGGAAACAATAAGCAATATAAGTCTAAACGATTATAGGCCTACAAAAGAAGCATACAATCAGCTTCAAGGTCTTAGAAATTATTATAAGTTTCACGATGTAGATATAGACAGATATATAATAGATGACAAGCTAACTCAGATGTTCTTATCAGTTAGAGAACTTGATAAAGAAGCCTTAGATGATAATGCTAAAACTTGGGTAAATCAACATCTGAAGTATACACATGGTTATGGGCTTACCATGTCTCCTGTAAACAAAGTAACATCATCTGGGCAACCTAGTATGATAGTAAGAAATGTACCTCCTATTTCAGATTATGAAGAACTACAAATTACTGTTCCTCAGGTTTATTTTGGAGAGCTTACTAATGACTATGTAATAGTAAATACAGATGAGCAAGAATTTGACTACCCTATGGGAGAACAGTTACAAACAACCAAATATCAGGGAACTGCTGGAATAGAGTTAAGTTTTTTTAATAAACTTATTTATTCAATAAAAGAAAGCAGTTTTAAGCTTTTGGTTTCAGGTGGAGTAAATTCAGATAGTAGAATAATAATAAACAGAAATATAATTGATAGAGTAAATAAGATAGCGCCATTTTTGAGCTATGATGATGACCCATATGCAGTGGTTGTAAATGGAAAGATTTATTATATAATAGATGGTTATACTACAACTAAATATTTCCCATACTCTGAGCCATTTAACAGCAATGCAAACTACATTAGAAATTCTTTTAAAGTTATAATAGATGCATATAATGGCGATGTAAATTACTATACAGCAGATGAAAAAGATCCTCTAGTACAAACCTATGCAAAGATTTTTCCAAATTTATTTAAGCCTCTAAGTGATATGCCAGAAGAATTTGTACCTCATTTGAGATACCCTCAGACTATGTTTGACATTCAAGCTAAAGTCTATGGGACATATCATACAAGTCAGCCAGATATATTTTACAATCGTGAAGATAAGTGGGAGATAGCAAAGCAAAATTATCAAGGAAAAATCCAAGAAATGGAATCTCTTTACTTTACCTTTAAACTTCCAGAAGAAGAAAAACCGGAGTTTGTCCTTAGCATACCATATACACCTACAGGTAAACAAAATATGACAGCATTTTTGGTAGCTAGAAATGATGGAAAAAATTATGGAAAACTAAAACTTTTTGAATTTCCAAAAATAAAGACAATAATAGGACCCGAGCAGATAGAAGCGAGAATAAGTAATAATGATGTAATTTCAAGAGATTTATCTTTATGGGATAGTAGAGGGTCCCAAGTTTTAAGAGGAAACATATTAACAATTCCTATTAATAATTCAATTTTATATATAGAACCTTTGTATATAAGAGCAGATTCTGAGAAAGCTATACCTGAAGTAAGAAGAATAATTGCAGCTTATAATGATAAAGTAGTTATGGAAGATACTTTAGAGAAAGCTCTTGAAAAATTATTTGGAGGACCTACAAATCCAGATGAGCAAATAGAATCAACAATAAGCGACGAAGAAACTTCTATATTAGATGAAGAGACTGATATATTAGATGAAACATCTGATTCAGCAGTGATAGCAGATGAATCTGAACTTATAAGAAAAGCAAATGATTTGTATGAAGAAGCTCAAGAAGCTCTTAAATCTGGAAGCTTAAGCGAATATGAAAAGAAAATCAATGAACTGGGCGATGTATTAAAGTTGTTAGAATAAGATAATCATATTTAGGAGGACATAACTTATGTATAGATTGCTAGTAGCCACAGCTGAAACCGTAACAGAGACAGTAACAACAGAAGTGCAAACAGCTGTAAAGGAGGGGTTTGATTTAGTAAAAAGCCTCAAAGCTTTATTTATGACATATGGAATAAATATATTAATAGGAATCCTGATATTCTTGTTAGGACTCTATGTTGCAAGATATATTAGGGGTTTATCTAAGAAAATTATGACCAAATCAAATGTTGATCCTTCGGCGATTGGTTTTATTTCACAGATACTTTACTTTTTAATAATAATTATTGTTGCAATAGCAGCGCTAGGAAGAATAGGTGTTCCTACAAATTCTTTTGTTGCAGCTATAGGGGCGCTAGGACTAGCTATAGGCCTAGCACTCCAAAACAATCTTTCAAACTTTGCTTCAGGAATATTAATACTTATATTTAAACCATTTAAAGTGGGAGATTTTATAGAAGCAGCTGGAACAGCAGGTAGTGTAAGTGAAATTCAAATTATGAACACTATACTTTATTCAGTAGATAACAGAAAGATAATTGTTCCAAATTCAAAACTTACATCTGAAAATGTAGTAAATTTTTCATCAGCAACAGATAGAAAAATATCTCTTATGATAGATGTGGACTATAATTCAGATTATAAAAAAGCTATCCAAATAATAAAAGATATCTTTAAAGAAGATCCAGAAATTTTAGATGACCCAGAAGCTACAGTAGGACTTAGAGAATTTGGAGACAGTGCACTTAGGATATTTGCACTGCCTTGGGTTAAAAATGAAAATTACTGGACTGCTTATTACAGAATAATGGAGAGAATCAAAGATGAATTTGATGCAAATGGAATAGAAATACCATACCCACACAGGATGGTGTATATGAAAAATCTTAATGAAGAAATAAAAAAGCAATAAGTAGAAAAACAATTTGGAATAAATACAAGGTGATTATGAATATCGAATTATCTCAAAGACAAATTTAAAATAATCATAAAAAAATAATGTTTTTTATGATTTGTATTAGAAAATCTACAGAATTTGTATTATAATCATAAATATAGCTGTTATCGAGCTATATTGTTGGGTAAATGTCAATTAGAGGTCGTCTGACCAAAATAACTTTATCAGGAGGTAATATCATGGCAGAAAAATCATTAAAAGGTACAAGAACTCTTGGAAATCTTATCAAAGCATTTGCTGGAGAGTCTCAAGCTAGAGGCAGATACAATATGTTTGCAGAAGTAGCTGAAAAAGAAGGCTTTATGAGAATCGCAGAGGTTTTTAACGAGACAGCTGACAACGAGCGTATTCATGCAAAGATATTTTATGATCATGCAGTAGCAGGCTTAGAGGGAGAAGAGTTTCCAGTAGCACTTCACGTAGATGCGGATTATCCCGTAGTTATGGGAAATACATACACTAACCTAGTAGCAGCAGCTATGGGTGAAAACGAAGAGTGGACTGAGCTTTATCCAGAGTTTGCAAGAATAGCTGATGAAGAAGGTTTCCCAAAGGTAGCAGCTTCATTTAGAATGATAGTAGATATCGAAAAAGACCACGAAGAAAGATATCGTACACTTGCAGAGCATGTAAAAGCTGAAAATGTATTCAAAAGAGAAGATAAAGAGCTTTGGAAATGTATGTGCTGTGGATATATATTCGATGGCTCAGCAGCTCCAAATATCTGCCCTGTCTGTAAACAGCCTAAGGCATTCTTTAAACTTCACTGCGAAAGATTCTAAATATAAATTTAATTTTATTTTTGCAATTGAAATAGCTTGATATAAGTGATATAATTTTTAGCAATACAAAATCATATGTATAGGCTATGATGAAAAGTAGTAAAAAGCCCAAGTTCTACAGAGAGTGAGTGGTAGGTGAAAACTCACGTACGAAGCTTTTGAATCCGTTTCTGAGCTTTATCTTTGAAGGCACTAGCTCTAGAAGATAACGTCTACCTACGTTACAGGTTCAAGTGGTCTTTGTAGACAATTTGGGTGGCACCGCGGAAGTATAAGCTTTCGTCCCTTTTTAGGGACGGGAGCTTTTTTAGTTCACAAAATTTGATAATAACATCAGTATTATTCTTTTGTAATATGGGTAGTTAGTAAATACTGAGTTATTATCTAAATCAAATATTAATTTTAGTGAGGGGGATTTACATGTTAGATATTAAAAGAATTAAAAGAGATTTAGAAGAAATCAAACCTTTAATGGCAAAAAGAGGAGAAAAAGATTTTAGCTTTGAAGAGGTAATAGAGCTTGATGACAAGCGTATAGAGCTGCTTCAAGAGGTTGAAGCTTTAAAAAATGAGCAAAATGTAGACTCTAAGCTTATTCCTCAGTATAAAAAAGAAGGAAAAAATACAGACGAGCTTATGGCTAGATTAAAAGAGCTATCAGAGCAAATTAAAAATTTAGACGATAAAGTAAAAGAAGTAGAAGAGGATTTATTCCAAAAACTTCTTAGAATACCAAACGTGCCACATCCAGATGTACCAACTGGAGATACTGACGAAGATAACTTGGAAGTAAGAAAATGGGGAGAGCCAACTGCATTTGATTTTGAAGCAAAAGCACACTGGGATATAGGAACAGATCTTAATATCCTAGATTTTGAAGCAGCTGGAAAAATCACTGGCTCTAGATTTACATTGTACAAAGATTTAGGAGCTAGATTAGAGCGTTCATTAATCAACTTCTTCCTAAATACACATACAGCTGAGCATGGCTACACAGAGGTACTTCCTCCTTTTATTGCTAATCGTACTAGCTTTATAGGAACGGGTCAGCTTCCTAAATTCGAAGAAGATATGTTTAAGCTAGAGGGCTTTGAATATTTCCTAGTGCCTACGGCAGAGGTTCCAGTTACTAATATTCACCAAAACGAAATCATGAATGGCGATGATTTAACTACAAAATACTGCGCATATACACCTTGCTTTAGAGCAGAGGCTGGATCTGCTGGAAGAGATACTAGAGGACTTATCCGTCAGCATCAGTTTAACAAAGTAGAGCTAGTTAAATTTACAAAGCCAGAGGATTCTTACAAAGAGCTAGAAACCCTTACTGCAGATGCAGAAAAAGTGCTTCAGCTACTAGGACTTCCATACAGAGTAGTTCGTATATGCTCAGGTGATTTAGGCTTTACTGCAGCATACAAATATGACCTAGAGGTATGGATGCCTAGCTACAACAGATATGTAGAGATTTCTTCTTGTTCTAACTTTGAAGATTTCCAAGCTAGAAGAGCAAACATTAGATTCAAAAGAGACAAGGCATCTAAGCCAGAGTTTGTTCATACTCTTAATGGCTCTGGAGTAGCTATAGGACGTGCTCTTGCCGCTATACTTGAAAACTATCAGCAAGCTGATGGAACTGTAGTAGTGCCAGAGGTACTTCGCCCATACATGGGAACAGATAAAATAATAAAAAAATAATATAACTTTATGTAATTTGTATTTTTAGGGTCTTCATTTGCAAGGAGGAACGCTATGAGCTTAAATGGCATCATGATGCAGTACTTTGAATGGTATTTAGAAGATGATGGCAGGTTATGGAAAAAACTTAAAGACGATGCAAATCATCTTAAAGAACTAGGAATAACAGCTTTATGGATACCTCCTTGCATGAAGGCTACAGTTACAAATGATACGGGATATGGAATATATGACCTTTATGATCTTGGAGAGTTTGATCAAAAAGGCAGTATCAGAACGAAATATGGGACTAAAGAAGAGCTTTTAGAGGCCATAAATGTGCTACACGATAACAATATAAAAGTGTATGCAGATATAGTGTTAAATCACAAAGCTTCAGCTGATGAGACTCAGAGGTTCATGGCTGTAGAAGTCGACCCTATGGATAGAAATAAAGAAGTATCCGAGCCTTATGAAATTGAAGGCTGGACGAAGTTTAACTTTGAAGGCAGAAACAATAAATATTCTGATTTCAAATGGTCATGGGAGCATTTTAATGGAACTGATTATAATCAAGAAACAGAGAAATCTGCAATATATCTTATACTAGGTGAAAATAAAGACTGGGCACAGGATGTAGCTGAGGAATTTGGTAACTATGATTATTTGATGTTTACAAACATAGACTACAAGCATCCAGACGTATACAACCATACTCTAGATTGGATTAACTGGTTTATAAAAGAAACTAAAGTCGATGGCATAAGACTAGATGCAATAAAGCATATAAATGACTGGTTTATAAAAGACTTGGTTTTAAAAACTAGAGCAGATTTTGGTGAAGAATTCTATGCTGTTGGAGAATATTGGTCAGTTGAAATGCCAACTATAGAAAGCTATTTGAGCGAAGTGGATTACCAGCTAGATGTATTTGATGTACCTCTTCATTTTAAATTCCATGCAGCTTCATATGATGCGGCAAATTTTGATATGGGACAGCTTTTTAATGACACTATAGTGAGCAAATATCCACTAAATGCTGTGACTTTTGTAGAAAACCATGATTCGCAGCCTAATCAATCTCTAGAATCCTATGTAAAACAATGGTTTAAACCACTTGCCTATGCAGCTATACTGCTTAGAAAAGATGGATATCCTTGCATATTTTATGGAGATTATTATGGAACCCTTGGAGATAATCAAATTAAGCCTATGGCAGATATACTAGATAAGCTCATGGGACTAAGACAAAATCATGCATATGGAAGACAAGATGATTATCTAGATCACAAGCATGTTATAGGATGGGTGAGACTAGGTGATAAAGAGCACCCTAAAGGATGCGTAGTTATCATGACTAGTACAGAAGCTGGGGAAAAAACCATGAATGTAGGCGAAATGCATAAAGGGGAAATTTGGATTGATGCCCTAGGTCATACAGAAGCTGAAGTAGAAATTGACGAAAAAGGCAATGGAACTTTTTTAGCAAATGAAGGCTCGGTAAGTGTTTATATCTGTAGAGACTAAAAGCAGTGAAGTCTATATATAAATTACTATGCAATAAAAAACTCTACTAAATTAGAGCTATACAGATTCCTAAATACTACTTTATAGATTTTGGGTTAAAAATAGGCTAGTCTTAAATCGACATGCCTATTTTTTTGGAGTTTTTATAAGCTCTTTAGAAGGATTTTCTGATTTTTCAACCTCGAGTTTGTGGTCTAAAAGCTTTTCACCATGCTCTGACAAAAGCATAGGCTTCCATTTGAGCATACACCTATCTGGATAAAGCATCTCTAGCTTATTATATCCCCTTATTTCCTTCATTTTTTCTCCTCCTTATCTAAGCTGCTAGCTCCTTTATGACCGCCTACATAACCAGAACGGTGCAAAAATGTACTGCCATGAGAAAGATTATAAGCTCTGAATACTGAAGTCTTTCCATATTTTTCTCTTATCTCATCTATAATAGTATCTATTTTATTTGTTTTTTCTGACTGTATAGAGCCAAATAAATCTAATTGATAAGCTTCAGCAGGTTTTACCTCTTCACAAGAAACGTTGATTTGTCTTACTAGTTCTCCACGCCAGTTCTCTTCGAATATAGCATCGAAATAAAGTGCTATCTCTGAGGTGTGATTAGTAGCTCTAGGAAGTTTTTTGGTTTTTTTAAATCCAAAGCTAGTCTCATGCTTGGAGAAGCTGATATAAAGACTCACAGCCTCGCAAGTCATATCGTATTTTCTAAGCCTAATGCACACTTGCTCTACCATCTCTCTAAGTACAGCCATAATCTCTGCTTTAGAATCATAGTCTCTCATTAGCATCTGCCCCTTGCTGTAGCTGTGATGCTTGGATTCTACTTTTTCTGAGATTCTGCTGTAATCCACACCCCAGCTGTGATAGTAAAGCTGAAGGCCCATGATTCCCAGATAGCTCTTTAAAAAAAGCGGATTACTGTGAGCTAGTTCATATACAGATTTTATTCCTAAATCATTTAGCTTCTTTTCATAGCCGTAAGAAATTCCCCACATATCAGTTAGCTTTGGAATCCTCCATACAGTTTGAGGCACATCCTCATAAGACCAGTAAGCAATTTGAGATTTGTTTTTTTTTGCATCATTATCAAGAGCAAGCTTAGCGAGCAGAGGATTGTCTCCTATTCCAACAGACACTACTAATTTAAGCTCATCCCATATAGTTTTTTGGATTTTTCTTGCAATTTCTAAAGGCTCTCCAAATAATTTCCTAGTTGCAGAAATATCCAGAAAAGCTTCATCAATGCTGTATACTAGCAAATCCTCATCGGCTACAAACCTTCTGAAGATATCGCAGATTCTGCGATTTATTTCAAGATAAAGACTCATAGAGGGCTCTACTATCATTAGCTTTGGATCTTCTGGGATTTGAAACTTTCTGGAGCCAGTTTTAATGCCAAATTCCTTCTTTACTTTAGGAGAAGAAGCAAGAACTACTGCTCCAGGTCTTTCAAAATCAGAAATAACTATAATATAAGCATCTAAAGGATGAATCTTTCGTCTTACTGCTTCTACAGATGCAAAAAAAGACTTAACATCAATGCATAGCACATCTCTTCTAGGTAGCTTTGAATAATCTATACCTTCGCCCATATAAATCACTCCCTCATATTCATTTTAAAACAAGAACATACGTTCTGTAAAGCGTCAATAAATATAGATAAATATTTAACAATAAATTCTAAGTTTATTTAATAGTAGTTAGTTGTGTTTTAAAACTCCATTTAAATTATGTATCTCATCAATTCTAGGCAATTTGCAATAAATACAATATTCTATTAATTTAAAATATACAAAAAATAAAGAATAAATTCATTAGATTAAATATTTCGAGTATAACGATTTGAGTAAAATTTTGCATTATATTGTTGCAAAAATAACAGACTGGTTTTATAATTAATCCATATAAAAAATATTATACGCCACACTAATGTTTTTTATATTACAAATATTTAAAATTAAAAAAATTCTAAACATTACGAAAGGGATGAAGAAATTGAGTAAAGATAACTCTAAAAAGTTAACACTGGTATCATTAATACTTATGATTTTTACTTCAGTGTTCGGATTTGCGAACATGCCTAGATCATTTTTCCTTATGGGATACGGTGCTATTCCTTGGTACATAGTATCTGCAATAACATTCTTTATACCATTTGCTTTTATGATGGCGGAATACGGAGCAGCTTTCAAAAATGAAAAAGGTGGCATTTATTCATGGATGGAAAAATCTGTAGGACCTAAATACGCATTCGTAGGAACATTTATGTGGTATGCTTCATACATAATATGGATGGTAAACGTAGGCTCTGGAATATGGGTAGTGTTCTCAAATGCTATCTTCGGAACTGATACTACATCTACATGGTCATTATTTGGACTTTCATCAACACAAACTTTAGGAATTCTAGGAATCCTATGGGTATTCATGGTTACTTTTGTATCTACAAAAGGACTTGATAAAATCAAAAGGATTACATCAGTAGGTGGAATCGCAGTAACATTCTTAAACGTAGTACTTATTATAGGAGCAATAGCTGTATTTATAGGAAATGGCGGACAATTAGCTCAGCCTATAACTGGAGTAGAGTCATTTATTTCATCTCCTAATGCAGCTTACCAATCACCTATAGCGGTACTTGCTTTTCTAGTGTTTGCAATTTTTGCTTTTGGAGGAACTGAAGTAGTTGGAGGACTGGTTGACCAGACTGAAAATGCAGAGGTTACTTTCCCTAAAGGCTTAACCATAGCAGCAATAGTAATTTCTATTGGGTATGCACTAGGAATTTTACTTTGTGGAGTATTTATAAACTGGGCAGATGTGCTTTCTTCTGAAACAGTACATATGGGTAACGCAGCTTATGTAATAATGAATAACTTAGGATATGAATTAGGACAAGCATTTGGAGCTACTGAAGCAGTATCTATTTCTATGGGTAACTGGATGGCTAGATACGTAGGAGCGTCTATGGTACTAGCTCTAATGGGTGCATACTTCACGCTTACATATGCTCCACTAAAGCAATTAATCGAAGGAACACCAAAACAGCTATGGCCAGGTAGAATGTCTGAGATAGAAGATGGAATGCCTAAAGCAGCTATGTGGTTACAGTGTATGGCAGTATCAGTAATGTTATTTTTAGTATCATTTGGTGGAGATGCGATGTCTGCATTCTTTACAAAGCTAGTACTAATGACAAATGTTGCGATGACTCTTCCATATATGTTCATAGCTGGAGCTTTCATCAGCTTCAAAGCTAAAAAAGAAATCGAAAAGCCATTTGTTATATACAAAACTCAATCAAGTGCAAAGCTAGCTAGTATAATAGTTGTATTTACAGTTGGATTTGCAAACTTCTTTACAATAATAGACCCAGCTCTAAAAGGTGACCTAAGCTCTACTATTTGGAGTATAGCTGGACCAGCATTCTTTACAGTAGTAGCACTAGTAATGTACTCTAGCTATGAAAAGAAAATGGGCAAAGAATCAAATAAAAAAGTAGCATAATAATTAAAAGCAAAAGATTTACTAGAATTATAAAAGCTATATTACTTAAAACCCAATAAATTAACTAACTCACAATAAAAAGCCTGATAAAACAATAAATTTGTTTTTATCAGGCTTTTTAGCTTAATAACTATGATATTTTAGAGAACAAAACGATATAATTATGTCCATAATGAATAGCGCATTTAGGGCAAGTAGTATAAAATGCCATCATGTCATGTGAACTATAGCCCCTACTCTTTAATAATCCTTCAAATTCATTCTATTATTAATTATACCCAGATTCTGGATTGTAATAATTCAATGAAGAAAATATGTTAGAATCAAAATAAAAAGGAGGACGATTCATGAACTCTAGCTTGATATTTGATACAAAGAAAATAGAGTATAATGTAATCTACTCAAAAAGAAAAACCTTAGAAATCAGTATTAAAGCACCAGATATAATAACAGTAAGAGCGCCTATTTATCTATCGGAAGAACAAGTAGAAAAAAGTGTGAGAAATAAAAGCAAGTGGATAATGGAAAAACTAGAGATTCTTAGTAAAGTAGACATAACTCCTATAAAAAAAGAATATGTAGAGGGAGAAGAATTTATGTATAGGGGAGAAAATTATCTGCTTAGAACAGTGATAGATGAAAAACTAAAAAAGCCTGAAGTAAAGCTATATGAAGATAAATTAATCATAACTATGCCTAGGCAAGATAAGCAAACAATAAAAGATGCCATTTGGTCATGGTATAAACAAGAAGCAAAGATGACTATAGCTGATAGAGTAGAGTATTATAGCAGGTATTTCAATTTAAAACCAAATAATATCAAGATAAAAGCTCAAAAAGCTAGGTGGGGAAGCTGTACCTATAAAAATGATTTGGCTTTTAACTACAAACTAATAATGGCGCCTCCTCATGTACTTGATTATGTAGTAGTACACGAGATGTGTCATATGGAACATAAAGACCACTCTAAAAACTTTTGGAATAGAGTGTCTTCAATCATGCCAGATTATAAAGATAGAAGAAAATGGCTAAAAGAGAATGGATTCATAATTCAGTCATAGTATCTACTAAAGTGATTAATAGACTATGTGAATCTTATGATTTACCCCTATTTTTTGAAGGGAATATAGAAGATAGAGTAGAAGTAGCAGAATTTATAAGATGTGTGGTAGTTAATGTGTTTGAAAATCGAAAACTATGATGCTATTAATAAAATTACTCAGAAATGAATTAAGAAAAATATTTACTAGCTTAAATTAAAGTGGTATCATAGTAAAGTAGTATTTTAGCTAAAAAGTGCACCCATAGCTCAGCTGGATAGAGCTGCAGTTTCCTAAGTTGACGATTCTTTATGAGATATAAAACTTAAAAGTGTTGAAATTTCAATGTAAATTGAGAAGCAGAATTTAAACTCTAGCTTCTTTTTTGTTTTTTGCATCAAATCTGAATCAAAAAATTCTAATACTTTTTTATAGTTGCTGAAATTTTGTATTTTTGCAGCAAAAGAGTTAATGATTAAAAAGCCATACTGATGAAGCTATAATCATAAATATGGCTTATATTTTACATAAGATAGATTCATCACTTCTATTTTTTCTTTGGTAGTTTCTTGGGTAGTACTACCAAAGAAATTAGTAGATTTCGACAACAACTTGTTATTCTTATGAAGAATAATCCTAATATAACTGCAGAACATATAGCAAATGAAATTAAAGATATAACAGCAGATGGAGTACGCTATCATATAAGACATTTAAAAACTCGTGGAATTATAATCAGAGAAGGCTCAACTAAATCTGGAAAATGGGTAGTACTGAAGTAGAATAAAATAAGAAAATATATGAAAGTAAAAGTGATTGGAGCAAAATCTAACCACCTTTTTAAGCTTTCGACTAGTTATTTTGAATGAATTTTCACTATAACTTATCGAAATGTTTATGCGTTTGTCTTTTTGGGGAGTATATTTAGAAGCATATACGAACGAAAAAGATTAAGTAAATAGGAGTGGATTATATTGAAAAAAGAGAACTGGGCAACAGATTTTCTTACAAATCTAGCAAAAATTTATGCGGATGATGTAGAAGTAATTGAAATAATAGAAGATACTATTAATGGTTATGGAGACTATGTGGCGTATGTTCACAAGATGGAATCATTAAAACCTATTTTAAAGATAAAGTTAGGTAAAGATGAATACAAAAATGCAGTTGAAGAAATGGATGAAAAAAGAACTAGAATTCACAATGCAGCTATAGCATCAACTAAAACCATCAACAGGCTATGTGAATTTAATGAATTACCCTTGTTTTTTCAAGGGAATATAGAAGATAGAGTAGAAGTAGCAGAATTTATAAGAGATGTGGTAGTTAATGTGTTTGAAAACAGAAAACTATGATGCTATTATTAATATATAGTTAGAAAGTTCGGAGGAAATGATTAAATCAAAAATTGCCGAGGGTATTTTTTTGAAAAACAAAAATGTATAAAATTTAAACCATTGATATAAAAGGAATACAAGGGTGAAAATCGATGCGGAAAAGAGGCGAATATACATGAAAATGTATAAATATAATATGGATTTTGGAGTAGTAAACAATAAAAATATGTCCTATAATAGTTGCAAATGCTATACCAAATGTTAAGACGGGTAAGAACCCTGATTCCATTAAAACAAGGATAGAAACTTCGGCATCAACTATCTTATAAGTTGCTTTTACTTGTGTCAGTAAGAACCCTGATTCCATTAAAACAAGGATAGAAACGAATGTAATGGCTGCTGAAGTTACTGGTGGAAAATCTTTAGACTATGTAAAAGAGTATTTGCCGAATAGTTACAAGGCAATGCTTGAAATCATAAAGGGGGCAGAGTAAATGAAAGAATTAATTAAAGCTTTGAAAAAGTATGAAGAAATGTTTGAGGATGGTTTTCCGACATTCTCGATGTCAGGGCTTGAAGAAAGTGAAATGTTAGAAATAATAAACAAATGCATTGCTGAAAAAAAAGATGTTTACGAGCTGGGTTATTTAAGCTTAGATATAGGCGTGGAGTATTAAGTAAGAACCCTGATTCCATTAAAACAAGGATAGAAACTGTGAATAACCCAGAGCCTAGAGAAATGGCTAGGACTATTGGTGAAATCATCGAGCGTGAATATAAGAAAAAATTTGGAAGGTAGGATAACCAATGAATAAGCAGGAATACATCGAAGAGATGAAGAAACGAGGTTGGAATATGCAAACAATCGAGGAGGAATTGGAGTTTATAGAAGAGCAGAAAGCAAATGGGTTAAAAGTAGATTACGAAATGTTTTTGTTAGAAGCTCCAATTTTAGATTAATAATTAAGTAAGAACCCTGATTCCATTAAAACAAGGATAGAAACCCATTCTCTTTACTTCTCATAGCATCTCTACTTTTCCTTTTAAGAACCTTGATTCCATCAAAACAGTAATAAAAAATTTTTTTACTATATAATTTTCTCTTTTTAATATTCGTGAAACTCTAATTCCATTAATTTTAGGAGTGTGTAAAGTTATGAAATTTATTCAAATGATTAAGAGTTCAATCCAGAGAAAAAAATCATCACATATCCCAATGAAAGAAAACAATCAAGAAAAAGAAAACAATAATTAATAATGAGGTTCTTTTATATAAAGATGGAGAGTTGGAAATTCCTGTAAAAATGAGTACGGATAAAGAAACTGTTTGGTTACGAGCAGAAGAAATGGCTGAGTTATTCGATAGAGATCGTTCTGTAATACAGAGACATATAAGAAATATAATAAAAGAAAATGAACTTGAAAAAGAATCAACTTGTGCAAAATTTGCACAAGTTCAAAATGAAGGTGGAAGAAAGATAGAAAGGACATTCGATTATTATAACCTTTTACAGATGGATGCAAGAGAATAGTGGCTAGCGTTTTTTTATATTTTTTAAACAAGAATAAGCTTTTATTTAAGGATGGACAGAAAATTATTTCTGATAGTACATTGGTAGCAATAACGCTATTACTAGCTGAGTCAAAACCTGAGGAAAAAGAAATTATGATTAATATTATTATGAATTTTCTGCAATGGTAGATGAAAAGGTGTATAAATAGATACAGGGAATTTTGTGATTATAGTGAACTCAGTTCATTAAATAAAAAAGAGAGGAAGGGCTTAGGCTTACCTCTCTTTTGTTATATTGAAGGAACCGATTATTAGAAGAATTTCTTGAGTTCCTCTTTCTTTTCTAAAGAAGATTCCCACTGTAAAGAGTTGTAAATATCTATAATCATTTGCATATCAGCATGGCCAACGAGAGTAGCTATGTCTTGTATAGAGGCACCTTCTTCACACATTCTAGTAATTGCAGTATGTCTCAGCTCGTGAACACTATAGATTTTGCTAAGTCCTGCTTGTAAGCAGATTGCCTTCAATGATCTTGAAATGTTTGACTGAGTTAAATACTTACCGTTTTTTGTAACGAAAATAAAGTTATGGCCTTTATTTTCACTCCATTCTTTTCCTAAAATCTTGTTTTTTTCTGCTCTTTTATCTCTGATTTCTATTTCATCCTTCAAAAAACTAACCGTGCTATCTGATAAAACTATTTTTCTAATGGAAGTCTTATTTTTTGGTAGTTTAAGTTTACCAGTTATTTTATTATCTGGAACATTATCAGTTAGATATTTTATAAATTTTGGATCTTTACTATCTTCAACAGCAAATTTCTTTTTATAAGATATTTGCTGGTCTATGGTAATCACTCCTTCTTCAAAATTGACTTTAGATTCTTCTATTGCTATTGCTTCTCCAACTCTTAAACCTGTTCTATAAAGGAAAAGAAAAATATTTTTATATTGAGAACCTTCAATAGCCTCTAAAAACAACTTTCTATCATCAGAGGTCATTGCATTTCTTTCTTTTGTTTTAATAGAGCTTTTAAAACTTCTGAGATCCATTTTAGAAATTGGATTTAAATTGATATACTCATATGTTTCCGCATATTTGAAAAGATTTGTGAAAAGCTGCTTGTATTTCTTAACAGTGCTTTCACTTACGAGTTCTGATTTTTCAAGGAAAAAATCTTTAATATGTCTTGTAGTTATATCCTGTATTTTCTTCTCCATTAATTTAACACCTATTCCATGACAAAGTACTTCTAAATTATGATGAGACTCGGTAGTTAAACCTTCCCCAACTTTTTTTATATCTGTAAGCCACTCTTGGCATATTTCACCCAGAGTAACTGTACTTTTCTCTAAGACTGCTCCTGTCCTGTAATATTCTATTCTCTTTCTTTCTAATTCCTGAGCAACTTCATCATAATTTTTTCTTTTAATTTGGAGCCTAGGACTATCATTTACATAATAGTATACAAAATAACAATCATTTTTAAGGTTGTAATCAATTTCGTTTACATTTCCCCAAAATCCATTCTTAGAATTTCTATTAACTCTTTGCTTTTTGATTGGAGGAAGAGAAGAGTATTGTCCAATTTTTTCTATTTTCATATAAATTACTCCTTTTCAAATTTTACTTATATATACAAAAAAACATAAAAATAAAAAATCTTTTTAGACACTCTTGATTTCTGCGTGAAATCTATAGGCAGAAAGTCAAGGAGGAATTTAAAATGGAAAAAGTTAAGTCATTAAATTTATTAACGGTGCAGGAAGCTTCTAAGCTTGCAAGTGTATCTAAAAGTCATCTTTATCATGCTTCGGCAGCTAAAAATCTAACAAGCATAAGAATTGGCGGCCTTCTTAGATTCTCTAAATTAGATTTAGGTATTCATGAAGATGATGAAGTACAACAAGATTTTCTAATGACCGTTAAGGAAGTTTCTAAGCTATTAAAAGTAAGTACATGCTGGGTATATGAAAATTCTGAATTACTAAAAATAGCTGAAGTCAAACATGGCAGAGCTAAAAGGTACTCAGCACTCAAGCTTCTCAAAATCATTAATCAATCTAGAGAAGAAAGAAGAAGTAACAATGCAAATGAAGAATCTAGTTGGGATCCAACAAAGGGAAGAAGAATAATTTTTCCAGGATGCCCAGGATATTCAAAAGTAAGTTAAAAAGCTCTTAGTGAGCTTTTTTATTTTGCTCCAAACTTGCCTCAAGTTCAGCAACTCTTCTATAAAAAGTATTAGGCTTAATTCCCAAGTCTAGCATAAAGTGTTTACTGCTAAGTTTTTCACTTTTCCATTCCTTATAGAGCCTCTGAAATTTTTTCTCATCTATCTCAATTGCTTTTCTTCCCCGATACTTTCCTTTGGCTTTTGCTATTGCAATGCCTTCCTTTTGCCTTTGGAGTAGATAATCTCTTTCTAGCTGTGCGACGGCTCCAAATATCGTGAGCATAAATTTTCCAGTTGCTGATTCTGTGTCTATATTTTCTTTTTGACTTACAAACTTAACCCCTTTTTCATCTAACTTCTCTATTAAATTAAGAAGATCTTTGGTATTTCTAGCAAATCTACTAATACTTTCTACTATTAATGTGTCTCCATTTTGAATTTCAGACAACATTCTTTGAAGCTCTGGTCTGGAAGTGTCTTTTCCGCTTTGAACATCTACATAGATTCGATCAACACTTAATTTTTCCATTATCACTTCCTGCCTGTCTAGTTTCTGGCTTGATGATGAGACTCTCATATATCCAATTTTCATTTTTATTTTCCACCTTTCTTTCAATAGAGTTAGGTTTTGTTTTTGAAATATTTCAAAAGAGAAATATAAGTCTATTGAAATGAAATTTATCAATCCTTTTGATATTTCAGTAGAGTGTACTCTAATGAAACGATTTCACTATCTACTATAATATTGCGGCTTTTTGATTTATATCTTTCTAGTTTTTTTGAAAAAAGTTCAAAAAAAGAGAAAAAAATTAAATTTTTTCTCTTTTGACTAGATTTTATGCAGTCAAAGCTGCAACGCACAAACTTTTTATCAAATCCATAGAATCTACATCATCAGGATTACCATACAAAGCAATATTTACAAGAAAATCAAATATTCTGGTCTCCGTATCTAAAAATTCAGCTATATTCATATTTGATGAAACCTTATAATAATCGGTGAGCAGTAAAGATAAACAATATCTTAGATTACTATACCTGCAAAGATAATTTTGCAATTTTAGTTCTTCATCTCCGATTTCCCTAAGGAAGCTATCGATTATAGAGCTATCGTTCATATTTGAGTACGATAATAAAGTATAAAAAACAAATTCTATAGAGCTATAATCCCTTTGATATACAAGATAAGTCCTACATAAATTTTTTAACTCCTCAACACATTCTTTTCTTACTTTTAATGAGTTCTCCATAAAAACATCCAACCTTTCATTATATTACACGCAGAATAAAAAATAAAATAAAAAGTGTTTTTCGTTGATAAAAAATTTTTGGGAGTTAAAATAATCTTTATAGCCAAATGCTCATAATGTGTCCATTTTGTATGATATAATTAAAAATATGAGCATAATTGGGGATATAATGGATAAAAATCAATATATATTCAAAGGGATTCAAAAAGGGAGGAGAAAAACTTATGGGGAAAAGGAACCTTACAGAAGAAGATATTAAAATGCGGTACATAACTCCAGCTATAATTAATGCGGGATGGGATAAAAAACAAATACGATTAGAATATTCTTTTACTGCAGGGCGTATCATCCTAAGAGGAAATATTACTGCTAGAGGTAAGCAAAAAAGAGCAGACTATCTACTTTCATATAAAAGTAATTTTCCATTAGCCATTGTAGAAGCCAAGGATAATAATCATCCAGTAGGAGCAGGACTGCAGCAAGCAATAGAATATGCTAAAGTTTTGGATATTCCATATGTTTATGCGTCAAATGGTGATGGATTTGTAGAGCAAAATCTAATAACTGGCGAAGTGAAAGAACTAAAACTAGAAGATTTCCCATCTCCAGAAGCCTTATATAAAAGATACAGAGTAGATAAAGGAATTGATGAGGCTGAAGAAAAGGTTATCCTTGAGCCTTATTACTATATACCAAACTATAAAACACCTAGATATTATCAAAGAGTGGCTATTAATAGAACTGTGGATGCAGTTGCAAAAGGACAGCAAAGGGTACTAGTAGTTAGTGCCACAGGAACAGGAAAAACATATATGACTTTTCAAATTATATACAGACTTTGGAAATCAGGACTTAAGAAGAAAATCTTGTTTTTGGCTGATAGAAATGTCCTCGTTGACCAGACCATCTCTGGAGATTTTAAACCTTTTGGCGGCAAAATGACAAAGGTGCAAAAGAGAAATCTCGATAGTTCTTATGAAATATATTTAGCCCTATATCAGCAGCTTGCTGGAGATGACGGAGAAGAAGCCTACTTACAGTTTCAGCCAAACTTCTTTGACCTTATAGTTATAGATGAGTGCCATAGAGGAAGTGCAAAGGAAGAATCTGCATGGAGAAAAATCCTCGATTATTTTTCATCGGCTACCCATGTAGGCTGTACAGCCACGCCTATTGAAACAAAAGAAGCTTCTAGTACATCTTATTTTGGTGAGCCTATTTATGAATACTCCCTAAAACAAGGCATAGAGGACGGATTTTTAGCTCCTTACAAGGTAATTCGTATTGGGTTAGATAAGGATTTAGAGGGATATAGGCCAGAAGCAGGTAAAGTAGATAAATTTGGATATGAAATTGAAGATAGGGAATACAACATTAAGGATTTTGATAGAAAAATAGTAATAGATGATAGAACAAGAGTTGTCGCAGCTAAAATAACTGAATTTTTGAAGAAAACGGATAGATTTAGTAAAACTATTGTTTTTTGTGTGGATATAGAACATGCAGAACGCATGAGACAGGCCCTTATTAATGAAAATAAAGACCTATATTCTAAAAATGAAAAGTACATTATGCGAATAACAGGAGATAATGATGAAGGCAAAGCACAGCTTGAAAACTTCATTGATGAAGAAATGAAATATCCTGTAATAGCAGTAACTAGTAAACTGATGACCACAGGTGTGGATGCCAAAATGTGTAAACTTATAGTGCTTGAAAATAACATCAATAGCATGACAGAGTTTAAGCAAATAATAGGTAGAGGAACAAGGTTACTTGAAGAATATGGAAAGACATATTTTACAATTATGGACTTTAGAAATGCCAGCAGACTATTTGCAGACCCAGACTTTGATGGTAAACCAGAAGTAGTAATTGATATAGATGGAGATGATCCAGTAAATGACCCTATACCTGATCCAGAACTTCCAATTGATGAAGGGGACGAAAACCCTAACCCTGGTGATGATGGAGGCAATGGTGGCATAAGCGAAGAAGGTGGAGAATATGGTCCTGGAGATATTCCTCCATTTGGTGAAGGAGAAGGAGAAGATAAGCCTAGAAAGTATTATGTAGGCGATATAACAGTTAAAGTTTTGTCTGAGAGAGTTCAATATGTAGACAAGGATGGAAAACTCATCACAGAAAGCCTTATAGATTACACTAAGAAAAACATCCTACAGCAGTATTCTAGACTTGATGATTTTCTTAGAACCTGGACAACTGCAGAGAAAAAACAAGCAATCATTGAAGAATTACAAGATGATGGAGTTCTACTTGATGCAGTAAGAGAAGAACTAGGAAAAACTGAGCTAGATGATTTTGACCTTATCTGTCACATAGCTTACGATAAAGCTCCTCTAACAAAAAAGGAAAGAGCAGAGAATGTAAAGAAAAGACATTATCTATATAAATATTCAGACACAGCTCAAAAGGTTATAGAAGCCTTACTTGATAAGTATGCTAATGATGGTATCAAAGACATAGAAGACACAAAGGTGCTTGAATTAAAAGAATTTGCTCAGATAGGAAGCCCACTTAAAATAGTTAAAGCTTTTGGTGGAAAAGAAGCTTATCAAAAAGCAGTACAAGAGCTAGAAAATGAAATATATTACGCATAAAACTAACAACAAAGGTAGGTAACTTAAATGGCTATAAATAATTTTGTAAAAAGAATTCAAGATGTAATGCGAAATGACGCAGGAGTCAATGGAGATGCCCAAAGAATAGAGCAGATTGTATGGATTTTGTTCTTAAAAATATATGATGCAAAAGAAGAACTGTGGGAATTTCATGATGATAACTATAAATCGATTATACCAGAAGGCTTAAAGTGGAGAGACTGGGCAGTAGATAAAAAAGATGGAGAAGCTCTCACAGGGGATGCTCTACTTGATTTTGTAAACAATACTTTATTTCCTACTCTTAAAGATTTAGAAATAGACGAAGAAACACCAATGAATCAAATAATTGTAAAATACGCCTTTGAAGATGCCAACAACTATCAAAAAGATGGAGTACTGCTAAGGCAAGTCGTAAATATAATAGATGAAATAGACTTTACGGAGTATAAAGAGCGTCATGAGTTTGGCTTATTATATGAATCATTTTTGAAAGACCTGCAAAGTGCAGGAAATGCTGGGGAATTCTATACACCTAGGGCAGTCACCGACTTTATGGTAAAGGTTGTAAAGCCTGTACTAGGAGAAAAAATAGCAGACTTTGCCTGTGGAACTGGTGGTTTTTTGACTTCGGCTTTAAATGAACTTGATAAGCAAGTAGAAAACTCTCTTGATAATAGAGAGCTATATAGCAAATCGATATATGGGATAGAGAAAAAAGCTCTTCCTCATCTTCTTTGCGTCACAAATATGCTAATCCACGACATAGATGAGCCAAACATACTCCATGGAAATGCCTTAGAAATAGATTACAAAGATTTGCGTAAAATGGAGCCTTTTGACATTATCTTAATGAACCCTCCTTATGGAGGAAGCGAAAAAGACAGTGTAAAAATAAACTTCCCAACTGAACTTAGAAGCTCTGAGACAGCAGATTTATTCATGAATGTCATTATGTATAGGCTAAAAAAGAATGGTAGATGTGCAGTAATCATCCCTGATGGATTTCTATTTGGAACAGATAATGCAAAGTATAATATAAAGAAGAAACTATTTAGCGAATTTAATGTTCATACAGTTGTTAGAATGCCTCATAGCGTTTTTGCTCCATATACATCTATTAGAACAAATATCCTATTCTTTGATAACACAGAGCCAACAAAAGAAACATGGTTCTATAGAGTAGATATGCCAGAAGGCTACAAAAACTTCTCAAAGACAAAACCTATGAAGCTAGAGCATTTTAACGAAGCTCTTAACTGGTGGGAAAATAGAGAAGAAATAGAAGTGGATGGTTTTCCAAAAGCAAAGAAATATTCAGTAGAAGAAATAGCAGCAAAAAACTATAACATAGACCTTTGTGGCTTCCCTCATGAAGAGGAAGTTATACTTGAGCCAATGGATCTTATATTAGAATACCAAGAAAAAAGAGCCTCTTTAAATACTGAAATAGACCATGTACTAGAGAAAATTACTTCTATGCTTGGAGGTAATTAATATGAAGGCACAAGACTTAAAAAATAGTATCCTTCAACTTGCTATACAGGGAAAACTTGTAGAGCAGAGAGAAGAGGAAGGTACTGCGAAGGAATTGTTAGAAAAGATAGAAGCTGAAAAAGAAAGGCTGATTAAAGAAAAGAAAATTAAGAAAGAAAAACCACTTCCTGAGATTACAGAAGATGAAATTCCTTTTGATATTCCTAAGAGTTGGGAATGGGTAAGATTCGGAGAGGTTGTTAATGTAGTGTCCGCAAGGAGGGTTCATCAATCAGACTGGCGTAAATCAGGAATTCCATTCTATAGAGCGAGAGAAATAGGAAAACTATCAGAAACAGGTTATGTAGATAATGAACTATATATTGATGAAGAGTTATTCAACAAATTTTCTGAATCAGGAGTACCACAACCAGGAGACTTAATGGTAACAGCTGTAGGAACTTTGGGAAAAACATATATTGTTAAAGAAGCTGACAGATTTTATTATAAGGATGCTAGTGTAATTTGCTTTGAGAATTTTTCTGGAATTAGCTCTATGTATTTAAAATATATAATGGAATCAAAAATGATGGAACAACAAATAAAGAGTAATTCTGGTGGTACTACAGTAGCAACTTT
>Ga0334893_1000792_pt1 | contig 36796 bp, 27 predicted proteins | sample GraSluR3_MG_5_FD_207218 | JGI IMG/M metagenome (GOLD analysis project Ga0334893, IMG submission 207218) | Sludge microbial communities from methane-producing bioreactor in Wageningen University, Netherlands - Granular Sludge_09_05-R3 | ecosystem: Engineered > Bioreactor > Anaerobic >...
TATTTCATTCGCATCGTAACGCTGATGGTAGAAGAACTTCGGAAAGCCGTATGAGGGAGAACCTCACGTACGGTTTGATGAGGAGGTTCTGGCAGAGGCATAGCCAAAGCCAGAACTTTACTCTACAATTTCTATCCTTTTTATAGCGAATATGTAAGATAGTCAATCAAGCCCGTTAAAACAGCCATCGAGAATATAAACCTTATGAACATTGTCAAGCGTCCTTTTTTCCATCGAAGATAGAATGCAAACAATGCTATCATTAATGGATACAGTGTAAATAACTTTTCAAGTGAAGTTTCCGAGGATGCCATTGAAAAGTTTAAGAGCGCCAGTAGTACCGCCATTGTAAGACTGAAGGAGCATGTTAAACATTTGCTCATGTGTTCACTGCTTTTGTAGAGATGAAGCTGTGTGAAAAACACCAGAATTACAACTAGAAAATTCATAATCATAGTAGTGATGCCATTCAAGTCAGCACCTCCTTTAGTTCAATTATACCAATTCACATATATATGTAAACCCTAAAATGATAATATGTTAACAAACATTGACAAAAGATTTTATTCCTAGTATAATTGTAAACTGTACCCAGGCAGGGTATAACACAAAAAGGAGGAGTTTTATATGAATGAATTGAATAATTATTACATAAAAACTAATAGAACTTTCACTACAATTAGAAAATTTGCTTGGATTTTTACTTTTCTTGTGGCAATCGGTGGTCTGTGGGAGCCTAGATTAGGTGTCCTTGTTGTGGGGATCATGGCAGGTCTATTGGGGACATCATTTTTTTCAGGAAGACACTGGTGCGGAAATTTCTGTCCACATGGAAGTCTTTTTGATAATATAATAAATCCCGTCAGCATGAACAAGAAGATCCCGGCTTTTCTCAAGAGCAAGTGGTTTATCGGGGCATTTTTCCTATTCTTTACCATCAACTTCTCTAGAAAGCTCTTTAGAATTGCAGCCCTTTGGGGATCATACAGCTTTATTGAGAGACTGGGATACATATTCGTCAATACCTATCTGATGGTATTGGTTGTTGGGGGAGCGGTTGCTCTACTGGTCAATTCCAGAACATGGTGCCAGTTCTGTCCAATGGGAACCCTTCAGAAGATATCCTATAGATTGGGGAAGGCAGTAGGAGTTGCTAAGCATACTGAGAAGAGAATAACAATAGAGTCAAAGGATAAGTGCCATACCTGTGGGAAATGTGCAAGGGTTTGTCCATTCCAGCTAACTCCGTATTTGGAGTTTAATGAGAACAACCAGTTTGATAACATTAACTGCATTAAGTGTACCACGTGTGTTGAAAACTGCCCTGCAAATCTTTTATCTCTGGAAACAGAACGCAAGGCTGTAAACATAATACAGATGAGTGATGTCAAAGGTTATGAAAACAGGCAGGAAATCCAATCCACACTTATAGAGATAAATGATCTTGATGGTGACTTGAGGGAATTTGTGTTCAGGTTTGAAAATCCAAAAAATGTTCACTACAAGGCCGGGCAGTTTATTCTGGTTAAGATTCAGGACAACCCGGTCCAGTACAGAGCTTACTCCATATCTTCAGCCAATGAGGATGACAGAATTCTTAAGGTTATAATAAAAAAGGTAAAGAACGGTTATGGAACTGAGATAATATTCAGATTCAAGGTAGGTGACGAGGTTACCTTGGAAGGTCCAATGGGAAATCACCTAGTACCTAGTGAGGATACGAAAAAGATGCTTTTTATTGCCAATGGAATTGGAATTACACCATTTATCGGGCTTGCAAAGGAAAGTCTTGCAAAAGGGGATTCAGTTGAATCTGTCAAGCTGTTAAACGGACAGAGATATATTGATGATTTTATATATCATGATTACTTCAAGGAGCTTCAGACGGAAAATGACAATTTTGAATATCTTCCTGCTGCCTCAAGAGAGGAGAAGGAGGGCTTCCATAAGGGATACGTAACTGGGCTGCTCAAGACCATGGATGTGACGGGGCATAAGGTATACATGTGCGGATCAGGTGCAATGATAAGGGAGTGCTACGATATATTAAGGTCTAAGGGGATTTCATCTGATGACATATTCTTCGAAAGCGAGGAAAGAATTCAACTTAGCGCATAGATAATAGAAATAGAAGCGAATATAATGCACCTCCAAGGGGTAATAATTTAGTGAGGATTCCGAGGAGGTGTTTTTATGTTGTATTTTGCTTATGCAAGCAATCTTAGCAAGAAGTATATGTCCAGCAGATGTCCACATGCAATACCCTTGAAAAAGGTAAGACTAAAGGGATATAAGCTTACCTTCAATGAGCTGGCCGATATAGTTCCCAAGGAAGGCGAAGAGGTAGTAGGAGGACTTTACCTTATATCAAAACAGGAGTTGGAAAAGCTGGATATACTTGAAGGACATCCAGACCTTTATGAAAGAATTATCGTTGAGGTTGAAGATGATGGCGGCAACCTATACGAAGCCTTTGTATACTCCATGGTGGACAAGAAGGAGCAGGCTCCGCCTGACAGCTACTACAATATACTCAAGGATGGCTACGAGGACTGGGAAATTGATAAGGAAAGACTTGAAAAAGCCAGAAGATTTGAATAAAAATTATCCCCTGGTCCAAGACTGGGGGAACTTTTATAATACAGATATAAAGGAGTGCTTTTATGTTAAAAAATTTAGGTGATATTAAACCTCAGGTTCATGAGGAAGCATTTGTTGCAGAGACGGCTTCTGTAATTGGTGATGTAAAGATAGGGAAGGGAAGCAGTATTTGGTATGGTGCGGTAATAAGAGGAGACATCGAAGATATAGAAATCGGAAAATACTCAAACATACAGGATAACGCATCAGTACACACTGAAACAGATATTCCAACTCGAATTGGTGACTATACTGTTGTGGGTCACAATGCAATAATTCACGGTTGCACCCTTGGAAACAATACCTTGGTTGGGATGGGGGCTATTATCCTCAACAATGCTGAAATCGGAGATAATTGTATAATTGGAGCAGGGACGGTTGTAACGGAAGGCAAGAAGATCCCTGATAATTCAATGGTTATCGGAATACCAGGGAAGGTGGTGAGAGAGGTAACGGAGGCGGAAATAGAGGGAATAAGAGATAATGCATTAAGGTACAACAGCTTGTTTAAAAAGCACATTGACTGATAAATGAATTGTTAGATTGTAAACCGGAGATAAATCTCCGGTTTTATTATTTGACAAAAATGATATTTATGCTATTATAAGTAAGTAAGCACTTACATAAGGGAGGGTAGCTATGAAAAATAATAGAACAAGAATGAACAGAGAAGAGAGGCAAGTCCAGATTACCCAGGTAGCAATAAAACTGTTTGTTGAAAATGGGTACAAGGGTACAACTACGGCTCAAATCGCTGAAGCTGCCGGTATTTCAGAAGTCACCCTGTTTAGGAATTTTGAATCGAAGAGGGAAATATTCCTTCATGGAGTGATGCCCATACTCACCCATACTTTAGAGGATAAACTTAAGGTGGATAAGGATAAGAGTCCGGAGGAGGTTTTGGAGAGCTTTTTGGTTGACAGGCTAGCCGTTATTTCTGAAAATCACGGAGTGGTAAGACTTGTGCTTATGGAAAATCAAATGAATCATGAGCTAGGGGATATAGACTTTATAAAGAAGGTTGGAGGTCAAATTCAAAAAGGCCTTCAGGAAATGGGATTCAAAGAAGGAATGCAGGACTTTACCATGAGATTGATAATGGGAAGCATCCTTTCTTTTCTATACCTGCCTGAAACAGATGAGGATACTGTAAGGGAATTTGCAGCTGAACTGGCAAGGACAATTGCCACAATTGATAAAAATAGATAGGAGAATCGTATGACCATAAAAAGGAAGATTATATCAATATTAATAATTGTTGCAGGATACTTGATTCTAAGGAATTCTTCACTATTGCCAATTGAGGCAAGTAATTCCAATCTGAGGACTGAGGAGCAGGGAATTGTAACCGAGCTACTTACCGTTGCCAAGGTTCAAATGGTTCAGGACTTGACCTATCTTGGTACGCTGGAAAGTGACACCAAGGCTATGCTAAGCCCAAAGGTAACAGGTAACGTAACTGATATAAACGTATCTGAAGGAGACATCGTTTATGAGGGAGAAATCCTGCTCCAGATTGACAGTGAACAGTTGGAGGCTAAACTAAAAACTGTGGAGCAGAGGAGGAATCTCTTATATGAAACCCTTTCATATCTTGATTCAGAGTTAGGCGGTTTTTACTCAACAAATCCTTTGGGCTCCAAGCTTCAATCTGCAAGATTATCACTTGATTTTCAAGAATCAGAAGTGGATAAATTAAGAACCTTGTATGAAGCAGGCGCTGTATCAAAATCCCAGTTGGATCAGGGAGAACATCAACTTCAATCCTTGAGACTTCAGGTGAAGGAATTGGAACAGACAATGAACTCAAATTATAACAAGCTTCAGCAGGAAAGGGATGTTACAGCAGCCCAGCTGGGAGAGCTTGAAGCATCCATAGACGAAATGGCGCTGTCTCTGAGGGATTCTTCCATAAAAGCCCCATTTGATGGTCAGATAACTCAGATAATAGCTTCAGTGGGAGAGCTTGCTTCACCGGGAAGAGCACTTGTAAGTCTGGATAATGTGCATCAGCTCAGGGTTGTTACACAGGTGGGTGAAACTGACCTTCAGAGAATCAGAAGGGGAATGGAGGTGGAGGTTACACTTTCAGGCCATGATGATCCAATTGGAGGAACCATTTCCTTCAAGAGTGGTAGTGTAAATCCCAATACAAGAATTGGGGAGGTAAGGGTTGATGTTGAACTACCAGCTGAGGAGGTTGTAATCGGCTCAAGTGCAAGGATAAGAATCCTTCTGGATTCAAGCAGAAATGAAATAATGATACCTTCTTCTTCAGTTAAGACTCTTGAGACTGGAATGGTGGTTTATGTCTACAATGGAAAGGGAAGGGTCTATGAAAGGAAAATCACCATCGGCAACAGTGTGGGCGGTCAATATCAAGTGATTGAAGGTCTGGCTGAAGGTGATGTCATAGCAGTGAGAAATATCCAATCATTAAGTGATGGATCACTTGTATACAAACTGGAGGAGGAGATTACACGATGAGTTTTGGCAAATTCTCCACAGGGAAGAAATACATTGTATTCTCAATCATAATCGGTATAGTAATTTTTGGAGTATACAGCATGTTCACCTTGAACACACAGCTATCTCCAGATACAAGTCCTCCTACTGCAACCGTTATGAGTGTATATCCCGGTGCAATGGCACTGGATGTGGCAACTGATGTTTCAAAGCCCATGGAGGAAGCTTTTGCCAAGCTGGATGGAATTGAAAACATCAGTTCATCAAGCCAGGACAATATCTCAATCATCAGATTGACATTTGATTATTCAACTGATGTGGATCAGGCCGCAATTGATATACAGAACACTATCAGCACCATCAGGAATAAATTGCCGGACGGTCTACAGGATCCTCAGGTTTTGAAGTTCAGCGTATCAGATCAGCCCATAATGACAATAGGTTTAAAGAGCGACTCCCTGTCCATGAGAGATCTTAGAAAGCTTACCGAGGATAAGCTGGCATATGAGCTTCAGCTGGTTGAGGGTGTAGCGGCAGTTAATATATTCGGTGGCTATGGTCAGGAAATACTGGTCAGTTTGGATGAGGCTACCGTCAGAGCATATGGACTTTCAATGGAAACCATAGTGGGTTCGCTTAAGGCATCCAATGTTAAGGCTCCAGGTGGCAGCATACTTTATGAGGATAGAGATTTGCTCCTAAGGGTTGAAGAAAGCCTCCTTTCCATACAGGAGCTTGAAAATATAAACATTCCTCTTGGGGATGGAAATTCTATACCCCTATCAGTACTTGGAAGAGTGGAATCGGGAACAGTAACCAGGGAAGGATCATATAGGCTTAACGGAGAGGATGCCTTGGCCATTCTGATTACCAAGAAGGCCGATTACAACACAGTTGATGTAATAAAGACTATTAGTGAAGAAATGGTGCAACTGGAGGATGCTTATCCTTATGTTCAAATGACTGTTGCTTCCGATGATTCCGAATTTACCAATCAAATGGTTACAAACATGGCCACAAGTGTTCTGATTGCCATTGCATTTACGATGATAATAATTCTACTGTTTATAAACAACATATCAAGATCCCTTGTAATTTCAATTTCAATGCCCTTGGTATTCTTGAGCACCATGGGATTGATGAAGCTCTTCCATATGGACCTTGACCTTGTTACGCTGTCTGCACTGATACTAAGCATTGGTTTTGTAGTTGATACTGCAATAGTGGTGGTAGAAAACATAAGCAGTCATGTGGGTAAGGGAAAGGAAATAACTAGAGCTGCTATAGAGGGCACAGATGAGATAGCACTTCCCAGTATAGCAGGGGCCACAACAACCTTGATAGTTTTGGTACCCCTGATGTTCATTACTGGCTTTGTCGGAGAGATGTTCAGGCCTTTGTCAGCAACCCTGATTTTTGCCATATCCTCATCCTTAGTGGTTGCTCTGATAATTATTCCATTGTTGACTGTGATGTTTCAGCCTTTGGAGTTTAAGAGGACCGAAAAGTTGGTTTCAAAGCTCTCAGGACCATTCAACAAAATAATGGATGCAGTTCAGGAAAAATATATAGCCCTTTTTCACATGACCAGGAAGGGTAAAAAAAGAGTATTGACTCTAATGGTTGCTTTGATGGCATTGAGCGTCCTGTTCCTAAGGTCCAATGGGATGGAGATGCTACCGAAGTTTGATAGTGGTGTTTCCTATGTGACAATAGAGATGGTACCGGGAACAACCCTGGAAAAGACAGAGGAGGCAGTAGGGAATATTGAGGATTATCTACTTGAGATAGAAGAGGTGATCTCATTTGATTCAAGAATCGGCTATGAGGAAGGAAACATTCAACAAGGTGACTTTGGGATCATGGGAAGCGACCAGGCAATGATAACAATAAACCTCACCTCAAGGAAAGAAAGAAGTCTTTCCATCTGGGACTTCCAGGAGGAGCTGAGGGATGAAATAGAAGAGATTCCTGATGTAAACAGGTATGTTGTCAAAGAGAAAGGTGGGACGGCTGTAACAGGTACCTCTGCTCCAATAGCCATCAAGGTTACAGGTGAAGACCTTGATGTGCTCTACCATCTTGCAGACCAGATGGTGAGTAGAATTGAGAATGTTCCGGGAACCACCAATATTTTTACCAGTTTCAACAATGACTACAGACAGATGTCTCTAAAGCTTGACAAGGAGAGATTATCAGAGCTTGGATTGACAAGTGCCTCAGTATCATCACAGCTGTATGGAAGAATGGAAGGTATTGATGCCACATCAATGACCCTGGGTAGGGATGATTCAATAGATGTTAGGGTAGGCTATAGTGGGGACTCTTCCCCTGACCTTGACTATCTTATGGACACCTACCTGACAACCCCATTGGGAGTAAGGATACCCCTTGGTGAAGTAGCATCAATAGAGGTTGAGAACAGGGCGAATATGGTAGAAAGAGAGAACATGTCCTATACAGTGAACATAAACGGGTTCACCGAAGACCGTGCATTCAGTCATGTTGTATCTGACATTCAGGGAGAAATTGACAAAATGGACCTACCAAAGGGCTATAGCATTGGGCTTGGTGGAGAGCAACAGACTCTGACCGACTCTGTAGGGGATATGGCATTTTTGATTTCATTGGCCATTGTATTTGTCTATCTGATACTGGTGCCACAGTTCAAATCATTTCTTCATCCTTTAACAATAATGGCTGCCATCCCCATGGTGGTAATCGGAATTGCACCTGCGCTTGGATTGACAGGAAAATATATGTCCATGCCAGTTCTTCTGGGACTAATATTGCTTGCAGGAACTGTAGTAAACAATTCCATTTTGCTGGTTGCTGCAATAAATGAAAACAGAGAAGCTGGAGTACAGATGGTAATTTCAGTAGAAGAAGCTATAAGGTCAAGGTTTAGACCTATCATGATGACCGCTCTATCTGACATAGTTGGAATGCTTCCACTTGCCCTTCAGTTGGCATTGGGCTCAGAAAGGTTTTCGCCCTTGGCAATAACAGTAATAGGTGGAATGCTTGCAGCCACTCTATTGACAATTATAATTATTCCCCTGATTTACATGACTTTGGAGGGAGCGGGAACGAAATTCAAGAAGATATTTGGAAGAAGCAAGGCTTCTGTAGAAATTGAGCCCAGTTAAAATTCAATCATTAAAAGGATGGGTATAAAGGTTGATAGAGGGTATAAAATAATAAGATATGCAATGATATTACCAATGGGGGGATGATTATGAACTATAAAGAAAAGTACCAATCCTGGATTGAAGATCCATTTTTTGATGAGGAAACAAAAGCTGAGCTTAAGGGATTGACTGATGAGGATGAAATTGAGGATAGATTTTACCAGGACCTTGAGTTTGGAACAGCTGGCTTGAGGGGAAAGCTTGGAGCAGGCACAAACAGGATGAACATATACACTGTCAGTATGGCTACAGAAGGACTGGCAAGGACAATTGAAAACTATGGAGAGGAAGCGAAGAATAAAGGTGTAGCAATAGCCTATGATGTGAGACAGTACTCAGACAAATTCGCTGAAATAGCCTCCAGAGTTCTAGCTGCAAAAGGTATCAAGGTGTATCTGTTCGATGATATAAGACCTACACCGATGCTTTCATATGCTGTAAGAAGACTGGGCACAAAGTCTGGTATCGTGGTGACAGCTAGTCATAATCCCCAAGAATACAACGGATACAAGGTTTATTGGGAAGAAGGGTCACAGATTCTTGATGATGTTGCGGATGAGATATTGGAAGAAATCGATGGAATAGACCATTATAGAGATATTGAAATGATGGATTTCCAGGAAGCCAAGGAAAAGGGTCTGATTCAAATAATTGGTAAGGAAGTAGATGATGAGTATTTCTCTGAATTGTTGAAGATGCCAATACATGATGACATAGACAAGGATGTAAAGATTGTTTTCACTCCTCTTAACGGAACAGGTAATAAGCCTGTAAGAAGAATTTTGGATGAAAGAGGGTTCAATAATATCATAGTTGTACCAGAGCAGGCTGAGCCTGATTATACATTTGCGACTGTAGGCTATCCAAATCCAGAGGATAGCAAGGCCTTCAAATATGCAAGAGAGCTGGGACTCAAGGAGAACGCTGATGTATTGCTGGCAACTGACCCGGATTGTGACAGGGTTGCAATTGCAGTAAAGAATGACAAGCACGATTACACATATCTAAATGGCAACCAGATTGGAGCTTTGCTGGTTTATTACATCCTCTCTGAAAGAAGCAAGAAGGGAGATTTGCCAGAAAATCCAGCCATTGTAAAAAGTATTGTTACTGGTGATCTAGGCAGAGCCATTGCAAAGAAGTATGATGTTGCAACCTTCGATACACTAACAGGATTTAAGAATATCTGTGCAAAGGCAAATGAATGGGACGAAACAGGGGCCTTCAACTTTGTATTCGGCTACGAGGAAAGTATAGGCTATGTTTACAAGGATCTCGTCAGGGACAAGGATGCTGTTGTCTCCTCCATGATGATAGCTGAGATGGCTGGTTTCTATAAGAAGGAAGGAAGATCCCTTCTGGATGTTCTTGAGGACATATACAAGGAATTTGGGTACTATTATGAAAAGCTTATTTCAATCGTACTTGAAGGAGTTGAAGGACAGGAGAGAATCAAAAGGATGATGGATGATATAAGACACCATTCGATAGATTCCATAGGGGAAATGATGCTGCAAAAGACAGTTGACTTCCTTAGGGATGAGACTGATGCCGGGAGATCAAATGTACTGAAATACTACTTGAATGATGGATCATGGTATGCTGTTAGACCATCGGGGACAGAACCTAAAATTAAGCTCTACATCTACTCAAAGGGAAAATCCAGAGAGGAAGCTAAGGATAAGGTGGAGCTGATTGAAAAGGTTGTTAGACACAGAATGGATTCAGTTGAATAGTACACAAAAAAGCGGGAGAAGGTTCCCGCTTTTTATTTGCCACAAAATAGCCGGTGGATAGGCTATATATTTTCAAGTATGTGATTTGCAAAGGCCTTTGCCTTGTCTCTGATGTTTGGAACATTGTTGATCGACCCCGGGTCATTGGCTGTTGCCATTATTGAGAACTCAGGGGGCAACTCAAAGGTTTTGTTCATGTTAAGACTGCTTATAAGCTGTTTGGCCAGCGCATCTCCGCCTGAATATCCAGAAACGATAACTGCAAAGATCTTCTTGTCATAAAACTTAGTCTTTCTGAAAAGTGCAGTAAGCCTGTTGATGGTAGCTACAATATTTGCTGTAATCATGTCATTATAGTTGGGGCAGAGAAGCATGATTGTTGATGAATCCTGAATTGCAGGATAAACCTCCTCCACAACCACACCACCATAGTAGCATTTAGCCTGTTTTCCAAAGTATTTGCAGGTTTTGTAGCTGCAGCCTCTGCAGTCAGTTATCGTGCCATTACCAAGATAGACTTCATTTATTTGGACTTTTTCCTGCAAATGCTCTTTTATCATTTCCCAAAGTGAATACGTATTCGATGTTCCTTTATTTGATGAATGAAGTACTGTAATTGTTCTATTTCTAAAATATTTCTGGGTTGAAAGAAGTCTTCTTCCAAGCTCTTCACTTTTCTGCAGACAGATTTCCTCCAAGGGAAGATCATAGATTTTTTTTAATGGAATGTAATTGTCCAGATTCTGGTTTGCTTCAATGACAGGTCTTCCAGGGAAGGTGCAGCCAAGCTGGTTTGCAATGAAAACGATGTCCTGAGCAGCTGTTTTTGTGAAATTGTCAAAACCGCTGTGTATCAGGATAGAAGCTCTAGCGTTTTCAAGAGAGCTCTTACCTCTCTTGACAAGCTCCTCCAAAATTCTGTTGAGCTTTGGATTTATTCCTATGGAATTAAGCTCAACTGCGAATAGGATGTTATGACCTTTCAGGTCGGGCAGGTTTTCATCGCTGCTTACAATATTGAACTCCTGGCCGCTTACTGCCCGGTCAATCATTTTTTGAAGCAGCGATGATGGTTGTGAAGGTAAAATTAGTGTAAATGGTCTCATATCATACTCCTTAGTTGGTTGTAGGTTTTCTCAAGTCTATTTTCTAGCATGGGGTGGAGGCTGTAGGAAGGTATGTCAAGACCGTTTTTTGTCAGTCTCATTTTTGCTCCCATAAAAACTTCGCCCATCATGGAAGAACCATAAAAGTATTCATTCTCAATTGTTGCTATAAGCGACAAAGCACCTGATGACAAGCTTGGAGCCACAAAAGGTTTGAATCCGAATCCTCTGATTTCCAAATTTGAGTTTAGGGTTTTCTCTGTCAAGAACAATGAATTTTCCTCATTGTAGTTTATCATACTATCAGCCACAATCAAACCCTTACCATGTGGACCAAAGACCTGGCCTTCCTTGAAATAATGCTCCAAAAGTGGATTTTTTTCAGCATGGAAGCAAGCTCTTGCATTCATGACACCCAGACCATAGCCAATTATTTGATTAGGTGCCAGGCCCCTGTAGTCCAGATTTCCGTTGACATCTGTGTTTGAATCAAGATAAAGTCCTCTGCAAAGAAGATCTACAGGATCACTTACAACAGCAAAGATGCCTTTAAACTCTTTTTCACGAGCAGCTCTTGCATGTTTCATTAGGATTTCCCTGTTGCCTTCAAACTGAACCATTCTAACATCAATATTTTCAGAGCCTACAGGAGGGATACCTCTTGAGGCACAAAAAACTACCATATCACAGTTAAACAGGTCTTCCTCGTCCACTGCCTCTACAGCTGGGAAGGACTTTTCATGGTAGGGACGCCGAATCTGACCAAGCTCGTGCTCCCATCTCTTAACCTTTTCTGGCGTTCTGTCATAGATGCCTATTGTCATATTGGAGCCAAGGAGTCTCAGTCCAATAAGCAATGTGCTGCCAACATCTCCCAGGGCGATGACATTGATCCTCCAATGGGAGGGGAGGTCATCCAATTCTTCTTTCCACCGAGGAAAAGATATGTTTATCGCCTTTATCTTCTCATCCCTTATTTTGTCTTCAATCCAGTCAGGAACATCGAAATTGTTTACATCTCTTTTAAGGATATCAAGTCCCTCTTTGTTTTCCTCAATCTGGGCAGGGGATTTAACCAGAAATCCCCTCCTTGAAGAGAAGGGATCCATGACCTTTAAATAGTAGATTGGGTCCTTCGTCTTGACTAAATGATCTTCGGTTGTTTTATCCAGTTCTTCAATGTGGATTTTGGAAAACAGTAGTTTGTCTTTATATCTGTAGTAATACATTTTAATCACCTCGTGTGTCCTCTAAGAGTATGCTCAAGCCTCTTGAGGTAATGGATGTCCATCTCCAGGAAGGTAGATGGTTTTTGATGTCTCTTTTGAAGTACACTTCTTTCCAGGTCAGGATATCTTGGTGTAAAAATTACCTCCCCGAGGGATGCAAGAGTAAGGTTCTTTTCATTAATCTCCTGATATACCTCCTCGATGACTCTTAACAAGTCCAAAGTATTGTTAAGGCAGATTTCAGATAGATTATATATTGAGTCCTGCGTAATGTCCTTGATGAACCTGGGAGATACGTAAGGCAGTATAAAGTTTATACTTGGAATCAGGTTTGACTCAAGATAATCCTTGCGAACCATGTCGCCACCAAGAAATGGGTACTGGCTACTTTCATTGAACCACAATCTCAGGTTGGGAACAAAATATGCATATTCAACATCAAGATTCCTTATCTGGGCAATTTCCTTGCCCTTTCCTGATAGAATTCCAACGAACAATTTGGCAATCTCTATGCCCTCCTTCCGAAGAAGAGGCTCTACAATCTTTATTCTGTAGCCCTTGTGAAGTAGGTCATCCGTAAGCATTACTGGCCGTTCAAAGGATTTGATGGTTTTACACTGGCCCTCAAGTGACAGATAGTTGGGGAACTCACCAACTGTGAAGCTGTGTATGTCTGGTGCGAATATTCTTTCAGTGTGCAGCGTCTTTGTTACAGTATTTGGAATTATTGAGTTGTTCAGGATTATACCAAATGGCACACACATCTTTTCGCCTAATGATTTCTTTCTGTTATCCAATATTGATACACCATTTTCATCACACAGCTTCTGAATCAGCTTGCTGTAGACCATGTCCCTGTTGAAGGAAATGAGCAGCTCATTTGGATAAAGGTCAGCCAGGGCTCTCTTTAGCTTCTTTCTGGTTGCGGTTATAACCCTCTGTATTCTTGGATCGCTATCATAAGGTGCCTTTAATGTGTTTTCCAGGTCAAGGTTTATGCTTATGGGGTTGTTCATATCAACCATAAACATAGGTGAACCCATATGCTGGAAGGGCATTTGGGAGAAGCCTTGCATCAGCAGATATTCCTCTGCTTTCTTGTTTTCGCCTGAAATCATCGTATTGCAGTAGAGTGCATAATTGTAGTCTCTGTTCAAGGCAATGGATAGTGTTTCGTTTAGAACCATATCCATAATGTTGTCATTGTCATCCCTTGCATAAAGACAGGCTATAAAAGCAGTCCTCCCCTTGGCGTAGGTCCTGATGTATTGTGTCAGTTCCTGATCCTTGAACTCATCGTATAGCATGCTGTGTCTGACCCAGTAGAAGGCTGAAAAACCTAAGGGAAGTCCGGTTTCCATATCCTTCAGGAGTATGATTCTGTAACTTAGCTTGTTTCTAAGCTCAAGAATTCCTTTTTCCAATATACTGTTACCGAAATTGTCCATAAGGTAAATGAGAATCTCACTGCTTAGATTTCTGTGAATTTCAACATCCAGGGTTTTTGTCTCAACCAGGGTTTTGTATAGGGGTTCTCTTATATAGAGTCCGTAATTATAAATATAGTCAGCTGCCATTGGGTCGATGAGCTTAGAAATATCTCGGTTTTTGTCAATGTTGTCCCTGATCTGAGTTGAGCTTATGTCCTCATACTGGGTTGGTAGGGTAAGTTGAATTACCTTGCCCCTTATTCGGGAAATGGCTTCATTTGAAGCGGACAGATTACTGGTTACCGTTTGATCTGTTCTCCTGTCAAAGATGACATGAGAAAAGTCAAGAATCTCCCTGTTCTTCCTGTAGGCGGAAGCATTGGTAATAACGTCTGAACCGACAGCTATATATACTTCCCTGTCGCCAAATATTTCCCTAAGCTTTATCATGTCTCTATCTGAACCAATATTTATTGGAATTTCCTTCGGAAATAGGTATATTCCATCTTCCTTGGCAATACTCATATTAATGATATTTCTTCTAAATTGATGAGCTTCTGTCCTCTTCGACCAGGAAAACTCGTCAACAGCAAGGTATACCTCAAAGCCCTTTCGTCTTATTTCCTTTGCAATCTCCTTGTGGCCGAGACTGAATGGGTCGAATGAACCAGGGAAGAAAACAACATCCTCATCGGTGGTAATATCAAGGCTTCCATTTTCAAACTCAAAATCGGAGATATATCGGTATATATGGTTCAAGGATGCTGCATTGTTATAGAAGACAAAGTTGTTTTCACGGGAATCTTCTATAAGGGTGAGAATTTTCTTGCCAATACGTCTGAATACAGATTGCTTCTCAAGGTGAGTAAGTTTCTCTGAGTTGAAGACAGTTGAAGCGATTACCCTAAGAGCTTCAGTCTTTAGCTCAACATTATAGGATGCGATAGGGACCAGCAGCAGTCCAAGAAGCCTGTTCAGGCGTTTTTTATTTGTTTCTTCATCCTCCTGGAACAAGTCCTTGTATTTCGGATAATTTACAATTGCTGTGCCTATGGTGTTCAGCAATAGCATAATAGTTTGTGGTCTTGAAACTTTAATTTTCTCTTCCAGATCCTCGATTACTTCCTCCAGCTCCTGAGGGGGAAGGTATAGGAAAAGATGGCCCAAATATTCTGGTATGAACTTTGTGAACTGGTAGTTTTCCATTTCCAGAGCTCTCAAAAGCTCTATTGCAACATCATTACGCTGCTCAAGGGAGAGCAGGGGAATTATGTTCAGCAGGGTGTAGCCACTGTAATTTCTGACCCTTTCAACAGCACTTACCTTGAGTACGTTGCAAAGATGTATCGCTGTGTGAATGCCTGTCTCCTTTGGATTTTTCCTTACCTGGTCATACAGAATATCTATGTTTATCTTCTTTGTGGTCCAGCCGGTTGCAGTTTTCAGGTTCTCAAGAAACAGTTCAGAAACGTTGGCCTGGTCCTGAAAATAGTTTTCCCTGAAGTTACCCACGGTCTCCTGATCCATTGAAAGCTTGTTAGATAGGATGTACTTAAGATAATTTTCAGCGGGAATAGGGGACTTCAAAGGTCTCGCCTTAAGGTAATCCCTCATGGGGGAGTAAAGGTTTTCATCAAATAGCTTGGTTATTACTTCCGCTGCCCTATCAAGAGCACTCAATCTGATGTTGGATATATCTGAAGAAACCATTTTTTGAATATAGGAGTAGAAGAGATTTCGTCTGCCGGAATCCAATTCTTCCAAAGGAAGGTAGGTTACAGTCTGGATTAGGTAGAACTGAGATACGGGAATCAAATCCTCAGAACGCTGAAAGAAGTAATTCAACGCATCGAAATATTCTCCATAGCTTTCCTTGCTGCAGTTCTCAAACAGGGACTTTACAATGAGCTTAAGATTGTATAGCCATATGTTCTGTGAATCAGTCATCTTATGACTGGGAATCAATAGTGATTCAAGGATTTCCTTGAAAACTACAACGCTGGTCTCTTCAGGTTTTTTTCTTGCTATTGAGGAAGGTAGCTCCTTTCTGTACTCCTCGTCGTAGTTTGCAAGAAGCTTGCCTATAAGTTCAGCGGATTCCTTACGAACGTCCTCTTCCTTGTGTAGAAGAAGGTCTGTTAGAAAGCTTAGCACCATTATTTTTTGTTTTTGGGTTAGATAGGTTGAATATTCTTTAAGAACCTCTATATAAAGTCTCAAAATCCTCCAATTGGATTCGCCCCTTGCATCCTCAAGAATCTCAAGGAACCTTTCCTGGTTCATAAGGTTTGTCATAAGGTAGATGTTGTTTTCAATTGCCTTGTATTTAAAGGAATCTACAATATCCTCACCCCTAAGAAGGCTCCAATAGGTTTTTTCCTGTCTTTTCAGGATTCCATCAAGGGTTGTGTCTACCCCCATGGACTCCATATACTCCTCAAAGTCCTTTAATTTGCTGTAGACTCTTTTATATCTCATTTCCTTTGCTTCATCCACATTGTCAAGCTTATCAAGTATAACCTGGAATGACTCGTCAAGGTCATATGTAAACATGATAAACTTGCCATCGACTACTTTGTTTTTAACTCTAAAATCCGCATAGATAAGGATCAGAGATTCCAGTGGCAGAGTTTCCAACTCCAAATCCCAGGTTGAATGGTTTGTTGCAATATGACCAATTTTATCAAGTCTTAGCTGTCTAAACCATTGTTCAGTATAATAGTAGTGAAGGTATGGAACCCTGGGTTGTTCATCCTTAACAACACCATATTTTCCAACATCATGTCCAAGGCTGGCACCAAGAACTATCCCAAGATCCACCGGAAGCTCCAGCTCCTTTAACTGCAGAGCAACGTGCATAGCCACATCCTTTACGCTCATGACGTGATCAATTGTGTTGTAGCCGTTGATTTCCATGTCGAGCTGCATGATCTCATAAATGAAGAGCTTGTTGTAGGCCTCTTTAAAACGCTTGAATTCCTCTATTGAGTCAGAAACATCATAATCAAAATGATCCTCACCGTTTACGTACCTAAGTAAATTGAGAACCTCTTCGTAAAGAACAATCATTTCCATGTCAATTAGTTTACTTTCCTTGTGCGGAAATGACTTGAATAAGGCGTAGTCGTAAATTGTAAGAATCCATTCGTTCAAGTCCACAGACTTGAATTGAACGAGAAAATCATGAATAATCTCCATAAAAGAAAGGACAGAAATATTTCTGCCTTCCCTTAAAACTTCAATTTTATCTCTTCTGCCATTGCTATCCAGATATTCCCTAAAGCTTTGCTCAACATTCATGGCCTTCCTCCTTGTAAGGGTTCATGGATAATTTGATATCATTCCATGTTTAGAAATTCAGTCCTGATAAATGTGAAGGAGTTAAGTAGCTGCTCCTTGACATTCTCCTGGAGCTTGCCTTCAAATTGACATTTCATTGTCGCCACATCTCCTTCTCTTGTGACGGTCATATTGGCTATATTGATATCATTATTTGCAAGGATCGAACTAATCTTGCTAATTACTCCCTTTTGGTCAACGTATTCAAAAATAAAGCCAGGCTTAATTTCTGATTCTGACAATTCCAATTGATTTTCCGTGGAATCCTTATATATATTATCCATCATAGAATACCCCTCCTTTAGTTACTTCAATTATATAATTATGAGTGTGGCTTTTCAATGATGAATTGGCAAAGACAATTGCAAGTAACCGGTATATAAGGGTATAATAGAAAGCAATGGGGGTGTGCAAAAATGATACTGTCCGTAGATTTGAATCCTGTTCTTAACAAGTGGTTGGAAATAAAAAGTAATTCCAATGAGTCGAAATCCTTCAATGTTGATAAGGCATATATGATACCAGGTGACGGGGGTGCATACCTTTCATTGATTTTAAGCCTTATGGGTGAGGATTCTACAATAACTGGATTTTCAGGAGGACCAACTGGAAGTTTCATAAGAAATTATCTAAGAGATACCGGGGTAGTTGATTCCTTTGTTGAAATCGGAGATAAAAGCCCTGAGAGGTTAATCTTAACCTTCAATGATAGGGAAATTGAAGTCAGTCAGAAGGACTCTGAAATAAACAGGGAGGAAATTACATTTTTCCATAGAGAGATTAAGGAAGGTCTGAACAATTCTGAGATAGTATGCATGTGTGGTGGATACCCATCAAATATGCCCGAAGATATGCCAACTGACATTGTGCACCTAACAAGAGAATGGGGAAGAAAAATGCTGATATCCCCAAGGAAGGATACCTTGTCGGAGGTTGTTGAAGCTTCGCCATACTTGATTGCTCTGGATGTTGAAGGAATGGAGATACTGACCAATCTTAAGCTTGAGTATGAGGGTGAAATAATAAGGGCCAGTCAATATCTGTTTCAAAGTGGTATAAGCTATGTGATTGTAGACATGGGAGAAAAGGGTTTGCTGGTAATGAATAGCGAGACAGGGATCAGTATGAATCTTGACCATGAGGTCCTGAATCCCGGAAGATTTCTGCATGGTGGCATATTGGCGGGGTTTGCGACTGGAATGAGGAGGAAATTTGATTTTGAGACAACCTCAAGATTGTCTTTTGCATGTGGTTCACTTGATTTCAGGAATTATGAGGGGAAGCCTGATATGACTGATATCAAGGCATTAATGAAAAAAATAGACATAAGAAAATTTCACAACCAATAGGAATGGTGATATGATGGTTAGCTTTATACATTCTGGAGATATTCATCTTGGAATGAAATTTAACAGCTCCAGCTTTGGCGGAGTGAAGGGCAAGGAAAGAAGAGAGGAACTGTGGAGTACCTTTAGTCGTATGCTTCAACACGCAAAAAGTGAAGGTATGGATTTACTGCTTATCACTGGGGACCTTTTTGAAGGCAATAATCTTACCATTAAGGATATTAGGAGACTCAAGGATTCCTTTGAATTTGCAAAGGAACAGAAATTTGTAATTTCCTTGGGGAATCACGATATGGGATATAGGGACTCGGTCTATGCTGAAGCCGATTGGCCTGATAATGTTATGATTCTCGGGGAGGCAGGCCTTCAGCATGTTGAATTTGCAAATCTCTTTACTTCAATTTGGGCAATTGAAGCAAAGAGGGAAAAGGAAGTCTTGCTGAAGGAGCTTAGTAATATCAAGCCAACTCAGGGATATCACAATATCCTTATGCTCCATGGTGAGTTTGGGGCAAAGACAGATTATCCACTTCCCGATCTGAAGTTTTTAGAGGGGCTGCAAATGGATTATATTGCCCTTGGACACATACATAAACCACAGTTTTTGCACCATAACATTGCCTACTGTGGATCGTTGGAACCCTTGGATTTTGGAGAGACGGGCAAGAGAGGATTTATCCAGGGCAAGCTATCCCATAATAACAGCTTCAGTTTCATTCCCTTCTCAAGGCGGGAATTCAATGTTCTTGACTATACTTTGCATAGGGAAGCTACAATTGAGAAGGCAAGGGAAGAAATAATGGGTTTGATAGGTGATGATGGAAAAAATAATTTTCATAGGATAATTCTAAAGGGTGTTTCTCCAACATTTCTCCACAAGGAGGCATTGGAAGCAACCCTAAGAGAAGACCTCTACTATCTTGAAATGATAGATGATTCAAAGCCGGATATTGATATTGAACTATTGTTTGATGAAAATAGAAACAATATTATTGGAATGTACATAGAGAGCTTTAAAAATGAGGATATGGAAGATCCCATTGTAAGGGATGCTTTCTATGCTGGAATATATGCTCTTTTGGAAGGAAGTGACCGGCAATGATTATTCGGGAACTCCATCTTCATGGATTTGGCAAGTTCAATGACTTTACCCTTAGACTCCAACCAGGGTTAAATATCATATATGGACCCAACGAAAGCGGAAAATCGACTCTGCATAGCTTTATCAGTGGTATGTTCTATGGTTTTAGAAAACCGTATACAAAAAGAACCCTTTACTCCAATGAACACAACAGATTAACACCTTGGTCCGGTTCCAATTACAGTGGGTCTATAGTTTTTGAAAAGGATGGACAGCTATACAGGATATACAGGGTATTTGACAAAGGAAAAGAAGAGGTCAAGGTTTTTCATGAGTTGACTGGTGAGGACATTACAGACAGGACTCATATTGGAGAAAGCTCAAAGGTGCTACAACCGGGGGAATATTTTTTTGGAATAAACAGTGGGGTTTTCAGCAATACTCTATTTATTGGGCAGCAGAACATGGAACCTGGGGAGTCACTGGCCCATGAAGTCAGGGAAAGGCTGGTGAATGTATCCACTGGTGGAGATGAAAGCATATCAGTTGAAAGGGCCATACTTTTCCTGGATGAGGAGTTAAGGGAGATTGGAACAAGTAGGGCTTCAACTTCAGAGTATGGTAAGATTTTGGCTGAAATCAAAGAAACTGAAGAAAGTCTTAGAGCTGTGGAAGCAGATGTAAAAAAGTACAGGGATCTGGCGACAAGAAGGATGGCTATTATTAGTGAGTTGGAGTCAGTTGAGATGGATATTGCAAATTGTCAGGATTCCATAGAAGAGATGAATAGAATTAAGAAAATCAACAAATACCAGGAGATTTTGGAGCTGAGGGAGAAAAACAACCTTTTAGGTGAAGAAATTGAAAGACTGGTGATTCACGATTCAAAAAGTCGGGATGATTACAATGAGGCTGTAAAATTAAGTGAAGAGATTGGACTTGTAAATTCAAGGCTAGATTACATGGAGGAACAGCTGAATGGTATTGAAGAAAAGGCTACAAGGCTTTACGTAGACAGAAATCACGAGTATGGGGTTTCCGAGGATATTATTGAAGATGGGTATAAGTTTCAAAAACTGGACTATAAGTCCACTGATGACAGGGATTTGCCATCTCTTAAAAATGAGAAGGAAAAGCTCATGATCAACCGAAGGGCTTTTGAATGGATCTTGATTATCTTTTCATTCATATATTTTTCAGTAACCATATATGCATCCATCCAAGGCAATTATTCAGTTCTTGCAATAACTCAAACGGTTTTGATTCCCATATTCTATTTTATTTATAAGGTAAGAACCCTAAAGGGTCGGACAGATATCCTGGAGGGTGAAATTGATGTTGAGATACAAAAGGTTCTTATCCTTGATAAGTACAGTGTGTCGAACAAATACGATCTTTATAAATTGTATGAAAGAGCCAGAGAAGAGGATACTAAAGCCGAACAGGAAAGAGTGCTATTGGATGAACTTCAAGGTTCAAGAGAAGCCATATCGGTTAGGAAAAATGACCTGAACACCGAGCTAATGGCTCTGCAGAGGCAGCTTGATGGAATATTTAGCAAAAACCAGGCTGAAGACATGAAATCCTTCAATGAAGGTTTGGAAAAGAAATCAAGGCTAAAGGAGATCAAGAGAGAAATTGAATACAATCAGGAGACTATAAAGAGAATTCTTAAGGAAGAAAGCATTGAAGAGCTAACGGTACTTTATGAAGAGAGATCTGATACCGGAAGTGCAATGTCTTTAACTGATATGGTTGAAACAATTGAGTCTCATGAAAAGCTCATTCAATACAAAGGTGATCTTCTAGTGAATCTTAATCAGGTGGAGGGCTCTCTAATGGAGCTTGAAAATTCCATTGAACAGGAGCTAACCCTAAATGAAAAGCTACAGAAATTGAGAGAAAAGGAATTCTCCTTGAAGTGTAGGAAGGAATCACTTGAAATGGCCAAAAGCAGAATTAACGATTTATCAGGTGAGATACACAGGGACTTTGTTCCAGCATTAAACAGGAGGGTGGAGGAGTTCATAAGCAGGATTACTGCAGGGAGATATATTGATGCAAAGGTGGACAGGAATCTGAATTTCAATCTGGTTCAGGAAGGAACAAATAGGTTGGTTCCATTGGAGAATCTAAGTGGTGGAACGTTGGACCAGATGTATTTTGGTTTGAGACTTGGCATTGTTGATGAGTTGATTTCAAGCAGACTCCCCATCTTTCTGGATGAATGCTTCTCACAGTATGATGATTTGAGGTTGAAAAGAATTCTGGACTTTATAATAAGCTTTGAGTATAGGCAGGTGCTACTGTTTACCTGTCAGACAAGAGAAGAAGAGGTGCTGAGAAGTACAGGCAAAAAGTACAATAAGATTGACCTGCAAAATAGTTAAGAGAGGTGCGTATATGATCTATGCAATTGGTGATCTCCATTTTGATCACTCTAAACAGAAGCCTATGGATGTTTTTGGTGAAAACTGGATAAATCACAAGGAAAAGATTATCGAGGATTGGAAAACGAAGGTCCTGGACCAGGATCTTGTGCTTGTACCGGGTGATATTTCCTGGGCCCTTAAGCTTGAAGAGGCTGTACCTGATTTGGAACTAATAGACAGCCTGCCAGGTCATAAGCTATTTATAAAAGGTAATCATGATTATTGGTGGGAAAGCATATCAAGGCTCAACGCTTTGAATCTAGATTCCATAACATTTATAAGAAACAACTCCTACGTATATGGAAATGTGGGGATAGGAGGAACCAGAGGATGGATGAGTAGGGATTCGGAGGGGTTTGACGAAGGAGATGAAAAGATATACAGGAGAGAGCTGCTTAGACTGGATGCATCTTTGTCAACAATAGAAGAAGGGATAACCAAGAAAATCGCCATGCTTCACTATCCTCCATTTGATGGGAAACTACGGCCCAATGATTTTGTTGATGTTTTAGTGAAGCATAATGTAGATTTATGCATTTACGGACACCTGCATGCTGAGGGACACAGGTACTCAGTTGAAGGCTTGATTAAAGGGATAGACTTCAAGATGGTTTCCTGTGATTTTTTGGACTTCAAGTTAAAAGAGATTGGCATATAGACATATTTCTTAAGGGGGACTGGAATGAAAATAATAGTGACTGATTCATATGATGAAATGAGCAAGGCGGCTGCTGAAATATTTGAAAAGGAAATAAGACAGGATTCAAAGATCGTGCTTGGGTTGGCGACGGGGTCGACACCCATTGGGACCTATGAGGAGCTGGTAAGGAAGTACAAGGAGGAAAAGCTTGATTTTTCTGGGGTCACAACTTTCAACCTGGATGAGTATGTAGGCCTTGATGTTAAGGATCCAAACAGCTACAGATTTTTTATGGAGGAGCATCTTTTCAATCATGTAAACACAAACAATGAAAACACACATGTTCCAGATGGGATGACAGTGAATCCAGATGAGTACGGGGAAAAATATGACAAGATGATTGAGGCTGCAGGTGGAATCAGGATTCAACTTCTTGGGATAGGGTCTAATGGCCACATAGCATTTAATGAGCCTGATGAGGAATTACCTGTAGGTACAGGGCTTGTAAATCTAACCATACAGACCATAGAGGATAACGCCAGATTTTTTAAATCCAAGGAACAAGTACCTACCCAGGCAATTTCAATGGGCATGGGCAGTATAATGAAGGCAAAAAAAATAGTCATTCTCGCCAGCGGTGAAGGAAAAGCAGAAATCATAAAAAAACTCCTAGAAAGAGGCAAGGTTAGCACAAGGATACCTGCTACATTTTTACTACTTCACCCTGATGTAACATTGGTTTGCGATAGAAAGGCATATTCATTGGTAGGCAGGTAGTCAGGAGGTACTATATGGTAAAGGAGTTGGAAGTGAAGGTTTTGGATATTGACATTGATAATATCCAAGCGTTGATATTATCCAAGGGCGGCAAACTGATAGGGAAGGAGAGACAAATCAACACCCTCATCGACTCTACAGAAAAACCGATAAAATCATTTATGGATGCATATCTAAGAATCAGGGAGAATCATGATCTCTTAAGTGACAACAGGTCCGTAACATTGACTCTTAAAAAGAATCTTCCTAACAATAGCTTAAGGGAAAATGAAGAGTACAATGTTTTAGTTGATGATAGGTACACTATGTTGCAAATTTTAAAGCAACTTGGTTTTGACAAGGCAGTAATTGGCTACAAGGACAGGACATCCTATTCATTTCTAGAAGGAAGAATTGACATTGACGTATGGGATGAAGAAACCTATCCTGATCCATATATGGAAATTGAGGTACAAGAGAAGAGGGACCTTGATACCATTTTGAAGGAACTGGAGATCCCCCAGGAGAAGGTATCAAAACTTTCAATAGTGGAGCTTCAGCAGAAGCTCATAAAAAGGCGGGATGATTCCAATGTTAAATAGGATAATGGTTGAAAGGGTTTTAAATGAGGCCTTGTCCAGAGGTGGAGATTTTGCAGAAATTTTTTTTGAAGATAAAATGACCTCCAATATCAAGCTGGTCCAAGGTGAAATAAAGGATAGTCTGTCGGGCAGAGATTATGGAGTTGGTATTAGGATACTTGAAGGAACAAACAGTGTATATGGCTACACCAATAGCTCTTCAGAGAAAGAGCTTGTTGATCTCGCAAGGTCCTTATCCTTGTCCATGTCTGGTGAGGCAACAGTTCGACCACAAACGATGAGAGAAACCCTATACTCTGAAAACAATTCAATCAAGATTCCCATATCAACTGTTGGAAAGAAAGAAAAGGTGGAGCTGCTAAAAAGTGCTTACCATGCCGCTAAGGGATACGATCAGGTAATCTCCCAGGTCACAACGGCTTATATGGAGGAAGAACAGAAAATTTTGATTGCAAATTCCGATGGACTATGGACAACCGATAGCAGAACCCGAGTGAGATTTGCAGTTTCAGCGACAGCAAGCCTTAATGGTGAGCTTCAACAGGGATATTATGCACCTGGTGCCTCAATGGGTTATGAATTATTCGAGTATGTTGACGTGGACAAGGTTGGAGTTGAAGCGGCAAGAATCGCTAAGGCGATGATCCATGCAGATTATGCACAAGGTGGTAAAATACCGGTTGTGATAGAAAATGGCTTTGGAGGTGTTCTCTTTCATGAAGCCTGTGGTCATGCATTGGAGGCATCATTTGTATCTAAGGATGCCTCTGCATTTGGTGGGAAGCTTGAGCAGGAGGTGGCGTCTCCCCATGTTACTGCAATTGATGACGGGACCATGATAAATGGGTGGGGTACGACGAATATCGATGACGAGGGGACACCTACCAGGAAAAATATACTTATCCAGAATGGGGTGCTAAAGTCTTACCTGGTCGACAAGATAAATGGCAGAAGGATGGGAATGGAATCCACAGGTTCGGCTCGGAGACAATCCTATAGGTACCCGCCAACCTCCAGGATGAACAATACCTATATAGCGCCCGGTCATATGACCCACAATGATATGATCGGATCCATAGAAAGGGGTCTCTATGCTAAGAATCTTGGAGGCGGAAGCGTGAACCCTGCTACAGGTGACTTTAACTTCGCAGTAATGGAGGGCTATCTTATCAAAAATGGCAAGATAGCAGGTCCTGTAAGGGGTGCAACTTTGGTTGGGAATGGTATTGAGGTCTTAAAGCTCATAGACGGAGTGGGGAGCAATCTGAAAATGGGACAGGGAATGTGTGGAGCAGCCAGTGGCTCAGTACCGGTGAGTGTTGGTCAACCTGCAATTAGGGTCAGCAGCATTACTGTCGGCGGAAGAAAGGAAGATGATTGATGGATTTTAATGCTTTTAGCAGCCTGGTTTTCAAAAAAGGGAGTGACAGGCTTGAGGAAATGGAGCTCTTCCATACTTCGAAAAGAACCTTGAAAATTGAAGTTTTTAATCAAAAGGTTGATAACTACATTGTATCTGACTCGGCAGGAGTTGCTCTAAGAGCAATTGGATTGGAGGGCTTGGGTCACTCATATACGGAAAGATTGGATGAAAAGTCTGCTGAGATACTTGTGGATGAGGCTTACCAGAATGGTAAATTCACCGATAAAGATGAAAGGCCATACTTCACAAAGGCCTATGAATATATATACCGTGCTGAAAACAATCCAGATTATTCACAGGACCTGAAAGTGGAAGAAAAAATCAATTTAATGATGGAACTTGAAAAACAAGCAAAGAACCTTGATGGCAGGGTAACCAAGATTCAAATGTGCTCCTATGAAGATGTTTTTACAGAAAGGAGGATAAAGAACACCTTGGGCTTGGATATTGAAGATAGATCATTAATGGGTTATATATATATTTCTGTGGTTGCAAAGCAAGATGATAATGTAAGTACTGGGAGCTCCTATGTTGTTTTCAGAGATCCCAAAAAGGTTGACACATCAAAGCTTGCCAGGGAAGCTGTGGAAGAAGCCATATCATTATTGGGTGCAAGACCAGTTAGTAGCGGAAATTACTGTGCTGTAATAAGAAACCGAGTTTTTATTGATATTCTTGAAGGCTTCATGCCAGCCTTTTCAGGCATAAACGTACAAAGGGGGTTGTCCTTTCTGAAGGATAAGGAAGGGGAACTGATAGGAAGCACAAAAATAACCATCACAGAAGATCCTTTTCTAGACGGAGGATATTGCAGCTGTGATTTTGATGATGAAGGCTACAGGACGACAAAAAAGATTTTGGTTCACGAAGGCAGGCTGGAGGGATTCCTGTATGATTCCAGGGAGTCCAAAGATAAAATTAGTACTTCAACAGGAAATGGATTCAGGAACTCGATAAAGGCAACTGTATCGACAAGGCCAACGAATCTGTTGGTGGAAAAGGGATCCAGGAAACCAAATGAAATCATCGGAGAAGTAGCTGCAGGGATTTACATAACTGAAATAGCAGGCCTGCATTCCGGGCTGGATTTTGTGTCGGGAGATTTCTCCCTTCAAGCCCAAGGCTTCATAATAGAGAACGGATCATTGGGTAGACCAATAAAAGGTATTACAATTTCCGGAAATCTGATTCAGCTTCTAAAAAGTGTAGAGGAAGTTTCTGATGACATACTTTTTGGCCTTCCAGGTAACGGTTGCTATGGGGCTCCATCCATAAAAATAAATTCAATAAGTGTTTCCGGGGATTGACAGTTCAATAACATGACACATTCAAGAGCTTAAATGTGTTTGTTTGAATCTCCATTAACATAACGAAAGCAAAGGAACTTGTATCTTACCATAGGTTCCTTTTTGTTTGAGTTCAAGAAATATATGTGTAATTCAGAGGGTTAAAAGTCAATAAATCAATATACTAACATGTGAATTACATAACGATGTTGGAAGGAATTTCTGCCCTTATCTGATTGTTAATTCTGAATATTTAAGGTATAATAATTCTGTTGACTTAAATTACAGTAAAGGAGTTGGTAACGTGGATTGCTGTGGAGCAAAGGAACTAAAAGGACACTTCCTTGATGAAGAAGTGGATTTGTCACTTATGGATGAGACACTGAAAAAATATAAGGAAGTAAAAGGTAGCCTGATTACAATACTTCAGTATGCCCAGGAAATATACGGGTTTTTACCCATGTCCGTACTGGAATACATATCTCAGGAGACAGGAATTTACAGCTCACAGATATATGGTGTTGCAACCTTCTACACACAGTTTCGACTGAACCCGGTTGGGGAAAATCTGATCATGCTGTGCAAGGGTACTGCATGCCATGTAAATGGTGCAGATGGTATTGAAGAGGCTATTACAGAAGAGTTGGGCATCAAGGATGGAGAAACTACAAAGGACAATGTATTTACATTGAACAATGTGGCGTGTCTTGGGTGTTGCAGCTTATCTCCAGTCATGATGGTAAATGGTGAGACATATGGAAGCCTGACACCACAAAAAACCAAGGATATCTTAAGGGAATTGGGAAAACAGACCCTTGAAGCGAAGGAGGGGAACTAGATGAAGGTAGTGGTTGGTCTTGGAAGCTGTGGTATAGCAGCTGGAGCCAGGAAAGTATATGAAGAGCTGGAGAATCAGGTAAATAAGCTTGGGATGGATATAGATCTTGAAATAACCGGCTGTGTTGGGATGTGTCATCTGGAACCCATAGTCGACATCTACGATGATGAAGGACGGATGGAACGATTTGTAAAGGTTTCCGGAGACAAAATTGTGGAGCTTGTTGAAAAAAAGCTTGCAAATGAAGATGACAGTACATATAGGATTTCTTCAGTAGATGAAGAAGCCATTGGCAAACAGGTGAGAATAGCAATTGAAAATTGTGGGATTATAAACCCTGAGAGACTTGAAGAGTACATAGAAAAAGATGGTTACAAGGCATTGGAAAAATGCCTTAAGGAAATGTCACAGAAAGACGTGATTGACGAAATTAGAGACTCCGGATTGAGAGGGAGAGGAGGAGCAGGTTTTCCAACTTGGTTTAAGTGGAATGCTGCAATGCAGGAAAAGAACACTCCTAAATTCATGGTATGTAACGCTGACGAAGGTGATCCAGGAGCATTCATGGACAGGTCAATCCTTGAAGGAGATCCTCACAGACTACTTGAGGGAATGGCAATCGGTGCCTATGCAATTGGTGCGGAAGAAGGCATAATATATGTTAGAGCTGAATATCCACTTGCAATAAAAAGACTTGATATTGCAATCAAGCAGGCAAGAGAATCGGGATACCTTGGTAAGAACATCATGGGAACAGGCTTTAACTTTGACATAAGGATCAAGGCTGGAGCGGGAGCATTTGTATGTGGAGAAGAAACGGCCCTGATAGCTTCCCTGGAGGGCGAAAGAGGGATGCCAAGACTTAAGCCTCCATTCCCGGCACAAAAGGGTTATTGGGGTCAGCCAACCAACATAAACAACGTTGAGACCTTTGCAAATGTGCCTTGGATAATCAGAAAAGGTGGAGATGCCTTTGCCGCCTATGGTACAGCCCAGTCAAAGGGAACGAAGGTTTTTGCATTGACCGGTAAGATCAAAAAAGGTGGACTTGTAGAGGTTCCCATGGGAATGCCAATCAAGGAAATCATATATGGTATCGGCGGTGGAATACTTAACGACAAGGAGTTCAAGGCTGTACAGATGGGAGGACCATCAGGTGGTTGTATTCCAGCTTTTATTTCTGATACAACTGTTGACTATGAATCGTTGGGCAAGGTAGGAGCCATTATGGGTTCAGGTGGTATGGTTGTAATGGACGAGTCAACCTGTATGGTTGATATGGCAAGATTCTTCCTTGATTTTACCAGAAAGGAATCCTGCGGAAAGTGCATCCATTGCAGACTTGGTACAAAGAGAATGCTTGAAATCCTGGAGAGAATTGTAAGTGGAGATGGCAGGGAAGGGGATATTGAACTGCTTGAGAGCCTTGCAGTTGAGGTTAAGGACGGATCTCTTTGCGGACTTGGACAGACGGCTCCAAATCCTGTATTAAGCACAATAAGATATTTCAGAAATGAATACGAAGCTCACATAAATGAGAAGAAATGTCCGGCAAAAGCCTGTAAATCCCTTATTACCTATGAAATACAGGATAATTGCATTGGCTGTGGAATGTGTAAGCGAAACTGCCCAGTTGAGGCAATAACAGGTGAACCTAAGCTGATTCATGAGATTGACCAGGACATCTGTATCAAGTGTGGAAAGTGCTATGAGGTATGTAAATTTGACGCAATAACAATAAGTTAAAGGTAGGGGTGAAATATGTCTGTTATACATTTGAACATAAATGGAAAAGAAGTAAAAGGTAATGCAGGTCAGACGATACTTGACATTGCAAGAGATAATAAAATTGATATCCCTACCATGTGCTTTGATGAAAGGGTAGAGATATATGGATCATGTGGAATGTGTGTTGTTGAGGTAGAAGGAGTACCGAAGCTTCTTAGATCATGCGCAACAATGGCATCTGACGGCATGATAATTAACACCAACACTGAAAGGGTAAAGAGTTCTAGAAAGACGGCGCTTGAGCTTCTTCTTTCAGACCACGTTGGTGACTGCAGGCCGCCATGTGTACTGGCTTGTCCGGGCTATACCGATTGCCAGGGCTACGTGGGACTTGCCGCCAATATGGAGTACAGGGAAGGCCTTAAACTGATTAAGGAGCAGCTTCCACTTCCTGCATGCATAGGAAGGGTTTGTCCACATCCATGTGAGGATGCTTGTAGAAGGCAGCTTGTTGAGGAGCCGATTTCCATAGCATATCTGAAGTCCTTCCTTGCCGATATAGACTTGGCAAGCGACGATGTATTCATACCTGAGCTGGGAGAACCCACAGGCAAGAAAATTGCCATTGTAGGTGGTGGCCCAGGGGGACTTTCAGCAGCATACTTCCTAAGGGTTGCAGGACACGAGGTAACAATATATGAACAGATGCCTGAGATGGGCGGAATGCTTAGATATGGTATTCCTGAGTACAGGCTGCCAGGAAGTGTTATTGACCAGGAGGTTGCCATCGTTGAAAAGATGGGAACAAGATTTGTAAACAATGTCAAGGTTGGTGAACAGCTTGACCTTTCCTATATCCAGAATAACTTCGATGCTTGCTACATATCTGTTGGAGCCTGGAAGAGTACTCCATTAAGACTTGAGGGAGAAGATCTTCCCGGGGTAATAGGAGGGATTGACTTCCTCAGAAAAGCCACAGTTAATGAGGATATGAGAATCGGTGAAAGGGTTGCAGTTGTTGGAGGCGGAAACACGGCTATGGACGCCTGCCGTACTGCTGTTAGACTTGGAGCCAAGGAAGTTTATGTGCTCTACAGAAGGACAGAGGCAGAGATGCCAGCTGAGCTGATTGAAATCAAGGAAGCCAAGGAGGAAGGGGTACAGTTTAAGTTCCTGGTTTCTCCATTGGAAATAATAGAAGAAAACGGAAGGGCAGCCAAGGTTAAGCTTCAGAAGATGGAGCTTGGCGAAGAGGATGCATCAGGAAGAAGAAGACCAGTTCCTATTGAGGGAGAGATCGAGTACATCGATGTTGATCTGGTTATAGGAGCCATAGGCCAGCAATCAGCATTGGAAGGCTTTGAAATCCTGGAGAAGACCAAGAGGGGAACAATAGCAGTTGATGAAAACAGCTACCAGACAAATGTGGAAGGCATATTTGCCGGTGGAGATGTAATAAATGAAGGTGCGAACATTGCAATAAAGGCAATTGGAGACGCCAAAAGAGCCGTTGGGGTTATTAATTCATATCTGGAAGGGCATGTAATCCCATACAGAAGACCTTATGTAGTTGAAAGAACCCATTTGACCAGTGAGCACTACAGCGACAGGAAGAAAGAGTACAGATCAACAATGCCTCATCTTTCACCTGAAGAAAGAAAGAATAACTTCAGGGAGGTCAACAAAGGATTCTCGGAGGAGGATGCTGTAAAGGATGCCATGAGATGCCTTGAATGCGGCTGCCATGACGTCTTTGAGTGCAAGCTGTATAATTATGCAAATGAATATGATGTCGAACCTGAGAAATTTGACGGTGAGGTTCACTATAGGGAAGAGGACGACAGTCATCCATTTATAGTTAGAAACACAGACAAATGTGTCCTTTGTGGACTTTGTGTAAGAGTATGCGACCAGGTCATGGATAATGGCGCACTTGGACTTGTTGAAAGAGGTTTTGATACAATAGTAAAACCTGCATTGGATCTGAAGCTTGCGGAAACAGGTTGTATCGCTTGTGGACAATGTGTCAGCGTGTGTCCGGTGGGAGCCATCCAGGAAAGACTACAGATTGACAAGTCTGTGCCTGTTGAAACTGAGATAACCAAGACTATTTGCTCCTTCTGTTCCGTTGGTTGTAACATTGACCTTGAGACAAGTGGAGACATGCTGTACAGGGCAATCCCCGACAAGGAGTCAGATGTCGATAAAGGATTACTTTGTGTCAAAGGTAGGTTCGGATACGATCAAGCCAAGCAGAAGACAAGACTGGCCAAACCTCTTGTAAGAAGAGAGAATGGTGAGCTGGGCAATGCATCATGGGATGAGGGCCTTAGGATGACCGCCAAGACCATGCAGTCACTTAAGCTGCAGTATGGTCCTGAAGCAGTTGCAGTTGCAATTTCTGACAGATACACCAATGAAGAGATATTCATAGCCAAGGAATTTGCACAAAAATTCCTGGGCACTGAAAATGTAACATCCTTCAACAGAAATTATGGAGGGATTGAAGAGGTTCTGGGATATGATGCATCAACCAGTACCTTCAATGAAATTGAGCATGCAGAGTTTATATTGGTTGCAGGAGCTCATATGATGAAAGACCACACAATAGCTGCCTTGAAAGTGAAGAAAGCGGTTGAAAATGGTGCCAGACTCGTTGTTGTGAACGAAGGCTACGATCAGATAAATGACTGGACTGAGGCCAGCATTTGTCCTGACAACAACCTTGACCTGCTAAAGGGTATCCTTAAGGTAGTATTGGATAAGGTTGAAGAACCCAGGAATGTTTTGGGTTATAAGGAACTCAAGGATAGCTTTGCAGACTTCAAACCTAGAAATGCAGCAATAGACATAGCAGAAATGTACCTTGAGTCAAAGACGTCAATGATAATATTTGATGAGAACATGTTGACAAGTGAAGCAGCAAAGCTTCTTGCAAACATAGCTGTTGTAGCTGGAAGAGTTGGCAAGCCAAGAAGAGGTATAATCCAGCTTAAGCCTAAGAACAACAGTCAAGGATTGGCAGATCTTGGAATCAACAAGCCAAGCAATGAAATAATCAAGGGAATTGAAGAAGGAACAATTAAAGGACTTCTGGTATTTGGAGAGGACATTCCACTTGAGTACCTTGAGAATCTTGAATTCCTTGCAGTGCATGACCTCTATCTGACACCTACAGGTGAAAGGGCGGATGTGGTACTGCCTGCTGTAAGCTATGCTGAGTCCACTGGATCAGTAACCAACTCAGAAAGAAGAATTCAGAGAACATACACAGCAATACCTCCATTGACTGGATATTCCAACTGGGAAGTTGTAAATGAGATGATGTATATACTTGGAAGGACTTCAAGATACAAGAAGATAGAGGAATTGACTGAGCAGATTTCAAAATCAGTGCCTGAGTACACTGACCTTTTCAAGTTCAAGGAAGCTACCTACTGGCCAATATACGGCAAGGAAATACTCTACACAGAAGGCTTCGCATTTGATGATGGGAAGGCAAGGCTTGCATCAGTTGAAGAAGGAAAGATGTTTGACAAGCGAATTTCTACAGATTTTGTGGAAAAGGAGTTTGCAAAGGTAGTTGAAGAGATTTAAACAGGAAAGGTGGGACTTTGTTCCCACCTTTTTGCTGCCAATATTCAATTTTTGTGTTAAGCTATATTTGTGAAAAAACCTCGGAGGTGTGGTATGTTAAAAATTGACGGACTGACAAAGTCTTACAACAAAGGAGAAATAAGAGCCGTTGACGACATTAGTCTGGAGATCGGGGATGGAGAAATATTTGGTTTTCTGGGACCCAACGGAGCTGGTAAAACAACTACCATAAAAATGATTGTTGGACTTCTGAAGCCAGATGATGGTGAAATACTTCTTGACGGAATGGATGTTTGGGAAGAGCCGTTGAAAGCCAAGTCCAGAATAAGCTATGTACCGGACAACCCTGAAATTTATGACAGGCTTAGCGGAATTGAGTACCTGAATTTCATTGGGGACATGTATGGGATTCCAATAGGTGAAAGATCTGAAAAAATAAAACATTTCACCAGTGTATTCAACATTGGGAATGCCCTTGGTGATATTATCAGCAGCTATTCCCATGGTATGAAGCAGAAATTGGTATTGACAGCCGCACTTATGAGTAATCCTGACCTATTTATACTTGATGAGCCTATGGTGGGGCTGGACCCAAAATCATCCTTCAATCTGAAGGAAATTATGAGAACCATGTGCAATGAAGGAAAATCTGTGTTCTTTTCCACCCATGTTATGGAGGTTGCAGAGAAGCTTTGTGACCGAATAGCAATCATAAACAAAGGCAAGATCATCGCAATGGGGACCATGGAGGAGCTTAGAAGAACTGCTCAGGAGAAGGAATCTCTCGAAAATATATTCCTGGAGCTGACTGAAAATGAATAATAAACTGCTGTCGTTGATAAGAACTGATTTAAACATAACCTTTGGATTATCATCGCTTATGTACAATATTAAAAATAAGAAGAAGATATTTCCAATGGCAATAATAGTCTTGGCCTTGATGTCTCTGCTACCATCCTACATTCTTATGGTAAGGGCTTTGGACTCTTTTTATGATGTATTCAGGCAAATGGGTCAACAGTCATATTTTCTTCACATTGGATTTATGTCGGCTCAAATGATAGTTTTGGTGCTGGGAATTATGTATGTCATGAGCAAATACTATTTTTCCAATGACCTTCCCCAGCTTGTGCCTCTACCAATAAAGCCATCAGATATAATTGGGTCGAAATTTGTTTCTTTGATGGTCAGCGAGTATTTGACAAGCCTTCCTGTCATACTTCCATTTATTATTATATATGGAAGGGCTGGGAATGAAGGATTGCCCTATTGGGCCATGAGCTTAATAGCAGTTGTAGCACTACCAATTCTCCCTTTGGCTGTATCATCGGTTCTAATCATGGTATTTATGAAGTACACAAACATTAAGGGGAAGAAGGACCTCATTAGGACAATTGCAGCGGTATTATTTATTATATTCGTTATTTTTGTTCAGATAAAAATAAATCAGATGACATCTCAGAACCTAATGGACAGTGAAAACTTCATGTTCAACCTTGCAAGAGATGCAAATCTGTTGTTGAATAGAGCTGGGGTGGCTTTTCCTACTGCCATGTGGGCTGCATTGGCATTGACCAATGGATTTTCACCAGCTGGTTTTTTCTACATTCTCCTATTTATGGGAACTGGTATAGCTGGATTCATACTCATGATGCTGTTGGCAGAAAGAATATTCTTTGATGGCCTGATTGGGAACATAGAGGTATCAGCGGCAAAGGGTAGGGGAGGAAAAGTGGATTCAACAAGCATTGTTAAAGCAAGGAATCCCATTATAACAATGGCCAAAAAGGAACTTCTGATGATTTTCAAGACTCCTGTGTACCTTATGAATTCAGTAGGTGGGGTTATAATCCTTCCCGCCCTTCTGGCAATATCAATGCTCACTGGTGGCGATGCATACGAACCGATGAAGGAGATGATCATGGAGAGCAGGGAAATACTGATATTAGGCTCCATTGGAGTAATAGGATCCTTTGGAATCCTTAACTCATTGGGAGCGACAACCTTTTCCAGAGAAGGAACAAATATGTGGATACAAAGGACACTTCCCATAAAGCCTAAGGTTCAAATATTGGGAAGAACTCTCTCATCAGTCATTCTCCAGGTATTGGGAGGAGTACTGCTCATTTTGGGAATTTTATTCATGGTTCCATTGAAGGTCTCTGAGGTAATAATAATTCTGTTATTTGGAATCAGTGCCAGCATTCCTTTGACCATGATAGGGATGGTGGTTGATATTACAAGGCCCATGACGGGGTGGACAAATCCTCAGCAGGCAATGAAGCAGAACCTCAATGTGATTATTTCAATGGCGATCGGCACCCTATATATATTCGGTGCAGGCTTTCTTGGATATATTCTTCTTCCGGACCAGAGCCTATTGATGATTTTAGGTATTTATGCAGTCATAATATTTCTTTCAACAGCATTCTTATACAAGCTGCTGGAAAATCTTATCCAGTCAAAATTTATGAATATGGAATAAAAAAAGGAAGGTCTCAAATCTGAGTCCTTCCTTCATAGTGCTTATATAAGCTTTGAGTAATACTCAACAACAAGCTGATCCTCTATTTCAATTGGTACTTCTTCCCTTTCAGGAAGTCGCTCGAAGGTACCTCCGAAACGATTTGCATCCTTTGATAAATAGGGTAGAGAGCTTGCTAGAGCATTTTCGAAATTCTCCTTGAAAAGCTCAACGCCTCTGGATTTTTCTCTAAGGGTCACGCTGTCACCTGGATCACAAAGGTATGAAGGTATGTCAACCTTTCTGTCGTTTACCAGTATGTGACCGTGAACAACCATTTGTCTGGCTTGTCGAATAGAAGAGGCAATGCCCAATCTGTACACAAGATTATCCAGTCTTGATTCAAGAATTTTCACAAGAGCATGACCAGTTTGGTCTTCACTTTTTTTTGCTTTGACGACGTACTTGACGAACTGCTTTTCCATAACACCGTAGTATGCTCTAAGTCTTTGTTTCTCAAGTAGCTGCTGTCCATATTCCGTCAGTTTTCTGTCTGCTCTGGAAGTGCCCTTTACGGCCCTGTCCATAGCCTTAGGATGTCCATAAACATTTAAACCAAGTCTTCTGCTCAGTTTGAATCTGGGTCCTTTCATGTTAGCCATTAATTATCATCTCCATAAAGAAATTTGCCGCGATAATTTTTAAGCCATGGACATTATACCACATAAGTGACGAGGTGTAAATGATAATATATATCAATTACTTCAAGGCATCCTTAGCTTTTTTGTATGCGATCCTTGATTTTTCAATAGCTTCAATTGCCGCATCAACTCCAGCCCAGCCACTCACTATGACTTCCTTTTCTTCGAGACGCTTGTATTCGGAGAAAAAGTGTTCAAATTCCTTTTTCATATGAGCACCCATATCTTCTACTGTTTCAATTTCAGTAAACCTCGGGTCGTTTCTTGGAACTGCAATAATTTTTTCGTCCTTACCCTTTTCATCCTTCATAAGGAACATTCCTATTACCCTTGCATGAACAAGGCAGCCTGGGAATGTTGGATTGGCTATTAATACCATGATATCAATGGGGTCGCCATCCTCTGCCAGGGTGTCAGGTATGTAACCGTAGTCAGTAGGGTAGAACATTGGAGAAAAAAGTGATCTGTCCAGTTCAAACACCTTGTACTCCTTGTTGTACTCATACTTGTTACTGCTTCCTTTTGGAATCTCTATAAATGCCTTTACAATATAATCCATTTAAAACCCTCCCTTCTGTCATTCAATTATAACAGGATTTTGATAAATTTCATCTTATTTTAGTAAAATAATCAAAGTGATACTATTCCAAAAGTACTAAATTTTGAAATGATAATTCGATTTGGAGTTCACTCAGATTTTTAAAACAGCTGTAAAAATAACTTTTAAATGTTATAATTAGAAGGAAATAACAAGAAAGCACGGGG
>Ga0334893_1000796_pt1 | contig 36618 bp, 36 predicted proteins | sample GraSluR3_MG_5_FD_207218 | JGI IMG/M metagenome (GOLD analysis project Ga0334893, IMG submission 207218) | Sludge microbial communities from methane-producing bioreactor in Wageningen University, Netherlands - Granular Sludge_09_05-R3 | ecosystem: Engineered > Bioreactor > Anaerobic >...
ATGAAAAAACAAGAGAAAGAGAGCTACGACCCTTGGAAGCAATATCCGATAATTATCCAAAATACATCCTGACCATGGATCAGAATATCTACAATGACTACTCCGGAATCAAGATAAAAAATATCATAGACTTCCTCCTTGAATGACAATTAGCCCCATAATGGGGCTATTCTTGTTTTTTTATACGTATTTCAAACTCTAGTCAATGCATCAAAATCAAAATATGCATTTCTTGACCTAAACGGTGCCGGACATGTATAGATGAGTCTAATCTTTTCAAAATCGCTTATTCTCCTGGAGTGATAATATGACAACTCAAATGACAGCATTTCATCCCTTAACCACTGAGGAACTACTTTCCCAACGATCTGGAGATAATAATCTATTATGGCTGCAACTTTGGTTAAAAAAATCAACTCCTCAGCTTCACATAGGCTAATATCAACAAGTTTGTTCAAACTCTCTATGAACTCATAATCATTGCTTATGATCATTTCCATAACCTGATTGAAAGCTGTATCTTCATCAACTGCTTCGTATAGTTCAGCCAAGTGTCTATTTCCAATCATAACCCAAGTCCTCCCCTAAGTATTTGATGAAATTAATCTGTCTTTCACCCAAGGATTTTATGGGTATATATTTGAGAGGTGTTTCCATTAGTTCTTCCTTTGTTGTTATCTTTAGCTCCTTGCACAGAATATATGCATCAACAAAATCCTTTGCTGGTTCAGGCCTTGCTGCTAATACCTTCATAGCCAACAATTGTTCAGCCATTGGTTTTAATATCTTGAGATTTGAATATACTTTTATGTTTCAATATCCTCTCTGATAATTTCTTTTAATGGCCCCTTTATTTCATAATTAATCCATCCATCTTTCAAACCAAAAGTGAATTTTGTCATATCAAGAATATTATCAAGAATCATACTATTAGTTTCACTGCACACGCAGTCAATCTCCTTTATTGCAGGTCTGATATCATACACCATAGTCATAATTGAATCGCAATAGATAGTGATTTCCAGTTGAAGCTGATTCTCCTTCAATCTTTCATTAAGGTAATCAAATATTTGCAGTAGCTTTTCTCTATTCATTAGCATCTCCAATTCACCACTCACTAGTCTTCATCATATTCTATTTTTGCCTTAAACCTTAATTCACAGCAATCTAAATTCAGGAGTAATATTTCTGAAATTTACTTTTTGGCTTATCTGGTAAAGTCATTTTACTTTCCCTGCTTCAATCAATGGATTGACTCCATTCCCTTGTCCTCAGCATCCATTTCAGCTTGGGGTTTAGTGGAATTATCGACATAAATTCTTGCTCGTCAGAAATGTTGTATTTTCGGCAATGATACTCTTTAAATTTTTCTAATCCGTGTACCATGGCTCACCTCGCAAGATTTCCTCTAATGCCTGCTCAACTCTCTCATCAGATTCTTCCTTCAAAGACGCATACAATGACAGTAGATCCACATGACGACTATTAGAAAACAGTCCAGGATCATAGTCCCAAAGCTCGAGCTCCACCGGTCTTGTATCATTTATAAGGTCCTTATTCTTAATAATTTCAACCTGCTCTTTATTCAGCTTGTTTCTGTCTATTGCCATGATTGGATTAGCAGGTGGATTGATCATGGACAATTCTGCCAAAGCATCCAGTCCAGCTGTCAAAGCACCAAAAGGTTTTGTCTTTGTGTAGATGATTTTCCTCACTGGAGTCTTTAGATATTCGCGCCCTCTTAGAAAGTAGTCCGGGTCTGGGATCCTCTTATAATCCTTGCTGCGGCCAGTCATACCTCCTATTTCATAGGTGATGAGATTCGCATGGTATAGATCATTTAATGCTCTAGATGCTGTCATTTTATTGAATCCCACCTTTTCCGCAAACTCAGTCGTGTTTAAGACTTCCTCCTTATGATACAAAAAGTACAAATACGCAATCTGTGCAGGTGTTGTAAAGCTAATCTTCTTATCTTCGAAATTTTCTTGGGCCTTTTTCATGTCAAGTCCCAAGAATGGCATATACATCTGTCCATCTTCAATTACAAAGGATATCCTGTTTTCAATCAGACTTTTTCTTCTATACCTCGTGATATCTCTGTAGAACAAAACAACTTGACAATCCGTTAGGTTCTTAACTTGTTTTATATGCTTTTGAAGCTGGTTGATATTTGGCATTTCATCAAGGACTTCTAATAAAATACACCGTGTCCCAAGAATCTTCATCTCATAGAAGTTGTAGCTATCCCCTAAAAAAACCGGAAAATTATTCTTTTTAGGCCACGGTTTTACTGTAAGATGTTCATCGATGTTTTCTTTCAAATAAAGCTCTGCTGACATGACCAATTGGATCACCTCCTAATGTAACATATATTGATTTTAATATACCATTATTTGTGTTATATTTCAACTTGTATTGTTATATTAGTTTTTTTTGTATCAGCTCGACTAGATACAGTTTTTGATATTTTGAACAAAAAATACCAAAAGTCACAAAATTGGCATTTTGTGACTTTGGCAAACTTTTGTTTGGTTTTAATAATTAAACATTTTATATTATCTACATTTATACGTATATCTACCTATCTGAGTAATACTTTTGATTTGGACTTGTTGGTTTATCAGGCATTGTGAGATTCAAAAGATTCCCTTTAATTAGTGGTTTCAATATACTGTTAGCAAAATATTTCCTATCTTTCAATCCCAAAAACTCCTGAATTTCTTTTCTACTTCTTGGCTCTTTGCAGAATTCCAGGATTAACTCCGTTCGCTTATCCTCCGAATCAGTTTCAGCTTGAGGTGTAGCTTGAGGGCTTGCTTGAGGGCTTGCTTGAGGGGTCAATGGTATAACTGTCTTAAACACATCTCCCTCATTGAATTCAGGTTCTGCTCCAGAGTAGATCTTATTATACTTGTATATATTTCTAACCCCTGAGCCAAGCTCATCTACCCAACCAATTTCTTTGAAGAATTTTGCTATTGTTGGGTTCTTAGGATAAGGAGAATAATTATTTGGGTCAATGATTCCGTTTCCATGTGGTTTATTGCTGTTCTCAATATAAACCCTATTCGTCTCAATAATTAGTTTTGCAGGAAAAGGATTCGAGAATTCTCTATGAATCAGTAAATTTGAGATTGCTTCCCTGAAAATCTTATCTCTCAAGCTAACTCTTTGATCACCCTCAAGATAAAACTTATCATTGAGGTGTTTTGAAATGAATTGCATTAGTCTTTCATAACTTCTTAGAAGATTAACTCTAATATCATCCCTATCATCATACCGATCAAGATTCTCTCTTCTCAATATTGCGTCTGTCCTATAGTGCGGAAGCGCTGTTTGTATCATCAGTTCGCTGCCAAAAATCAGGATGCCTGCGAGAGTAATACCTTGCTTACCTGTACTCTGGTCCTTCAAATACATCCCAGCGCTTTTCAACAGATCAATATTATCCATCGATACCCAAGGATGACCAGGTCTTAAGTTTCCAACAGTTTTCCTAACTCTTGTAAATAAATCACCTTCTAGCTCATCCATGTCAGCGTAAGGAAAAATTCTATTTTCAGTATAAGTACTTTGTTTTCTAGTATACAGTTTGGAGACCAATGTGGTATTGTCAGTAATATTAAAATCTCCATCCTCATTCCTGTCAAATATTTTACCCTTATATCTATGAACTTGTGAACTTTCAGGAATGTTTATGTGTAAAACTGTCTTCCCATCAATTTCATAATCTTCTACATTCAAATAAAAGGTTGGATTCAATATCAGTGGGTTGTTAATGGAAGAAACAAAATTCTTCTTGAGTAATTCTACTGAGTCCTTTTCTACACCTACAATTTCACCATTATCTTTGACACCCAGTAGTAAGTGACCACCATGGCGATTCAAAAAAGCACATACGGATTCATATACATCTTTGTTTAGTTTATTCTTACTTTCCTTAAATTCAATTGTTATACATTCACCTTTATTAATGAGGCTTTCCAAATTCTCAATCTTAACTGTTTGCATGTTCTTCTCTCCTAATATTTTAGAAATTTACCCGGACTACTTGTAAACTGCAATTAATGTTTATAGAATTTCACTAATAAAACTATTTCTTGACGGAACTAAGATCTTTCTTCAGAAATATCCCTAATCCTCTTATCATGAGTCTTCCCCAAAGTCACCAAAGCCAGTGCTGCGCCTATAAAAGCCAATAGCATATCCTTTTGAGTATCCAGATAATCCCCTTGAAGAGAAAGTACATATCTTGCAGGCAGATTAGAAATTACAACTGCAAAGAACTCCAAAAGCTCCCAAGCTGCGCTTATGGCCAGTACAAATGCAAAAATAGTAACTTGAACACTCTCGCCACTTATAGAAGTGGGAGATTCCTGATTCATAGTCTTGTGCCTCCTTAGGTAGCAAGGTCTTATTTAAGACTCCACAGGCTTAAAATCGGGTGGTTCCAGCACCCTAACATATAGTGGCAAAAGGCTTATGAAGCTATCCTTAAGCCTTCGGCTTTAATGTTTTTAGCTGCATTTTCATCTCTATGATGAAATGCACCACAATGAGGACATTCCCATGTCCTTACATGTAGCTTCTTTGTATTTTGGTTAATATAGCCACAATTTGAACATAGCTGACTACTTGGGAAAAAGCTATCTACTTGGACATAGTTTCTTCCGTACCAAGAAGACTTGTATTCAAGCATATTAAGAAAGATGCCCCAAGATGCATCAGCTATAGATTTGTATAATCGTCTGTTTTTAATCATGTTCTTAGGTTTTAATCCTTCTACAACGATAGTTTGGTTTTCGGCTACTATTGTAGTGGATAGTTTATGCAGGAAATCCTTTCTGGTATTTGCAATTTTCTCGTGAAGAAGCGCTACTTGAAGCCTAACTTTTTCATAATTTTGAGAGCCTTTCTTTTCTTGGAAAGTCTCCTTTGAGCTTTGGCTAATTGCCGTTCATATTTTCTAAAGTGTTTAGGATTAGGTACTACTAAGCCTTCCGAAGTTACTAAGTAGTCTTTTAAGCCTAAGTCGATGCCAATTTCGCCAGAAGATGAGGGCATGGTCTCAATCTCAGTATCAACACAAATCGATATGTAGAATTTATTTGTGTTGGTCCTTGAGATGGTAACATTAAGAATTCTGCCTTCAACTTCTCTGGATTTAGCAAATTTCACTAGGCCTAGCTTTGGCAGTTTTATGTAATTATCTGTAATTTGGATATTGTTATTTACCATTTGACAACGAAAGCTCTGCTTAGGGTTTCGCTTGCTTTTAAATTTAGGAAAACCTCCTAACTTTTTAAAAAAGTGAGCAAAGGATTTGTCTAGATCCTTTAGTGTTTGTTGTAGAGATGTAGATTCCACTTCTTTCAAAAATGGATATGCTTTTTTAAGCAAGGGAAGAGCCTTTGCATATTGACTGTAGTTTAAGTATCCATCACTTTTAGCTAATGCTAAAAAATGATTGTAGATGAATCTGCTACATCCAATATTTTTGTTAATTGAATCAGCCTGTTCAGTTGTTGGGTATATTCTATATTTATATGCTCTGTTCATCATACTCAACTCCTTGATATGAGTATATCACAGTTAGCTTAGTCGAACAAGTGTTTTGTAGGGAGACCTGGTAATTCGTCTCCTACCTACAGAGGAAGGAGTATTCTTACCAAGAGATTTTGATAAAAGAATTTGCTCTTCTTGAAATATCCCTTCCTAAGCAGAAACTCCCTTGCAACTATAGCAGGCACAAACCCTTGGGCCAGATACCCCAAACGATCATAGTAATTTCTAGAAAAATCAAATGTCTCTTTCAGTTCCTCGAATAATGGATTGTGAGTATAAGTATATTTTGCACCGATTAGAAGTATCACAATATGAATGAAAACAAGTACATAAGCAAAATAGGTGAATCTAAATTTCTTGTGGGTTGCAATCAAAGTTCCTGCATAAATTATCGCTGGAATTGTAAGCATGGTCCATGCAAAATAATCCTGGGCATTTATGGCCGACCAAATCAATACAATGATGAGCGCCAATACTAAGCGTTGTTCCCTATAATAATCTTCGCTTCTATCCTTTGAGTTCATCTTATTGCTCCTCGCTCATACTTTCATAAACTTTGTTTGTGTTAAATTAAAACTGTACCACCAGTGGCGCGGATTTCCATTGACAAATACATGAACCATGATTTTCACATTATCACCCACTCAAACCTAGTCAAATTATTGTAAATTTGAATTGGAAATAATTTATGAGATTGAAAATCATCTTAGGTGATGCTTAGGTGATAGCTTAGGTGAAGCTTAGGTGATGACCTCTGGTAATAACTTAAGCAATCATCTAAGCCAATCTCAATGTTAGTTGCTTTTCATTTATCTATTTAATCAATTTATACTCCTGCTTTTGAGATCGGTACAAGTGGCCCACCCACACGGAAACAGGTCCACATTCTACACCCCAAGCTAATTGGACTCATCTTTACCCAGACAGCACTTCTTGTATTTCTTCCCACTGCCACAGGGACATGGATCATTCCTGCCTATCTTCTTCCTGGTCTTCATATCAATTACATTGGTTGCACTAAAATCAAATGGTACCTCGGGCAGTGGTCTAATGTTTGGCTTCTCAAACTTCTCGAATATCTCCATTGGGGTATGACCATTGTTCTCCCAAATCCTGGTATTGTTTGAAAGCTCCATTACAAGCTTCATTACCTCATTAAGCTGCTCAATGCTCTTGAAGTCGACCTTGAAGTGGTCGAAGTTGTCCATGACATACTTCATAGAACTTCCAATCTGGCAAGATCCTTGAATCTCTTCAACCAGCTCCTGAGCTCTATCTCGATCTTTGATGAGATTATCACTTACATAGTCCAGAAGATCATCAAACTCTTCTGTTACCTCATAGTAAAAGTCATCAGTATATTTTAGGAGCTCTTCCTTTTCTGGTATGTAGTATGGCTTACCAGCCTTCTTACTCATCAAAGAATCGAATTCATCAAACTCCACCACAGCATCATGGACAAAATGACCCCTATATGAATAGACAAATGCCTCAGCTAGATTCTCAGGAAAGTTGTCAAGAATGTCGTTGACCTCTTCAATACTTATCTGCTCATCGTTCTGGCTATTATAGATATCTTTAAGAATCTCTGCTGGAACAATACCATATAGGTTGGCCAGGGCTACGATATAACTCTCAAATAAATTCATCTTCGATTACTCCCCCTTGGTTTAGAAATAACTGTTGCTATTGTTGGATATCTAGCTCTACCAAGCACATCCAATCCTCTCCTTCTAGGAACTCGTGCTCCTCTACTACATTTTACCAAAATGGCCGGGTAAAGAATCAACTATTCTTAATAAAAAAGAAAAACCCTCGAGGAATTTATCAGATATATTTCATCTGTCACAATTGAGCCATAATTTTTGTATATAAACTATATATGGCAATAAGAGCCTGTTCAAACAACAAAATATCCCAAGGATGAATAAATTGAAAAAGTTTATATCATTATCAGCACTAAGTTTATTAATTTTGCTATCATCAAGCACAACATTTGCAGCAAACAATGTCTCCAGAATGGCAACAACAAAGGGCGGACTTCTAATAGCGCAGTGTGCCCAGGAAATGAATCTGGGAATATCTGAATGCCTGCAAATGACCGAGTGCATACACTAATACAAACCCTTAGATCTAAACAGCTCCTCACCATGTGTGAGGGGCTGTTTAGTTTACTCTCTCCATTTCTTCTTGTGTAAATCCATTGTTTGCTTCAATCATAATGTTGAATGTTTCTCCTTGTTCATCTAACTACCCAAATAGATAATCATCCAAATCTTGCAAAGCCTCTTTAAGCTCAGGATTTTTCTCACTACTGATCATTTTCTCTAAAAAAATCGCATCGCAGTCATCTGCTTCTTCTTCCATGGTATATGACAGTTCCAATAATTCTCTTAACTGCTCACTTTTCTTGGATTTATGGTTCATACAGTATTCTTCAATTACTATCCTCGAGTATTCTTCCATTTCATAATCCCTCCGATTGTTTCAAGCCATATAAGGCTTGCGAGCGGTGACTCACCAATAATAATCTATTTATTTATCCTTTCCTTCTCCACCTCAATAACCTTTTCAAGATAATTCAAGAAATCTTCCCTTAGATCTTCCCTGTTCAGGGCAAACTCAACTGTGGCTTCAAGAAATCCAAGCTTGTTCCCAACATCATATCTCTTACCCTCAAACACATAGGCATACATTGCCTCTCTCTGGGAAAGTATCTTTAAGGCATCAGTAAGCTGTATCTCACCCTTCTTACCAGGCTCTGTCTCTTCAATAGCCTCCATGATGGCAGGGTTGATGATATACCTTCCAAGAATGGCAATATTTGAAGGTGCATCCTCAACACTTGGCTTTTCAACTAGATTCTTTACCTTGTAGATCCTGTCTTCTATGTGCTTTCCATCCACTATCCCATACTTGTCAACATCTCCATCAGGAACCTCCTGAACACCAAGTATGGTGGTCTTATATTCATCATAAGCCTCAATCATCTGCTTAAGGCATGGTTTGCCATCGTTCTGTACAATATCATCCCCTAAAAGAACGGCAAAAGGTTCGTTGGCAATAAAGCTCTTGGCGCAATGGATGGCATGGCCAAGACCACGGGGTTCCTTCTGCCTGATGTAGTGGATGTTGACCAGATCGGATATTTTTCTGACTTCTTCAAGTAAGTCGTCCTTACCAGCCTTCTCAAGCTCCATCTCAAGTTCAACGGATTTATCAAAATGATTTTCTATGGATGACTTGTTCCTTCCTGTAATAATTAGGATTTCCTCGATCCCTGATGCAACTGCCTCTTCAATAATAAACTGAAGGGTTGGCTTATCAACAATTGGTAGCATCTCTTTGGGTTGTGCCTTTGTAGCAGGAAGAAACCTTGTTCCCAATCCCGCTGCTGGTATGACTGCCTTCCTAACTCTCATTTTGTACCTCCCATATTATATGTAATGACAAAACCAAATCACTCTCTTACAATATTTTACCAGAATACATGATCGATTACATCAAGTTTAATCGCAAAACCTAACTTTCACCATCCATTTCTTCAATTTCAATTGGGGTAAATCCATTATTAGCCCACATTCTGGTATTATTAGAAAGACGTCCGATTAATTCCATCAATTTTTCAGCATCCTTGATATCCTTAAGCTTCAATTTGCTTTCTTCAAAGAAATATCCGAGATTTTTCATCCCATCTGCAGACCTTATGAAGATCCTTACTTCATTTGCAAGCTCCTCAGCTCTTGATATGTCTTTATATAACCCCTCAAAGAATTCTACAAGTTCCTTGTATGAACATGTCCTTTCAAAATATGTATAGTCTCTATACTTTAGTAACTCTGCTCTTTCAGGAATGTAATAAGGCTTGTTCTCCTTATATCCCTTTTCCTTATCATAATCTCCTAGCATGATAATCTCAATGGCAACCAGTTCATTATTCTCAACAATAACAAGGTTATCCCTCAGGTAGTCCTCATTTTTCTCAACCTCATCCTTAAGATCACCAAGGCTTATTTGGTCTTCATTTTGCAGATTATAAGTATGAACAATTCTATCAAGGCTAACAATACCATAAAGGTTTACCAGAGAAACACAGTAGTCTAAAATTATGTTGTTCATATCACAGCTCCTTACGCATTTTTCGCCATCTTGAGTAACAATTGACTGATTTTACCATTTATGTTAAAATCCTACCTAATATTGTTTCAAAGAAGGAGGAGTGGTAAATTTGAGAGTTTTAAAAGCATTAACATCTTATTTTAGAGATTGGTTGAGTATATTATTCTGGACTCTATGTGCCAAGTTAAAATCAGATGCTCACAAGGAAAAGGAAAATGTAGTACTGAGAATGCAGCTCGCCTATTACGAAAGGCTGTTTGAAAAGAAAAATCTTCCAAAACCTAGAACTAGTATAGCCCATCAACAATATTGGGTTCTCCTTTCCAAGCACTACAAGCCTTGGCAAAAGCTGCCATTGCATGTAACAACTAGAACTGTACTAAACTGGCATAAGACAGCCTTCAGGAAACATTGGTGGAAAAAGTCCAAACCTGTTGGCAGACCTAAGATGTCCAACAAGACAAAGGAACTTATTAAATCAATACATACAAAGAACCCTCTTATGAGTGCCGAGAAAATCCATGAACTGCTAATAAACATGAACTACACCGATGTCCCCTGTGCAAACAAGATCCGACAGATACTTGGTCAAGACCCCAGGAAACCACCCACTGAAAAGCAGGTTCAGTCATGGAAAACCTTCCTGAAAAACCATAAGGAAATTTGGGCAATGGACTTCTTCACTGTTCCCACACTGACCTTTAAGATTCTTTATATACTGATAATAATCAATCATGATACAAGAAAAATTGAACATTTTGGTGTTACATACAATCCGAACACCATATGGCTGAAGCAGCAGTTTAGGGAAGCAACCCCCTATGATAATAAGCCCAAGTATCTAATCCATGATAATGATCCAGTCTTTGTATCCGAGGACTTCCAGGAATTCTTGAGTTCCTCAGATATCAAGTCTAAAAGAATATCGTATAGATCTCCCTGGCAAAATGGAATAGCCGAAAGATCCATAGGAAGTATCCGAAGAGAATTGACTGACCACGTTATTCCCGTCAATGAGATCCATCTTCATAGGCTTATGAAGGAATATGTATATGAATATTACAACACAAACAGGACTCACCAAGGCATTGACTGTACAACACCGATCCCCTCCCCAGAATACCCTGAATCTAAATTTACCGAGGGTAAGATGATTCCAAAAGAGATTCTTGGTGGTCTGTACCATACCTACAAAAAAGTTGCGTAAACTATACGCTTATCTAATATTATCCAACCCTATATTATAGGGTTTATTGTCATGCTCTTTTTTAGTTCCCACCTATTACATCCTGAATTTTTTGACTCTAACCCATGTTTGAAATCCCATTATTTCCCATATGTGCTAGTTTTTTCAGATTATTAGTCACAAAATTCTGGTGCGTATACTGCAAATTTCTGTTGGAAATAATTTATGAGGTCCACACCCGCCAGGCTAATAATGCTTGACGGGTTTTCTCTATTCTCCACCTAATTTAATCAGGTCTTCTAAAGGCTCATACCCTTTGTCGTTAAAGACGTACATCTGTACTTCACCATTAATAGTAGCTGTGATCAGCCCCATCACTTGGCCTGGATTTTTCTGAAAGGTCATGGGTAGCTCTCCAAAGAATTCTGATCCGAAGGATGATTCAATGAAGTCCAGTTTATTAAGATGGATTGTCCTGATAAAATTCAAGATATTAAACTTGATCTGTTCTTCCAGGCTTAAGTCCCCTGCTTTTAACATTTTCTTTACTTCTATTTCTGAATACTTCAATGGGCTATCCCCTTTCAATGTTTCTTATAAGAACTGCTGTTAACGGCTCTTCCTATACTTATCCTCAATCACTCTGTAGTTCTCATGATTAATCTTGTCCCACTCGGTTTTCTTGTAATCAAGCCCTTTGAGTCTATCATTAATCCAATCAGGATCATACTCCTTGAAATATAGTGAATCAGCCCAAGCCTTCATGTCCCTATGTTCTGGATGTTTAGGATTGCGGTAAATTTCCAAAAACCCATAAAATCCATGTATGCCACCGACATCTTCCGGCGGAGCCGTCTCTGCCCCATCAAGCAATGTTGGATATCCGAAGTAATAATCATCAACGATTTCTTCAAGTTTTATGGTAAACCACCAATCATCCCCAAAGTCATAGTTGTATCGGATCTCTTTATAATTTTCCAGGTAATCATCAATCTTTAGTCCAGTAGGCTTTCGGACCTCAATCTTTAATCGCTCCTGATGATTCTTTTCAAACTGAAGCATGTTAGCAGGCATCGACTTAAGTCGATCTTCATAATACTTCTTATTCTTTATGTAATGCTGATGTTCCATGTACGCTTCTTCATTATCAGTGACGATTCTATTCTCTTTAGGAAGATCAAACTCATAGAGATGATAACCTCCACCTGGATAACCACTTTGGAAATTGGTTGCGTTCTGAATTACATCATGAAGCCTTCTATAGGTCGCACCGGCAGGCATGATGACTCTTCTCCAGATAAGTGGATTTGATTCTTCAAGTTCAATTCTTATTATATATGATTTCATTTAACTCTCCTCGTTCATTTCTCTTGGCGTAAATCCGTTATTCTCACATAACCTAGTATTGTCCATCAGATTCTGTATCAGCACTTTAAGTTCTTTCAACTCATTGTTTGATAATTTCAATCTATGTCTATCGAAGAAGTTATCCATTCTGTCCTTCGCATCGATGTTCTTGCTTAATATCTGAATCTCCAGGGCAAGTCGATCTGCTTTCCTCTTGTTCCAATATTTGTCCCTAAAAAACTTTCTCAACTCAATAAACTCTTTATCTTCCACGAAATAATCTCGACTCGCATATCGTTTAATTTCCTCTTTATCCGGGACATAGTAATGTTTGTCTTCTTTAGATTTCAATAAAGAGTCAAAATTATCATCTATCAATACATCAAGGTTAAAGAAGTAGTCACCATTGATTCCAATGAACTCTGTGATTTCTTTGCTCCTATCATCATAATCTAAGTATCTTAAATCACCGGAGTCAATTTGCTTATCATGATGAGCATTATAAATCTCAATGGCTTTATCAATCGGTACCACTCCATAGAGATTTGTCAGTGCCTTAAGATAAGTGTAAATCTCATCCCACTGCTCCGGCTTAGTTGGTACATCTTTGGTCAGGAGCTGCGTTCTCTCCTCTGCGTAATTTTGAATTAGTGTGTGTATATCTCTTATTGATTTCAAGCTTACCATAGTCTAGATTCACCCCTTTGTGTTTACAGGGTTAACGGGCGTACATTAGTTTTGTGTAATAATGTTAATTCATTTTAGCAACACCTAAGTCTATAAAATATTTACATATATTATGTTCTAATTGGCAGTTAGGACATGCCACAAACCATGAAGAAATCATCTCATTTGCGACTTTATTATCTATGGTAATTTCTTTACCGCAGTTTTCACACTTCATCCTCAGATTGATTGAATCTTTGTCCAGCATCTCAATAACTTCAACTAGTTTTCCTTCCACTTCACTCATTGTCTCAATATGTGGATGCAATTTTGCATATTTCTCAAATCTTAGAAGTCGGTTAAATAACAGTTCAACATCTGTTATGTCTACAGTTTCAATAAATAAAGCTTCACATATCTCTAAAACATAAGCCATTATCTGAGGTAGTACAGTGTAATAGTAATTCCAGAAATCGCCCCATATTTCTTCATCGGCAAAAATGAAATTAAGATTCCCATCTTCAGTTTTATAATTATCAGAATGTGTTGTAACGAGATGCATTGACTGGTTCCAGATTCTTTGAAGTCCTAAATCGCTCTTACCATCAAATCTAAAATTAAATACTAGGTTATCAGAATTCAAAGATTCTCCCATATATGATTTCTCACATGCAGCTTGGACAATTTTTTTCTTTCTCTTCCATGTGAATTTTTTCGTATTTGCTACATCACAATCTTCAACTGAGCCAAATAGAAAAGTTTGATAAAACTCCTCAGGATCTGCTAAGAGCCATTCTAGATACAAAAGGTTATCTCGGACCGGTTTCCTTAATAATGAATATGCTACAGTTACCTTACCTCTACTTGCACAACTTAGAGATTCGTAAACGAAAAAGCAAAAGTCTTTTAACAAGCTGAAGAAGGTATGATTCTTAAACATCTTTAGAGAAGTATCATGATGGTTATTTCTATCCATCCACTCAAACATATCCTCTGTTTTTTCAAAATCACGACCTATTTCCTCTGAATCAAACTTGATTTCAAATTCAGAGAGTTTTAGTTTATCAGCCTTTCTTAGCATATCACCAAGAACATCATAAACATATAATAAATAATCATGTTTCTCCCAATACTCTCTTGGTAGCTTTTCATACTCCATCGCTTCATCACCGCCTAATTTTAGATACCCTCTATCCAATTTATTGATTAAAGTGATTATTCCAACTTGGTTTATTTTAACTATACTACAACACTTTAAAATCTAGTACTTCTTGTATGTTATTGCGAGAAGGTTATAATATGTCATAATATTTAGTGGATGGTATCATTTCAATCCTACTGCTATCTATTCCACAATTCAGCAGATTATTATACAACTTTTGTTTTTCATCATCCATATAATAATAGACGCTCCATTTTGCTTTTTTCTTCGTGAACACATCAATATTTTTGAAATATAACTGATCCACACCAGCTATGGAATGTCCAATAACATAAATATTCTTCATATCTATTTTTGTTAAATCAAGTAGTTTAAAAGTGTGCCTCCCAACATCCTTATAAGTTTGTTGATAGTATTCTTCCACCACTTTACAAATACTTGACCATTTTTCATCGAATAATCGTTCAGCCTCATCTTTATTTTTTTTGATATTTTCTATTCTTGCCATGTTGCCATGGCCTAAAATAGGATCACCATCTTTTTCTCTTAGAGAACCATGAATATGAATAATTTTTTCTGTTGAGATTTTATATACATTTTCAAGCGTCGCTGTATAATTAAATGTAATATATAAAGCTTCTTTATTATTATCTACATGAGAAGTTTTTCTCTCTACATCTCGTATTCGTATAGTACGCACCCATTGTTTAAGATATTTTGCTAACTGCTGAATATAGCTATACTCGTCTCTGAAATAGTAATACAAAGTATCTTCAATCCCAACATCTCCACTTTCCAAATCCATATCAATGCTTACAGCATTTTCAATAATAATATCCTCATCTATATTGGCAAGATTAGTTTCTAACTCATTCCATAGCAACTTCTTTTTCTCTTCGGTTATCATTCCGGGGTATATATAATAATGTTCTTCAAAGGCTTTAAGAAACTCAGGATACATATTTTCTAAATACTTTCTGAAATCCCAATACATTGTTGGTAATCCATGTCCTAAATCAAATCCATTTCCTATTATATTTAGATCCACATGATACCTCCACCATTATACTAATCCACTTTTTTAGTCCAACCATCAACAAAATATTCTGTTAACTCATCTTCTTAAAAAAACGGACATCTCTGCTACTAAAAAATGCCCGTTCTCTTTCACTGCTTATCATGGTGTCTAGCTGATTCTGGATATCTGAAAAGTTACCATCACTGCTTATCTGGAATGTCAAAGTAATCATGGCCTATCTATTTATTCTGTATAGCTGCTCATCTCTCCATCACCCTAATCAACTAATGATACTTCTAACGCCTCATATAAGATTCCCAAAATTTACTTATGTGGATGAAAAGTTTCTTGGGGAGTTGGAGGATAGCTGGATTGGTTAACAGGAGACTCCTTCCAAGATTTAAGCGCTATCTTCTAAACCCCTGTGTACATCTTATCATAGTAGTTGGCATAATCACCAGAAATGATATTCTCAATCCACTTAGTATTCTCAAGATACCACTGAATTGTTTCTTTCATTCCTTGTTCAAAAGTATATGCCGGTTCCCAGCCAAGTTCAGTCGTGATTTTGGTATTATCAATTGCATATCTTCTGTCGTGTCCTGGACGGTCTTTTACATATTTTATAAGCCCTTCTGTTTTGCCGAGGGTGCCAATAATCAGTTTTACAATTTCGATATTAGCTTTTTCGTTATTCCCGCCAATATTATAAACTTCTCCATCTTTGCCTTTATGAAGCACTGTGTCAATTGCTGTACAGTGATCAGAAACATGCAACCAATCTCTGACCTGCATTCCATCTCCATACACAGGAAGATCTTTTTCTTTAAGGCAGTTGTTGATCATTAATGGAATTAATTTCTCAGGAAACTGATATGGGCCATAGTTATTACTACATCTAGTGATATTCACAGGCATACCAAAGGTTTCATTATATGCTCTTACTATCATATCAGCACTTGCTTTTGATGCTGAGTATGGACTGTTTGGCATAAGTGGCATAGTCTCAACAAACATACCTGTTTCACCAAGCGCACCATAGACTTCATCAGTTGAAACCTGCAGAAATTTTACTCCCGGCTTGTATTCCTTGCAATACTTATCACTCGGATTCACTTTCCAATATTTTTTGGCTGTATCCAAGAGAACCTGTGTCCCGATAATATTCGTTGTTAAAAATACTTCTGGTTCTTCAATGCTCCTATCCACATGAGATTCTGCTGCGAAGTTTACGACTGAAGTGATTTCATTATTCTTGAAAACTTCTTCAATCTTTTCTCTATCTCTAATATCCACTTTGATGAACTCATAATTTGAATTACCATCGATATCTTTTAGATTCTCAAGGTTCCCCGCATATGTAAGGGCATCAATGTTGATGATCTTATATTCTGGATGTTTTTCAATCATTAGTTTGACAAAGTTACTGCCGATAAAACCGGCTCCACCTGTTACTAAAATAGTTTTCATTTCTCTAATCCTCCTAAGCTTTCATCAGTAATTTAATATTCTGTATGGTTTCAGTTATGTCTTTTCTTTTGATCATAAGATATATAAAGTAAACTATCCCATAAATTATCATCGTCATCCATGAATTCACAAACCACCCTGTTAGGATAAATACGATGGTCAACAATACCTCTAATACAATATCTTTCTTAACTTTTATGTTTAACTCTTTTGCTAAATAGCTTTCTGCAAATGCTGACCTTATTGCTAACAGGATTACGATATTTAAAATCGCCATATCTAAATTTACAAATACTTGGGTAGTTATATAAGTCATGAATAAACTTAATATCATAGAAACCAAATTTATTTTCAACATAACCTTTTCACGTCTTAACGTTTTTAAGTATGTGTTTATTAATAATGCCATCTTCCCTTCATAAACAAACATTGGAAAAACTAAAGACATGTACAATAAACTTTCTGCGTATTGAGGAAGCCAAGCTGCCATTACAGTTTTTAGCGGGTAATAAATTATTAAGAATCCTAACAATATTACCATTAAGAAGTCTCTCATCGTCGAATAAATATTTGCTAATCTATCTTGATTCGTCCTTCTTAGAATTGGGAACATAATAATTCCAACTGCATTAATAAAAATCATCATCATGTTGGAAATACTTAAAGTTAATGAAACTTTTCCGAAAGTTGCAACATCCCAAGCACGTTCGATTCCAAACCTTACAATTCCTATTATCAGCATGCTCGCAATATTTGCAAACATAAGCTTAATACCCACACTAATATTTATAATTGATTCAGATAATGTAAAATAAAATGTATTTATACTTCTGAATACTATATCTTTACAAGAAAGTGCAGCAAAAAATAATGAGATAAACTTTCCAACTAAATCAGCAATAATCATTAGCTTGAAATCCCTAACCCCAAAAAGCAAGAAAGTCACTATTAATAAAATATAGACAATTCTATCCAACATGGTGAGTCTAGCAAATTCTTTTATTCTGTTAGTTGCTTGTAAGATATAAAAAAACATTAATCTGGTATTTACTAAAACCATAGCTATAGCAACCATTTGTAGAATGAATCCTCTATTTATGTCCCCAACAAGAACAAAGGATCCTAACCAAATTAATATCGCTATAATAAGTTGACTACCTAATAACTCAATGAATTGAGAATAAAATAGTCTCTTGTCTAAATTTTTGTATTCCTCGCCGCCAAATCTTAAATAAATACCATCGTTCCAACCGAAATGTAAGAATCCAACATAGGAAGTGTAAAAGATATAGAGTTGCCAATAACCATACTCTTCAATCCCTATGAGCTTTGGAACAATTAAAACTACCAAAGTTGATATAATTAATGATATTAAATTTGAAGAAATTGTATAGGACATGTTTTTTATAAAACTCATAGCTTTTATATTCAATATATCAACCTCGTTTATCTATCATTAAAGCTCACTAATAAATCTGCTAATTGCATCTTCCCAATGTGGCAATCTTTTAATTCCAGCCTTATCAGTGTTTCTCTTTGATAATTTTGAATTTAATGGCCTTGCAGCTTTTGTTGGATATTCTTTTGTAGAAATAGGATTTATCTTCATCTCAATCCCTGACTTTTCAAAGATTGTTTTTGCAAACTCATACCAGCTACAGTATCCTTCATTAACACCATGATAAATTCCATACTGATTAGTCATAACCAAGTTTATTATAAAATCAGCTAGGTCTTTAGAATATGTAGGCGCACCAATTTGGTCACTCACCACATTAATTTCATTTCTTGATTCTGCTAGTTTCAGCATCGTCCTCACAAAATTATTTCCATTTGAGCCGTACACCCACGAAGTCCTAACAATGAAATGTTTATCAATTAATTCTCTGACGATTTTCTCCCCTTGTTCTTTTGAGTAACCATAATAGTTTACAGGATTCGTTTCATTTTCTTCGGCATGCGGCGCTTGTCCTAAGCCATCAAAGACATAATCTGTACTTATATAAACTACTCTTGCATTAATCTCTTTCGCTGCTTCTACTACAACTCTAGTGCCCTCTACATTAACCAAGTAGCATAAGTCTTTCTCATCTTCAGCTTTATCAACAGCTGTATAAGCAGCACAGTGAATAATCACATCTGGTTTTTCTTTTATGATATATTTTTCAACTTGATCTTTATTTGTAAGATCGAATTCATCTCTTCTTGGAGCAATAACATCAAAATTCATTTCTTTTAATTGCATCATTACATCATACCCAAGCTGACCATTTACTCCTGTAACCATAAATTTCAGGCTGAAATCTACGTCACTATCCTTAAATAATGGTGCATTCAAATCTTTTTCTGAAAGTATTGGGTCCTCAATCCCCCAATTTACTCCAATCTCAGGGTCATCAAAACGAATGCTTCTATCGCACTCAGGCGCATAGTATTCATCAACTTTGTATTGGACCTCTACATCATCAGTTAACGTCAAAAAACCATGTGCAAAGCCTTTAGGAATTAAGAGTTGATTTTTATTCTCTTCAGACAACTCAACTCCTACCCACTTTTTATATGTCGCTGATCCTTTTCTTAAATCAACAGCAACATCTAAAATTCTACCTTTTGTACATCTCACTAATTTTGATTGCGCTTTAGGATTTGTCTGAAAATGCAATCCCCTTAATGTCCCTTTTTGTGCTGACATAGAATGATTGTCCTGTACAAATTCAATGTCGATACCTAACTCTTGAAATTTAGTTTTAGAATATGTCTCTGTGAACCATCCACGATGATCTCCAAAAACTCTGGGTTCTAATATCAAAATATCCTCGATTTCTGTTTTTATAATCTTCATAGAGTTACCTCACTTAATATCTGATTTTTCCTTCTGCTACCTTCTTGAGATGCTCTCCATATGGTGATTTCCCATATTTTTCAGCTGATGTTAATAGTGTTTGCTTGTCAATCCAATTGTTATGATAGGCTATTTCCTCAAGGGCAGAAATCTTTATACTCTGTCTCTTTTCTATCATTTGAACAAATTCAGCTGCTTCAACAAGACTGTCCATTGTACCTGTATCAAGCCATGCATAACCCCTACCAAGCAATTTAACATTTAAAGTACCATCTTCTAGATACATTCTATTCAGATCAGTAATTTCGAGTTCTCCTCTTGCTGAGGGTTTAACTTTCTTCGCGAACTCAACTACTCTATTATCATAAAAATACAGTCCTGTAATACAATAATTTGACTTCGGGTTCTGAGGTTTTTCTTCTACAGAGATTACTTTCCCATCTTTATCAAATTCAACTATCCCAAATCTCTCAGGGTCATGTACGTAATATCCAAATATTGTGGCTTTGCCATTTTGTGCATTTTCTGCTGCCTCTTTTAAAATTGGGGTGAAACCATTACCATAATAAATGTTATCTCCAAGAATCATAGCGACATTATCGTCAGCAATGAAGTCTTCTCCAATAATAAACGCCTGAGCTAAACCATCTGGAGATGGCTGTTCAGCGTAAGATAAATTGACACCAAATTCGCTCCCATCACCTAGAAGCTTTTCAAAATTTGGCAAATCATGTGGTGTTGAAATTATAAGAATATCCTTTATTCCTGCCAACATAAGTACAGAAAGTGGATAATAGATCATTGGCTTATCATAAACTGGTAATAGTTGTTTTGAAGTAACCATTGTTAAAGGGTACAATCGAGTACCAGATCCTCCTGCTAAAATAATTCCCTTCATGTCTTGAACTCCTTCTTTCCATAAATTTAGTTTAGTCTGTTCCTGTTGTATTTAAGCCGCTTTGTTTATAATTCTTAAAAACAAGCGACTCATTTAATGCAATAATCGGAAGAAATACTATTAGTCTAATATATTTATCTTTGAATGTATTAATAGTAATTCGTATCAATTGAATAAACATGAAAATATATAAAAAACCATACTAGAGACATAAATCATATTCCATCTCCCTATTCAGTACTTATCGTTATATTCTGTAATTATTTTCATATATTTCTTTCAATTCTAATAAGGCCGTCTTCATATATTTTTGTTGGAATTTCCACTTTCCAACAACACCCTTGACTGATTTACTTGTTGATGCACTATGGTTATGGAAAACCTTCAAATTTGGCTCATACTGGAAAATCAATTTATCAATAATTTTTCTGTAGTATAATAAATGCTCCTCACCATACATGAATGTGATTTCAGGAAAAGTGGTCGAATATCTATCTAAATATTTTTTTGAGAAAATCAAAGCTGCACCATGAAGGCCTTTTTTTAAACGGGGCTTTGGTTTGTAAAAGCGATTATACAGGTAGTATAAAATTGGTGCTTTTGAACTTAAAAGTTTTTCTGAAAATCTAGTCCGTTTTAGAGCATCATTTACTTCTTTAAGAGAAGAAATAACTTGAATTGGGTTTTGGTTATAACGTCTTTTGGTGTTCCATATATGAGGGCCTAAAACATCAAATTTAGTTTCGTTATACTTTTCAAGTATAACTTTGACGAAATCAACTGAATCAATAAAAATATCGTTGTTAATCACACATATGAAGTCCGGATTAAAATATTCTTTTGCATATGTGCATCCAATGTTATTCCCTTTTGAAAAACCGTAGTTTTCATTATTCATAATTACATGGACATTCTTCTCATTCTTATACTGATCTTCTAAAAACTTACCGCCGTGATCAATTGAAGCGTTATCCACAATGATAATACTAATTTCTTCTTTGTTAAGACTAGTCAGTATTGACTTGATACATTTCTGAGTATCACTTAGACTGTTATAATGCAAAATTACAAATGAAAGCATTTCAATTCTCCTCTTTATATTCTAATAAAAATCTCTCTAGAGTCTCCAATAACTATACCCCATACTTTCGATTTCCTTACGATCCAAAATACTTTTTACATCAATGAGAATTTTTTCGGCATTATCAAACTCTCCATATAAATAATCAATTTCATCCCAGCTCATCTGTTTAAAGATATCATGAGCTACAGCTAATACCAGACAATCAGCGTCTTTAACATCTTTGATATCTACCAAGTCAATACCATATTCATGTTTAGCTTCATCAGCGTCTGCCTCAGGATCTACCACAATTGGCTCCATACCATACTCCTTAAGACTGTCGATAATATCTACTACTTTTGAGTTTCTTGTATCCGGTGTGTTTTCTTTGAATGCTAAACCTAGAATAACAACTTTAGACTGTCTTACTACTTTGTTTGCTAAGATAAGTTTCTTAATTATTGCATCTGCCACAAACTTACCCATACCATCATTAATTTTTCGTCCTGATAAAATGATTTGACTGTGATAACCTAGCTTCTCTGCTTCATATACAAAGTAATAAGGATCTACACCTATACAATGGCCACCAACAAGACCTGGAGTGAATCCAAGAGCATTCCATTTTGTGTTCATTGCCTCAACAACTTCTTTAGTATCTATTCCCATTCGATCAAATACCATTGCTAACTCATTCATGAAAGCAATGTTAATGTCACGCTGGCTATTCTCTACTACTTTAGCAGCTTCAGCAACTTTAATAGATCCTGCTCTATGAACACCAACTTCTATAACTAATTCATAAACTTTAGCTATTTCATCAAGGCTTTCTTCATCCATACCTGAGACAATCTTTATAATGTTTTCAAGTCTATGCACTTTATCACCAGGATTGATTCTCTCAGGTGAGTATCCAATTTTAAAATCAACTCCACATTTTAGTCCTGACTCTTCTTCTAGTATTGGTACACAAACATCTTCAGTTACACCAGGGTAGACAGTGGATTCATAAACAACAATAGAACCAGCAGTCAAATTGCGTCCTACTATTCTACTTGCCCCTTCTACAGGAGAAAGATCCGGCGTCTTGTCTGAATTAATAGGCGTTGGTACAGCTACGATGTGGAATTTTGCTTCTCTTAATTTGATTTCATCAGACGTGAAATCTACTGTAGTTTTCTTGATCTCATCATCTCCAACTTCATTTGTTGGGTCAATTCCAGATTTGTATAAATCGATTTTCTTATTATTAAGATCAAATCCTATTACATCGGCTTTTTTGGCAAAAGCAACTGCTATTGGCATGCCAACATATCCAAGTCCTATTACTGCAATTTTGGATTTTTTTTCAATAATATCTTTATAAAGTTTCATACTATATACTCTCCTTTAGAATACTCTTATTGGCTATACTCGCGTACGAAAAATATTTCATTCCTTCAGATTTTGCAATATTTTTCATCTGATAATATTTGGACTTATCGTTCCATACCATTAAAACTTTGTTTATCATTTCACTTATAGTATCATTTTCAAAGAACAAACAATTCCCATTCAAATCAATATGATCAAATCCAGGAATATATTTAAAAATACACGGCTTACCTAAGCCAACTGCTTGTTCCCAAAATACTGAATGTAATCCAGGAAAAACTACCAAATCTGCTGAATAAAAATATTTATAAGTATCTTCAGGGTTAAGCCAGCCGATATATTTTACTTTCTTTGATAATTGCTTATTAAATTCTTCCTTCATACTCTCCGAGACCGAGCCAAACACTACTAACTTGACTTTATGACTCTCTATTTTGTTTATTGCTTTCATTAATGTAAATATTTGAGTTTTGTTCTTATCTATCTTCCCGCCCGTAATGATAAAAAAATCTTCTTCACCAATTTCACAGGTTTTCCTAATAGCCTCTGTATCAGTTGTATTTATTGTTTTTTCAATTAACTCATCATCTGCTCCTAAAAGCAACAAGTCCAATTTTTCTTCTTTTACTCCGTACATTTCTTTCATAAATTCAACTCTAATAGGAAGCACTCCATAAAACTTAATAACGTATGGTTCAATTCTCTTAATCAGGATTCTCCATATGATTTTGTGTAAAATATATTTAGATAACCATGATTTTGCGCTATTCATTTTATCAGCATGATTATCAACAAAAACTCTAATATGAGAGTTCTTAATGAGATACTTTCTAATAACATCAATATCAATAAATTGTGGACCGTGAATAAATAGAACATCTGCATTCCATTCTTTAATTATACTTATAAGATTTTCATATCTCTTAAACTTTCTATTGTAGTTGTCTATTCCAAGAATATTCAACCTAAAAATTTCGACACCGTCATCATTGCGATAATAATCTTTCTCGTCAAGTTGTGTCATTTCCCCATTTTCATCCCAAACCCATTTCGAGGCTACAACAGCTACATCATTACCCATTTTTCTATGGTACTTCGTCAAAATATTATCTTGATAATTCCATTTGTCATTAAAAGTACCGCTCAAACATATATGCATTACCCTCATAGATTTTTACTCCTTTTATAAGGATATAATAGCAATCTTATAAATAGATTCCATCGAAATCTGATTCTACCAATTGCGCTTAGTTTCCTGGATACATTTTGTTGGTGTTTTCGATGCATAATGAGAGGTTCATCAATATAACCTGATGTACCTTTATATTCACCTATTAACCCTATCCATTGATCATGAGCAACTAAGCCTTTGGGGAAAGGTAAAATATACTCTACAAAATCTATTCTAAATGCCATACAACAACCCCAATAACTGCTTCTTATAATATTACTCATGACTCCTTGTTTTTTTTGTGTAATTAGTTCTTTGTTGTTACTTAAATCATCATCGCTAAAATCAATTCCATTATGCAATAATAGTAATTTTTGTTTATTTAATTTGAAGTATTCTTTCACTTTTTTTACTTTGTCTTTCATCCATAAATCATCTTGATCACACAGAAAAATAATTTCTTTATTACATTTTGATATTGCAAATTCAAAATTCTTAACTACACCCAACCCATTATTCTTGTATAATTTAACACGATTATCTTTAACTAAAAATTTGTTTATTATTTCAAGTGTGGAATCAACAGAACCATCATCTGATATAATGATTTCATCAGTCTCTTCCAATTGATTTACAATAGAATCAAGTTGTTCTCTTATGTATTTTTCACCATTATATGTCGTCATTGCAATGGAAATATTCATATTATCACCTCTTACTAGTTTGCAAAATTTCACTTAGCTCGATATATTTGAGACATTTTATTTATCCTAGAACTGGAACTATCACCAAAGATTTTTCTACCGTTTTTCACTTCCGTTAAACTAACAAGTCATATTCTAGAAAATGTATAAAATTATCGATTAGTTCTTCATCACAGGATAAATCTAAATTTTTAGGCACTTCATATTTTTATTTTTAGCTTCAAAATTTGAGCCTAATATAAAAGACAGTACAAACCAAAACTGTGCATTACTTATATACGATCCACTGAAAATTAGCATTATGAATGGATAAAGAGCAATAATAATTATAACTCTATTCTTCGGGTTAAGTTTTATAAGCTTAAGTAACTTCTTAATTATTATTATCATGAATAATATAAAGAACATGAAATATATTAACCCACCTTGTAATAATACTTCTAAAAAAATGTTATGAGGTAAAGTTGATACATTCCACATTCCAAATAGTCCGTATCCAACTAATGGTGAATCTAAAATTAAGCTAATTGATTCCTCATAAATAAAGTTTCGATTTGACGTACCTGCCCAATTTATACCACCATTACTTAGATATGAAAATGCCCTATCAAACGAAACTTTAAAAACCGGGATGTTCATTAAGTTAGGCAATAATAATCCAACTCCAATTCCTATGCCGACGAAGAATAAGAAATATTTAAGGAGTTTTTCATGCTTATTTATTAAACTGATAAACATGAAAACTAAATAAATAAAAATTAAAACAGCACCTCCTCGCCCTCCAGAAGCAAGCACTGCAGTTATTTGGACAAAGAGAAAAACGAAACACATTATTTTATACAATCTAAATCTACAAAACTCGATTCTATCATGATTATTTCCATAAAAAATATAGTATAAATTAATACCAAAAGCAAAAGCTGCAATATATGAAGCGTTTTGGTAAGTCGCTCCACCAATACCAACTCTAATACCACTTCTAAAAGAAGTATAAGTGGTGATTATAGTAGCAAATGTGAAAATCAACATTAAAATTTCCATGAATCTACTTATATTATCTATCCGATTATTTTTAGATAGATATATCCCCATATATAATGATGGTACACTCCATAGAATAAAATATAAAAACCGAAATTTTGCAGTTTCATTAATATCAAAAAATAGTATTGAACATAAAAATATAAAAACTATAATAAGCGGAAATAATAATATCATTAATTGCCGTGCATTAAATGTCATTTTCTTAACAATTGTAGCATATGAAAAATAGCTAATTCCTACAATTAACAACGTTATGTTATAAACTATATATATGGACGATGCTTCCTTACCGCTATATTCATAACCAAATAATGCAGATAATGAAAAGAAAATTTCAATACTAAATATAATTATTAAAGGTAAATATTTTTTCATCATTTATTATTACACATCCTAAATAATATCATCTAAATTCATTTATTAAATTTGGCAAACTTAACTTATTAATACAATGTACACCAAAATTATTACCCGAGAATAAAATACTAGTTTCATTTTATTAAATTCTTTCCATTCACATAATCTGTATATGACAAAATTATTCTTAACACTTTATCAGACACATTAGGCATACTGTAATCTGCGACCAATCTTAAAGTATCCTTTTCTTGTGTCTCCAGTACTTCTAATCCTTGCAAAATTCTTTCTTTCCTAAGTCCAACCATCATCACTGACGCTTCTTCCATAGCCTCAGGTCTCTCATGGGCTTGTCTAATATTCAGTGCTCTAAACCCAAGAATTGATGATTCTTCACTGATTGTTCCGCTATCACTAAGTACTGCCTTTGCATACTTCTGAAGTTTCACATAATCATTGAATCCAAGAGGCTTCATAGTTTTAACCAATGGATTGAACTCAATTCCTTTAGCTTCAATCATCTTTCTAGTTCTTGGATGTGTACTCACGATTAATGGCATTTGATATTTATCTGCTATCGTGTTTAAGCTATCTACTAAATCCATGAAATTTTGTTCAGAGCTAATATTTTCTTCTCTATGTGCAGAAACAACAAAATACTTCTCAGCTTCGATGCCCAATCTATCAAGTACATCTGATTTTTCAATATCTTTTTCTCTTGAATTAAGAACTTCAAACATAGGACTACCAGTTTTGATTACTCTATCTGCAGGAAGCCCTTCTCTTAAAAGATACTCTCTAGCAATGTCACTATAGGTCAGGTTGATGTCTGCAGTATGATCTACAATCTTTCTGTTTGTCTCCTCAGGTACTCTCTGATCAAAGCATCTGTTGCCTGCTTCCATATGGAAGATAGGGATATGTCTTCTCTTGGCAGCAATTGCACATAAGCAGCTATTTGTATCTCCAAGTACTAGAAATGCATCAGGCTTTACTTCTTCAAGGATCGGGTCAATCTTAACTAGTATGTTACCTATCGTCTCAACAGCAGTTCCCGTTGCAGCATTTAGGAAGTAATCCGGTTTCTTTAAGTTGAAGTCATTGAAGAATACTTCATTTAGTTCATAGTCATAGTTCTGTCCTGTATGAACAAGAACATGGTCAATTGCTTCAGATTCATTTAATTTATTAATAACAGCTGACAGTCGAATTATTTCTGGTCTAGTCCCAACGACCGTCATAACTTTTAATTTTTTCATCAGTTATACCTCCAAATAATAAGTATCAGGTTTTTCAGGGTCAAATGACTCATTGGCCCACATAATCGTAACCATATCTGTATCACCAAGATTTTCTATGTTATGTGTATAGCCTGTTGGTATATCAACCACTTCCATCTTATCTCCACTTACAAAACACTCTAGTACTTCTTCTGAATCTATTTTCCTAAATCGGATAACCCCTTTGCCGCTTACCACTAAAAACTTCTCATTCTTCGTGTGATGCCAGTGATTCCCTTTTGTTATTCCAGGTTTTGAGATGTTTACTGAAACCTGGCCACGATCAGGTGTTTTTATGAACTCTGTAAAAGATCCCCTTTGATCTACATTCATCTTTAATTCATAACTAAACTGATCTTCTGGCAAGTAGCTTAGATATGTACTGTAGAGCTTCTTTGTAAATGCATCAGCCATGTTTGGAACTGACCTATCTTTTCTACTTTTCTTGAAAGAATAAATTAAGTCAACTATTTCGCGGAGTGTTATGGTATGTGTCACAGGTACTTGACAGTATGAATCTACTTTGTTTTCTTTGCCTTCTAAAGCATTAATCAGTTCATCAACCACATCATCTATATAAACAAGGTTCATTATTACGCTTGGGTCATTCACTTTAATGGGCAAGTCATGAGCAACATTATGACAGAAAGTAGCCACGGCACTGTTATAATTAGGTCTACACCATTTACCAAACACATTTGGAAATCTGTAAACGAGCACTTTAGATCCGGTTTCTTTGCCATGAGCAAATAAAAGATCTTCTCCCGCCTTCTTACTTTCACCATAAGGATTATCTAACTCAGCTTGAATAGACGATGAAATCATCACCGGGCAAGTGTTGTTATGTTTCTTGAGTGAATTTAACAGATCAGAGGTAAAACCAAAGTTGCCTTCCATAAATTCAGATTGTTCTTTTGGACGGTTAACTCCCGCAAGATGAAACACAAAGTCAGCTTCTTTACAATACTTATCAAGTAGAGAAGAATCTGTATCTCGATCATATTCAAAAATGTCATCATACTTTCTATTTCTCAGCTCTGCTATTAAGTTTTTTCCTATGAAGCCCTTTGCCCCAGTGACTAAAATCTTCATTATCTATCCCAACTTTCCAATTGTTCTCTTACATAATCAAGCTGTAGTAACTTTTCTTTAATCTGCTCGATGTTAAGCCTTTCTGTATTATGAGAGTTGTACTCATCTTCAGATGAGAGCTCTTGATCTCCTTCAACAAAATACTTGTCATAGTTTAAATCTCTCTTATCAGCAGGCACTCTATAGAATCCACCCATGTCTTTTGCTACAACATGCTCTTCTTTGGTTAGAAGTGTTTCATAAAGTTTCTCTCCGTGACGAGTTCCAATTACTTTGATTTCGTTATCTGCTTTGAAAAGTTCCTTAACTGCTTGAGCTAAATCCCCGATAGTTGATGCAGGGGATTTCTGAACCATAATGTCTCCGGCTTCAGCGTTTTGAAAAGCAAATACAACAAGTTCAACTGCTTCTTCAAGACTCATTAAGAATCTTGTCATGTTTGGATCTGTGACAGTTAGTGGTTGTCCGTTCTTAATCTGATCAATAAACAACGGAATTACTGAACCTCTAGAAGCCATTACATTCCCATATCTTGTCCCACAGATAAGTGTTCTTTCCGGATCAACAGTCTTAGCTTTTGCAACGAATACCTTCTCCATCATAGCTTTGGAAATACCCATAGCGTTTATAGGATATGCAGCCTTATCTGTAGAAAGACAAATAACCTTCTTAACGCCCATCTCGATTGCGCCTGTAAGTACATTGTCTGTTCCTAGTACATTGGTCTTAACTGCTTCAAGTGGAAAGAACTCGCATGAAGGTACCTGTTTGAGGGCAGCTGCATGAAAGATATAGTCAACTCCGTGCATTGCATTTTTTACGCTTGAAAGGTCTCTAACATCGCCTATATAAAATTTTAATTTACCGTTTTTGTATAATTTTCTCATATCATCTTGTTTCTTTTCATCACGAGAAAAAATACGGACTTCTTTTATATCTGTATCAAGAAATCTTTTCATAACAGCATTCCCAAAAGATCCTGTCCCACCCGTTATTAGTAAAGTTTTTTCTTTAAACATTATTTATCCTCCAATACTTCCCTCATCATCTCTACATATTTTGAAGTTGATTTTTCAGTTGTATATTTTTCTTTATATAAATTTCGAGAATTTTGACCCATTAATATTCTTTTTTCTTGATTATTCTTGATTGAATTAATGGCGGTAATTAGACTTGAAACATCTCCTACTTCCACACTGTAACCAGCTTCATTATTAATCAAATCTTGAGAAATATCTGCATATTTACTCATTATTGAAATAATAGGCTTTCCCGCCATCAAATAACTATATGTCTTGCTAGGAACAGCTAATCCAGTTAAACCAGAATCTAATGAAACTACAAATACATCACTTATGTTTAAAGCATCCTGAAAATCTTGTCCTCGTAAGAAATCATAAATAAAAACATTCTTTAACTCTTCTTTCTGTACCACATCTTTTAAAAAAGGTAGCTTGTTCCCATGCCCAGCAAAGATAAAACTTACATCAGAATCATTTTTCATTATCTTCATCGCATCGATTAGTGTATTTATATCTTGAGCAGTTCCCATATTACCAAAGTATGAAATAACAAGTTTTTCTTTAGCTTTAATATTTTCAAATATAGTATTGCTATATGAACTTTCAATGTCACAATTCGGTCTATCCTCGTACCAATTCGGAATGACAACTATTTGTTTTTCATTAAGTTGACTTCTATGACTTATTAGAAACTTTTTCATGTCATATGAGAGAGCAACTACTTTTGTAACATTTTTATATAAAGAGCGATTGATAAATCTCATTGTCTTACTAATAACACTGCTCTCACTAATCATATTAGTTCTAATTGCTATTTCAGGATAGATATCATAACTGACAAAAATCATTTTTGTCCCAAATACCTTACTAGCCAATGTAGCTACCATCGGCAAAATTGGCGGATTAGAATATACAATTATAGATTTATAATTTCTGATACTAAAAAATCTGGTTATAACTGATGCTGTGAAGGAAAAATAGTTAATTAGTCTTCCAAGAAAATTGCTTCGTTTCATTTGTAGATATTTCAATCTTCTTATTTCTATGCCATCATGATTTTCTTTCAGCAAAACATTTTTACTGTCATTATATTCTTTCGGATAGCCACACAAAACGCCTACACTAAACCCTTCTTGACTCAACGCTTTTGCAGTATCGTAAGGTAATGTTGCTGAAGATATATATTCAGGATAAAAGAACTGACATAAAAAAAGTATATCCTTCTTCTTTTTCATACTGGTTCTCCATACCTCAATTCAGTCTTTTTTATTGATTCTCTAAACCCACAAACTCTATAATAACTTACATAATCAGACATACTCATGTCATACACCAAGTCACCAAATACCTTATTCACCGTACTTACATTCAGTAATCTCAATAAGGGATTAAATAACTTGGTCATCACAACTCGCTTACCATGTACCTCAGCTATTAACTTCACCATCTCACTGGTATTCACATACTCAGCATTCTGTGGAAAGAACAATCCTCCACTTCTGTTATCAATGAGCTGCTTAACAAACTCCGATAAGTTATCTATGTAGATCATGCTTCGCTTGTTGTCTACCTTTGGAAAGATTGGAGTCTTTAAAGCTAGTCCGACTAACCTCGGATAGTTCCCTCTGCAGCCCTTCCCATAGACCATAGGTGGTCTAAGTGTTGATACAGTAAACGAATCATCTTGAAGCTTATTAATCAACTCTTCTGCTTCAATTTTTGACTTGCCATAAGCATTATTCGGTTTGAGTGGAGTATCTCTATTGATAACGCCATTCTCTATACCATATACACTCATTGAACTCAGAAAAATAAACTGCTCTACTCCATCTTGTTTAGCCTTGTGAGCAGTTTCATAAGCCAAATCCCTATTCACTTTATAGTAAATTTCCTGGTTATCACTTGTTTCTTTGATATGAGCAATCCCAGCCACATGAAAAACAACATCATATGAACTGAAGTCCTTTTCTTTCCATGACCCATCTTTCATATCAACCGTATCTACTTTGTATTTACCAGGTTCTCTCATGAGCCAATTCTCAAGAGATGTACCTATGTAACTGTTTTTACCAGTGATTAATATCTTTTTGATATTTTTCATTACTTCACTGTCTCCTCAGTTTTAGAATTACTGGAATTAACATCAGCTGTCTTCGCCTTAACCCCAGTCCCACCTTCAACAACACCATCACTTCTAAGAACACTAAATATCGTCCCAAAGAAACATCTGACATCCATCAAAAGTCCAATCTTCTCAGCGTACTCTCCATCAAGTCTAGCTTTCACATCAATCTCAAGTTCATCTCTACCGTTGATCTGCGCCCAGCCTGTAAGGCCAACCGGTACGTCATTCGCACCGTACTTATCTCTTTCTTCAATGAGATCATACTGATTCCAAAGGGCAGGTCTAGGGCCAATGATACTCATCTCACCCTTGAAGATATTGATAATCTGTGGAAGTTCATCGAGAGATGTTTTGCGTAAGAACTTACCTACCTTTGTAATCCACTGATCTGGATTTTCAAGAAGATGCGTTGGCGTGTCCTTCGGCGTATCAATCCTCATAGTTCGAAACTTCAATATATGAAAATGACTCTTATGAAACCCAACTCTCTTCTGTTTAAAGAGAACAGGTCCAGGGGAGTCAACCTTGATTGCTATAATGAGTACTAAAAAAACAGGAGATAATATGATAAGTCCTAAAGTTGAAAGTATGATATCTATTAATCTTTTGATTTTTAAGTAACCCATAGTAAATGATCCTCCTGCATCGGTTATGTATATTTAGGTGGTTGTGACACCCTATTTTCATTTTCTATATGTAGTATGTGGTGATTGATTTAGTACTATATCTTGCATAATTCTATATTTTAATTGGATGTATAGACGTGTAATGCTTCTGTAACATTCACCCTTATACACCAACCTCTAAAACCCTTTATATTACTGACTTACAGCGTCTTTATCCTTTCAGCATACTCACGTCGTTTTATGCAACCAATCATTTATCAAATATGCTACTCTAATAATCATTCTTTGGACGCTGCTTTCATAATAATAATAATACTAATACTTTTTAGCTTTGATGTTAAAGAAAATAGCTATAAATATGGTACTTCATCCAAGTCACCTTGACCATCTTGATCTGTTTGGTCTTCTTCTATATGAACTCCACAAGTAACATTACCTTCAGTAAAAGAAATTGTTCCTTTTTTAGGACAAATGTCTTTTCCATCAAAATACTCTATCATTACTCTATCAAATAATGAAGATGTGTGTTCCAATCCTTCAGAATCAAGATATCCGTTGTAATATCTCTCAAGTTGATTTCTGTTTGCTAGACAGGTTGCTCTCTCGGCTTCTTCAATTATACCAATAAATCTTGGTATCCCAATTGAAGCTAAGATGCCTAGTACTGCAATTACAACTATTAACTCTATGAGAGTAAAGCCAGCTTTTTCTTTCAATGATAAACTAATCATCATCTCAGTGCATTCCTCCACTTAAGGAAAGCAGGTCCTACACTAGATTATAGCCCGTTTTAGTTCCCTTAATCATCAATTTATTGATGATTTTCATTTGTCTATTCAATATCAACTTCCCTTTTCACAACTGGAAGGTATCTAGTAAAGCAGTACATTGTTTGGCACTTCTTACTTTATATTCCATTGTGAACTGTGAATTGAGATTTGTGAACTTTTCTCCTACTCCCACTCGCCGAAGAACTGGATTATCTTATCATCCTCATATCCCAGCTGCAGCAGGTGGTTTCTGATTATGCTTTCAAAAGTATAGCTTGAAACAAGTACTCCGTCATGTTCATACTTCTTGATGTCAACCTTTGATATTACTGGATAACCGAGGATATCTGTACCTCTCTTTTCCAGGTCATCATCCACTATCGCCTTTATCTCAAGATCGATGTCATCTGAGCCTCTCACAACATTAAGAATTATTTCAGCTACTTCACCAGCTCCGTAAAGAAGTATTGACCGGAATCCTTTTTTTGAGACTCTCTTAAGGAATTCCTCCACCCCTTCTTTTGCCAATTTATGAAGGTCCATTAGCTCCTGAATGTAAGTCAGGTTTAGATAGTTTTTTCTTTTCAGTCCCTTTGGTGTTACGTGGTACTTAACCTTTTTTGAGGTTATGTATTCTCTTCTTACATATCCATTCATCTCGTACTCATCTATATATGCATTTATCATTGATGTTGCTGCTCCAATAGCCTTTCCCAGTTCCTTTTGTGTTGTATCTGGATTGTTGTCCATATACTCTAGAATCATCAGTTCCTTGTACTTCAATGTTGGCAGGAAAAAGCCGTTTTCCTTTATTGTTTCTATTTTTCTCACTCCTTAATCATTCGTTTGCTGAACGATTATATTGTAACATTATTACCAATGGTAAGCAATGGAAGAATGACACTTTCACAGAATTTTATTTCTGATGGTAGAGAGGAGACAACGAACATTGAACATAGTACAATGAACAATGGATAAAGATTTTAGCGTCATGCTCGAAGGTCTTGGGATATCTCGACAAGCTAGACAAGACAAATACAAGATTCTTCGCAGGCTCAGAATGACAACTTAGTTGAAAGTTAAAAAGAAAAGAGAAAAGACAAGATCCTTCGGCTAGCTTCAGGATGACAAGATGTTGTTAGTTGGACAGTTGGTCAGTTGGTTAGGAAAAGAGGGATTCCTACACGTTGGTCGGGATGACAATGAAAGATGAAAACAAAAAAGACACTTCCTTATTGGTTGCAAGAAAGTGCCTCAATGAAAAACTAGATCTCTCGATTAAACTCGAGATGACATGCATTATAACTAATCAATCTTTATATACTCATCCCTGCCTGGGCCGACGGAGACGTAGGTGATCTTGGTGCTTATTGCCCTTTGGATGTAGGAGATGTAGGCTTTTGCTGCTGATGGTAGCTCATCAAGTGTTCTGCATTTTGTGATGTCCTTGTTCCATCCAAACATGTACTCGATCACTGGTTCTGCCCTGTCAAGTCTTGGACCTACCGGGAAGTCGGTGGTCTTTTCACCGTCTATCTTGTAGGCTGTACATACCGGGATGCTTTCCATGTATGAAAGAACATCAAGCTTTGTAAGGGCGATTTCATCTGCTCCCTGTACAAGGCAACCATATTTTGTTGCAACAACATCAAAGGCTCCAACCCTTCTTGGCCTTCCAGTAGCTGCTCCGTACTCTGCTCCGGCCTCCCTGAGCTTGTCTGCCTCTTCCCCTTCCATCTCTGCAGTGAAGGGTCCCTCACCAACACAGGATGAGTAGGCCTTTACAACTCCAACCGTCCTGTCCATCTTCTCACCTGGTATTCCAGCTCCTATTGGAGCGTAGGCAGCTATTGTGGAGGATGATGTTGTGTAGGGGTAGATCCCGTAATCTATGTCCCTCAAGGCCCCAAGCTGGGCTTCAAACATGATATCCATGTCGTCCCTGACAGCCTCTGTGAGAAATGCTCCTACATCGGCGATATATGGCTTTAATCTCTCCCCGTACCGAAGGAGCCAGGAGTACATTTCCTGCCAGTCTATCCTGACTTTTCCGTATCCCTTTTCAATAAGGAGGTTTTCGTATTCCACCACATCCTGGACCCTTGCCTTAAGTGAGTCCTCAAAAAAGAGCTCACCCATGCGGATTCCCTTTTTCCTGTACTTGTCAGCATAGACAGGGGCTATTCCCCTTTTTGTGGACCCGTACTTCTTGTCCTTAAGCCTCTCCTCCTCATACTGGTCAAGGAGGACATGGTAGGGCATGCAGATTACAGCCTTGTCGCTTATAAGCAGGTTCTTTTCCGTAACTGATATTCCCTTCTCCTGAAGGCTGTCCAGCTCACCGCAAAGGTGCTCGATGTCAATTACCATTCCGTTTCCCATGATGTTTACAATGTCCTCCCTCAGTATTCCAGAAGGCATGAGATTGAAGATAAACTTACCCTTTTCATTTACCACTGTATGGCCTGCATTGTTTCCGCCCTGGTATCTCACTACGATATCCTGGTCCTGTGAAAGAAGGTCAACCATCCTTCCCTTTCCTTCATCTCCCCAGTTAATTCCTACAATTGCGGTTTTCATCAACTTCGCCCCCTTATACGGAAATGTTTACCTCTATTCCAAGATCCTCCGGATACCTTTCAAGCATATCCTTAACAGGTCCCCCTACAAATTCCTCAACCTGCTGAACACTTCTTCCCACAAACCTTTCAGGGCGGATCATGTCCCTGATCTCATCCTCTGTCATGTTGAATTCAGGGTCCTCTCCCAACCTTTCAACCAGGTTGTTCTCCTGGCCATGGACCTTGATGCTCTCTGCAGTGGCAAGGGAGTGCTTCCTTATTGCCTCGTGAAGGACCTGTCTGTCCCCTCCCCGCTTTACACCCTCCATAAGGATTGTCTCTGTGGCCATAAAGGGCAGCTCCTCCTGGAGGTGCTTCTCTATCACCTTGGGATAGACAACCAGTCCATCCGCCACATTTATATACAATGAAAGCAGTCCGTCTGTTGCCAGAAAGCCCTCTGGAATTGAAAGTCTCCTGTTGGCCGAATCATCCAGGGTCCGTTCAAGCCATTGACCTGTTGTGTTAAGGGCCGGGTTGATCGAGTTGGAGATGATAAACCGGGCGATGGAGGCCATCCTTTCACTCCGCATGGGGTTTCTCTTGTAGGCCATTGCAGATGAGCCCACCTGTGATTTCTCAAAGGGCTCCTCGATCTCCTTCATGTGGGCTAGAAGCCTGATATCATTTGAGAACTTGTAGGCGCTCTGGGCTATTCCTGAAAGCACCTGGAGAACCTGGAAGTCAACCTTCCTGGAATAGGTCTGGCCTGTTACATGATAGGTCCCAGAAAAATCCAGCTTCTCTGCAATCTTTTGGTCCAATTCCTTGACCTTCTCTCCGTCACCATCGAAAAGCTCCATAAAGCTTGCCTGGGTTCCTGTTGTTCCCTTGGCTCCCCGAAGCTTAAGGGTTGAGATCACAAACTCCAATGCCTCAAGGTCAAGGAGAAGGTCCTGGATCCAAAGGCTTGCCCTTTTACCTACAGTTGTTGGCTGGGCCGGCTGGAAGTGGGTGAAGCCCAAGGTTGGAAGGTCCCTGTATTCCATGGCAAAGTCTGAAAGGAGCTTGATTGTGTTTATAAGCTTCTTTCTTACAAGGACCAGGCCTTCCTTCATAAGTACAAGGTCTGTATTGTCCCCTACAAAGCAGG